>Ga0335076_10003369_pt1 | contig 16070 bp, 15 predicted proteins | sample Lox_Sample_25_FD_206717 | JGI IMG/M metagenome (GOLD analysis project Ga0335076, IMG submission 206717) | Soil microbial communities from Loxahatchee National Wildlife Refuge, Florida, United States - Lox_Sample_2.5 | ecosystem: Environmental > Terrestrial > Soil > Wetlands | place: USA...
GGTTCATCTCGGCATTATGCGCCAACGCAAAGCCGGAGAGAAACAAGGAAGGTTTTCCGTCGAATCCGTCAAGGCTGCTACACGCAGCGCAGAACCAGGCAGGTGATGTCGTCAAACTGTTTTGTGTATTGCACGAAATCGTCCACGCGCTTCATCAAAAATTTCAGCGATTCTTCCGCATTCCATTCCGGCAGGTTCCGTATCGCGGCCAGCCAGCGTTCCTCGCCGAATTCTTCTCCCCGCTCGTTCGAAGCATCCACCACGCCATCCGTGAAAAAGATGAGCGCGTCCCCGGCAGCCAGTTCCTCCGAAGCCACCTCATACGTCGCCTGCTTTTCTACTCCGAGTGGCAATCCGCTCGCTTCCATCCGCTCGAGGCCTCCATTTTTGCGGCGAATTACGGGCGCATTATGTCCCGCATTCACGTACGTCAGTCGCCGCGTCGCTGGTTCAAATTCAGCCAGCACCGCGGTCGTAAACCGTCTTCCTTCCAGGCTGTGCGCGCAGGAATAATTGTTCAGCCGAAGCACCAGCTGATCCAGTGTCGTGCCTTCACGCGCAATCGTGTATAAACTCGCCTGAAACGTCGCCATCAGCAGCGCCGCAGGAACACTCTTCCCTGCCACGTCCGCAATCACCAGAAAGAGCTTTCCTCCCGCCGCGCCGTCCGCGCTTGGATAAAAGGCGTCATAGTAGTCTCCCGCAACGGAATTCTGCGGCCGAGTCGCAAACGCCACATTCGCTCCAGGAATCGCGGGCGCCACCGAAGGCACCAGCCACGTCTGGATTTCCCGCGCAATTTCCAGGTCGCGCTTCATGGTCACCTTGTCCGCCAGCTCCAGCGAGAGCAATAGCAGGAAGATCAGCGCGGCAAAAAGTTCAAACCTGAGGTCCCCGGAAACTGTAGTGCCGTGCTCCACGTATTGAAACTGGAACCCGGAAAGTGCCAGCAGAACGAGCGCGATCACCACCAGCACCCGCCGCGCCGGCGTCAGCTTCATCAGCATCGCCAGAAAAATCTGCTTGGCGATCACAAACGGCCGGTGCCACTTCGGCAGCTTGTTGATCGCTTCCCAATCTAGGTCGCGGCCGTAAAATCCGTAGCTCGCGCGAGCATCCGCCGTGAATTGCGACCACAGTTGGTCCACTCTCTGGCCTTCGCTGATGCGTTGCCAAACGCTTCCCTTGGGCGGGTTCGGTGGGGGGCCGCTGGAAGTGCCCGGGGATGATGCAGACGTGCTCACGCAGAGAGTATAGGGCAAGTCTTTGAAGAATCGTGTAACGCGAAAGTGCTATTCGTCGCGGCGCAATGACCCGCCAAACTGGACCTTGCCGAATCCAAAGCGGTCCCGCAGCCCGTCTGCAGCCCGCGTCAGTTTTTCCAATTTCTCCCGCCTCTCGGCGTCCAGAAGATCCAGCTGCTCCCCGCCGTGGCACAGTCCGCTCAGCCCGACTCCCACCAAACGTATTTTTCGTTTCGGATCGCGGTGTTCCCGCAACAGCGACTGAAAGACGGCGAAAGCATCCGTATCGAGCCGCGTGGGTTCCGCAAGCGTCTGCGAGCGCGTGTGCGTGTCGAAGCCTGTGTAACGAATGGTCAGTGTAAGCGTCCGCGCGCTCAGTCCCGCTTCGCGCAGCCGCTTGCACGCTTTCTGTGAAAGGTGGCTCAGCATGGATTCCACGGCGGCCACGTCGTCCGTGTCTTCCCCGAACGTATGGTTGTGCGAAATGGATTTCGGTTCCGCATCCACCACGAATTCGTAAGCGTCTCCTCCGCGCGCCTTGCGGTGCAGTGCGGTACCCCATTGTCCAAAAATCGTTTCCAGTTTTTCCTGTTCCATTGCGGCGAGCTGATGTACGTTTTCGATTCCCAGCGCGCGCAGCGCTCGCTCCGTCACTTCGCCGATTCCGGGAATCTTTCGAACGGGCAGCGGCGCTAGAAAGCTTGCCTCTTGTCCCGCGGGAACCCAGACAAGCCCGCGGGGCTTGGCTTGTTCGCTCGCCACCTTGGCAACCAGCCGTGTTGTAGCCAGCCCACCCGAACAGGGAAGTGCGGTTTTCGCCGTGATCGTGCGCAGTAATTTATCCGCAGCTGCGAGCGGCGGTCCGTACAGCCGTTCCGTGCCGGCAAGATCGAGATAAGCCTCGTCAATTGAAACCATCTCCACGATGGGAGAAAATTGCGCCAAGATTGCCGCAACCCGGTCGCTCCACTCCCCGTATTTTTCGTGGTGCCCATCCAGAAAAATCGCATGCGGGCAAAGCCGCCCCGCCGTGCGCAGCGGCATCGCCGACTGAATCCCGTACTTTCTCGCCTCGTAACTCGCCGCCGAAACTACCCCGCGCTGATCCGGCCGTCCCCCCACCACAACTGGCTTTCCGCGCAGCTCTGGCCTTTCGAGCAGTTCCACCGACACAAAAAACGCATCCATGTCCACGTGCAGCACGTTCGTCGCGGCAAGTGGCGACGCCTCTTCGAATTCGCCGTGTTTCGCGCGGAATCGTGCCAGTTCCGGCATACGCGTAGCGTACCCTCATTCCGTCTTCCTCACCATAACTGCTGAGTGTGCCGCGGCGCGCCGCCCCGAATGCCTATGGATCAGGGCAATTCTGAGGCAAGAATCGTCAGGAAATCGCGAGGGAGGATGAAACGAATGTCCTGGAATCTCTTTGGGAAATGCGCGAGATTTCCCGTCACCACAAAATCCGCTCTTGCTTCCAGCGCGCACTCCACTACTTTATTGTCGTCGGGATCTGCCGCCACTTCGAGCAGTTTCTTCGGCGCGACTAGCGTCATCACAACCCTTAACTTCCGCAGCGAACGGAAAATCTCGCCGGCGGGCAGTCCGAATCTCGGCCTTAGAAGAACTCCCTCGTATTCCTGTAACAGGGCCTCGGAGACAAAGCACCGGAAGTAGCGTGATAGCGCCAGATCAAGAATCAGCGCCTGGGTACCTTCCGGCTTCAGATGGGCTGAGACAACGACGTTGGTATCAAGTACCGCTCTAACCATTCTTGCGCTGGCGCTCCCGGCGGTACCTCTTGATTTCTACGTTGATGGAACGCAGCGGCAATTGATGTAGAGCCTTTGCTTTGGCCGCTCGTCGAATCCTCTCGAGCGAACTCGTCCCTTTTGCGAAGTGCCGCAAATACTCCTCGATGCTCATGATCACTGCGAGCGGCTCTCCGCGCTTTCCCACCACGAACCGCTCCTTGTTTTTTCGGACTCGCTTCAGAATCTGTCCAAGTTGCGTCCTCGCGGTCAGCGCCGGGACGATTGTTGGAATCGATTGCGCCATGGCCCCTCGCCTGTCATCGAACGACTCTTCGTGAACTAACTAATTAGTTCAAACCAAAGTCTAGCACAGGGAATGCTTCACTTTCCAGCGTATTCAGCGGAGATCACGCGCGGGATCCCGGCCAGATCGTTCGTCACGCCGATACTTGTCCACTCGGGAGATTCAAGCAGCGGCCGCACCGCACTTAAGCTGTCGTGGCCCATCTCAAGCACGAGAATTCCGCCCGGTTTCAAGTTTCTGACTGATTGCGCAATCAATTCAGCATAGAACTCGTAACCTTCTTCGCCGCCGTAGAGCGCCATTTCCGGCTCGTGCTCGCGCACTTCGCGCGGAAGTCCCGCTGCCGCGTTCTTCCCAATGTACGGAGGATTGCTCACAACGAGATCGAAGGATGGCTCTGCACTCATTCTCTCGAAAAGGTTGGATTCGATGAAATGAATGCGATCTGCGAACCCGAGTCTCTCCGCGTTGCGTCTTGCCACAGCCAGCGCCGCGGGAGAGACATCCAACGCGTAAGTCGTAGCTTCGGGAAGCTCTTTCGCTAAGGCGATAGCGATGCATCCTGAGCCCGTGCCGATATCCGCGATCGCCATTCCTGCGCCTTGCGTCTTTTGTTTGCGCTCGGCTCGCAATTCCCGTAGCGCCAGCCGGTCCAGAGCTACCTCAATCACATGTTCCGTCTCCGGCCGCGGAATCAGCACATCGGAATTCACTTCGAACATGAGTCCCCAAAATTCCTGCTTGCCAGTCAGATGTTGTGTCGGAACGCCTTCCGCGCGCCGCTTCAGAAGCGCGATGTAATCTTCAGCCTCGGTCGGCGTAAGAACGCATTCCGGATGAGCGTAGAGCCAGGATCGATCCTTGCCGATCGCATGCAGAAGCAATATCTCAGCCGCGAGCGTATCGGAAGGAATGCGCGCCGCGCGCAGCTGCGCGATGCCTTGCTTTAGGGCTGTCCGAATATCCATGGTTTGGTCGAGCGAGACTAGCATGAGAACGACTGGACGGGCTTAAGCCTCAGCCAGCTCCTGCTTCAGGCGTTCTGCTTCGTAGTGGGTAACGAGCCCGTCCACCAGCGGCGCGAGCTTTCCGTCCATCACATCCGTGAGTTGATGCAGCGTCAATCCGATGCGGTGATCGGTCACGCGGTTCTGCGGAAAATTGTACGTTCTGATTTTCTCCGACCGGTCGCCCGTTTTGATTTGCCCGCGCCGCTCCGCCACGATCGCCGCCTGCTGCTTCTCCTGCTCCATTTCATAGAGGCGCGCGCGAAGAACGCGCATCGCCTTTGCCCGGTTCTTGATCTGCGATTTTTCGTCCTGCTGCGAAACCACCAGCCCCGAAGGCAGATGTGTGATCCGCACCGCGGAATACGTCGTGTTCACCGACTGCCCACCCGGACCCGAAGAACAAAACGTATCAATCCGCAAGTCTTTCGCCTCGATCTTGATGTCAATTTCATCCGCTTCCGGCAACACCGCAACCGTAGCAGCCGAAGTGTGAATCCGGCCCTGCTGCTCCGTTGCCGGGACGCGCTGCACGCGGTGTACGCCGCTCTCGTATTTCAATTTCGAATACACTTTGTCGCCCTGAATCGCTGCCACGATTTCCTTCACTCCGCCGAGTGAAGACGGTGAACTTTCCAGCACTTCCACTTTCCAGCCCTGCGATTCCGCGTACCGCGAATACATCCGGAAAAGTTCGCCGGCAAAAAGCGCCGCTTCGTCTCCGCCCGTTCCCGCGCGGATTTCCAGAATCACGCTCTTGTCGTCGTTCGGATCTTTCGGCAGCAGCAGAAGTTTCAGATCGCGCTCGACTCTCTCTTTTCGCTCCGCGAGCTGTTTTTCCTCTTCGTGCGCCATCTCCTTCATTTCCGCGTCTTCCGCTTCCAGCGCCATCTGGTGCGCGCCCGCAAGATCCTTTTCGATCTGTTTGTACTCGCGGTGTTTCTCTACGATTTCTTCAAGCTCGGAATGCTGCTTCGCAAGCTTCTGCAGACGCGAGGAATCGCCGATCACTTCGGGATCGGAGAGTTGCTGCGTCATTTCGTGGTAGCGCGTTTCGAGCTGATCGAGTTTTTCTGTCAACGTCAGTACGGCCATGTTGATATCCTTCGATTTCTTGACGATTCACTGAATGGAGTTGAAACAGGGAAGTGCACTTGCTCCGGAGGACGGAGCCGACGGGCCAGCTAATAGAACGCGCAGGTCATCAAAGCAAGTATACCATCCCGCGCAAGAGCTGCGAGTCGGCAGCCTTTTTCGCGGCAATTTCCCTTGCGAAATCCGAACGCGAACCGACCTTTGTAGAAAGCCCAAGTTCCCGTAACCTAATCCTCTATGGACCACGTTCAGGTGCTCATCATTGGTGGCGGCATCGTCGGCTGCGCTGCTGCGTATGTGCTTTCCGAACGATGGGAAGATGTATTCCTCGCCGAGCTTTCTCCCAAACTCGGAATGGCGACGACTTCGCGCAATAGCGGCGTCATTCACTCCGGCCTCTACTACACCAAGAACTCTCTGAAAGCGAAGCATTGCCTGGCAGGTAATCGGCTCACGTACGAATTCTGCGCAGCGAATCACATCCCGCATAAGCGGACCGGAAAGCTTGTCGTGGCGAAGGACGCGCACGAGACCGAACAATTGATCGCGCTCAAGGCGCGCGGAGAAGCGAACGGCGTGGAGGGAATCCGCATAATTGACGCGGCCGCGATTCATTCGCGCGAGCCGCACATCGCGGGAGTCGCCGCGCTGGAAATTCCTTCCACGGGAATCTGCTCCGCGGAAGAAATGGTCCGCGCTTACGCGCGAATCGCAGCGGACCGCGGCGCGAATATTTTGACTCGCGCACGCGTCACTGCGTTGGAGCCGGTGCGCGATGCGATTCGAGTGACGCTCGAAATCGGAGAGCCCGGCGAAACGCAGAAAGAGATTTTCGAAGCGAATTGCGTCGTAAATTCCGCGGGATTGTACGCGGACGAAGTCGCCGCGATGCTGGGAAACCATTCCTGGAAGATCTATCCGGTGCGCGGGGAATACTGCGAAATTCGCGGGCCGCGCGCTTCTCTCGTCAATGGATTGGTGTATCCCTTGCCGCATCCTGATGTATTGAGCCTCGGCGTGCATTTCACGAGAACGCTCTGGGGAACAGTCTTGCTCGGGCCGAGCGCGACGTACGTGGAGGAAAAGGACAATTACGAACGCGGACGGTTGCCGATCGCGGAGTTCGCGCGCAGCGCGAAAGAACTTCTGCCGGAAATCGAAGAGTGCGATCTGCAGCTTGGCTATTCCGGTTTGCGGCCGAAGCTCGTTCCGCCGGGAGCGAAAGGGCAAGCGGATTTCGTAATTGCGCGCGACGAAAAAATTCCTCGCGCAATTCATCTGGTTGGCTTCGAATCGCCTGGACTGACCGCGGCGCCCTCCATCGCGAAGCGAGTCGCGGAAATGGTTGCAGAAACGTTGTCGTAAGCGGAGAGAACGCGCCGATTCGTTGCCCGAATTGAGGCGCTGTACTACGATGCGGTAGAGCGTTATGAGCGAAACAGCACGCGCGGCGATTCCTATGAATAGCGAAAGCGGAGCGGAACGCGATTCCGCAGAAACGCCTGCTGCGGATGCCGGATTTTTGTGGGATTTCTGGTATCCGGCGTTGCGCAGCACCAAAATCCGCGGCAACGAACTCGCGACGGCGATGCTTCTCGAAATTCCGCTGGTTCTTGGCAGGACAAAAGACGGAAAAGCGTTTGCGATGCGCGATTCCTGCCCGCATCGCGGGATTCCGCTTTCCTACGGACGATTCGACGGCACGACGCTCGAATGCAGCTACCACGGATGGCGCTTCGACGGATGCAGCGGGCGCTGCGTGGAAATTCCTTCGCTCACAAGCCAGGACAAATTGAAAGTAGAGCGGATTTTCGCGGGACATTTTCCCTGCGAAGAGCATGACGGGTACGTGTGGGTCTACATGAACGCTCCGAGAACGCGCTTGCCGGAAACGATTGACGCCGCGCCGGAACTGAAAACGTTCAGCGCGAACTACAAAATCACGCACCTCGAATGCGACCTGCCTTCGCACATTGATCATGGAATCATCGGGCTCATGGATCCGGCGCACGGGCCATTCGTGCATCAATCGTGGTTCTGGCGGAGCCGCAAAAGCATTCACGACAAGGAGAAGAAGTTCGAGCCGATTCCGAACGGGTTCCGAATGAGCCCGCATTCGCCGAGCACGAACAGCGCTCCGTACCAGGTGCTGAAGAGGATGACCGGGGCGCCAGTGACGACGACGATTGATTTCGTGCTGCCGAATCTGCGCACGGAAGAGATTCGCAGCGGAAAGTACTGGTTTTCGAGCCGTGCGGCGGTGACTCCAGTGCGGCGCGATCTCTGCCGGATTGATTTTGTGGCGGCGTGGAATCTGCCGCTGCCGGTGGGAATTTTCCGGATGTTCGCGAAGAAATTTCTGCGACAGGACCAGGAAACGATGATCCAGCAGGCGGAAGGATTGAAGCACAATCCGCGGCTGATGCTGATTGACGATGCGGACCGGCCGGCGAAATGGTATTTCGGGCTGAAGGCGAACCGCCTGGAGTCGCGGCGAAACGGCACGCCGATGGTCCACCCGATGGACGGGCCAGTGACTCTTCGCTGGCGGTCGTAAGTCCAAGAGCGAGATCCTAGATGAACAACTCGAGAACCGGAAGCCCCGCGACCTCACAAGTCTTGAAAGCGGAGATCGCAGATTCGACGCTCGGAACTGCCAACCACAGAACAACTTGGGACAAATGAACTTAGCCTCCTCCCTCAAAAAAAACGCAGCGGGATGGGCTTCGATTCAATGCACAATGAGCTCGGACAGTCGCCGTGGATGATCCTTACGATCTCAATAGATTTGTGAAGGCGCAGGACGCGGTGTACGCCGGGGTGGTCGAGGAACTGCGAGCGGGTTGGAAGCGCGGGCATTGGATGTGGTTCATTTTTCCGCAGATTCGGGGATTGGGGCACAGTCCGATGGCGGAGCGCTATGCGATTGGTTCGCGGGAAGAAGCCGAACCGTATTTGAAGCACGCGGTGCTGGGACCAAGGTTGAGGGAATGCACGCGGCTGGTGGTGGAGGTGAAAGGAAGAACGGTGCAGGAGATTTTCGGGTTTCCCGATGATTTGAAGTTTCGTTCTTGCATAACGCTTTTCGCGCACGCGACGGACGAGAACGGGATCTTCAAGGAAGCGGTGGAGAAGTATTTTGGAGGAGAGTGGGACGGGTTGACGATTGCAAAGATGAGGAAGTGAACTGAGGCCTCACTCACAGGAGGGGACTTCGGGAGACGCGCCGCCGTGACAACATCTTGGCTCAGCGGTATGATGCGCAGCCGAGGGGCAGAGGAGTGGCAGTGCCAGGCGAGATCTATCCGCGGAGGAAAACAGGGGAGCATTTTCCGTCCCACCTGCGCAGGATCCAGCCTCAAAAGACTTTGCCGATGCCGAAGGAGGGATTGATCTATGGGCCTAATGCTGCGAACCGACTGGAAGCTGGACACTTCGGAAGAGAAAAGCGGATCGCTTTTCTTTAGCGTGGCTTACGGCAAGCTGTATTTTTCCAACACAGTCACCAAGGAGAAGTTTACCGTGAATTACCGCTGCTTCAGCGTGGGCGAGGGGAAGGGACTGCCCGTCGGCGCCAACTGGTCCAATACAGCAGATCCCAGCGGAGGGTTCGACAACGTGGGGGTTGCTCCGGGACATTATTTCGGGTCACTGGCATTTCCGTGCGATGGGTACATGATGGGAATCGGGGCTTCGAGCGGATTTGTAGGGAGCATCTTCGGATATCACGTCACAGGCGGAGGATATTCGATCGCCTTTTTCGGAATGATGCCCGTATTCGCGGCGATTCGCATGTGGGGAAAGGGACGGGCGGCCTTCCCGGGGGCGGGGATTTCAGGCGGCGTCGCGAGGTATGAATTGGCTGTGTAAAGCGGAAGGCCAAGCGAGAGAAGAAAACGTCGCTCGCCGTTTTTCCTGCCTCGCCCCGAATGACAAGGGTCGATGCGACCCGACACGCGGGAGCCGCACGTATCGCCTTCGAGAATAGATAGACGCTGCAGGCGTTTGAGGGGGTGTATACTCCGAGGGGCGGAAGAATGAATGAATGTCCCGGCCCAGACGGAATAAGAAAAAGGGAATTGGCTTAACGAAAAGCGCTTAACGAAAGGCCACGGGAAAGTCCCAGCAGGACCGTGCAGTTCGCGGAAGTTGCGCTTCTCAAAATGTCCCGCCAACCAGGTGGCCTCATGCTGAAAAAACTCAACCTCTATTTGATCAAGCCCACGCAGTATGACGACGATGGATACGTGGTGCGGCACTGGCGCGGGGTGCTGCCGAGCAACACGCTGGCGTGCCTGGCGGGGCTGACGGAAGACGTCGTGGCGCAGAAACGGCTGGGAGAATCGCTGCGGGTGAAGCTGCACGTGCTGGATGAAACGGTGGACCACATTCCAGTGAAGAAAATTTGCAGGTCGCAGGGCAGGAGCGATACGAAAACGATTGTGTGCCTGGCGGGAGTGCAGACGAATCAGTTTCCGCGGGCGTGCGACCTGGCGAGAGAGTTCCGGCGCGCGGGGCTGACGGTAATGATTGGCGGGTTCCACGTGAGCGGATATCTGGCGCTGCTGCCGGGGATCCCGGCGGACATCCAGAGATTGATGGATGAAGGCGTGACCATCGTGAAAGGCGAGGTGGAAGAGAGCTGGGGCGATTTATTGAATGATGCGATTCACGGGCGGCTGAAGCCGCTCTACGACTTCATTGACAACAAACCTGACCTATATGAGAAGCCGATTCCGATGATTCGCAAGAGCTACCTGAGAAAATTCGTGGCGTCGAATTTCGGGACACTGGATTGCGGGCGCGGCTGTCCGTTCGAGTGCACGTTCTGCACGATCATCAACGTGCAGGGGCGGAAGATGAGGTTCCGGTCTGCGGAGCATATCGCGAAAGCGATCCGGCACAACTACCAGGAGAACGGGATCACGTTTTATTTTTTCACCGACGATAATTTCGCGCGGAACAAGAACTGGGAAGGGATCTTCGATGCGCTGATCCGGCTGCGGGAAGAAGAGAAAATTCCCGTGGCGTTCATGATGCAGGTGGACGTGCTGTCGTGGAAGATCAAGAATTTCGTGGCCAAGGCACAGCGGGCGGGATGCACGAACGTGTTTATCGGAATGGAGAGCGTTGATCCGGGGAATCTGGCAGCCGCGGGGAAGAAGCAGAATCACGTGCAGGAATATTCGCAACTGATCAACGCCTACAGGGATGCGGAGATCTGTACGCACGTGGGTTACATCATCGGGTTTCCGTTCGACAAGACGGAAACCATCCGGCGGGACATCGCCTACCTGATGAACGATGTGCGGCCGGACCATGCTTCCTTCTTCATGCTGATGCCTCTGCCCGGCTCGATGGACCATCTGATGATGGTGCGGCGCGGCGAATGGATGCACGAGGATTTCAACCTGTACGATTCGCACCATGAAGTGACGGTGCATCCGTTCCTGAAGAACGGCGAGTGGAAGGAGAGCTATTTCGAGGCGTGGAAGACCTTCTACAGCTTTGAAAACATGAAAGCGGTGCTGCGGCGCACGCCGAAAGACCGTTACTGGAACAATTTTACGAGGTTCATCTGGTACAAGAATTCCATCCAGACGGAGCAGCGGCATCCGATGATGTGCGGCTTTTTCCGGATGAAGGGACGGAAGAACCGGAGACCGGGATTTCCGATCGCTTCGAGGTGGGCGTATTACCGCGAGCGAATCAAAGAAATCCGGAGCCACCTGGCGAGCATGGCGCGGCTGCTGCTGGAGATGGAAGAGTTGTGGTTGCAGACGCGGCATCCGAGCGAAGCGGAGCGGCGCGTCGTGGAAGAGATCACCAAGATTCGCGCGGCCTATGGACGGCTGAAGCTGGCGGATATGCAGGCCGCATACAAAAAGGCCAAGATCAGTTTTCCCTCGCTGCGAGTGCCTTCAAAGGTCCACCTGTTCTGGGTGAAATGGTCGCCGCTGCTGGCGCAGAGCAAGGTGTATACGCGAAGGGACCTTGCGGCTTTCTGGGCCAACGTTAGGCAGCGCTGGACGGAGCGGAAGTGGTTTCGCATCCCCGTGCTGCAGGTGCCGCTGTACCTTTTGCGTGACGTTCAACTTTCCTTGATGTTCTTCCTGTATCTGGCGCGGCCGAGATAGGGCCAGCCAGAGCGGCAGAAATCAGTTCCAAAAAAAATAGGTAAATTTACTTCGGCGTCGCGAGACGGGCGCGAAAAGCGGTATGCTTCTGCGCGCGAGGGAACAACTCATGGCGAAAAAAAGGGAAGTGAGCCGGCGGGAATTTCTTACGGAAATGGCTGCGGGAAGCGCGGCGCTGACGATTGTTCCGCGGCACGTGCTCGGGCGCGGCTATCTGGCGCCGAGCGATACTCTGAATATCGCGGGAATTGGCGTCGGAGGAATGGGACGCCAGAATTTGATCAATCTCGCGAGCCAGAACATCGTGGCGCTGTGCGACGTGGACTGGGGCTACGCGCAAAAAGGATTCGACCGGCTGGACAGCGATATTCAGATGTCGAAGCACCGGCTGGCAAAACCGGAGCCAAGTTCCCAGAAACCCCAGGACGTGGGACACAATCCGCCGCAACGGCCGGGAGGGGAATTCGACCGCGCGAAAGAGCAGAAGCGCCTCGAAAGAATGATCCAACTGAAGAACGAGAGGCTGCCGAAGGCAAAACACTATTGGGATTACCGGGAGATGCTGGAGAAACAGAAAGATATTGACGCGGTGGTGGTGGCCACACCGGACTTCATGCATGCGCCGATCGCGATGGCGGCAATGCAACTGGGAAAAGCGGTGTACGTGCAGAAGCCGCTGACATGGTCGGTGGCGGAAGCGCGGCAACTGGCCGAAGAGGCGAAGAGCAGCAAAGTGGTGACGCAGATGGGGAATCAGGGGCATTCCTCGGATGATGCGCGGAAAGCAGTGGAATATTTGTGGGCGGGAGCGATCGGAGAAGTGCGCGAGATCCACGTGTGGACAAACCGGCCGCTGGGTTTCTGGCCGCAAGGCGTGCCGAGACCGGTGATGCCGGACAAGCCGGTGGCGACGATGCCGTGGAACGGAAAAGGAGTGGATGCGCGGCTGGCGGCGGCGATGGCGGGGAATTATCCGGTGCCGGAGACGCTGAAATGGAATTTGTTTTTGGGGGTGGGGCCGGACGTGGCGTATCACCCGATCTATCATCCTTTCAATTGGCGGGGATGGTCGGACTGGGGCGTTGGAGCGATCGGGGACATGGGAGCGCATCTGCTGGACGTTTCCATGTGGGGACTGAATCTGGGTCTGCCGGTGAGCATCGAGACGGTGTCCACGCCGTTCAATGGAGCTTCCTATCCGCACGCGACGCTGACGTTCTATGAGTTTGCCGCGCGGGGAAATATGCCGCCGGTGAAACTGACGTGGTACGACGGCGGCCTGAAGCCGGCGCGACCGGAAGAACTCGGCGAAGAGGAGTTGAGCCAGGAAGGCGGAGCGCTGCTGATCGGGAGCAAGGGAAAACTGCTGCACGACACGTACGGATGGAGGCCGAGGCTGCTGCCGAAGCCGCTGCAAGACTCGTTCGGGACGCCGCCGGAGAAGCTGCCGCGAATCGAAGGAGAAGACCACGAAATGAACTGGGTGAACGCGGTGAAGGGGAAGACGGAGGCGTCGTGTCCCTTCGATTATGCGGCGAAGCTGACGGAGACGATGGTGCTGGGCGTGGTGGCGTTGAAGGCGGGCACGAAGATTTTGTATGACGGTGCGAACATGCGCGTGACCAATGTGCCCGCGGCGAACAACTTTTTGCAGCGGGAATACCGGGCCGGGTGGACGAATCAGACATAGTCGAAGAGGGCCATGAAGCCGAAATCCATGTGAAGCTGCTGATGGCAATGGAAAAGAGTGAGGCCGGGATCGTCGGCGACGAAATCAATGTCGTATTGCTGATAGCCGCCCAGCATGACGACATCCTTGAGAATGCCGGAAGTGGATTCGCCGGCAAGAGTGATGAGCTCAAAACTGTGGCGATGAAGATGGATGGGATGGATATCATCGCTGGCGTTGCGCATGCGGAGACGGTAGCGCTTGCCTTCCTTTAGGTGAAATGCAGCGGAAGCGGGATTCCCAAACATAGCGTTTGTAGGGAAGGGGGCACCGTTGATCGTCCAACGGTTGAAGCCCGAGTCGGCGGCGTTGTCTTTGGCGAAGGTCATCTCGAAGGTTTCATCGGGCGGAGGCGCGGAGACATTGGGATTTCCGAAACGCGCGTAATTCCAGCGAAACGGCGGCGGAGAGATCCATTGAGGCTTGCCGGAGCGACTGGCGTATTCGATGACGATGCCCATGCCGTGATGGCGGTCGTCATCGGCGAGATCGCCGAGAATCCAGACACCGGGATGATTCATTTCGACGATGGCCGAGATGCGTTCGGCGGTACCGAGCCAGAGAACAGGGACTTTGGCCGGATTGGGGACGGGGTTGCCGTCGAGGGCGATGACTTCAAAAGAGTGGCCCGGAAGGGCGAGGCTGCGAATTTCCGTGGCGCTGGCATTGAGGACGTGAAAGAGGACGCGTTCGCCGGGCTTGACGCGAATCGGTTCGCCGTGGCCGAGCATGCGGCCATTGATGGTGAAAAAATCGTAGCCGACCTCGTAGCCGTGAGGCATGCCTTTGGCAAGAGAGGCCTTCATGGCGGACTCGCCAGTTTCCTTGAGGGACTTGTCCGGAGCTGATGGCGAGAGAAAGTCCTGAGCCATGTCGCCACCGCGGCTTAGGGCAGGCTGAAATTCCTTGAGGACGAGAAAGACGACGCGGTCATAGCGGCCGGGATCTTGTTTTGGCTCGATGTAAACCGGTCCGGCCTGGCCGGAGTAGGTGCCTGCGTAGAGATTGGCGCCCGCTCGATTGTGGGAATGATAGAAGCGGAAGCCGGCGGGATTGGGCGTGAAGCTGATGCGGCGGTGGCCGTGAGCGGGAATGTAAGGAGTGCCTTCCTCTGCGGCGCCGTCCACTTCGGTGGGAACCTTCTGGCCGTGCCAGTGGAGCTGCTCGGGCGTTTCGGTGTCGTTGAAGATGTCAATGATGACGGGGCGGCCCTCCTTGAAACGGAGGAGCGGGCCGGGGAACTGGCCGTTGTAAGTAATCGTGGAAAGAATGTGATTTGGGGCTATTTCAATCGGGGAAGCCTGGATGCGGACGGTGTAGTCAGGGGAGCTCGATGCCTCCTGCGGAGCCGCCGACATTTCGCCCGGCCGATCAGCATCTTCGACTACGGCAAATGAGGCGTTTGGCGATAGCAGGAGAGCGCCGGCCGCAAGCCCGGAGGATTTCAGAAAGAGGCGACGCGATTGGCGCGAGTTTCTCTTGCGCATAGGTCAAGCAGCCTTTCCGCTGCGGCGCGCGTCCAGCGACCAGGCACCGCCGCCGACCAAGATCAGGAAGAGAAGCAAGCAAAACATGGAAAAGTCCGTGCGGGCATCGCTGACCATGAACCAGAAGCCCTGGCCGGCATGGAATAATTCGGGAATCTTGGTGGTGGCGATAGCCGTGGAAATGACAATGAGGAGAGGGACAGCGGCAAGACGGGTCCAGAGACCGAACAGGACCAGGAGGCCGCAAACGATCTCGAAGGTTCCAGTGAAATGCGCGGTGAAATAAGGATGGGGAAAGCCGATGCGGGCGAAACGAAGCACGCCCATGTGTGGATCGGTGAATTTGAGAATGCCCTGGGTGAAGAAGATGAGGCCGACGGGCACGCGAATGAAAAAGATGAGCGGCTGGCCTTGCGGAGGTCGGAAGAAAAAGCGGGTCAGAGAGCTCATGGGACTGGGGACTCCACGCAAGGGGAACTGATTATGATAGCGCTTCTCTCCAGCCAAGGGAGCGAGAAGAATTTCGGGAGCGTGCGGCGAGGGAACAAAGAGGCCCCCCTCCCGTGACGACGGAAAGAGTGCGGAAGGCATTGAAAAGAAGGGAGTTGCGCGGCGTCCGTCAGGAGAAAGAGTGCGGAAGTGATTGAAAGCAAATGAGATCGTGGCGAGCGGCGCCTGGGCATTGCTCCTGCCGAGCGAGCGGCAGGGAGCAAGAAAGGAGGCGGGGGAATGAGGGATGGAAACTCGGAAAAGGGAATGGGATTTTTGACTAGAAATACCAATACTACCCCGGTTGTTTTTGCGCAAGAGTGCGCAAGCGTAAGAAAGGAAAGCAGTTGGGAGAAAAATCGAACTTTGCGGAGTGCGCAATCGCCTGGAAATAAAGGAGTTGGTTGTGCGCTTGAAAGTCTGTTGCGGGCGGAGGTGCGCCTAAAGGTCTGCCGTGGAGATTTAGGATGAAGGAAGGAGCGAGTCATGGCGGGCCAGACTTGGCGGCAAGCGCGGGTGCTGAGGTGTACAGTTGCTCCCAGCGCTTAATTCAAGAGATACTATACACGAAGAGTTACTGAATGTCAAGGGAGAATTGCGGAAGTTTCGCCACAATTAGGGCATGGTGAGAGGTTGAGGAGAAAAGAATCTCCGCACGCGGATACCCCGCAGAAAAATCCCCACCCTCCAAATCCCGAGGGTGGGGCACCCTCTATGACGTTGTCGGCTCTGTCAAGGGACACCTCGACTGCACGAGCGGCGAGGGCCCGTTTTTCTCTTCACCTGATGGAATCTTTTCTCTTTCCTTTTTCTTGACCAAGGCTCGC
>Ga0335076_10003370_pt1 | contig 16068 bp, 15 predicted proteins | sample Lox_Sample_25_FD_206717 | JGI IMG/M metagenome (GOLD analysis project Ga0335076, IMG submission 206717) | Soil microbial communities from Loxahatchee National Wildlife Refuge, Florida, United States - Lox_Sample_2.5 | ecosystem: Environmental > Terrestrial > Soil > Wetlands | place: USA...
TCCGCATCGCCGAGTTCCTCGGCGCCGCGTTCATGCTGGCCCTGGTGGGCGTGGCCACCTCGTACGTGATCGGAGCGTGAGCGGTAATGGAGAACCTGGCCGCTACCAGCGGCGCGGGCGTCCTGCTCGACCTGTCCGGGGTGCTGATCCTGCTGCTGGCTTTCGCCTGCCTGGCCTCGAAGCTGTTCAACCGGTACGTGGTCTACTACGGCGCCCAGTCGGTGGTGCTCTCCTTCGCGGCGGCTACGGTGGCCGTCGCCTTCCACAGCGTCGAGCTGTGGATCCTGGCCGCGCTCACGCTGGCGATCAAGGGCATTGCGATCCCGCTGGCGGCGCGCCGGCTGCTGGTGACGCGACTGGCACTGAAACGAGACGCCGCGATGTCGACCGGCCTGTCCACGTCACTGATCGCCGGCGGGGCGCTGACCGCGTTCGCCTACCTGGTGACCCGTCCGGCCCTGCTGCCGCACGGCACGGTCGCGGCCGCCGTGGTCCCGCTGTCGACCGCCGTGATCCTGCTCGGATCCTTGTCGATGGTGGTGCGGCGGCATACCATCGCGCAGCTGATCGGCTGGCTCATCGTGGAGAACGGCGTATTCCTCGGCGCCATCACGCTGGTCGCGACGTTCCCGTTCATCGTCGAGGCCGGGATCTTCCTGGACATCGTCGCGGGGGTGCTGATCATGGTGGTCTTCGTGTCCGGGCTCACCCGCCAGCTCGCCGAGGCGAGCGCGGCCGAGCTGAGGGAACTGCACGGATGACCGCGCTGGCCATCCTCGTCGCGCTGAGCCCGCTGACCGGGCCGGTCGCCGCGCTCTGCGGCGCCCGGGCCCGGGTGGCGGGCATCGCCCAGGCCGCCGGTGCCGCCACCGCGTTCGGCTGCTCGCTGGCCCTGCTGGCCATGCGGGACGGCGGCCCGCCGCTGGCCGGCTGGGACGGCTTCTTGTACGTGGACTCGCTCGGCGGGTTCTTCCTGATGACCGTGGCCGCCGTGACGCTGCTCGCGGCGGTGGGCTCGATCAGCTACGTGGCGGCCCAGGAAGACGCCGACGAGCTCAGCGGCTTCCAGGTCCGGCTGTATTTCTCGTTCTTCGGCCTGTTCGCCTCGCTGATGCTCGCGGCGCTGGAAACCGGCAACCTCGGGCTGCTGTTCGTGCTCGTAGAAGCCAGCACGCTCACCAGCGCCGCGCTTGTCGGCCTGGAGGGTAGGGCTAGGTCGCTCGAGGCGGCCTGGAAGTACGTCATCATCAGCTCGCTGGGCGTCACGATCGCGCTGGCCGGCACGCTGTTCCTTTTCTATTCGGGCAGCGCCCTGCACCTGGGCTCGAACCTGGGCCTGACCTGGCCGTACCTGCTCGCCCACGCGCACGCGCTGGCGCCGCAGAGCCTGCGGCTGGCGTTCATCCTGGCCGTGGTGGGCTACGGCACCAAGGTCGGGCTGGCGCCGATGCACACCTGGCTGCCGGACGCGCACGCCGAGGCGCCGAGCCCGGCCAGCGCCATGCTGTCCGCCGCGCTACTCAACACCGGGATGTACGCGATCATCAGGTTCCTGGCGATCGCGCACCGGGGGCTCGGCAGCACGTTCCCGCGGGCCGTGCTGCTGTCGTTCGGGTTCGCCTCCATCGTCATCGGCGCGCTGTTCATGGTGCGGCGGGGCCCCGCGGGGGGTCCGGGGGGTCGTCCCCCCGGGATACAGAGCAAGCGGCTGTTCGCCTACTCCTCGGTCGAGCACATGGGCATCATCGCGGTCGCGCTCGGCTTCGGCGGCGTGCTCGGCGTGTACGGCGCGCTGCTGCAGACGCTCAACCATGCCCTCGCCAAGGCGGTGCTGTTCTTGTCCAGTGGCGATGTGTCGCTTCGTTACAAGACCAGAGAAGCGAGCCAGGTGAGCGGCCTGCTGGCCGCCGTCCCGGTCACCGGAGGCGTGCAGCTGCTGGCCACGTTCGCGGTGCTCGGATCACCCCCGTTCGGCTTGTTCCTGTCCGAGCTGACGATCGTCCGGGCCGGCTTCGCCTCAGCCAGCCCGGTGTTCCCCCTGCTCTTGCTGGCCTTGCTCGGGCTGGCGTTCGTCGCTTTCGCGCGGACCACGGCCGGGATGGTGACCGGCAACCCGCCGGCGCAGCTGACCAGCCCCTACCGTGATCACGCCGCGGTGGCGGTCACCGCGGCCCCCCTGGTCCTTGGCCTGGCGGCGCTGCTGGTGCTAGGGCTGTGGGTTCCGGCCGGCCTGAATACGATCCTGGTGCGTTCGATCGCGGTGATCGGATGACCGCCGTCGAGCCCCGGGCCGCGGCCGGGACCAGGGAACAGCTGGTCCGCGCGCTCACTGGCCTCGGCAGCCTCCAGGCGCGGGACGGCGGCGCCGTCACCGTCCGCATCCCAGCCGGGGCATTGGAGCAGGCCGCGCACGCCGCAGCGGGCACCTCTGGCGTCCGGCTCGCGGACATGTTCGCGGCCGACGGCGATGTCACGGTCCTGCGCCTGGTCTGGGCGTATGAGACGGACAAACCGGGCTACATCATCACCGAGTCCGAGATCGAAGGCGAGGAGTATCCTCCGCTTTCCGACATCGCACCGGCCGCGTTCGTCGAAGAGTGCGAGATCTACGAGCAGTTCGGCATCAGGCCCGCGGGCGGCAAGCCGCTCAACCGGCTCATGCTCCCGCCGCATGCCGGGACGGAGCTGCCGACGTTGGGCCACGAGCCGTCGCGGCCACCGGAGGAGGTGCATGCTCCGTATACCGTCGGCGGTCAGGCGTTCGAGTTCCCGTTCGGGCCGGTCCGCCAGGTCGGCGTGGAGAGCCTGTACTACGGGCTGGTGACAAGCGGCGAGGAGGTCGTCGACCTGTACCTGTTTACCTGGCACAAGCACCGTGGCGTGGAATGGCGGCTGCGCGGCAAGACCGTATCCGAGGCGATCTTCCTCGCCGAGCGCGCCGAGGGCCTCAGCGCCGTCGCCGTCGGCTGGGCCTTCGCGGCCGCGGCGGAAGCCGCGCTCGGCATCGCGCCGGCGCCCGCGGCCCTGCGGACCAGAGCGGTCGCCCTCGAGCTTGAACGCCTGTACAACCACGCCGCGGCCACGGCGGCACTATGCCAGGCCACAGGCCTGTCGGTGGGTCAGGCCGCAGCCGAGATCGCACTGGAACGGCTGCTGCGGGTCAACGCCGCGTCGTTCGGGCACCGGTACCTGTTCGGCGTCGTCGAGCCCGGCGGGGTCAGCCGGGCGCCGGATGCCGACGCACTCCGCCGCGAACTGCCCGGGGCCTACGATGAACTGCGCCGCACGACCGACGCGCTGCTGGGCACCAACTCCTTCGTCGACCGGCTGGAGGCCTGCGGGATCCTGACCGCCGAGCAGGCCCGCCGCCTCGGCCTGGTCGGGCCGGTCGCACGCGCCACCGGGCTGGCCACCGATGCCCGGCTGGCGGCCGCCGCCGGGCCCTACGCCGATCATCCCGTCAACGTCATCACCGCCGCCGGTGGTGACGTGTTCGCGCGCTTCCAGGTGATGCTCGGCGAGACGGCCGAATCGGTCCGGCTGATCAGGCAATTCCTCGATGAAGGCACTGGTGCGGATCGCACCCTGGTCCCGCCCCGGGCCAGTACGGGCCTGGGCTGGGCCGAATCGTCCCGGGGCGAGGTCCTGGCCTGGGTGGCGCTGGACTCCGGCGGGCGGATCACCCGCGCGCGGCTGCGGCCCGGCTCGGCGCGCAACTGGCGCGGCTTCGACGACGCCTGCCGGTCGCAGAACGTGTTCACCGACATTCCCATCATCGAGGCCAGCTTCTGGCTGACGGTCGCGGGCATGGCCCGGTGAAAGGAGGGTGAGGCGCGATGCCACTGTGGTTCGCCCGGGGACTACGCCGTGGCGTGGTCACGACCCGCTACCCGGCTCGGCCGGACGGTTCGGCCGTAGCCTTGCCGACGCCACCTGCGTTCCGGCCGCTGCTGCTGACCCGGGAGATCGTGGATCGCATGATCGCGCAGTGCCCTGGCACGGCGCTCAGCCGGGCCGCCGACACGCTAGTCTTTGACGTCGGCTCCTGCACCGCCTGCGGCCGGTGCGCCCGGGTGGCGCCGCACGCGGTCACGCCGAGCGGGGAGTTCGAGCTCGCGGCGACCACCCGGTCCGCGCTGATCAAGATGGTCCCGATCCTCGGGGAACGGCGATGACGCCCGGGCCGGACGAGGCAACCACCGCCGAACGGCTGCGGGCGCAGATCGCCGCGCAGTTCGGCCGCAGCCTGCACATCCGGACCCTGGACACCGGATCGTGCGCGGTGTGCGAGCAGGAGATCCGGCTGCTGTCCGCGCCGCACTACGACCTGCACCGGCTCGGTTTCTTCTTCACCCCCGCGCCCAGGCACGCGGACCTGCTGCTGGTCGCCGGGCCGATGGTGCGCGCCTTCGAGGTGGCGGCCCGCAAGGCCTACGAGGCAATGCCCGGGCCGAAGGTGGTGGTCGCGACCGGCGCGTGCGCGCTCGGCGGCGTCTACCAGGCCGACCCGTTCATGCACGGCGAGGTCGAGGCGGTCCTGCCGGTGGACGTGTGGATCCCGGGCTGCCCGCCGAGCCCGCTGGCCCTGCTGCACGGGCTCAGTGTGGCGGTAGGCCGTCTTGCGGAGAAGGTGCCGGGCCTGGCGTTCGTCGCCGATGAGAACGGAGGCGGCGCGTGAACCCGCTGGACTTGCTGTACGGCGCGGGCGGCGCCTGGCTCGCCGCCGCCCTGGCCGGGCTGCTGGCCGGGTCCCGGCGGCCGGGCTTGCTCACCTGCTGCGCCCTATCGGCCCTCGGCGGCGCCGCGGCGCTCGCGGGCGGCGGCTGGTCACTGATCTACGGCAATACTCCCGTGGTGACCCCGGGCGGCGCGGCCCAGACGATCACCGGCGGCCCCTTGCAGCTGCAGATGACCAGCCTGGCGGGGGTGTTTGTGACGCTGCTCGGCATTGTCGCCGTGGCGATCGCCTGGTATGCCCCCCGGTACCACGAGCCGGGCCACGGCACCGCGGTCTACCTGGCCGTCTACAACCTTGCCCTGTTCGCTTGCCTGGCCGTGCTGGCCGCCGGGGGCATGGTAACGTTCCTGGTCGCCTGGGAGACCATGAGCCTGGCGTGCTACCTGCTCATCCTGCGCCACCCGCGCAGCGACGCGTCGGCCCGCGGCGCGTTCTGGTTCCTCGCCCTGTCCGAGATCGGCTTCTTGCTGGTCGTGGTGGCGTTCGTGATCCTGTCCACGAAGACGCACGCCACGGGCCTGGACGCGATGGCGGCCAGGGCGCACCTGGTCAACGGCGGCTGGCGGGCTGCGGCCTTCCTGCTCGCCCTGGCCGGGTTCGGGTTCAAGGCCGGACTCGTCCCGTTGCACGTCTGGCTGCCCGAGGCACACCCCGTCGTGCCGGCCGACGGGTCCGCGTTCCTTTCCGGTCTGGTGGTCAAGCTCGGCGTCTACGGCATCGCCCTGTTCGCGTTCCGGCTGGATCCGGTTGGCGGGGCCTGGCCCGGCCTGGTCACGATGGGCGCCGGGGCATTCACCGCCGCCATCGGCATCCTGTACGCGATGGGTGAACGCGACATCAAGCGGTTCCTGGCGTACTCCACGATCGAGAACGCCGGGATCATCGTGACCGCGTTCGGCGCGGCCATGATCTTCCACGCCTACCGCCAGCCCCAGCTATACGCCTTCCTGCTCATCGCCGGCCTGTACCACGTCGCCAACCACGGCTGCTACAAGACCCTGCTGTTCCTCGAGGCCGGGGTGGTCGAGCACGCGGCCGGGACCAGGGACATGGACCGCCTCGGCGGCCTCGTGCACCGGCTGCCGCGCAGCGCGGTGGTCACTTTCGTCGGCACGCTCGGGATCGCCGCGCTGCCGCCGCTGAACGGGTTCGTCAGCGAGTGGCTGATCTTCCAGGGGCTATTCCAGGGGTTCCGCACCGGCAGCCACCTGATCGCCATCCTCATCGTGCTCGCGGCCGCGACGCTCGGGCTCACCGGAGGTCTGGCGATCTACGCGTTCGTGCGCGGCTTCGGCATCCCGTACCTCGGCATGCCGAGGACCAGGCAGTCCGCTGCGGCGCGAGAAGAAGGTCAGCCGATCGGCGGTCCGGCGCTGCTGGCCGTCGCGTGCGTGGCGCTGGCGGTCGGCGCCCCGGTCGTGCTCGCGGCGCTGTCCCGGGCCGGACGGACGGTCACCGGGGTCAGCCTCGGCCGGCTACTACTGCCCGGCGAGCTCACCGTCATCCCGGCGCACGCGGATTTCTCCGCGTTCTCGCCGACCTACTTGGCCGTGTTCCTCGGCGCCGCGTGCGCCGTGCCTACGCTGATCTACCTGGCCGGACGACCGCGTGCCGGGAGTACGTCCGTGCCGGTGTGGGACGGCGGCATGGTCCGCTTCCGGCCGCGAATGCAGTACTCCGCCATGACGTTCTCGGCGCCCACCCGGGTCACCTTCGACGCCCTGTACCGGCCCGCGGTTTCCGTCCGGCGGGCCTCCGACGACCCGGCGGGACGATCCGGACCGGTGCACTACGAGGCGCAGGTGACACCCGTGTTCGAGCGGTACCTCTACCGGCCGGTGATCCGCGCGGTCGAGTGGCTGGCCGACGCGATCCGCCCGCTGCAGTCCGGCGACGTGAATCTGTACCTGCTCTACGTGTTCGCGATGATCCTGCTGGCCTACCTGGTTGGCGCGCTATAAGGAGGCACGGCGGTGACGGCAGCGCCCGGCCGGGTCACCTGGCTCATCCTGGCCTACCGGCTGCCCGCCCATTCCGGGCTGAAGGCGGTGATACGGCGGAAGGCGACCGCGCTGGGCGCGGTGTACCCGGCGAATGCCGTCGCGGCCCTGCCGGCCTCCCCGGCCGCTGAGCGGGCCTTCCGGCGGCTGCGGAATATGATCGGCGAAGGCGGCCGCTCGGCCGAGGTGCTGCGCGCGGAGGCGGTCGAAGGCGAGCCGGACCTGATCGCCACCTTCAACGGGGCCCGGGGGCAGGAGTACGGCGAGATCATTGCCGGTTGCGGCGAGATCATCGCCGAGATCGAGGCCATGACGGCCGCTGGCCCGCTGGCCCGCTGGACGCCATCGCCGTGGCCGGCCTGTGGGCCGAGCTCACGGGCGCTCTCGGCTAGCCGCGGTTCGGCGCGGCCGGCAGGGACATCGGCAGCCACGTGAGCCACTACCTCGGGCTGGACTACCCCGGCTGGGTGGTGGCCGTCCACCGCACTGACTGATGCCAGAACCGTCTGGTAAGAGTGGTCTGACCGGGTGGTAGCGCGGCTCCCACATCAGCGCCCGCACCTGGCCGGTGAGATCGCCGTCCAGGGTCCCGGACGCCATGCCTTCCGCTTCGGCGGCCCTGGCGACCGCGGTAGCCACCGTGACCGATGTTTCCCGTAGGTTGGCCACGGGCGGTAGCAGCGGAGCGCCCCGACTCGAGACGTCCACCAGGTCGGCGACCGCGCGGGCCGCCGCCAGCAGCATCCCGTCGGTTACCCGCAGCGCCCGCGCGGCGATCACCCCCAGGCCGAGGCCCGGGAAGACCAGGGCGTTGTTGGCCTGCCCGATCTCATGGCGGACACCGCCGTGATCCACCGGGCCGAACGGGCTTCCGGTGGCGACCAGCGCCCGGCCGTCGGTCCAGCGCAGCAGGTCGGCCGGCGTCGCCTCGGCCAGCGCGGTCGGGTTGGACATCGGCAGGATCACCGGTCGTTCGGCATGAGTGGCCATGTCGCGGACGATCGCCTCGGTGAAGGCCCCGGCCCTCGCCGAGGTCCCGATCAGCACCGTGGGATGCACCCGGGCGACCACCTCGGCGAGACCGATGCCGCCAGCCGTCCCCTCGGCCCGGTCGCGGGCGTACCGGCGTTGCTGGTCGCTGAGCGCCGTCATGTCCTGGGTCAGCAGCCCCTGCCGGTCGATCGCCCAGAACCGCCGTCTGGCCTCCGCCTCCGGCATTCCCTCGGCCGTCATCGCCTTGGTCAGCTGGTCGGCGATGCCGGCCCCGGCCGTGCCCATCCCGAAGATGATGATCCGGTGGCCGGCCAGCGGAGTCCCGGTCGCCCTTGTCGCGGCCATCACGGCGGCCAGGTTGACCGCGCCTGTGCCCTGGATATCGTCGTTGAAGCTCAGCCGCTCATCCCGGTACCGCTCAAGCAGCCGCCTCGCGTTGGCCACCCCGAGATCCTCCCAGTGCAGCAAGGCCAGCGGGAACAGCGTGCCGACCGCGCGGACGAAGTCCTCGAGGAAGGCGTCGTACCGCGCCGCCGGCACCCGGGGATGGCGGTTGCCGATATACAGCGGATCATCCAGCAGGCCCTGCCGGTCGGTCCCCACGTCGAGTATGACCGGGATGGTGCGGGCGGGATCGATCCCGCCCGCCGCAGTGTAGACGGCCAGCTTTCCCACCGCGATGTCGATACCGCCGACGCCCCAGTCCCCGATGCCGAGGATGGCGCCGGCGTCGGTCGCCACGACCAGGTCGACATCGCCGGGCCCGAGGCCGGAGGCAAGCAGCGAGGCCTCGATCAGTTCCGGGTGGTCCACGGACAGGTAGATCCCGCGGGGGCGGCGGTACTCATGGCTGTAGCGTTCGATCGCCTGCCCGACCGTCGGCGTGTAGACGATCGGCAGCATCTCACCGAGGTGGTCGGTCAGCAGCCGGTAGAACAAGACCTCGTTGCGGTCGTGCAGGGCGGTCAGGGTGACGTTACGGGCGAGGTCATGAGGCTGCCGCTGGTATTGCTCGTACACGCGCGCGACCTGGTCGTCAAGGGTGAAATGGCCCGGCGGGATCAGCCCGGTCAGGCCGAGGTCGCTGCGCTCGCGGTCGTCGAACGCCGTTCCCTTGTTGATCCGCGGGTCGGCAAGCACCTGCCGACCGCGAAGCGTAGTCCGCCACGCGCCGTCTTCGTCCCGCCGCATCGCATGCATATGGTCAGATCGTAAGGCCGATGGCGCGAAGTTGCTCGCTGCCCCTGGCGGTTTGTCGGCAGGCTGCCCCGGGGGAAGCCACAGCCAGTCGACACGGAACTCGTCGACGCCGGACAGTCCGGTGAGCTCAGCCCGCATCTGATCCTCCATCACGCCGGTCAGCGGGCAGGCGGCCGAGGCCAGGGGCATGGTGCTGGACCACAGCGTCCTGGCCGGATACACCTGCCGGCTGCACGTCATGCCGCAGGGCCCTCGAAATGAGCTGGTGATCAAGGCGCGCAGGCCGGATGCTGGAGCATGTGCCGTGGACAGCGCCCAAGATCACCCGCCAGAACGTGCCCTATGTCGCCGGAGAGCGGCAGATGCTGGAGGCGTGGCTGGACTTTCACCGCCAGACGCTGCTGGGCAAATGCAGCGGCCTGACCGCGGCGCAGCTCCGGCAGCGCGCCGTCCCGCCGTCGAACCTGTCCTTGCTCGGGCTGGTCCGTCACATGGCCGAGGTGGAGCGCGGCTGGTTTCGCCGCCGCATCGCGGGCGAAGACGCCGGCTATCTCTACTCCAGCGAGGCTGACCCCGACGGGGAGTTCGATCATGTGGACACCGCCGACGCCGAGCACGACTTCGCCGTCTACCGGCGCGAGATCGAACTCGCCCGCCAGGCGGGCGCGGGCCGGGGCCTGGACGCGACGTTCTTGCACTCCCACCGCAACGCCCAGATGAGCGTGCGCTGGGTGTACCTCCACGTGATCGAGGAGTACGCTCGGCACAACGGCCACGCTGACCTGCTGCGCGAGCGGATCGACGGCGCGACCGGGCTCTGAGCCCAGGATGAGCACGATCACCAGCCGCTGCCCGCCGACTGGAACCGTCGATCATGGGTAGCCGAGCCGGCCAGGACCGGTCGAGAGGAGGCGTCATGGCCACCGACAAGCAGAAGGAAGCCGCCCGGCGCAACATCGGCGAGGCCCGTCAGGCGCAAAGCGCCAGGGCACACGGCGAGGACGTTCCCCGCAGCGGCGAGGGCATGAGCACCGCGGACAAGGACAGGCTGGCCGACCGGGAGTTCGCCTTTCCCGGGGAACGCAAGGAGCCGCTGACCGACGCCCGGCACGTGCGCAACGCCATCGCGCGTTTCGACCAGGTCGAGGGCGTCAGCGATGCCGAGCGGGACGAGGCATGGAAGCGGATCCTGGCCGCGGCGAAGCGCTTCGACGTCGAAGTTTCCGAATCTGACTGGCGGGAGCTGGCCAAGGGCGGCAAGGACCGCTAGCGCTGACGGCGGCCCGGGCACGACGGACATCCCGGCAGCACAATCGCCAGCGCCTGAACCAGGCAGCACCAGCCCGAAGCCGAACGCGTGATGGCAAGGACAGCTCACGCGTGAGGCTTGGGTGAGTCTAGTGGGGGTCGGCCCGGCCGACTGCGTGACCTAATCATGCCAGCCCTGGCGGGGTCAGGAGTGTACGGGGCTGTGCACAAGCTTGTGGATGGACTGTGCGAATCCCCAGCATGGCAGCGCCGTGCCAGGAGGCCGACTGGACTGCCCTGCCTGTCCAACCGGCCAGTTACCAGCGCAGATGCGGGTGACTCGATGGGCTGCGGGAAAAGACCCCGCAGGGATCGCGACCGTACCGGCACCCGATAGTTATCCACACGTGACCTCTGGACAAGGTCACAGGCCAGCGCCCGGTGTTCCGGCCGCGGCCGGCATCAGCCGGTGCCGCCAGCTCGCCAGGCACGGGCAGGATTCAACGCCACGCCGAGGGAATGGAGGTACCGGCCGGCCTTTCCGCTTACCTGCCGACCGGCGTGGGCCTCATCGGCCGGGAAATCGTGGTGCCACTCCGGCTCCGCCCGGCTAGCCGGGGGATTTCCGCGGCCAGCGCTGCGCGGGTCACGCCTGCTTGGCAGCGAGGCGCCGCGGGCGGTGCCGTCACCGGGCACGGCGGCAATCGGGACGGTACTGGCGAGGGCTGCGTCCCGGTCCCGCACCGCGACCGGGCGGGAAGCCCAGAAGCCGGGGTCACTCTGCTGGCATTGGGTGCAGGCCAGCCGGCCGAGGGCGTCGATGCGCCAGCCGGCGCCGATCGCGCGGGCGCGGGTGTCGGCTTCGCCCAGCGCTGCCGGATCGGTATACCAGGAGACGCACGAGCCCATCTCGCACCACATGACCGGCATCCGCAGCTGATCACCGATCACAGCCCGCGCCGCAGCCCCGGCCGGGAGAGCGGGCCTGGCCGGTCCGGCGGGGACAGCAGGCCTGGCCGGGGTAGCGGGCGCGGATGGAGTGACGGGCCCGGCGGCGACAGCGGGCCTGGCCGGTCCGGCGGGGACAGCGGTCCTGGCCGGGGTAGCGGCCGCGGCGGGCGCGGACGGAGTGACGGGCCCGGCGGGGGCTTCTGGCCGGGCACTGTCGGCAGCCGGTCCGGCGCGGACATAACCGGCCGGCACAGCGTAGCCGGGCCCGGCCGCGATAGCGCGGACATAGCCGGCCGGCACGGCGTGGCCGGGGTCGGCTGGCACACCATGGCCATAGCTGGCCGGCACGGCGTAGCCAGGACTATCGGGACCAGGGCCGGTGGGCTCGGCCTTGGCCGGGCCGGCCGGGCCCGGGTCGGCGGGCTCGGCACTTTCGGCACTTTCGCCGTCCCGAAGGCCGGCCAGCCAGTCGTCCGCCTCAAGCAGGCTGACCTCTTCTGGCCGCATCTTGGTCTTCACGTCAGGCCTCCTGTCGAGCCAGTGGACGGTGATAAGCAAGGTCGCAGTGGTCTTACCGGTCCGCTGCCGTTGCGCTTTCCTTCCCCGTTCAAAGTGCCCGGGCTCACCGTGTCTGGAATCAGTCTTCTCAACCGTCTCGGCCTGAAATTACAGCCGGATAAACATAAGGTCAACGTTGGGCCTATTTATTGGCTTTCGCGGCGTGGCTTGTGGACTAATCCCGGTTCATCTGCATGCACAGGGCGCAGGTCGTGTTCTCCCAGTTAAAGACCCTTTTACGAGCGCGGCCTGGTGCCGGGATCCCCAGCATTTCCACCGCACGTGCACAGCCTTGGCGCCGTTTTGCACAAGTGATTCACATGCTTGTGCACACTCAGCCGGTCAGCAGTCCTCCTGCGGTCTGGCCGCCCGCGGCAGATCCGCGCCGGGTCTGCGTGACACCCGCGCGCCCGACGCGAGGACCCGTCGGCGTAGATGAGATCGCGCACCAAGGCAGCGATGGCCGCCAGCGCTTACCGCACAGGCGGCCGTGTATCCACCGCCGCCTACTGGAGTTGCCGACGTGTCCGTGGGGTGCCAGCAAAGAAGTTCCGGCCGGCCAGAATCAGACAGGGCCCCTCCACGTATGAGATGGAGGGGCCCTGCCCGGCCTCGCCGCGCTGGCTGACCAGTTACCCGGCCTTGCCGGCGCCGCGCGCCGCCCGCCGGGGCCAGGTACCCGCGCGAGGGGCCGGTCTCCCGGCTCCTCCCACGTTCCCGGGATCGCCCCAGGTGGTGCCCGTTTCCGAACGGTGGAGACATTTCTACTGCCTCACCGGACGCCGCGCAAGAGCCCGCGGACAGCCATTTCAGGTTTTCCCGATATTCACCGGAGAATCCACAGAAAGCGGCTAGTTATCCGCATTTGACGGCGGTTATCCACTAGCTTATTCACAGCCTGTCCACAGGCTTCCGTATGTAGGCCAGAGGGCGCCGGGACCGCTGGTGGCGATGCTTGCGCCCGTCCGCGGTAATGGGGAAAGCTGGGACGGTGCGCTTCGCGATCGACCGGTTCGGTGAAAAGGGGGACCCGGCATGCCCACGGACACGATGAACCCGGCCACAGCGGTCACCTACGGGCCCTTCATTCAGGCCGCCGAGGCTCAGTACAACAGCAATCCCAGCGTGGTGAATCCGGCCACGATCACGAACATGCCCGCCGGCTACACGCTGGTGCGCACGATCCAGATGACCGACTTCTTCGGTCCGGAGCAGTCCCGGGTCTTCTACGGGTACGTGGCGGTGGGTGGTGATCCCGTTACCGCGGTGGTCGCGTTGCGCGGCACCGAATCGACCATGGAATGGTGGGATGACTTCCACTGGGATCTGGTGCCGTTCACGCAGGTTCCTGACGGCGGGAAGGTCGCCCGGGGCTTTTACGACCTCTACGCCAGCATCGGCACGATGGCCCCGGGCCAGCAGGGCACGACGGCGCCGGGCGCCGTCGCCGCCGAGGTAGCACAGGCGGCCACCGGCGGCCTGGCGGCCGGCCTTGATCCTGCCTCGCTGCCGCTGGTGGTGACCGGCCACAGCCTGGGCGGCGCCCTGGCGACACTGCTGGTCACGGAGCTGAATGCAACCATGGCGCTGAAGCCGCAGGCGTGGACGTTCGCGTCGCCGCAGGTGGGCGACGCGGTCTTCGCCGCACGCTACGGCGGGCTGAGCACCGTGTCCTGGCGGATCTACAACCAGGTCGACGTCGTCCCGTACTTTCCGGTCGATGTCTCCGATAGCTACCAGCCCGTCACCACCGGGTACGCGATCAATTCGCTGGGGAAGGCGAAGTGGAGCCTGAGCTGCGCACACTCGCTGAATACCTACATGCACGTGCTGTCGCCCGGCACCGTGCCGCTGGATCAGGCCTGCAGCTGACGCCCGGCGGGGCGGGAGGCGGGGCTCGTGGGTGAACTCGCGAACGCCTCGCCACCCGAGTTGCTCGGCACGGTGGCTCAGCATTACACGCCAGCGACCGCAGCGGAGGAGATCGCAATCTGGCGGGCCGCCCGCGGCAGCTCGCTGGATTCGCTCTTCCGGGCGATCCGCGACTGCCCGTTCCTCTGCCGGAAGGCCGCGATGCTGAACGCCCTGGCCGACGGTATACCGGAGGGAAACGAACTGCTGGCCAGCCTGCTGCGCGACCCGGAGCTGGGCCCGGTTGCCCTGCTCGTGCAGAAACGGGATCGCGACCCCGATGAGGTAAGCCCGGAGGAAGCCGCGTGGCTGATGGCCGGGAGCATCCTTGAACTACTGGAGATCGGGGGCCCGGATGCGGTGCGGGCACAACTCGAAGAGCTGCCCCGCCCCCAGCGGGTGGATGTGGTCCGCGCCGTGTGCGACTCCGGCTATCCGGCACGCGAAACGCTAGAAGACTTCCGGATCCTGGTCGCCGAGCCGATCCTCAGCGCACCGCCTAGGCTGCGCGCCGCCCGGAACGCCTCCGCGCGGGATCCCCGGCGGCCGAAACGCCGAACCGGTTTCCTCGCGCCGACTCTGGCGGGACGGGTCGTCTCGTGACGATGGACGCCCGGCGCCGCAGTCGTCACGTCAGCGGCGGTCAGCTGGCGGGACGGGTGGCGAAGGCTTCCTCGATGGCCGTGGCTACCTTCTTGGCGATACCGAACTCGTTGACCATGCGGGAAATGACCAGGCCGCCGCCGTGGACGTGGAACGTGGTGGCGTTGCCGTCCTGGTCCAGGTGCACGGTGGCGGTGGACGCCGCCGACTGCTTGACCTTCAGTGCCTGCTGGGCGCCGCTTCCGTGCGTGGTTACCTCATAGCGGCTGCCGAGTTTGTCGCGCAGCGCCGTGGCGGCCTGCTGCAGGGTCACGTTGCCTTCTACGGTCACGGTCGGCATTCCGGGCCTCCTTCGATGGAAAGTTCACAGCGGGCTGAGATGGCGGGTTGCGGCTGCCTCAAGCTGAGATCCGGGCCAGATCGATCGCGACGATCAGCACTCAGCAGCGTGCCGAGGATGGCGAAGCCGAGGCTGGCGCCGTAGTTGCGGACGGTCTGGGTGATGCCGGTGGCCTCGCCGTAGGAGTACCGCGACGCCCGGTTGATCGCGTCGGTGTTGGCCTGCCCCAGCATCAGCCCCATCCCGGCCCCGGCCATGATGATCCAGGTCACCTGGGCGCCGACGTGCAGGCTCGTCGCATGGCCGCCCCACAGGCCGAACCCCACCGCGGCCAGGACGCAGCCGGCCAGCACCGGCCGCTTGGCCCCGATCCGGTCCAGCATCCGCCCGCCGATCTGCGCGCAGACCACGAAGCCGAGGAAGAAGTACAAGATGAGCAGGCTGGACGTGGTGGCCTTCTCGGCCAGCGCGATCTGCCCGTACAGGGCGGCGAAGAAGAACACCGGGATGAACGCCATCATCGCGACGCCGAGGACGATGTTCTCTGTCAAGAACGCCCGGTTACTGAAGATGCGCACGTTGATCAGGGGCGATTCGGTGCGGCGCTCGACGGCGGAGAACACGGTCAGCAGCACCACGCCGACGGCGATGCAGACCTCGATGGCCGGGTTGCCCCAGCCCCACAGGGCCGACTGCTGGAACCCGAACACGCTCAGCCCCACCCCGCCGATGATCAGGGCCAGGCCGCGGTAGTCCATCGGGGCCGGCCGGCACTCGTCCGGCGGCTTGGAGATGGCGATCAGCGCCAGCGCGATCAGCGCGACCGGGATGTTGATCCAGAAGATCGCCCGCCAGGTCCACTCGATCAGGTACCCGCCGGCGATCGGGCCGATCGCGGTCAGCGCGCCGGCGATGCCGAAGAACAGGGCCAGCGCCCGGCCGCGGGAGCGCAGGTCGAAGGTGACCACCACGATGGCGATCGCGGCCGGGAACATGATCGCCCCGCCCGCGCCCTGCACCGCGCGGAACGCCACCAGCCACGCCTCCGCGGCGCCGCCGTGCGGCGTGGCGCCGCACAGCGCGGACGCGCCCGCGAAGATGATCACCCCGAGCACCACCATCTTGCGGTGCCCCGCGATGTCCGCCAGCCGGCCGCCGAAGGCGAACAGGGCGGCCAGCGTCAGCAGGTAGGCGTTGATCGCCCACTGCATGCCGCTGGACGACAGGCCCAGGTCATGCTGGATGGTGGGCGCGGCGATCGAGACGATGGTCTGGTCGATGAAGGTCATCGCCACCGCGAAGATCATCGCGGTCAGGACCAGGCTCCGCGACCGGCCGCCGGTACCGGCGCTACTGCTGACGCTCATCGTATGCTCCAAGCTCTGGCCAAGAGATAACTCACCACAGTCTAAAATCCGCAGGTCGGCAAGTCATCAGTCAAATGACTACGGCGCGGGCCTGGCCGGGCGTGGGCCAGGGCCCCGCCAGGGCGTCGGTCAGTCATCAGTCAAATGACTACGGCGCGG
>Ga0335076_10003373_pt1 | contig 16063 bp, 13 predicted proteins | sample Lox_Sample_25_FD_206717 | JGI IMG/M metagenome (GOLD analysis project Ga0335076, IMG submission 206717) | Soil microbial communities from Loxahatchee National Wildlife Refuge, Florida, United States - Lox_Sample_2.5 | ecosystem: Environmental > Terrestrial > Soil > Wetlands | place: USA...
GAGAAATCCGAGTCTGAAAAAATAGTTGTAAATAAATGTTAGCGCTGGACGTACCAAGATGTTCAAAACACTGAATCCGTGATATCCCCTCTCGACTGCAACCACTGCCCCCGACGACGAATAACTGTTCATGTGATCGATGTATCCACGCAGGGTTGGATAGGCGTTGTGAATGAGAGCGTGCCTTAGACGGCCGGTTGGGCCGTTGACTTTGATCGTAGGGTGGGCACCGTATTCTTCGAACTTTCCCGCACCGCGACGAATCAGTCGCAGTTTCGGATCTGGGTAAAAACCCCCGTGTTTAATCCAGCGACCAAGAAAAAAGTTTTTTCGAGGGATGAAATAACCGATCAAATTTCCCGCGGAATCCGCGGCTCGATTTATCTCGGCAGAGAGTTCCGGTTCGATCGCCTCATCCCCATCCAACTGCAGCACCCAATCGCCAGATGCCTTTTCCATCGCCGAATTTTTTTGCGCGGCAAATCCTTTCCATGGTTCGTTAAAGACCTTCGCACCGAATGAACCCGCAATTTCGAGGGTACGGTCGGTGGACCCAGAATCTACAACGATGATTTCGCCTTGTCCGTCGCGCACCAGCGGCACCAGGCTTTCGAGAGTGCGCGGGAGATTTGCTTCTTCGTTAAGAGTGATCAGGGCGATGGAGATTTTCACGCCCCATGAATATACCGCGAGCAGGTCCAAGTGCTCTCCCACTAGCTGGCAGGACCGCCAAAAACAGCGCGGAGTACAGGACTCCGCGCCTTTTACTTACTTGTTTAATGCTGACTGGCTGAAACAGACGCCAGGGTAGCGCTCGCCGGCTGAACCTTCGTCAACCGAGTGAACTTACCGGATTTAGGCGTGGCGTAAATGTAAGTAGTTCCAACATTGCCCAGGCAAAGAGCTTCTACATACAGTCCGCTCTCGGATCTGGCGAGTATCAGCTTGGTGCCGTCACTGAGCTTAGCTGCAGAAACGGCTTCAGCCAATATCATGCCGCTCCATTCGGACTCTTCAGAGCGGACCGTCAATAGTGTGCCGGAGGGATTGTCATCGTTAAGGGTAAATTCGTACTCACCAGGTAAGAGCAGCAACTTCCCCCAGTGCGTCTCGGCCGTGACTTTGAACCTTCCCCGCATCATCTCGGCACTTCCAATACGTGAAAACAGAGTGACCATCGACAGTGCGAGGAACACAGTGCGAACTGCGAAATGCTTCCCATTCGGTTTCATATCTTCTCCTGTTGAGCTGGAAAACACGGCGGCGCCTGCGCAAAGATTGCGCTTACGCCAAAGGTCTTCAGTTGTCGGGATTGACTACGAGGTCCGGATGGAACTAATTGCCCAACCCTGGGCTGCGGTCGAACTGCGGAGTTCGTCTTCCCTACCACACAGCTTTCTGGAAGACATAATCAGTCTGTCAAACGAGAGCAGCGGAGTCCAATTGAAAAAATCTATCGCGGATATGAAGTGGAAATGCGGTACGGAAGTAATTCGAGGGAATTGAGTAATTTTGTAATTGAGTAATTTCAACTGCTCGCGGGATGGAGAATTTCAAATTACCCGATTACCAAATTTCCGAATTACAAATTCTGAAAGGATTCAATTCTATGACGCAACTCCCGCCGGGCCTGGTTGCGGCTGCTGATGGGCGGCAGCGGTCGCGGCTGCGGCCTCGTTCAGAATCCTATGGTGGATCGTGAACAAAGCCAACTCAAGGCGATCTGATACGCCGATCTTGTCGTACACATTGCGAAGATAATTCTTGATGACCTGCTCGGTCGTGCCAAGCTGCGAAGCGATTTCTTTGTTCTTGTAGCCCTGAACAATCAAAGCCACGATACGCAGTTCTTTTGCGGTCAAGCGGTCGCGGACGCGCAACCCGACCATATCGTTTTCGGTCAGCTCGCTCGGAACAGCAATATCCTGAATCCAGGTTTCTCCGCGCGCCACTTTGCGGACGCAATCGACTAATGCCGAACTCGTCACGTTGCGATACACAACACCGTGCGCCCCCGCCCCCATATACTTCTGCGCGCTCTCGCCCGTGTCGCCGAGCACGACTACGCGCGTGCGAACCTTGTTGGCAGCCTGCACCACGGCGTTGAAGTCGTTGTGAAAACCACCGGCGACAACGAGAACCGCGGCGCGAAATTTATCGAGCGCCATGAACATCTGCTCAGAGGTCTGCGCCTGCGCGACGATGCGCATTTCGTCCTCGACCGCCAGCACCTTGGCGATGCCCGCGCGAAAAATGGCCTGATTATCCGCCAGAATGAGTTTCAGCATTGCCTTAGCACCTCGTGATTACGGCTGCCGAACAAAGTCGTACGTATCGATCACGCACGCCACGCCTTGGCCTTCGCCGCTCGCGCCTGCATCTTTCCTGACTACGCGTCCTTTGCACTGCACGACCACGTTTTCAGTTGCGCCGGTCAGTTCCGGCGGCAGGGCGATCTCGAATTCTACGTTTGATCCTATTTCCAGTGCGGGATTGCCGCGGATGTAAACACCGGCGGCGCTCATGTTCCCGGTAACGCTCCCTTGCTTTTCGCCGTGGATCTTAATCGGCAGTTCGAGCGGAAATCTCTTTCCTGTCCGTGCTTCGGACACAAGCCCTCCTTTTTCGAGGTCCTCAATTTCTAAGGCCTCATTGGCCAGATAAGCCAATTTCATATCCCTGTCTCCTGGGAGCTCGATGACCTTAGGGCGTTATATCACGGATTTTGCTGGGCATAAAGGCCAGAGTTAACCTTTTAGGTAATGGCGGCAGGGTTTCTGAGCCCCATTGCTTCTCCTGATCTCCAAACATCCGCATTCAGTCTCGAGCCCACTGGTTCAAACCTGATATTCTCCACTTCATCATCGGAGCTGGAATATGCCAGGATTCAGTGGCCGTCGCGTGCTTTCATTCGAGAGCCGGCGGGCGCAGGAAATCGCGCAACTCATCCGCAACTACGGCGGCGTGCCGGTCATTGCACCTTCGACGCGCGAGATTGAATCGCCAAATGATGACGAACTCAACTCCATCCGGAAAATTCTGAAGCAGGGCTTTGACGCCATCATTCTCATGACCGGAGTGGGTGCTCGAGCACTGGTCAAAGCCGCAGAGGGTGTCTGCCCGCGTCAGGAATTCCTGGATGCCCTTGGCCGAACTCGTGTGGTTGTACGTGGCCCAAAACCCGCAGCCGTAATGCGCGAATTCGGTGTGCCGATTACCCTGACGGTTCCGGAACCTAATACCTGGCGCGAGGTCGTGAAAGCGATTGACGATAATCCAGCGAAACTGCGGATGGAACGAGCACGTATCGCGATTCAGGAGCATGGTGAACCGAGCTCTGAGTTATGTGCGGCACTGCGCGAGCGCGGCGCCGAAGTTACCACGATTCAGGTTTATCGCTGGGGACTGCCGGAAGAGTTAGGTCCGTTAAAAAACGCAATCGACGAAGTTACAGCGAAAAAAATCGACGTGGTGTTATTTACTTCCTCAGTACAGTTTGTTCATGCCTTACGGGTTGCGGAAGAAATGCGGCTCAGGGATGCCTTTTTATCCGGACTCGGACGTGCGATGGTCGCGTCTATTGGCCCCATATCCTCCGAATCACTTCGCAAGCATGGAGTCCGTGTCGATCTTGAGCCTTCACATCCGAAAATGGGTTTTTTGGTAAAGGAAACGGCTGAAAAGAGCGCCATGGCGACGCCCGAATTTCGCTAGATTCTCAGCGGCCCACAAAAGAAAAAAGGGCCGGACTGATTCTCAGTCTTGGGCCCATTACAAAATCCACTTTAGCAGCACAAATTAACGGCTCTGGGGTGGACAGTGCCAGCACAGTGCCGGCGGACCGTCGTTCGCTTTCGTACTAATTGGGGCGGCCGCTGCCAGACATGTACATGCGATGCCTACCACCAGGATCAAAGTCCTGACCGCACGTGTCATAGGCTTTCTCCTAACGTGTGGGTTCCCTGGGAGCGGAAACCCTAGTTGCAGGAATTATACCCGTGCAGTCAAGAGGGTCTTAACAAAAGAATGTGGAATTCCGGAAAACGGGAAAAAGTAGGAGACAGACACCAAGGACTACTAATTAGGCGTGGCCATCCTGGGTGCGGGAGAATGCCCGGTCCACCATGTGCTCGAACATTGGAATCAGCGACTCAGGTTCAGTCTGCGCGTGTAAGTCCATTAACGCGTTGTCCCAGCGTTGCGGTATCAATACGGTCATAGCGAGTTCGCGGCGGTTTAGCACCGAGTACACCAGCCACACGATCGCGCCGAGGTTATACGTCGCCATTGTAGTTAGCGCAACGTTACTCGGGGAAATATGCCCACCCGCAAAGAGCGCGTAGCTGATTAGGTCTCCCGCAGCGATAATCCCGAACCCTAGCGCAACGCCAAAGCTCAGCCTGCGCCAGGAGACGTTTAAATGGCTGCAGAAGGCAAGCAGGAAAAGCACCAACCCGCATTGCACCACCCGCATGCATCGCTGCATCAGCAGCACCGTACTCGATATGGGGTCGTTCCAAAGAGGAGTAGTCGATACCAGGACTAATGACACCAGAATCATGATGAGGGCGGCCCACTTAAATAACACAGTTCCTAAATCTTTCAGGGCATGATATGGGCGGAAGATATCGAGAAAAATTTCATGGATGATTTTGAAGTCGAGAATCAGATTTAGAACCATCGCTACCCAGAATGTTACGAAATAGGCATGAGAATCCGCCAGGTTATAAACCGGGAACTCCACCATAAAAATCAGGATTTGGGCTACCGTGAAGGCAAAAAAGAACGGGAATTCTTTGTGCATTTTGCGGCGAAACATCACCGCCGCCACCGGCAACAGCAGCGCCGGCTGCGAAATCCACAGCAATAGCTGAAATTGGGGGCTGGACATTGTGGTTCGATCCAGTGCGGCCTGAATCAACGCACTCTGATACGAACCTTAACAGCTTTTCTGCCAGTTACCTACGAACCGAAGTAACCAAAGTCATGGTTACTAGTTGAACTCTCGGAACCCTTATATTCCCGCCTGAATATAAGCCCGCATCATGCGCACTTCTTCGTCCTTAGCGTCGAGATCATGCAGCAAGATATCGCGTAACGAAACCATCCCGCGTAGCTGCGTGCCTTCGCACACCGGCAGGTGTCGAAAGCCGTGTCGTTTCATTAGCGCGCGGCAAGTCTCGATTTCCTCCTGAGGTTACACCGTGAGCGGATCTCGAGTCATAACTGCCGAAATTCGAACGTTTCGCGGATTCAAGCCTTCCACTACTACCCGCTTCATCAAATCTCGTTCCGAAAACACTCCGATCAGCAAACCATTCTCAAGTACAGGAACGGCTCCAATGCCCCTTGCAACCATGGCTTGGGCAACTTCGAAAACGGTTTGATTCAGGTCGGCGCGGTAGGTTTGTTGCTCGCGAACAAGCTCGTAAATACGCATAATCCACCTCTAACGAGCGAATTCGGCCGCCAAACTTTGAGGACGGTGCGAAGTATAGACCTAAATACAACTGTGGCGAAAGGACAAAACGCTGACTTATTCGACAAACACGAAGTAGGAACTCGCCCATGCTCCGGCGGGAATGGTTCCTCGTTTGTGAACCGTGAAAACTACGCTGTAATCGGTCGATGCCGAAAGGGTTTCGAGGATCGAAGGCCCGTTCTTAGGGGTAGCCGTAGCAAGGTATCTCAGTACTCCAAAGATATCTCCGAATGATTCGTACTCCTGAGACACAAAGGAGATGTAGACATTCTGCTCCGCCAGCCGCCAAACCAAAGACGCCGTCAGCGAGACCATCCGCTCGTATCGGGGCCCCTGAAGAACACCGAGGACCGGATTATCGAACACGACTCGCAGCCGGCGCTCGTCGTCACGGGAGAACTCCCTTACTTTTAGAGAGCCGGATTTGGCCGTCGCCTTCCAGTCCACCTGGCGGGCCGGATCTTCAGGCAGATACTCGCGAATTCGGTAGAGATCTGAGCCAATGCCCCGCAGGTGCGTTTCGAATTTTCCTGTCAAGAGAGGAACCAGTTCTATCGCCTCTTGTGAGCTTGTGATCTCCGGATATACAAGCACTTCCCTGGAAAGAGCGGCTCTTCTGGTCTTGACCAGAAATGCGAATGGGAATCGTGTCGAGAGACTGAAGCGTTCCTGATAACAACCGCGCCGCCGAAAATTCAATTTCACCGAGGCTTCGAGTCCACAACCAGCCGGCACGATCGGAAAATACGCCGCCTCATGAAAAACGCCGGACGGAGTTCCCACCGTGACTCGCCGCAGCTTACGGTCCGGTAGTTGCAGCCACTGCTGCTCCGGTGGCCGCCAGGGCGGAACTGGAAACGAAGTCTTAACCAATTGCCAGCTCTTGCGCTCCGTTTTCTTCTCAATCGGAACCGCGGAAACGGAGATGGACGGAATCCATCGGCGTGGATTGCGCACACAAACCGTTGCTGCAACCTCTGTGCCCGCGAAGATGTGTTCGGGAATCTTCAGTTCCAGGTCGAGTCCCCGAAGGCAAAAAGCCGAAGCCAACCCCGAGACCGCAATCGCAGCCAGCATGGCCGCAACGATGATGTACAGAAGGTTGTTGCCCGTATTAAGTGCAGCGATTCCAATCAAGAGAACCACCAGAGCATAGAAAACGCCAGTCTTCGTCACTTCGAAATCGAGCGCGTCACGGACCCGCCTCGCGCCCACCCGTCGTGCCAAATAAGGCACAGTACCCAAGCCGACACTCACCGCAATCAGTAGCGCTAGAGAGGCCAGGAGAACCGTGGCGATCACATTTCCGGCGTCACGCGCAGCGGTCGAAAAAATGGCAGCTGCAAATGCCATCGTCAATCCCACAGCAGCCAAAAGGAACCGCATCCAGGCGCCAGAATTTTCCGCGCGAAAGCTGTTTGCCAGCTTGTTAAGCAATGTGGATTGGCTGATTGCGACCTGCATGGATTCCATTCGAGGTTAACACCGGGGGTGACGAGTGTCAGGTTACGTCCCGTACAGAACCTTTGACGGGCTGAGCACGAGCGCTATGCAGGAATTCCTGCAGAATTCGGCAGAATTCCTCGGGACACTCTTCATACGGTAGGTGTCCGGCACCTTCAATAATCTCGATTCTGGCGCCACGTAAGGCCTGGCTCAAAAACTTGGCCGATGAGGGATCAACCACGCGGTCTTTACTTCCCCAAACCAAAAGCGTTGGAATACTCGCAATCTTTGGCAGCATGGCTTCAAGTTGTGCCATATCCGCTTTCCAGGTGCGAACGATCTTGACGGAGTGCTCAAAGATTCCCGCTCGAATTAGCGGACGGGAATACCCTTCCAGGGTCTCCTCCGTGATTCGTCGAGGATCGCCCCACATGCGGCGCACAAAGTACCTGTGGACGGGATGGACAGACCTCGCCATTTTGGGAAAGAAGTGCGCCATAACGGGATTGCGCAATAACGCCAGGCGCTTCCGGCCAATTCGGGACCATGGATTTGCCGGCGATACCAGAGTCAGGCTGCGAATCCGGGAAGGCGCTAATCCCGCAGCCAACACCGCCGTCGCGCCCCCGTAAGAACTCCCTACCAGATGGCAGGAGCGAATACCTGCCGCGTCCAGCAGCGCGAGGAGCCGGTGGGCTGCCGAACCAAGACGGCAGTCCAGGTCTGCCCGGCATTCAGAAAACCCCGCGCCCGGCATATCCGGAGCAAAAACTTCCCAATCATGAGTCAGAAGGGGAATAACGGATCGCCAGCTGAACGAATATCCCAAGAGTCCGTGCACCAACACGACCGGCTCTCCTGAACCCGCATGCCGGCACTCGACCCGCGACCCCTCGCAGGAAAGGTGCTCGGTCGGCAGATTCGAATCACAGATATTCACAGTTCCCTCATATCCGGAATTGCGGATTTCCTCGACATTCCTGAATTGTCTTTTACTTCCGCTTGCGACGCCAACGCGTCGATTGCCCCAAGTTCCCGAAACAGTCCTAAACTGCATCTCTGTAGGTACTTACCAAATACGGGATACTTGGTTCCAAAAAGCATAACCCGCAAGTCCGAAAGCTTCTATAATTCTGGAAACGCTTACCGGCATGGCACTTAGTTCGTCTATTCAATGCAGAAGCTTGGCAGCGAACGTGCATCTCTCTAATTGGAGGGGTGTACCGACCATAAGCCCTTCCTTGTCGCCGATGGAGCGGGACTCGCAAATTCGATTCACCGCCGGACTTTTGGCCCTCTTCAGCGTGGCCGCAGTCACGCTGGCGTGGATTAATCTTCGCAAAGAAAGCCAGTTCTCCGCTCCCTATGATGGCGTTCGTTGGGTCGAGCGAGCGGGATCGGTGGTCGCGGCCCGGGTTGAACCAAACGGCCCCGGAGCCCGAGCCGGCATTGACGCGGGGGATCGCCTTACCGCGATTAATGGTCACAGCGTCGCGAACATCCAAACCGTAACCCGGCTGATGTACAGCTCTGGGGCGTGGTCGAAAATTACCTATTCATTGGAACGCGGAGCCGTTCCGCTGGAAGCCACTCCTATCCTCATTTCGAAGGAGCGAACGTTCAACGGTTGGCTCAGGTTCATCGGCCTCATCTACCTCGGCATTGGTCTTTACGTTCTCTTCCGCCGCTGGACTGCTCCCGGTTCAACCCACTTTTATATTTTCTGCCTGGTTTCGTTCGTCTTCTGCTCGTTCCATTTCACCGGGAAACTGAACTCATTCGACTGGACGATTTATTGGGGCAACGTCGCAGCCAACATGCTCCAGCCAGCTCTGCTGCTGCATTTTGTACTCACCTTCCCGGATCGGTCCGAAACCGTCCGAAAGAACCGCTGGCTGGTTCCAGCCATCTACGTCCCGGGACTGGTTTTGGTCGCCTATCACGCGTCGGCGTTTGCGTTTTCGCGCGCAAGTGACGCTCTACTGTCCCGCATCGACCGCCTATGGATGGCCTACCTTGCCGTGTATTTCGTCACCTCGGCTGCGGTCCTGGTGCGTAGCTACAGTCAAGCCAAACGACCCATCGTTCGCCAGCAACTGAAGTGGCTCACGCGTGGCACGGTTCTCGCCATTGCGCCATTCACTCTGCTATATGTCGTGCCCTATGTATTTCCCGCCCTCGGCCTCGAGCCCATTAAGGCCTCCGTGGTCTCGTTGGGCATTCTTCCTTTGACGTTTGGCTACGCCATTTTCCGTTACAAGCTGATGGATGTGGACCTGATCTTCAAGCGCGGAATGGCATACACGCTGGCGGCGGTCGCGATTGCAGGCGCGTATTTCACAGTGATCGCGCTCGTGGGCGAGTTAGTACACACGCGCATTCCGGGCGCAGGCACAACCGGCTTGGTGTTGGCGATTGTCATCACCGCCTTCCTTGCAGACCCAGTACGAAAGTGGATCCAGGAACGAATCGATCGCTACTTCTATCGCACGAATTACGATTACCGCCACACCCTCGTTGAGTTCGGGCGCGAGCTGAGCGCAGAAACTGATCTCGACAAGATGCTCACCGCTGCGGTCGACCGGCTTTCCCGCACGCTCATGGTCGACCGAATAGCGATTTTCTTGTCCTCGGGAGAGCGCGGCGAAGCATTCGTTCTGGCGAAATCGTTCGGGATCCAGCAGACAGCAGGCCTTGACCTTAGTTTCCTAAGCGTGGAACGGCCTGAAGTTTTTCAAGGTCACGTTTTCTTTGAGAACACTCACCACGTACCGCGCGAGAATTCCCGGGCGCAAGAGACAATCGCGCGCCTTGAGTTGAATTACTACATCCCTTGTCGAGCACAACAAACGACGATTGCGGTACTTGGATTGGGGAAAACTGCAACCGGTGATTTCCTCTCCAGCGAAGACGTTGAACTGCTCGAAACCGTCGCCGGCTCTCTGGCGATTGCGATCCAGAACAGCCGGTTGTATGCATCGCTCGAGCAGAAGGTCGCGCAATATGAGCGGCTCAAAGATTTCAACGAGAATATCGTAGAATCGATTAATGTCGGCGTTCTGGCCGTAGATCTTGCGGACCGGATCGAGTCCTGGAACTCCCAAATGGAAGTGATGTACGCGCTGCCGCGCTCGCAGGCGCTGAATCGCTCTCTCGCGGACATCCTCCCACACGAGTTTGTCGAAGAGTTCTCCCGCGTTCGCCAGAGCCCGGGCATTCACAATTTGTACAAATTCCGTTTGTCGGTCCCGACCGGCGAAACCCGCACTGTGAACGTGGCCATCGCGCCACTCGTCACCAAGAAATTCAGTGTCGCCGGGCGTCTGATCATCATGGATGACATCACCGAGCGCGTGGAACTCGAGCATCAGCTCTCGCAAGCCGACAAACTGTCCTCGATTGGCCTTCTCGCCGCGGGCGTTGCCCATGAAGTGAACACGCCTCTAGCCGTCATCTCCTCGTATGCGCAGATGCTTTCAAAACAAGTGCAGGGAGACGAGAAGAAGAGCGCAGTGCTCGAAAAGATCACCCGCCAGACATTCCGCGCCTCTGAGATTGTGAACAATTTGCTGAATTTCTCGCGAACCAGCGGGGCCGAATTCACAGAAGTCGATGTCAACCGCGTCATCCTCGAAACGCTGAGCCTGCTCGAGCATCAACTGAAGAATGCCCGTATTCGTATCCAGGATGAACTTGCCCAACATCTTCCCCGAATTCAGGGCAACGCCGGCCGGCTGCAGCAAGTTTTCCTGAATCTATTTCTGAATGCCAAAGACGCGATGCCCGAAGGTGGGACACTCAGGGTTTCAACCTCGAATGGTGAGGGCGTGCGAGTGCTAGTTTCTGATAGCGGTTCGGGAATTCCGCAGGAATGCATTCATCGCATTTACGACCCGTTCTTCACTACCAAGAACGCCGGTCAGAATGGCGGCAAGCGTGGCACGGGACTCGGCCTTTCGGTTACCTACGGGATCATCCAGGAACACGCGGGCAAGATTCACGTGGAAAGTTCCCCCGAGCACGGCACGACCTTTTATCTCGATTTCCCAATGCTGAGGAAGGCGGTCAATGTCTGAAGCTGCCGTCATTCCCGGACGATTGGCCGAAAACCAGTCACCTGCACATGGCAGTGTTCTCATCATCGACGACGAGACTGAGATACGCGAGTCTTTGCAAACCCTGCTCGAATTCGAAGGGTATGACGTCGATGTGGCCGCCAATGGCACGCAGGGCCTGTCTAAATTAGGTGAGCGACCTTTCGACTTAGTTCTGCTTGATTTGGCCCTCCCCGATCGGAACGGGATTGATTTGCTTCCCGAGATTCGCGCCCTTGATCCGCAAAGTTCGGTGATCATGATCACGGCATACGGCACCGTCGAAGATGCGGTCCGCGCGATGCAATCGGGGGCAACAAATTTCCTCCAGAAACCGTGGGATAACGAAAAGCTCCTCGCCGACGTTCGCGCCGCTGTCGCCCGCCGGCGCGCAGAAGAAGAAAATATCCAGCTCAAGCGCGCACTGAAGCAGCGTTACAACTTCGAGAACATCGTCGGCAAAAGCGAGGTCATGCTGAAGATTTTCGACCTCGTCGCGCAAGTTGCCCCCAGCCGTTCGACCGTTCTTCTGCAAGGCGAAAGCGGGACCGGAAAAGAGCTGATCGCAAAAGCGCTGCACCTGAATTCTCCTCGCCGCGACCGGCCGTTTGTTCCCGTGAACACCGGCTCGATGCCAGCCGATCTGCTCGAATCGACGCTCTTCGGGCACGTCAAAGGCGCATTCACCAGCGCAATCTCATCGAAGAAGGGACTGTTTGAAATCGCTGATCGCGGAACGCTGTTCCTTGATGAGATTGGGACAATGAACCTGGACACGCAGGCGAAAATTCTGCGCGTGTTGCAAGACAGGAAATTCATGCACCTGGGCGGCGTGCATGAATTACAGGTAGACGTCCGTATCATTGCCGCGACCAATGTCGATCTGCGCCAACTAGTTCGCGAAGGCAGGTTCCGCGAAGATCTTTTCTACCGATTGAATGTCATTACGATCGATCTGCCGCCGCTCAGGCAGCGGAAGGAAGACATTCCGTTGCTGGCCGAATTCTTCCTGCGAAAATATTCTGACGAAAACCAGCGCTCGCCCCGCAGATTGACCGCAGAGACCCTACGCCCCATGTTGAGTTACTCGTGGCCAGGGAACGTGCGCGAATTAGAAAACGTAATCGAGCGCGCCGTCGTGCTTTCTTCAACCGCGGACATCGGTCCCGAACTACTCCCCGACCATATCGCCGGACGCGGCACAACCATTCCATTCATCGAAGGGCGCGCGGACGCCTCTTTGTTCGACGTCATGGAAGATTGCGAGCGTCACATCATCATCGACATGCTCGAAAAATGCGGCTGGAACCAAACCGAAGCCGCCGAACGCTTCCGCGTTCCTCTTTCAACCCTCAATCAGAAAATTAAGCGTTTGAATATTGAGATCAAGAAGAGGACGAGGGAGTAAGTCTGCTCTCAGCCTTCAGCTTATCTGGATCGAACGAGCTCTAACCTTATCCAATGCAGCTGAGGGCGAGCGCCTGACCTTACGACTGACAGCTGATGGCTGATAGCTGACTGCTGCTCTCTGTTATATTCCATTCAGGCGCATGGCATTGATCTCTCTTTCGGATTTCGCCAAACAGAAGATCAAGTCGGTTGAAGATTACACCGTGCTCGCGGCGCGTTCGCTGGGCAACTTATTCAATCGGCCACTCTACATTGCCGACATGGTGCAGCAAGCTGATCTTGTTGGCTTCGGTTCCCTTCCCATCGTGCTGGCAGCGTGTTTCTTTACAGGCGCCGCATTGGCCCTCAACAGCGCATCGTCACTCGAAAGGTTTGGCGCAATAACCGTCATCGGGCAGTTGGTTTCAGTCGGAATTGTGCGCGAACTGGGGCCGGTTCTCGCCGGCCTGGTGGTTGCCGGACGAAACGCATCCGGCATGGCGAGCGAGCTTGGATCCATGGTAGTGACCGAGCAAATCGACGCCATGCGTGCCCTTGGCACCGATCCTATGAAGAAGCTGGTCACGCCGCGCGTGGCTTCGACGATCGTGATGCTTTTCTTTCTTACGATTCTCGGAGACTTCCTCGGCCTGATCGGAGGCGCGTTCGTTGTCAGCTTGCTGCTGAGGCTCGATACACATCAGTACTGGAGCAGCACCTGGCAAACCCTTGAGTTCTCTGATGTTTTCACCGGCCTGACCAAGCCAGTCGTATTCGGCTTCATCATCGCCACAATCGGTTGCTACTATGGTTTGACCACAAAAGGCGGAACGCAGGGCGTGGGGTTAGCAACTACGCGAGCGGTGGTGGCGTCGATGATTCTCATCATCGGCGTCGATGTGTTTATCACGCGTTTGCTGATGATCACGCTCGGATCGTAAGCATGCGAGAATCTCAGGGAATCTGGTTGGTTCCGCTTTTACATGTCGACACCTACTCTTCCTATTGATAAGCAATCTCCCGCCGAATGCCATCCGAGCGGCGAGGCTATTGTTTTCGAAAATGTCGAACTCGCATTTGAAGATAATGCTGTGCTCGACGGTATCTCTTTTCGTCTTGCGTGTGGCGAAACCAAAGCGCTGTTCGGAGTGGCGGGGTCGGGCAAGAGCACCGTCCTGAAATTAGCTCTGGGATTGATTAAACCGGATTCCGGCCGAATCACCGTTCTGGGTGAAGACGTTACCCAGATGACGGAGAACCAGCTTTTCGTATTACGACGCAAGGTTGGAATTGTTTTCCAGGAAAGCGCCCTGTTCGACTCCCTCACGGTTCGCGAAAATGTTGCGTACAGGCTGCTCGAGGAGGGGAATGTTCCGGAGCAGGAAATTGAAGAGCGTGTGCGCGAAGCTCTCAGGTTTGTGGAACTCGAGCGCACCGTGGACATGTATCCGGGCGAACTCTCCGGCGGTATGCGGCGGCGGGTGTCGATTGCGCGCACCATCATCACGCAACCTGAAGTTCTTCTTTATGATTCGCCCACCGGCGGGCTCGATCCCGTGACTTCGAACACCATCATCGAACTGATCGTCAAACAACGCGACGTCTACAAAACCAGTTCTTTGCTCGTCACACATCGTCTGCAGGATGCGTTCACCATGGGTACCCACTACTTCGATCGTGCAGAGAACAAAATGAAACCGCTTCCTCCAGGATCCCGCGCAGAAGTGTCAATGGGATTTTTGATCCTGCGCGACGGCCACATTATTTTCGATGGAGATTTGAAAGAGCTTCGCGAAACCCAGGATCCCTACATTCGCGAATACATTTCTTAAATGTACGTGGGAGACGGGCTCGCTCGAACGACCACTCAGAAGGCTTTGTGCAGAACGAGGCGCCTTCGCCCGTTCAGAGTTACGCCTTCGCCGCCACTGCCCGCCTCGCTTCCGCACGCTTGAGCATCATCTGCAGACGCTCGCGCCCTTCCTTGGTGCGCGACGCAACTTTCTCCATTCGCTGAAACAAAAGCGGATTATTTGTTTTTTCCCGTACTTCTTTGAGGAATGGGTGCACTTTGGAGAGGATGAACCACATCTCGCCGCTGCTATCCACGAATAATTCTTCACTGAGCGCACCGCGTAGAACGAACGACGCTGCCATGTCCCAGTAACCGCTCACCTGCCGAAACCAGGCGTTTTCCTGCGGATCGGCCCCCTGAATTACCCGCACAACATCGTGTGCATCGCGGGGCCACCAACCCGCAAACCAGGCGCGGGCTTTGCGCATTTCGCCCTCGCGCCGCAGGTCGTACAGGCGCATGATGATTCTGGCGTCTTCAGCTGTCGCGTTCTTCGGCATATGTTCCTCCTGCTTAGGCTTGCTTTCCTTCGTGCACCTTGGTGTCCTTTGTGTTTGAGAAGCTATCAACCGCGAAGGACACGAAGTTGCACGAAGGGAACCAGCCGACTTCTGAAGCTTTAGCTCGAGGGATGCGCATCGCTACTGGCGCTCGCCCCCGCCGGTGGCGCCGCATTCTCATTCGGCCGCTCGTAGTCGCACTCTTTATTCGGACACGCAATCACTGGCCCGGACTTCAGGTATTTCTCGACCAGATGCGGGTTTCCGCACTTCGGGCACTTCTCGGCAATGGGCTTGTTCGCCGAAGTGAATTTGCACTTCGGATAGTTGCTGCACCCGTAGAACGTGTTGCCCTTGCGCGCGCGCTTCTCCACCAACTCGCCATCTTCGCAGAGCGGGCACTTTACGCCGATGAAGTTCTGCTTCACGTACTTGCAATCGGGATATCCGCTGCACGCGGTGAACTCACCATAGCGGCCGTGACGGATCATCAGATTGCGCCCGCACTTCGGGCAAAGCTCTTCAAGCGGAATGTCGGGAACTTTCTTGCCTTGATCGAGGCGCCGTGTGGTCTTGCAATCCGGATATCCAGTGCACGCCATGAATTGCCCGAATCGCCCGCGCTTCAGCACCATCACACGGCCACAGTTTTCGCAGTACTCCTCAGCCGCGCCGGTCTCCTGCATGTCGGCAGAATCGAGATCGGGCAGGTTAATCGGATTTTCTTTTGTGAACGTGCAGCTGTTTGGATCTTCTTTGTCATACGAACTGCACGCATAAAACGACCCGTGCTTACCCCACTTGATGACCAGCGGCGAACCGCAGCGCTCGCACTTCTCATCCGTGGGCTTTTCCATGCGCTTGATGTTTTCCATGTGCTTCTGCGCATAGCGAAGGTCTTTCTCGAACTTCTTGTAGAACTCGGCGAGCGCGTCTGTCCAGCCTTCCTTGCCTTCTTCGATCTCGTCGAGTTCTTCTTCGAGACGAGCCGTGTATTGCACGTCGAAGATGTCGCGGAAATTTTCAACCAGCAGATCGGTAACGACCAGCCCGATTTCCGTCGGGACAAATTTTCCGCCAAGTTTCTGTACGTACTGGCGCTCCTGAATCGTGCTCAGAATCGCCGAATACGTTGACGGTCGCCCAATTCCGCGCTCTTCCAGCTCTTTCACCAGCGATGCTTCGTTGTAACGCGGCGGCGGCTCGGTGAAGTGCTGCTCTGGGTTGAGCGAACGCAACGTGAGCTTCTGCCCCGCTTCGAGCGCCGGCAGCTTGTGCTTCAGTTCCTCGTCTTCCT
>Ga0335076_10003374_pt1 | contig 16063 bp, 18 predicted proteins | sample Lox_Sample_25_FD_206717 | JGI IMG/M metagenome (GOLD analysis project Ga0335076, IMG submission 206717) | Soil microbial communities from Loxahatchee National Wildlife Refuge, Florida, United States - Lox_Sample_2.5 | ecosystem: Environmental > Terrestrial > Soil > Wetlands | place: USA...
AGGGGTCCGGTTCCGTTCTTCGCAGCGAAGTGGACGCGAAATCTGGGACCGGTTGACGAATTGGCTTTGTGGGCTTCGCCACGTCAGCGGAGCGGAACATGACCAAGAGAACGAGACGGAAGATCGACGCGGCACCGCGCGGCGACGGAGGATGACATGGAGTACCGCAATCTCGGACGCAGCGGCATAAAGGTTTCACCGCTCTGTCTCGGCACCATGATGTTCGGCGGGCAGACGGACGAGCCGACCGCCGCCCGCATCATCGATCGCGCCCGCGCCGCCGGCATCAACTTCATCGACACCGCCGACGTCTACACCGACGGCCGGTCCGAGGAGATCGTCGGCCGCGGCATCGCGCCGCACCGCTCCTGGTGGGTGCTGGCGACGAAGCTGGCCAATGCGACCGGCGACGGCCCCAACGATCGCGGCCTGTCGCGGCGCCACGCCTTCCGGGCCGTCGAGGCCAGCCTGCGCCGCCTCGGCACCGACCGCATCGACATCCTCTACCTGCACAAGGAGGATCTGACGACGCCCCTGGCGGAGACGGTGCTGGCGATCGCCGATCTGATCCGCCAGGGCAAGATCGGCTATTTCGGCGTCTCGAATTTCCGCGCCTGGCGCGTCGCCGAGATCTGCCGCCTGTGCGACGCGGCCGGCATCGACCGTCCGGTCGTCAGCCAGCCCTACTACAACCTGCTCAACCGCATGCCGGAGGTGGAGCATCTGCCCGCCTGCGCCCACTACGGACTCGGCGTGGCGCCCTACAGCCCGCTCGCCCGCGGCGTGCTGACCGGCAAATACCCGCCCGGCAGCGCGCCGGCCGCGGATACCCGGGCCGGACGGCAGGACAAGCGCATCCTGGAGACGGAGTGGCGCGAGGAGAGCCTCGTGATCGCCGCCGAACTGGCGAAGCATGCGCGCGAACGCGGCATCACCCCGGGGCAGTTCGCGCTCGCCTGGCTGCTGAACAACCGGATCGTCACCGCCCCCGTCGCCGGCCCGCGCACCGAGGCGCACTGGAACGACTATCTCGGCGGCATCGACTATGCCTTCACCGCGGCGGACGAGGCCCTGGTGAACCGGCTAGTCGTGCCGGGCCACAGCTCCACGCCCGGCTACAACGACCCCGCCTATCCGCTCGAAGGCCGGATCGCGCGGAGCGGGTGAGGCGATGGTGGCGGCGGCCTCTGGGGTCAGAGCTTCGAACCGCCGTCGACATGGACGGTGTCGCCGGTGATCCAACGAGCTTGGTCGGACGCGAGGAAGGCGATCACTCCGCCGATATCGTCCGGTTCGGCGAGACGCTTCAGGGTCTGCATGCCGAGCGCGAAATCTCGACCTGCGTCGGTCTTGGTGAAGCTCGACATGTCGGTCCGGACGACGCCCGGCGCGACGGCGTTGACACGGATTCCTCGCGGTCCGAGCGCCACCGCGAAGTGCTTCACCATCGTATCGATGGCGCCCTTTGTGGCCGCGTAAGCGTAGATCGTCCCGACCGCGGCGCGCGCCGCGAGCGAGGACAGGAGCACGACACTGCTGCCCTCCCTGAGGATCGGCAGAAGCTGCTGCACGAGAAAGAACGGCGCGCGCACATTGACGGCGAACAGGCGATCGAAATCCTCGACAGTCGTCTCTTCGATCGACGCCGCCTTCGAGATGCCGGCATTCGCGACGAGGATGTCCAGTCGATCGCCGACAATGGCGCGAACCTCTCTCGCCAGTGTGTGCGGTCCGTCGGGCGCGGACAGATCGGCGCCGACGGCGTCGGCTCGGCTGCCAGAATTGCGGATTTCCTCCACCACAGCCGCAGCTTTGTCGATGCCTTGCCCGTAATGAACGAGCACCTGCGCGCCGGCTTTCGCCATGGCGAGCGCGCTGGCCCGGCCGATGCCGCGCGAAGCGCCCGTGACGAGAGCCGTTTTCCCAGAGAGATTGATCACAATCGTTCTCCTTACGCGTTGGTACCACCGTCTACGGTGAGGCTTGCGCCCGTGATGTAGCCGGCCTCCGGGCCGGCGACGAACGCCACCATCGCGGCGATATCCTCGACATGCCCGTAGCGCTTCAATGCGGTGTTGGCGATCTGCGGCGTCGCCCAGTCACCGGCGGCCGGATTGAGATCGGTATCGATGGGACCCGGCTGAATATTGTTGACGGTGATACCGCGGGACCCGACTTCACGCGACAGCCCCTGGACGAACATCTTCACCGCCCCCTTGGTTGCCGCATACGCAACCAAGCCCGGTGTCATCATCCGCTCACCCACGCAGGAACCTATCGTGATGATGCGGCCGCCGTCCGGCATGTGCTTGAGGGCTGCCTGGGTTGCGATGAATACGCCGCGCAAGTTGAGGTCGATCACCCGGTCCATTTCTTCCAAGGTGGCTTCTTCGAAGGGCTTGGGAATGGCCGTGCCAGCGTTGTTCACCAAAATATCCAGCTGGCCGAAAGTCGCCGCCGTCTCTTCGACGGCGGCGGACACCGCCCTGGCATCGGTGGCGTCCGCCTGGATCGCGAGTGCTTCCCCGCCGCTGCGTTCTATGTCTTTCACGACCTGAGCGGCGGATTCAGCGCCTTTGGTGTAGGTGATCGCCACGCGGGCGCCGGCGGCTGCCAGCCGCTTGGCGATGGCCGCGCCGATGCCGCGCGACGCGCCGGTGACAAGAGCTGTTTTGCCAGAGAGATTGGTCATCGTGGGGGTTCCTTCTCTGCTGCGAGGTATGTTCCGCGGCATATGGGTGGCCGGCCAGCGACACCGGGACAGTGCTGGGACGGGCTATAAGAGGCCGTTACAGAAAGGAAAAGTAAGTACAGTTGGCAGCATCGGAAAATACTTTGTAAGGTGGTGGGCATACCTCAGAGGCATGAGTGCCATGGAGTTACGCCACCTTCGGTATTTCATTGCCGTGGCCGAGACGGGCAGCCTTACGGAGGCGGCCAAGCAAAGGCTGCATACCTCTCAGCCCTCGCTCAGTCGGCAGATCCGGGATCTCGAGTACGAGGTCGGCGTCGACTTGCTGAGCCGTGGCGCCCGCGGCGTGGAGCTGACCGCGTCGGGCCGGGCCTTTCTCGACCATGCCCGGTTGGCTCTAGCCCAGGTGGACGCGGCTGCCGAAACGGCGCGGCGGGCCGCGCAACCGACGAAGCCGACTTTTGCCCTCGGCTTCCTGACTGGGCAGGAAATGAACTGGCTCCCGGAAGCCATGCGCATCCTTCGGGACGAGCTGCCCAATATCGAGGTCACTGTTCGCAGCCAGTATTCCCCGGACCTCGCTCAGGCCCTCATGCGAGGTAGCCTCGACCTGGCGTTCCTCCGCCGCGAATCCAACGTGGTCGATCTAGCGTACAAGACCGTGGCCAAAGAACCGTTCGTCGTCGTCATGCCGAGCGATCACCGCCTTGCTTCGCATGAGACCGTTCGTGTGCAGGAAATCGTGGGCGAGACCTTCATCATGATCTCGAACACGGCTCCCGTGTCGCGCGGCATCATCCGTGCCTATCTGAAGCGGTCCGGCATCGAAATCACATGGGATCATGAGGCGGACCACCTTGCCATGGCGATGTCCCTGGTGGCATCAACGCGTGGCGTAGCGCTACTGCCCGCCTACGCGCAGAATTTCATGCCCTGGTCGGTGACCAGCCGCCCCCTCGAAGGAGAGGCGCCCACGGTCGATCTCGTGATCGGATACAGCAATGCAAACACGTCTCCGATCCTGAAGATGTTCCTATCGAAAAGTGACGAGTTGATTTCACGATTGGCAAAGAAGGTTCGGTAGTGAGTGCGCTGGGCTGAGATCATAAGTTCGAGTCATTCTGCGCGGAGCAGGACCAAGTCACCGACGCTCTAGCCCGCAAGGAGGCGATCAACCCAGTGAGGCTTGGGACGCTGCGCTGGTTTGCAAGGCAAATCAAAGCCGACTGGAAGGCCGCCATTGAGGCGCGCGAGTGGTAATCGGGCGCGCAGTCCGGCGACAGCCGCGTCGTCACTTGTGGGTTGAACAAGGAGCAGTGCCGTGAGTCTGAGCGACGAACAGCGGGAAGAGCTGTTGGTAATCAAAGAGCAGCTGCGCCAGACGATCGACGATATGGCGCGTCATGCCGAGGGGATCGGAATCGCACTCGATGCCCCAGACCCGAAAGAGCATCGCGACCTATGTGCGAAGTTTGATGCTGCGATGGACAGCCACAACCGGGCCGTGCGCCGACTGCAAGAAATCCGCGCTGCCCTCGCGCCAGCGGATCGGCCCTAACGCCTAAGGCAGCTGACCACGACCCGAGTCACGCGTCGATGTCGAGGGCCTTCAGGACCGAGGATTCCAGGGTCTGCCTGATCTTGGCGTAGCCGGCCCAGGGATCGGGGCCGGCGAGGCGGCGCTTGTGGTTGGCGAGCGTGACCTCGTTGGCGGCCTTGATCCGCGGCAGGCTCTGCCACGAGACGGGCCAGGCGAGCGGTGCTCCGGCCCGCGCGCGCGTCGAATAGGGTGCGATCGCCGAGGCCGCCTTGTCGTTGCGGAAGTAGTCGATGAAGATGCGGCCGCGGCGCTTCGCCTTCGATCGGCGGCCATCCGCTGCGCCAGGGCGCCGGAAAACGCCTTGACGACGTCCCAGCCATGGCGCGGCTGCAGCGGCACCACGACATGGATGCCCTTGCCGCCCGTGAGCATGGGCAGGCTCTCGAGTTGCATCGCCGCCAGAAGGTCGCGCAGTCGCAATGCCGCGGCCTTGACGGTCGCGAAGGGGACGTCCTCGGCCGGATCGAGATCGAAGACCATGCGGTCCGGACGGTCGATGTCGTCGACATGCGAGCCCCAGACGTGGATCTCCAGCACGCCCATCTGCGCCAGCCCGATCAGGCCCTGCAGGTCCTCGATATAGAGGTAGGCGTCGGTATCCTTCTTCCCGTCCGCCTTGAAGCGGTGAATCGCCGGCAGGTTGCCGGGCAGGGTGTGGCGCTGGAAGAAGCAGGGCGCGCCCTGGCCTTCGGGACAGCGCACCAGGCTGATGAGGCGGCGCGCGACATGCGGCAGCATGCGCGGCGCGATCGCTTCGGCGTAGCGCGCCAGGTCCCGCTTCGCGACGCGGGCATCCGGATAGAGTTCCTTGTCGGGATGGGTGAGGCGGACGCCGGCGATCTCGACAGCGGTCGCGCTCATCGGATGACCTCCTGCAGCGGTTGCCGGCAGAGGGGCTGCCGAGTCCGCTCTCGCTTGTAAATGGCCGCGGCGGTCGCCGGGTTCCAGAGTGCGCCGGAGGAGAAAGAGGCCTCGCAAGGCGGGCCCTGCGACTCGCCTTGCAGAAGCGATGCGCGGGCCGCTGCGTCAGGCGGCGATGTAGTGGAAGCCGCCCTTGTCGTTCTTGACGAAGACTTCGACCCAGGTGGCGACGTGCGTGGCGTCGACCGGCACGTAGTGGGCGCTGGGATCGCGGGTGTTGGGCTCGGGCACCATGAGGTCGAGGTCGTCGCTGCGGTCCTTGTTGGTGGCGTCCTTCTCGTGCAGCAGGCCGAAGGAATGGCCGAGCTCGTGCAGGCAGTTGCCGCGCAGCCGCGCGTCGAAGGTGTCGCCGTATCGCCTGGTGCCGTTGACCTCGAAGTCCCACAGGAAGATGCCCGGTTTCCGGATCGGCCCCATGCCGAGCACGCGCTGCCCGTAGGCGTCGGTCTTCTGGCTTTCGGTCAGCTTGAAGTCGAAGAGGTCGGCGACCTTGACGCCGCGCTGCGCATCGTCGACGAGGCAGAGGAGCTTGGCGCCGGCCGGCCGCTGCGCCATCGTGTTCTTCGTGATAGTGCCGTTCTTCGGCATCTGCTTGAAGTCGACGTCGATCTTCTTTGCCGCCGCGACCTGGGTGAAATAGCTCTTGGCGTCGGCCAGGCCCTGCGCGAAGTCGCTGTTGGCAAGGGCCGTCTCGTTGAAAACGCATAGGGTGAACGTCGGCATCGGTACGCCTCCGGCGATATGCGCGCTGCCGATTGCAGGCTACCGATCGGGCGGACGCCATTTCTGTGATGCGCGACACAGGCGGGCCAGAATTCCCGTTCGGTCGCGGCCGGAGGGCGAAGAGTCGCACGTCCCTCTTGTGCCGGCCCGCCGATGATATGAATCTGTAACGAGGTTTCCGAGCAGCGGAGGGAGCGACGCCATGGATGACAAGAAGGTCACGGACCGGATCGACGAACTGGCGCGCGAGGAGCATGCCCTCTTCGAGCGCGAGGCCAAGGGCGCGGCGACCGACGCGGACCGCGAGCGGCTGCAGCGCATCCAGGTGACGCTGGACCAGTGCTGGGACCTCCTGCGCCAGCGGCGCGCGCGGCGCGAGTTCGGTCAGGATCCCGAAGGCGCGCAGCTGCGCGACGAGAAGACCGTCAAGGGCTACACCGGCTGAGCGCCGGACGCCGCACTGCCTACGCCGCGACCTTGCCGCCGAGCTGGTCGTCGATGTGGGCCTGGATGATCTCGTCGATGCTACGATCGGCGCTGAAGCCGAGCGTGCGGGCGCGGGCCGGATCGAACCGGTAGGGCCAGCCGGCGACGATCTTCTGGATGTGCGGATCCGCCTGCCACTTGATGCGCGCCACCGGGCCCTTGCCGGCGACGCGACCGAGGCCGTCCACCATGTCGCCGATGCTGAGGTCGATGCCCGGCAGGGTCAGGCTGCGGTTCGTGCCCCAGGCGGCGGCGGGGAGCGCGTGGGCGTGCAGCAGGGCCTCGACGGCGCGGCGCGGCGAGAGGATCCACATGCGCGCGGTCCGCTCCACCGGACAGATCGCCTCGGCGCCCGCCAGCGGTTCGCGGATGATGGAGCTGGCAAAGGTGGAGGCGGCCTTGTTCGGCTTGCCCGGCCGGACGACGATGGTCGGCAGGCGCAAGGCGCGGCCGTCGACGAAGCCCTTGCGGCTGTAGTCGTTGAGCAGCAGCTCGCCCATCGCCTTCTGGGCGCCGTAGGAGGTCTGCGGCGTCAGCGGCGTGGTGTCGGAAAGCGTCGCCGGCATGTCGCCGCCGAAGACGGCGATCGAGCTGGTGAAGACGAGGCGCGCGGGTTGCGGCAGGGCGCGGCAGGCCTGCAGCACGGCCAGCGTGCCCTCGAGGTTGACGCGCATGCCGAGGTCGAAGTCGGCCTCGGCGGCGGCGCTCACGACCGCGGCCAGATGGAAGACGCTGCCGGTGCCGGCGTCGATGCAGCGCGCGACCAGCGCGCGGTCGGCGATGTCGCCGGTGACGACGCGGAGACGCTTGTCCGGCGTCCTGAAGGGCGCGGGTTCGACGGCGTCGAACAGCAGCAGCTCGTCGATGCGCTGCGACGTTCCGTCGCGGCCCGGCAGCTCGCCCAGCGCCAGCAGCCGCTCGGCCAGCTGCCGCCCGATGAATCCGGCGCCCCCGGTGATGACGACCTTCATGCGCATGTCTCCCGTTGCTTCCTGCGGGTCAGCCGCCGATGCCATAAGGCCTGGCCCAGCTGAGCCCGTCCAGCGTCTTGCCGCGCGGGCGGTACTCGCAGCCGATCCAGCCGTCGTAGCCGAGGCTGTCGATGAGGTCGAAGAGGAAGGGATAGTTGATCTCGCCGACGTCGGGTTCATGGCGCCCGGGTACGCCGGCGATCTGGAAATGGCGGATCAGCGGCCACAACTGGCGGGTCCGCTCGGCCAGGTCGCCACCCATGATCTGGGCGTGATAGAGGTCCATCTGCAGGAACAGGTTGCTGCCGCCGATATGCTCGATGAAGAACCGGGCCTGTTCGGCGTTGGCCAGGAAGTAGCCGGGCATGTCGCGGCTGTTGAGCGGCTCGATCAGCAGACGGATTCCGTGCGCGGCAAGCTTGCCGGCGGCGGCGCGCAGGTTGCTGGTGTAGGTCGTGTCCCAGGCCTGCCGCGGCACGCCGGCCGGCAGGATGCCGGCCATTGCATGGACCTGCGGGCAGCCGAGGGCGCGGGCATATTCGATCGCCTTGTCCACGGTGCCCGCGAACTCCAGCTCGCGGCCGGGGATCGCCGCCATGCCGCGCTCGCCGGCGGCCCAGTTGCCCGGCGGCAGGTTGAACAGCACCTGCTTCAGGTCATGGCGCTGCAGCCGTTCCGCCAGTTCGGCCGCCGGGTACTCGTACGGGAAGAGGAACTCGACCGCCTTGAAGCCGGCCGCCGCCGCCGCCTCGAAGCGGTCGAGGAACGGCACCTCCTGGAAGATCATGCTGAGGTTGGCGGCGAAGTTGGGCATCGGCGCGGCTCCCCCTGCTGGCCAGCGCGGGCAAGGATAGCCAATTCACCGAGCCGACACCAACCTCGGCTAGAGTTCGACGCCACGGGAAGGCTGTCCGGCGCGGGGCCCTGTGCTAGCTTCGCCGCGGCGCCAGGAGGGAGCTCGCGCATGGGCATGGTCATGGGGTGCGCCGCCTACGAGGGCGGCAAGCGGATCGCGGATCTGGATTTCGATCACCTCGAGGAGTTCAAGTGCAAGACCGGCGGATTCATCTGGATCGGCCTGCACGAGCCGACGCAAGAGGCGCTGCAGCGCGTGCAGCAGCGCTTCGGCCTGCACGACCTCGCGATCGAAGACGCCCACCGCGCGCATCAGCGGCCGAAGGTGGAGGTCTACGGCGACTCGCTGTTCGTCGTGCTGCGCACGGCGCAGCTGGTCGACAAACGCATCCAGTTCGGCGAGACGCATGTGTTCGTCGGCAAGGACTACGTCGTCTCCATCCGACACGGGTCGTCCGCCTCCTACCGGGAGGTTCGCACCCGCTGCGAGAGCACGCCGCGGCTGCTGAAGCTCGGCACCGACTTCGTGCTTTATGCGATCATGGACTTCGTCGTCGACAACTACTTCCCGGTGGTCGACGCGCTCGAGGAGGAGGTCGAGTCGCTCGAGGAGCATGTCTTCAACGACGACTTCGACCAGGAAACGGTCGAGCACATCTACCGGCTGAAGCGCGATCTGCTGTCGCTGCGGCGCGCCGTGGCGCCGGTGGTCGAGATGAGCAACCGGTTGACGCGCTTCGATATGCCGCTGATCGACAAGCATGCGCATCCCTATTTCCGCGACATCCACGACCACGCCGTGCTGGTGAACGACAGTGTCGACTATCTGCGCGAGCTCCTGAACTCGGCGCTCGAGGTCGACCTCCTGCTGGCCTCGGTCGGGCAGAGCGAGGTGACCAAGAAGCTGGCGAGCTGGGCCGCCATCCTGGCGGTGCCGACCGCGGTCGCCGGGATCTACGGCATGAATTTCGCGTTCATGCCGGAGCTGCACTGGACGTTCGGCTATCCTGTCGTGATGGCGGCCATCCTCGGCGCCTGCGGCCTCCTCTACTGGCGCTTCAAGAAAACGCACTGGCTGTAGGAGCGCGCCTGCAGCGCGATGTGCCGGTCCGTCGCCGGCGCGCGCAGCGCGCCCCTGCAAGATGCCGTATCCGGATACCACCCGACGGTGAGCGACGCGCGCTAGAGAACGGCTGGATTCCCTGGGGGAGGCACGGCAGTGCGTTTGACGATCACGCGAAGCTTAACGGTCGCCCTGTTCCTCGTCCTCGTCCTCGCCTGGCGGCCGGCGGCCGGCGATGACGTCGAGGGCAAGGCGCTGTTCAAGAAATATTGCGGCACCTGCCACACCTCCGAGAAGGGCGGCGGCAAGCGCCAGGGGCCGAACCTGTTCGGCGTCGTCGGCCGCAAGGCCGGCACGCTGCCGGACTTCACCTACTCGGACGCCCTGCGCACCAACAAGGACGGCATCGTCTGGACGCGAGAAACCCTCGACCGCTGGCTGACCGATCCGCAAGCGTTCATCCCGGGCGTCGTGATGCCCTACAAGCAAGCGGATCCGGCGATCCGCCAGCGTGTGATCGACTATCTGGACACGCTGCATTAGCGCTTTCGCGCCTCAGGCGATCGTCCTAATCTTGTCATCGAACAACAAGGATGCGGGCGCGGATCCGCCACGGCACGGCGGCCGCGAGGGCCGGAGAGCAAGCAACGGGTCGGCCGCCCGGCGGACGATTTGGGAGGAGCAGATGTGTCGGGTCTTCGCAAGCCAGGATCCTGAGATATACAAGGTCGTGACGCGTTCGGTGCGGCTGAACGGCTACTGCACGAGCATCCGGCTGGAATCGCTGTTCTGGTCGATTCTCGACGAGATCGCCGCCAGCCAGGGCCTGTCGACGCCCCGCTTCATCAGCACGCTCTACGACGAAGTCATGGAACTCCGCGGCGAGGTCGGCAATTTCACCTCGCTGCTGCGCGTCACCTGCACCGGTTTCGTGAGCGGACAGATCGCGCCGGCCAATGGCGACGGCGCCGACGAGATCGCCGCGCCCGAGCGCCGCAGCGTAGTAAACGGATACCACCATCTCCGTCCGTAAGTGCCTAGGCTCGTTCGTGGGACACGAACGCTGGGCTTTGGGATGGCAAAGGCAATTCACGTCATGGTCCGGGTGCAGGACCTCGACGCGGCAACCCGATTCTACGAGCAGGCCTTCGCGCTGAAGGTCGCCGACCGCTACGATTTCGACGGGTTCACGCTCGCCTACCTGCGCAACCCCGAGAACGACTTCGAGATCGAGCTGACCTGGAACCACGGCCGCGCCGAGCCCTACGAGCTCGGCAACGGCTATGGGCATGTCGCCTTCACGGTCGACGATCTCGACGGCGAGCATGCGCGCCTGACGCGGCTCGGCCTGAAGCCGAATCCGATCAAGGAGTTTCAGCGCGACGGCGGCCTGATGGCCCGCTTCTTTTTCCTGCAGGATCCCGACGGCTACAAGATCGAGGTCCTGCAGCGCCACGGGCGCTACCAGTAAAAAAGGGGACAGTCCCCTTTTTTCGAGCGCGCCTGGCGACATTCAAAGAAGGGGACTGTCCCCTTTTTTCAGGGAGGGCGTGATGAGCAGAAAGGGCATGAACCGCCGGCAGTTCCTGCAGACCAGCGGCGTCGCCGTCGCCGGCACGGCGGCCGCGGTCGGCACCGGCACGATGCTGGTCGATCCGAAGGGCGCCTGGGCGATGTCGCTGCAGGCGCTCGACGAGCACACGGCGACGACGCTCGTCGTGGTCTGCCGCCAGATCTATCCGCATGACCGCCTCGGCGACGTCTACTACGCCAAGGTCGTCGAGGGGCTGGACGGCAAGGCGGCCAAGGACAAGGACGTCGGCAAGCTGCTCGCCGACGGCGTCGCCAGCCTCGACAAGTCCGTCGGGGACGTCAAATGGATGGACCTTAGCGACGGCTACCAGCTCGACGCGCTGAAGCAGGTCGAGTCCACGAAGTTCTTCCAGACCGTGCGCGGCGAGCTGATCACCGGCCTCTACAACAACCCGGACGTGTGGCGGCATTTCGGCTACGAGGGCGCGTCGGCCGAGTTCGGCGGCTACATCAACCGCGGCTTCAACGACATCGGCTGGCTGAAGGACACCTAGGAGGTCACACCATGGTCGCGAAATACGATCTGAACGACGATGGCGTGGTCGTCATCGTGGGTTCCGGCGCCGGCGGCGGCACGCTCGGCAACGAGTTGGCGCAGAAGGGCATCGACGTCGTCATCCTCGAAGCCGGCCCGCGCATCGAGATGGACGACTTCGTCAACGACGAGTGGCAGAGCTTCGTCAACATCTCCTGGCTCGACAAGCGGACGACATCGGGTAACTGGCGCGTCGCCCATGACTTTCCGAACCTGCCGGCCTGGATCGTGAAGGCGGTCGGCGGCTCGACCATCCACTGGGCCGGCGCCTCGCTGCGCTTCCAGGAGCACGAGTTCAAGACGAAGACGACCTATGGCGACATCGCCGGCGCCAATCTGCTGGACTGGCCGCTGACTCTCGCCGACCTCGAGCCCTACTACGCCAAGGCCGAGAGCAAGATGGGCGTCACCGGCACCAACGGCATCCCGCGCCTGCCGGGCAACAACAACTTCCATGTCCTCGCCGCCGGCGCGAAACGCGTCGGCTACAAGGAGTTCCACACCGGCAACATGGCGATCAACTCGCAGCCGCGCGACGGCCGCGGCTCCTGCCAGCAGATCGGCTTCTGCTTCCAGGGCTGCAAGTCGGGCGCCAAGTGGTCGACGCTGATGGCCGAGATCCCGAAGGGCGAGGCGACCGGCAAGCTCGAGGTGCGGCCGCAGTCGCAGGTACTACAGATCCAGCACGACGACGCCGGCAAGGTGACCGGGGTGCTCTACGCCGACAAGGATGGCAACCAGCAGGTGCAGAAGGCGCGCCTCGTCGCTGTCGCCGGCAACTCGATCGAGAGCCCACGCCTGCTGCTGAACTCGGCCTCGTCGAAATTCCCCGACGGAATGGCGAACTCGTCGGGCCAAGTCGGCCGCAACTACATGCGTCACACAACGGGCTCGGTCTACGCCTACTTCGAGAAACCGGTGAACATGTATCGCGGCACGACGATGGCCGGAATCATCCGCGACGAGGCACCGAACGACCCGAAGCGCGGCTTCGTCGGCGGCTACGAGATGGAGACGCTGTCGCTCGGCCTGCCGTTCATGGCGGCGTTCCTCAGCCCCGGCGCCTGGGGCCGCGACTTCACGTCAGCGCTCGACATGTACGAGAACATGGCGGGCATGTGGATCGTCGGCGAGGACATGCCGCAGCAGACCAACCGCGTCAGCCTGCACGCAAGCGAGAAGGACAAGTACGGGCTGCCGATTCCCGACGTCCATTTCGACGACCACGCCAACGACCTCGCCATGCGGAGTCACGCGTACAAGTCTGGGACTGCCGTCTACGACGCGGTGGGGGCGCTCCGCGTCTTCGAGACGCCGCCTTATCCCTCGACCCACAACCTCGGCACGAACCGCATGGCCGAGAATGCGCGCGACGGCGTCGTCAACAAGCACGGCCAGACGCACGACATCAAGAACCTGTTCGTCTCCGACGGCAGCCAGTTCACCACCGGTGCCGCGGAGAACCCGACGCTGACGATCGTCACCCTCGCCATCCGCCAGGCCGACTACATCGCCGACCAGATGGGCAAGAAGGAGATCTGAGCCGCCCGGGCGACGGTTCGAAGCGGGGCGGTCCGGCGGGACCGCCCCGCTTTGCTTCGAGGAGGGAACCGCGACGGCCGCCGATTCCTTGACAGGTTTTCGGACCTGCGGCACAAGCGGCCGAGGCCTTTCTTTCACGACTCGACGAAAGGTTCCGCGGCTTGGGAAGCGACGGTACCACGCGCGAGCCAGACTGCCTCGTCGGCGACATCGGCGGCTCGACGGTGCGGTTGGCGTTGGCCGAACGGTCGGCCAAGCAAGTGCAGCTTCACCACATCACGACATGGCGCTGCGCGAACTATCCGGGCCTCGCCGAGGCGATCGAGGCGTACCTGGCGGAGATCGGCGGCGCGCGCCCGGCGGCGGCGGCCATCGCCATCGCCGGGCCGGTGGTCGGCGATCACGCCGGCCTCACCAACCATCCCTGGACCATCTCGATCGAGGCGACGCGGCGGCGCCTCGGCCTCGCACACCTGGCTGTCATCAACGACTTCACGGCGGTGGCCCTGTCGCTGCCGATGCTGACCACGCAGGACGTGACGCCGGTCGGCGGCGGGACGGCGGAAGCCGGCAAACCGATGGCGGCCATCGGCCCCGGCACGGGTCTCGGCGTATCCGGGCTCGTTCGGGCCGGCGACCGATGGGTGCCGGTGGAGACCGAGGGCGGCCATGCCACCTTCGCGCCGATGACCGAGCGCGAGTCGCGCGTGGCGGACCTGCTGCGGCGGCGTCACGGCCATGTGTCGTGGGAGCGCGTGCTCTCGGGGCCCGGCCTCGTCAGCCTGCATTCCGCCCTCAGCGAGCTCGACGGCGGCCCGGGCGAGACGCTGACGCCAGCGGAAGTCACCGAGCACGGTCTGGCTGGGACATCGGCGGTCGCCAAGGAGGCGCTGGCGATCTTCTGCGCGGCACTCGGCACCGCTGCCGGCAACCTGGCCCTGACGTTGGGTGCCCGGGGCGGCGTCTTCATCGCCGGGGGCGTCGTCCCGCGTCTCGGCGACTACTTTGCGAGATCGGCGTTCCGCGCCCGCTTCGAGAGCAAGGGGCGGCTCTCGGACTATGTCCGCGCGATCCCCACCTTTGTGATCACCGCCGCCTATCCGGGGCTGATCGGATCGGCAATGGCGGCCGACGCTCCCGTCACTTCACGGGCAACCTGAAGGGGTGGGCCTGTTCGAAGGCGCGCGCCGCGCGCAGCACGCGCGCATCGTCATAGAGCGCGCCGACGATCTGAAGCCCGACCGGCAGACCTGCCTTCGTGAAGCCGCAGGGCACCGTCGCCGCCGGCTGGCGCGTCAGGTTGAACGGATAGGTGAAGGGCGTCCAATCCCACCAGCGCTTGCCGCCGTGGCCGACCGGCAGTTCGCGTCCGGCCGCAAAGGCCGGAATCGGGATCGTCGGCGTCAGCAGCAGGTGCCACGTCTGATGGAATGAATTCATCGTCACGCCCATGGCCTCGCGCTCCTTGACCGCGGCGAGGTAGTCGAGCAGCGGGATCGTGGCACCCTGCGCGGCGATCTCGACCAGCCCGGGGTCGATCTGCTGGCGCTGCTCGGCGGAAAAGGCGCGCAGCACGTTGGCGGCGCCGGCCAACCAGTGGCGGGAGAAGGTCTCGGTGCTGTCGGGCAGATCCGGCGTCGCCTCCTCGACGATGGCGCCGAGCTCGCCGAAGCTCTTGGCCGCCGCGGCAACGAGCGCCGCAACTTCAGCGTCCACCGGCGCCTTGGCCAGGGTCGGCGCAAAGGCGACGCGCAGCCCTTTCACGCCGTTGTCGAGGCCGTCGAGATAGTCGCGGTTCTCGGGCGGCAGCGCGTACCAGTCGCGCGCGTCCGGCTGCGTGAGCACGTTGAGCATCAGCGCCGCATCGGCCACGGTGCGCGTCATCGGCCCCAGATGCGCCAGCGTGCCGAACGGGCTCAACGGATAGGCGGGCACGCGGCCATGGCTCGGCTTGAAGCCGAAGATGCCGGTGAAGGCCGACGGAATGCGGATCGAGCCGCCGCCGTCGGTGCCGATATGAAGCGGGCCCATGCCGGTCGCGGCGGCCACGGCGGCCCCGCCGCTGCTGCCACCCGGCGTCATCCCAGGATTCCAGGGATTGCGCGTGACGCCCGTCAGCGGATTGTCGGTGACGCCCTTCCAGCCGAATTCCGGCGTCGTCGTCTTGCCCAGCAGGATGGCGCCGTTCTCGCGCAGGCGGGCGACGGCCGGCGCGTCCTCGTCCCACGCCTGGTCGCGCGCGACGAGCTTCGATCCCCGCAGCGTCGGCCAGCCCTTGCTGAGCACGAGGTCCTTGACCGAAACGGGCACGCCGTCGACGCGCCCCTGCGGCTCGCCGCGCTGCCAGCGCTGCTCCGACTCGCGCGCCGCCGCCAGCGCTCCCGCCTCGTCGACGAGACAGAACGGGTTCAGAAATGGGTTCAAGTCGGTGATACGGGCGAACACCGCCTGCGTCACCTCGACCGGCGACAGCGCCTTCGCGCGATAGTTCGCCAGCAGTTCCGTGGCCGACATCAAGACCGGATCGCGGGACAAGCGTTCTCTCCTTCTGGAACTCGAGTTCCGGCCATACCCGAGCCGGCGAGTTATGGTCAAGGTGCCGTTAAGGCGGAAATTCCTTCCACCGTCAAAAGATCGTTAACGACCGCCGCGGTAGGGTGCGCGAGCCTCGGCAAGTCCGCCATGCCTGCATTCACGCCGGTTCCATGCGCAAGCGATCGATTTCCGCCCTGGTTGCCGCCGCTTCGACGCCCCCGGCGCCGGAGGACGACGCGACGCGCCTGGCGCCCGGCCCGGCACAGCGCGTGCAGGCCGACCTGACGCAGGCGGTGCAGGCCTGGACGAGCCCGCTCGTCGGGCAGGTGCTGAACAACCGCTTCGTGCTCAAGGAGGAGTTGGGCGCCGGCGGCATGGGCACCGTGTTCAAGGCGGTCGACCTGCGCAAGGAAGAGGCGCAGGACCGCAATCCCTTCGTCGCCGTCAAGGTCCTGAACGAGGACTTCCGCCGCCATCCGGAGGCGCTGAAGACGCTCCAGCGCGAGGCCAAGAAGGCGCAGGCGCTGGCGCACCCGAACGTCATCAA
>Ga0335076_10003378_pt1 | contig 16058 bp, 16 predicted proteins | sample Lox_Sample_25_FD_206717 | JGI IMG/M metagenome (GOLD analysis project Ga0335076, IMG submission 206717) | Soil microbial communities from Loxahatchee National Wildlife Refuge, Florida, United States - Lox_Sample_2.5 | ecosystem: Environmental > Terrestrial > Soil > Wetlands | place: USA...
TCATTAACCAGCGTATATGCTACTCTCTTTTTTTGAGAATGCCATATCCGCTTTTTGCTGGGCAAGCGCCGGACGAATCGCACGCAGGGGGAAGCATGGGCGAGACGGTCGCCGAAAAAATCCTTGTCACAGGCGGTTTCGGGCTGGTCGGGTCCCAAACCGTGCGCAAGCTGGTCGCCGACGGGCATGATGTGATCGCCACCGACCTCGGCACCGACGCCCAGCGCAAAGCGGCCGCAGCGCTGCCCGCCGGTGCGCGGGCCCGCTGGGCCGACCTGACCGATCCGGGTGAGGTCGAGCGACTGGTTGCCGAGGTGTCACCGACGGTGATCGTGCACCTGGCCGCGGTCATCCCGCCGGCCATCTATCGCCACCGCGAGCTGGGGCGGCGCGTCAACGTCGATGCGACCGTCGCGCTGCTACGCGCGGCCGCGGCAAGCCCACGGCCACCGCGCTTCGTCCAGGCCTCGAGCAACGCCGTGTACGGCGCCCGCAACCCGCATCGACACGTCGGCCTTATCCGGGCGGACTCGCCAGTGCGCCCGTCGGATCTTTACGGCGCGCACAAGGCCGAGGCCGAAGAACATGTGCTGTCCTCGGATCTGGAGTGGGTGGTTTTGCGGCTGGGCGGTGTGATCAGCATCGAGCCGGGCGCTATGCCGTTCACCGGAGACGCGTTGTTCTTCGAAAGTGCGCTTCCCACCGACGGGCGCCTGCACACCGTCGACGTCCGCGACGTCGCGGCCGCCTTCGCCGCAGCGACCACCGCCGACGTTGTCGGCGAAATCCTGCTGATCGGCGGTGACGAGTCACACCTGCACCGGCAGAAGGACATTGGCCTCGCGCTGGCCGCGGCGCGAGGTCTGTCCGACGTGTTGCCCGCCGGTCGGCCCGGCGACCCTGACAGCGACGAAGACTGGTTCGTCACCGACTGGATGGATGCCGCTCGCGCCCAGCAGGCGCTGTCGTTCCAGCAGCACTCTTGGCCGGACATGTTGGCGGAGATGCATGCCGCCGCCGGTTGGCGGCGCTACCCGATGCGCCTGGTCGGCCCCGCGGTCCGGCAGTTGCTCAAACGCCGGGCCGCGTATCGACACACACCGGGGCGCTACGCCGACCCGTGGGGCGCGATCCGGGCCGAGCTTGGCGACCCTCGCCCCGACACCGCGTCGGGAGACGGTTAAGCGGACGAATCCCGGTAGCCCTCAAGAAGTCTCAGCCACAATTCGCTGATAGTTGGAAAGCACGGCACGGCGTGCCACAACCGATCGATCGGCACCCGCCCGGCGACGGCGATGGTGGCCGAGTGCAGCAGCTCCGACACCCCCGGGCCGACCATGGTCACACCGAGCAGATAACCGTGGTCGGCGTCGACGACCATGCGCGCCCGGCCGGTGTAGCCGTCGGCGTAGAGCTTCGCCCCCACCACGACGTCGCCGATCTCGATGTCCACCGCACGTACCCGGTGACCGGCCCGCTCGGCGTCGTTGGCCGACAGCCCGACCGCGGCGGCTTCGGGCTCGGTGAAGAAAACCTGCGGCACCGCAAGGTGGTCGGCGGTGGCCGCATGCGCGCCCCACGGCGCGGTGTCCAACGGTTGCCCCGCTGCCTTCGCCGCGATCGCAGCCCCGGCGATCCGCGCCTGGTATTTGCCCTCATGGGTAAGCAACGCCCGGTGGTTGGCGTCGCCGGCTGCGTACAGCCAGCCGCCTTCGACGGCCTCCACGCGGCAGGTGTCATCGACGTCAAGCCAGCTGCCCGGCGTGAGTCCTACTGTCTGTAAACCGATGTCATCGGTTAGCGGCGCGCGACCCGTCGCAAACAGCACCTCGTCAACTTCCAGCTCGCTCCCGTCGCTCAATTCCAGGGTGACCGGTCCTTCTGCGTTGGTTCGGTGCAGCTTGGTCACTGAGACATTCACGCGGACAATGACACCCGACTCGCGGAGGCCGCTTTCGACAAGCTCGCCGACGAAGGGCTCCATCCGGGGCAGCAGGCCGGCGCCGCGTGCCAGCAGAGTGACTGATGCGCCCAAACCATTCCAGACGGTGGCCATTTCGACGCCGACGCCACCCGCGCCGACCACGGCGAGGCGGTTCGGCACCGAGCTGCTGTCGGTGGCTTTGCGGTTGGTCCACGGTCGGGCTTCGGTCATGCCCGGTAAGTCCGGCAGCGCCGCGCGGCTGCCGGTGCAGACGACCACGGCGTGCCGGGCGGTGACCACCGACACCTCGCCGCCGCCCGAGGTGACGGTGACGCGACGAGGGCCGTCCAACCGGCCATGGCCGCGCACCAAAGTTGCGCCGATTCCGGCGACCCAATCGGCCTGACCGGCGTCGTTCCAGTTGCTCACATAGCGGTCCCGGCGACCGAAAACACCGGCGGCGTTGATCGATCCGCTGACCGCCTCACGGGCACCGTCGACCTGGTCGGCTTCGGCTACCGCGATGACCGGGCGCAGCAACGCCTTACTGGGCACGCATGCCCAGTAGGAACATTCACCGCCGACCAACTCACGTTCGACCATTGCGACACTGAGGCCTCCGGCGCGGGCGCGCTCGGCCGCGTTCTGGCCGACCGGGCCGGCGCCCAGCACCACGACGTCATACTCAACTTCGGTTGCTGTCACGGTTTGACAGCCTACTGGCACCGACACTGAATGGGTTAAGCAACCCAAAAATCTCGGAACCAAGCCACTAAGGTCGCATTCATGAGCTTCCGCGACCTGCACTACGCCGACGAGCTGCTGCTGTTGCCCAATGCGTGGGACGTACCGTCCGCGCTTGCTTTCCATGCCGCCGGGTATCGGGCGGTCGGTACCACCAGCTTCGGGGTCGCTGCGACCGCGGGACACCCCGACGGCGGGCGAGCGAGCAAGGAGCCGACCCGCAGCTTGGTCCGCCAGCTTCGAAATTTGCCGGTCTACGTCTCCGCCGACGTCGAGGACGGTTATCACGACGATCCCGAGGTGGTGGCCGAGTACGTGTCGAGCCTCGGTGCGCCCGGCATCAACATCGAGGACAGCAGCGACGGGAAATTGATCAGCCCGCAAGCCCACGCCGCCAAAGTGGCGGCGATCAAGCAGCATTCACCCGAGGTCTTCATCAACGCCAGGGTCGACACCTACTGGCTCGATCAGGACGCCAATGTCGCGGCCACGTTGGTCCGGGCCGCGGCCTACGTTGAGGCGGGCGCCGACGGCATATTCATCCCGGGCGCGTCGGACCCCGCCGACCTGCGCCAACTGACGGCTGACATTCCGCTTCCGGTGAATGTGCTGGTGGTGCCTGGGCTGACCCTGGCCGAGTTGGCGGACCTGGGCGTGCGTCGAGTCAGCACCGGGTCGCTGCCGTATCGGGCCGCCATCGATGCCGCGGTCGCCGTCGCGCAGAACGTTCGCGATGGTGTGCCACCGCCCTCGGCCACCGCTTACCCGGCCATGCAGGCGCGCCTGGTCGCGTTCAGCGGGCGCTGACGTCGATCTGGACCGGATATCCGGCGCGCAGCACCGCGACTGTGGACGGCGGGGTGAGCACTGACGCGGCGCCGGCTGGCCTTGGTAGCCGCTGCCGATACGCATAGTCCTTCTCATCCCACACCGCGAGATGATCGCCTACGACAATCGCCGGGCCGTCGTCGGTATCGACGAACGCTCCGTCGGGCAAGGTGTGCCACGGCAGGGAATGCCCGCCGCGCGTGGCTCGCTCGCGGTGCAGCTGGTTGTCCATATCTTTCGCGTAAGGGGCTGGCCCGCCATGGGTTTCGTGCCATGCCTGCCGATAGGCGTTGTAGTCGCCGCGGCGGCACTCGGCACACGGTCGATGACCCGCGGCGAAGGCGACCGCCTCGTCGAGAAAGAACAACGGGGTGTAATGATTCGGCGCCCACTGCCGGACCCGACGGCCCCTGAACTCCAGCACGCAGGTGATCCAGGCCTTGCTCTGATGGTTGCGGACAATGCCGCGGGTGCCAGAGCCTTCATGCAGTCGACCACGGTTGCCCATCCACGCGCCGCGATCCGCAACCGCGATGATGTCGCCGCGTGGCGTGACGCGGTTGCGTGCGGGACCTGGCGTCATGCAACACCTTCCAAGTCGAGCAGGGCCCGTTTGGCGGCCGGTCCGCCGCGGTAGCCACCCAATGTGCCGTCGGAACGGACGACCCGATGGCACGGCACCACGACCGGGATCGGGTTGGTCGCACAGGTTGTCCCGACGGCGCGAACAGCCTTGGGAGAACCCGAAAGTCGCGCAAGTGTGCCATAGCTCGCGGTAGTGCCGTAACCGACGTCGACGGCAAGGTGGCCAAGCACCACCCGGCGAAATCCCTTGGAGAGCTGAAAGTCCAGCGGGACGTCGAAGGTGTGGCGGCGCCCGGAGAAATACTCGTCCAGTTGGCGCGCGACGGCATCCAGCCGCTTTGGGGCGCGCAGCAGTCGGGAGCTGATCCGGTCCGAAAGGCTCTGCAACACCGCGTCATGCCCCTCGCTGCTGAACGCCACCCGCACCAGACCGGCCGGTGTTGCGGCGATCAGCAGCGCGCCGACGGGTGAGTCGACGGTCCGGTAGGCAACGTCGAGAAGGTCGTCGCGGTCGGCGGCCGCCGCCAACCGGGCGTGCAGCCGGGTGATGTCGTCGCCGTCGACCGGATAGAGCGCGGCGAGGTCAACTGTGGTCATTTGTGGACTCCATTTTCTCCTGAAGCGTCAATAGGGTTGTGCGCGTGGGCACGTCGCAGCGCGGCGATGCCATCGGCGGCCGCGCGCCGGGCGGCGGCCGCACTGGTGTCGAGTAGCGTGGCGATCTCGGCGTAGGGCAGACCGGCCAAATAGTGATACGCCACAGCTTGACGTTGCTTGGTCGGCAACGCGGCGACCGCCTCAGCCAGGCCAGTGTCGGATTCATCCCTGTGGTCGTGTGACGGCGTATCTGGTGTGTCCGCGATCGGTATCGCCCGGCGGGCGGTGGCACGGGTGATGTCGATCGCCTTGCGGTGGGCGATTGTCACCAGCCACGCCTCGAGGTTCGCATCCGCCGGCAGGTCGGGGTAGGCCTTCATCGCCGCCAAGAAGGTGTCGGACCATGCGTCGTCGGCGTCAGCGTGGCCGAGGACCGCACGGACGACGCGCAGCACGGTGGCCCCGTGCTGCGCGACGACCTTCTCGAACGGCGGCTTCATCTACCACAGCGTTTCAGGCGCGGCAGGTATCGCGTTCTCCAGTTCGAGCAGGTAGCGCTTGCGGTCCAATCCGCCGGCATATCCGGTGAGTTTCCCGGTTGATCCGACCACCCGATGACACGGGATCAGGATCGACAGCGGATTGCTACCGACGAAGCCGCCGATGTCGCGCGGATCGAGGTCGCCGTCGAACCTGCGGGCCAGCTCACCGTAGCTGGTGGTCTGGCCGTACGGGATCTCGGCGATGAGCTGCCAGACCCGCCGCGCCTGGTCGCTGCCGCGTGGGTTGAGCGGCAGGTCGAAATCCCGGCGGTTCCCGGCGAAGTACTCGTTCAGCTGGGCGGTGGCCTCGTCGAAGCCGTGATCCTCGCTGGCATCGACCTGCGGTCCGAACGAATTCCGGTCCGGACGGGTCCAGTGGCCCGGGTAGTACACGCCGGTCAGACCGGTTTCGTCGCGTACCAGCGTCAACGGCCCGATCGGTGAGTCGACGACGACGTGGCGAGTCGACATCTTGGCGGCTGCGGTAGACATGGGCGCTCCTGAAGGAAGTCGTCGGAATTGCTATCTACCCGTTAGACGTCTGGTGCGCCCCGTTTGTGAGTTTTTGCGCGAACTCGCGCAGATCATTGGCGACGATCGTCGGCTGCGGCAAGTCGGGGATCGGCAACAGCGCGTTACCGGGGCGAGTGATCAGCCCGCCGCTCATTCCTGCGGACTGCGCACCGATGGTGTCCCAGACATGGGCTGCGACCATCATGCAGTCTGCCGGTGCCACGGCGAGTTCCTCGCACACGTACCGGTATACGGCCGGGGTGGGTTTGAACGCGCGGCACGCGTCCACACTGAACGTCTGCTCGAAAAAGTGGTGCAGCCCAGCGTGTTCCAACGGGCTGTGTCCATCCGGGTTCGGCGGCGAGTTCGTCAGCGTTACCAGGCGAAAGCCGTTGTCGCGCAGCGCTGCCAGTCCTTCCTCGACATCGGGGTGGGCCGGCATGGTCAGCATGGCCTGCTTCAGACTCGCGACGTCACCGTCGGTAATGGCCATGTGGTGCGTACTCGCCAGCATCTGCAGCAGTCCCTGGCCCAGCGAGAAGAAGTCGACGTAGTGCTCCGACAGCGTTGCGGTCATCGAGTACAAGACGAGCTGATTGAACCACTCTCGCATCGCTTGTGGATCACCGAAGACGCGCTCGAAAAGCGGTGTCATGGACTCGATATCGATGAGCGTTTCGTTCACGTCGAACACCAGAACGGAAGGAGCTGCAGTCATCGTTCCATCATCTACTACGACTGGCTGCGCAGGATCTCGTCCGGGTCGAGTCCGCGGTCGACGCCGTGCGAGACTACTGTTTGGCCCGGCTCGAGGTGCAGTTGTTCGCCGTCGAGGTGGACGTCGATCTTGTCGGGCTCGAAAGACACCAGGTTGCTTACCCGTCCCACCTCCGGCCAGGCATTGGTGTAGCACCACGCCGCCCGTCGGCGGTCGCCGATATCGTAGTAGCCGGCCAAGCCCTTGTATGGGCAAAAAGTCTGGCCGGCAACGGGTTCGAGCGCTGACTCGTCGATGTCTTCGCGCAGAACATACCAGCGTGGGGCAAACCCGGACTCATAGAGCACCAGCGGCCGCTGTGTGTCGGCGACTACTCGGTCGCCGTCTCGGACGACGAGATGGCGTGAGGTGGAACGGATGTCAATGCGATGGTAGGCATCAGCCGCATGCCCGACGATGCGCTCGTCTTCTTCGTAGAAAGCATCCATGCCTCGCCACGCGAACGCCACCCGCCCTTCCAGCACCGCGGCATACCCGGGCAGCGTGGTGCATCGCCATGCGGCGTGGTTGACGGTGCGATCGGTCACCCCGACCGTGAACCACGCCACGGCACCTAATTCGGGGTGTTGGGTGGTGCGGTCCTCGGCGAACAGAACGCCGGGCGCAATGTCTCCTTCGGGGAAGTACGCGACCGGGTAGCGGCCGGGCTCGTGCAGCAGGACGACGTCTTCGCTCTCGGCGATCCACTGGTCGGCGAGGCGCACCCGCATGCGGCGCCGCAGCGGCTCCGCGTACAGCAGTCGCTGCGGCAGTGGTTCCGGTGTAAGGAAGTGCCCCACCGACGCGGCTGCCAGTGGTCCTTGTTGCCACGCCAAACCCATTGCCGTGCCTTTCCTTTGAGCTCATTCCATGACGACGACCATTTTTCCACCGGCCTCACCGGCCTCCATCACGCGGTGCGCTTCGCGGATCTCGTCGAACGAGAAGACCCGTTCCGGGGCGGCTTCGAGTCGGCCGGCGGCCACCTGCGCTGCGATGTCTTGCAACGGCACATCGGACAACGGGAAGCCCGGGCTGCCGAACACAAAACTCCCGAAGAACGACCAATTCACCCCGCTGGGCATCCGCAGCAGCGGGTTGAAGTCGCCGATCGGGTCCAGGCCACCCAGCCATCCCGCCAGGCAGGCGGTGCCGTCGCGGCGAAGCATGTCCAGCGAATCCAGGATGGTGCTGTTGCCGACCAAGTCGAGGACCGCATCGATCTGCTTGGCTTCGGCGATGCTGGCAGCCAGCGTTCGCGACTCCAGCTCGACGCGGGTGACGCCGAGTGCGTCGAGCATGCCGAAGCGCTCGCGCTTGCGTGCGGTGGCGATCACGTGTGCGCCTGCCGCGACCGCCATCTTGACCGCGGCCTGGCCGAACGATGACGTCGCGCCGCGGATGACGACAGTTTGTCCCGCGGACAGCTTGAGGTTATGGAACAAGCATGTCCAGGCGGTTGCAAAGGTTTCCGGCAGCGCGGCCAATTGCGACCAGGGCAGTTCGGCGTCGATAAGCGCGACGTTGGCCGCACGCACTCGGGTGTATTCGGCATAGCTCCCGTTGATGGTTCTGCCGAGGCCGCCCATGAGCGCGGCGACCTTGGCTCCGACCGGGAACTCGCCGCCAGGGCAGGAGTCGACGATGCCGACGCATTCGATGCCGCTGACTTCGGCGGCTTCTGCCCATTCGCCACGGCGCATGTGCAGCTCGGCGTGGTTGAGCCCGAATCCGCGCACCTTGATGACGACCTCGCCGTCCTTGGGCAGCGGTTTAGGGATGTCGGTGTAGACCAGGCTGTCGATTCCGCCGAACTTCTCCAGCACGATTGCGCGCATGGTTTCGCCGCCCGGTCGTTCGCGAACGACCGCCGGTGCGGTGGGTAGTGCGGGCTGTGCGGACTCCGTCACCGACATGACGTGCCATCCTTTCTGGTGTCGACAGTGGGGCAGTTCGCCAATATTATGGGTCGGACAACCCAGAAATGTCTAGCTCAGCCCTTGGGCTTGCGGCGAGTGGCCGTTCGGGGTTTGCGGGCCGTCGATGTCGGTGCGAATGACCGCACGTACTCAACCGCAGCATTCACCGCTGCGCGCAGCGGTTCTGGGCTATCGGTGATGTACGTGAGCATGGCGCCGCCCTGGTGCGCGACGACCAGGGAGACCGCCAGGTGTCGGGGGTCGGCGTCGGGGCGTAGATCGCCGCGTCGGCGCATCTCGATGAGTCCGGCGTGGAAGAGCTCGATCCATTGGTCGTAGCCGGTGGCGAGATCCCCGTGGATTTCGGCGTCGGCTTCGACCAACTCTCCTGCCAGCGAGCCGTAGACGCAGCCACCCTTGCGATAGACACCGTTGATGTCGGCAACGTTCGCGTCGGCCCACGCTTGCAGCGCTTCGAAGCTGTCCAGGGCGCCCAGCTCTGGCTGACCGTGAAACTTCCGGACGTCGTCGCGGCGTGCGCTGATCACCTTGCGGGTCAGATCGCGTTTGTCGTGGAAATAGTGCGAGATCTGCGATCCACTAACGGCCGCCGCGCTGCGCACCTCGTCGATGCTGGTGCCCGCGGCGCCACGCTGGAACATGAGCTTGGCGGCCACGCCGACGATGCGCGCCTGAGTCGCGCGCCCCTTGCGAGTAAACCGTGGTGTGGCGTCATCGGACATGTGGCCACCCCCTCTCGGTTCGGATCAGGCAGCGTGGACGACGTTGCGCCGAGTGCGGGGACGCCGCGGCGGACGGGGTACCCGCTCGGCGGGGTCGGTGGCGAACATGCGTAAGTAGTTGACCGCGAATCGCACCGCATCGGCGTGCGGCCATTCGGCACGATAGGTGAAGGCCAACGTGGCGCCGCCTTGGTGGGCACTGACGATGACCAGAGCCAACTTTCGGGGGTCGGCACGCGCGACCAGGACGCCGTGATCTCTCATCCGTTGGATCGCGTTCTCCAGCAACTCGATCCATTGCGAATAGCCGGCTGCCAGGGTGTCGCGTGTTGCTTTGTCGGACTTCCCGAGTTGTCCGGCCAGCCCGTGATAGGTCGGCGTGCCGGAGTAGCCGATACGTCGCAGGTAACGCATGTTCAGATCGATCCAGCGCTCGAAGTCGTCGAATGTATCAAGCGCCCGGAGCTTGGGCTGGCGGTGAAAGTCGAGCACCACGTCGATCTGGCGTGCGACGATCGCGCGGATCAGCGCCCGCTTGTCGGTGAAGTAGTGGGCGAGTTGCGAGCCGCTGACCGACGCGGCCCTGCGCAGGGCGTCCATGTTCAGCGCCGAGAGACCGTCGCGCAGGATCAACTCGGCTGCGACCTTCACGATCCGGTCGCGGGTAGCGCGACCCTTGGCGGTCAAGCGCCGGTCGTCGTGCAGGTCGGCCTGAACCATAACGTCAGGTTAACGCCGTGCAACGGCAATTATGGGACGTTCAACCCATATGAGTGGCCGTGTGTCGTCAGGCGGCGGGATGCACTTTGGCGAGGAAGGAGCGGATCAGCCCGGCCACCTCGTCCAGCGCCGACTCCAGCAGGAAATGCCCTCCGTCGAGCAGATGAATCTCGGCATCGGGTAAGTCGTCGGCGAAAGCCTGCGCACCGGCCGGACCGAATATCTCGTCGCCGCGACCCCACACCGCCAGCAGTGGCACCTTGCTGGTGCGGAAGTACTCGTGAACGCGGGGGTATAGCGGTGAGTTGCTGGCGTAGTCGCGCAACAGCTTGAGTTGCACGTTGTCGATACCGGGCCGGGATAGCAGCGCATAGTCGTGATGCCAGGACTCGGGATTGACTACTGTCTCGTCCGGCACCCCAGTGACGTATTGCCACCGGGTGGCGTCCAGGGTAAGGAATTGCCGTACCGGGCCCTCGGTCTCGGCGGTCTGCTCGCCCTGGTAGGCCGTGACCACCTTCCAAAAGCTGTCCACAAAACCGGCGTCGTAGGCGTTGCCACTCTGGCTGATGATCGCCGTGATCGCGGACGGGTCCGCGAGCGCCAGCCGCCACCCAATCGGAGCACCGTAGTCCTGCACGTACATCGCGTAGCGGTCGATCTTCAACGCGCGCAGCAGGCCTTGCGTCAACGCGGTCAGAGCATCGAAGGTGTAGTCGAACTGCTCCACCAAGGGTGCATCAGAAAGGCCGAATCCCAGATGGTCCGGCGCGACCACGTGGTAGCGATCAGCGAGCGCGGGAACCAAGTCCCGGAACATGTACGAGCTGGTGGGAAAGCCGTGTAGGAGCACCAGCGTGGGCGCGTTCGGATCGCCGGCTTCCCGGAAGAACAGCTGGTGACCGTCGACGGTGAGGTAGCGGTAATGGACAGTCGGCATGGGTTATTCCTCCTGAGCCGCAAGTGCCAACGAGCCTTTTTGGGTTATGCATCCCAGTATGCGTCAAGCGCAACAGCGGCACAAGGGCGAGGGTCCGGCGTTGACCCCGGTGGCACGTTGTGAATAATCTGGGACAAATAACCCATTTTCTAGGAGCAGCCGTCGATGGGTAGCGCGTTGCAGGACAAGACAGTGCTGGTAGTCGGCCGCGGGAGTGGGATCGCGCGTGCGATCACCCTGCTGGCGCGCTCGCAGGGAGCGCGCGTCGTCGTCGCGGGACGAGACAAAGCCAAACTCGCCGACGCTTATGACGACCCCGAGATCAGCGCTGAGGTGGTGGACATCACCGATGACGCGTCGATCGCCGCGCTCGCCGAGCGGGTAGGACGCCTCGACCACGTGGTGTCAACCGCCTCGGCCCGTGCCCGCGGAAATCTGGCCGAACTGCAGCGTGACAACCTGCGGGCGTCCTTCGATACCAAGGTCATCGGGCCAACGATGCTCGCCAAATACCTTGCGCCGCAGATCAACCCGGTGGGCTCGTTCGTGTTGTTCTCGGGAGTGCACGCCTTCAAGCACAACGTCGGCTATCTCGGTGTGGGTATCACCAACGGCGCCGTCGACTTCCTGACGCGATGGCTGGCCGTCGAGCTCGCCCCGATCAGGGTCAATGCGATTTCACCCGGGGTGATCGACACGGGTGCCTGGGACGCCATGGGCGAAGACGGCAAGCGGGACTACTTCAAACAGATCGCCGCCCACAACCCGGCAGGCCGAATCGGAACCCCGGACGATATCGCCGGTGCCGTGCTGTTCGCGATGACCAACACCTTCATGACCGGCATGACCCTGAAAATTGACGGTGGTGAACCACTGACCTGAAACGCCGTGCCCGAAGCGCGGGCGGGCGTGCGCTGGTGGGCGCGTATGCTGTTGTTGCACAAGCAATTTAGAAACAGCCTGGGTTCGCCGGGTGTGTCGACGCTCACACCCGGAAAGGGATAAACTTTCAGGTCGCCGTTGTTTGTCTGTTCAGGTTGAAATGGCTGGACGGAGGCGCTGCAGATGACAATCGATGTGAGCGACACTCAAGAGGAGCGACTGCGACGTCGTATCGCCGAGCTGTATGCCTCCGATCCCCAGTTCGCGACGACCAACCCGCTTCCGGGGGTGATCGAAGCGGCCCAGCGGCCAGAGCTTCGGTTGGCCGAAGTGCTGCAAACGCTGGCAGAGGGCTACGCGGACCAGCCCGCAGTGGGGCAACGTGCGCGCGAGGTCGTGCGCGATCCGGCCACCGACCGCATCACCACGCGGCTGTTGCCTGGTTTCGAGACCATCAGCTATGGCGAGCTGTGGGCGCGAGTGCATGCCGTCGCCGCAGCGTGGCACCAAGATGAGACGTTCCCGGTCAATCCCGGCGAATTCGTTGCCTCGGTAGGGTTCGCCGGGCCCGAATACCTGATTATCGACCTGGTTTGCGCCTACCTCGGTTTGGTGTCGGTGCCATTGCAGAACAGCGCCCCGGTATCGGTGCTGCGGCCGATCATCGAGGAAACCGAGCCGCGGGTGCTCGCCACAGGTGCGAGCTATCTGGATTTGGCGGTGGAATCCGCGTTGCAGAGCCGCTCACTGCGTCATCTGGTGGTGTTCGACTACCAGCCGCAGATCGACGATCACCGCGAGAGTCTCGAGCGTGCGCGCAAGCGCTTGGGCGACGCGGGCCTGCCGGTCGTAGTGAGCACGCTGGACGAGGTCATTCAGCGCGGTCGGCTGCTGCCACCCGAACCGTTGTACGCCGGCGGCACCGACGAGCGGCTGGCGATGATCCTGTACACGTCGGGCAGCACCGGCGCACCAAAGGGTGCGATGTTCACCGAACGGATGCTGACCAGACTGTGGACGGTGCCGCTGGCTGAACCCGAAACCCCGGTGTTCAACCTGAACTTCATGCCGCTGAACCACATCGCCGGGCGGCTGCCGTTGGTCGCGTCGTTCTTATCTGGCGGCACAAGCTATTTCGTTGCCGAGTCCGATCTGTCGACGCTGTTGGACGACTGGGCGCTGGTGCGACCCACTGAGTTGATACTGGTGCCCCGGGTCGTCGAGATGCTGTTTCAGCGCTACCGATCGGCGGTGGACCGGATGACCTTGGAGGGCGCAAACCCCGCCGACGCCGAGGTGGAAGCGTTGGCCGAACTGCGCGAGCAACTGCTGGGCGGTCGGGTCCTGCGCGTGGCCGTCAGCACCGCCCCGCTGGCCGCCGAGATGAAGGCGTTTCTGGAAGCGTGCCTAGACCTGCACGTGACCGACCTGTATGGCCTCACCGAGGTTGTCCCGCTGACCAGGGACGGCGTTTTTATCCGCCCGCCGGTGCTCGACTACAAGCTCACCGACGTCCCCGAGTTGGGCTACTTCACCACCGACAAGCCCTATCCGCGTGGGGAATTGCTCGTCAAATCCTCGAGCGCCACACCGGGCTATTACAAACGCCCCGAGATCACCGCCGAGGTCTTTGATGAGGACGGCTACTACCGCACCGGTGACGTGATGGCCGAGATCGCACCCGATCATGTCGTCTATGTCGACAGGCGCAAAAACGTCCTCAAACTGGCAAACGGCGAGTTCGTGGCCGTGGCGAACCTGGAAGCGGTGTTTGGCACCGCACCATTGGTGCGGCAGATTTTCGTCTATGGCAACAGCGAGCGCTCCTACCTGCTCGCGGTGATCGTCCCCACCGCTGAGGCGTTAGAGCGGTTCGGCGGCGACACCGATGCGTTGAAGGCGGCGCTGCGCGAGTCGCTGCAGCAAACCGCGAAAAGCGCTGAGCTGCAGTCCTACGAGGTGCCGGCCGAGTTTCTGGTCGAATCCGAGCCGTTCAGCGTGGCCAACGGTCTGCTTTCCGGGGTAGGCAAGAACCTGAGGCCAAAACTGAAGGACGCCTACGGAGCACGGCTGGAGCAGCTATACGCCGAGCTGGCCGCCGCACAGGTCGACGAGTTGCGCACACTGCGCCAGGCGGCCGCCACCCAGCCGATCATCGACACCGTGCTCGCGGCGGCACGGGTGGTCCTCGGAACGGCCGGTACCGACGTCGATGCCGATGCGCATTTCACCGACCTGGGCGGGGATTCCCTGTCGGCGCTGACCTTTTCGACCCTGCTTGCCGAACTACTCGGGCTCGAGGTGTCGGTAGGCGTAATTGTCAGCCCGGCGAGCAATCTGGGCCAGATCGCCGACTACATCGAGACCGAGCGTCGATCAGAGTCGGCGCGACCCACGTTCGCCAGAATCCACGGCAAGGGCGAAACTACTATTTATGCAAGCGATCTGACGTTGGACAAGTTCATCGACGCCAAGACTCTCGCCGCCGCCGCGTCGCTGCCGCGGGCCGCCGGTGAGCCGCACACGGTTCTGCTCACCGGCGCCAACGGGTACCTCGGCCGGTTCGTCACGCTGGAGTGGCTGCAACGGCTGTCCCTCACGGGCGGCAAACTGATCACCATTATGCGCGGCAGCGACGCCGACGCGGCGCACGCCCGGCTCGAGAAGGTATTCGACAGCGGCGATCCCGACCTGCTGCACCGCTTTCGCGAGCTGGCCGCCGAGCACCTGGAAGTCATCGTCGGCGATGTCAGCGAGCCCGACCTCGGACTCGATCACGCGACCTGGGACCGGCTGACCCACACCGTCGACCTCGTCGTACACGTGGGCGCGTTGGTCAATCACGTGCTGCCCTACGAGCAATTATTCGCGCCTAATGTTGTGGGTACCGCGGAGGTGATCCGGCTGGCGATCTCTGCGCGGATCAAACCGGTCACCTTCATGTCGACGGTGGCGGTCGCCATGCAGATCGCGCCCGAGGAGTTCGCCGAGGATGGCGACATCCGCGCCATCAGCCCGGCGCGCGCGATCGACGACTCCTACGCCAACGGCTATGGCAACAGCAAGTGGGCCGGGGAAGTTCTGCTGCGTGAGGCATTCGACCTGTGCGGCCTGCCGGTGGCGGTCTTTCGTTCCGACATGATCTTGGCTCACAGTCGCTACCTCGGGCAGCTCAATGTGCCCGATATGTTCACCCGGCTGATCTTCAGCCTTTTGGCGACGGGCATCGCGCCTTGGTCCTTCTACCAGGCCGACGCCGCTGGAAATCGGGCCAGGGCGCACTACGCCGGCATACCCGCCGACTTCGTTGCCGAAGCCGTCACGACCCTGGGAAAGCAGGTCACCGAAGGATTCCGCTCCTTCGATGTGACGAACCCCCACGACGACGGCATCTCGTTGGACACCTTCGTCGACTGGCTGATCGCAGCCGGTCATGACATCCAGCGGATCGACGACTACCACGACTGGATCACGCGGTTTGAGACCGTGATGAAGGCGCTGCCTGAGAAGCAGCGACAGGAATCGGTGTTACCTCTACTTGCCGCCTATCGCGAACCCGAAAAGCCGTTGCGCGGTGCAGCCATCCCGACCGAGGTCTTCCACACCGCGGTTCGCGATGCCAAAGTTGGTGAGGACAAAGACATTCCCCACTTGTCGGCCGCACTGATCGATAAGTACGTCACCGACCTGCAGCACCTCGGTCTGTTGTAAAAGGCCCAGTCACGCGGCCCGCGCCCGCGGCGTCAGTGCTCGTCGTAGTGCTCACCGTGCGAGGCGTGCCGGCACCCGTCGTGGACGTAGTCGACGTGGTCGCCGTGCGGCACGGCCACGTGACCGCAGCCCTCGCCATGGACGTGGTCGTGATCCTCATGCACGGCGTGGCCGTCCGGTTCGCATTCGTCGTAGTGACCGTCGTGCTGACGGTGAAGGTGGCCGTCGTGCACATAGTCGACATGGTCGCCGTGCGGGATCGCGACGTGACCGCATCCTTCACCATGGACGTGGTCGTGATCAACGTGTTGGCTGTGAGCTGTGGTGGTCATTGTTTCTCGCCGCCGTTCCGAGCGAATTTCGACTCGTAAGTCGCTGGCACGTCGCAATTTTAGTCGCGTCTTACGCTCCTGAAAACATGCACGTGGGTGAATACTTGGCCACTACGAGCTGAGGCAGACCGACGCCTCGGCGGTGTAGCACAGGAACGTCAGGGTCTCCTGCAAGTACAACTGCACGGTTTCGGCGTCGTGGCTGAGATATCCGATCGACACGTCGGTGCCCAGCTGCAGGTCGAAGTCGCCGCCGCGGGTGGTGAGCACGAACGCGCCGTCGATGGCCGGTGCCCAGATGATGTCGCCCTCGATCAGCCG
>Ga0335076_10003379_pt1 | contig 16055 bp, 14 predicted proteins | sample Lox_Sample_25_FD_206717 | JGI IMG/M metagenome (GOLD analysis project Ga0335076, IMG submission 206717) | Soil microbial communities from Loxahatchee National Wildlife Refuge, Florida, United States - Lox_Sample_2.5 | ecosystem: Environmental > Terrestrial > Soil > Wetlands | place: USA...
TGCTACCTGGAGACTTTCGGAGAAAAGGATTAGGAGGCACTATGGACTGCCCAACGGATGCTACTCTTCGCGCTTACCTCGACAAAGAACTCAGCGTGAGCGAGGTTCCTCAGTTGCAGCAACACCTGCAATCGTGCGCGGCGTGCCAGGAACATTTCCACGATATTTCCAAATCGGTGGCCCGGGTCGCCTCACAACTCGCCTCCTTAGAGGCGCCGCCATCGGCGCTGGAAGCCAATCCACAAATGGCGCTGGCACGGTTCCAGGACAATTTGCCGGAAGCCGGTGAGCACGAAGCGCCACTTCCCTTCTTCCCGCGTCTTTTCTCCGGCCGTTCACGTTTGGCCTGGGCCGCTTGTCTTGCAGCCGCGGTGGTGTTGCTCTCGCTGATGTTTCCCGCTACGCGCAGTTTCGCACAGCGCCTCTTGGCCACTCTCCGTATTGAACGCGTCCAGACCGTGACCCTCGATTTCGGCACTCTCGATAACGGCTCTCCCAACCAGCCTATTGAAGCACTTTCGAAATTGCTGTCAGACAATACCGTGGTGACTGCCAACGAAAAGCCATTTTCCGCGCCTTCTCAGGATGCTGCGACGCAAGCCGCCGGGTTTCCCGTTCGTTTACTCTCGGCTCGCACGGATACGCCTGCGTTTGAAATCAGCGGTGCTCACGCTTTTCATTTGACGCTGGACCGTAGCCGGCTTCAGGACATCCTCGACGAAGCTGGACGATCCGATTTACTGTTGCCGGCGAACGTGGATGGCGCTCCGGTTTCCGTACAGATGCCGCGTGCCGTTGCCGTGCAGTACGGAGCTTGCAGCCAAAGAAATGCGCAAGGAACTACGCAGACCAACACATCTTCGGAGCCTTGCCTTATGCTGCTTCAAGCCCCCAGTCCCACCATCAACGTGCCTTCCGATCTGAACATTCAGCAACTGGCTGAGATCGGTCTCCAGTTCGCAGGATGGAATGCCGTCAAGGCTCGTGAGTTCTGCCAGACCGTAGACTGGAAAACTACGCTGGTGCTTCCGATCCCCGCCGGCGTGCAATCCTACGAAACCGTCAGCGTGAACGGCATTCGCGGCACGCTCATGCACTTCGCAAACAATCACGGCGCTGGCCCGTCTTTCGCGCTCATCTGGGTGGATAATGGGATGATTTATAGCCTCGTCGGGAAAGGTGACGGCTCCTCCGCAGTGCAATTGGCTAGTTCGCTGCAGTGAAAATGCGAGCCGTCCCATTATCGCAACCCGCGCAACGGAATCCCCGGAGGAGCCTCTGCCGACCACAGACCACCTGGCCATCGAAACTGTTGGCCTGCGCAAGCAGTTCGGCTCCAAGGTCGCGGTCCGCGGCCTCTCGCTCCAGGTGCGTCGAGGCGAAATCTTCGGATTCCTCGGGCCCAACGGGGCTGGTAAAAGCACTTCCGTCAAAATGCTCCTTGGTCTCGTCAAACCCACGGGCGGTAACGCGCAAATTCTTGGCCGCTCTTTCCATGACGTCGAAGTGCGGCGCAAGGTCGGCTTCCTCCCCGAAGATTTTCGCTTTTACGACTGGCTGACCGCCTCCGAACTTCTCGCACTGCACGGGCGGCTTTGCGGCCTGACGCCCGGACAACTCCGTGAGCGCGTTCCCGCCTATCTCGAGCTCGTGGGTCTTACTCCGCATGGCGACCGGCGCCTGCGCGGCTTTTCCAAAGGGATGATGCAGCGTATCGGCCTCGCCCAAGCCCTCATTCACGAGCCGGAACTCGTGTTTCTCGATGAGCCCACTTCCGGGCTGGATCCCATGGGCCGCCACCTCGTCCGCGACATCATTCGTAGCGAACGCAAGCGCGGGGCCACCGTCTTCCTCAATTCCCATCTTCTCAGTGAAGTGGAAATCACTTGCGATACCGTGGTTTTCATCAAGCAGGGCCAGGTCATCGGCTCGCGTGATTTGCATTCATCTCCAGAAGGGGAAATCCACGTCCACGTTCGCGGCCGGAATCTCCGCCAGGAAATTCTTCCCGGCCTGGCGTCGTGGACGAGGTCCGCGCGACTGGAGGGCGAACAACTCACCTTAACTACCAATTCCATGGATAGCCTGCCGGACATTCTTCGCTATTTGGTTTGTTCAAACGTTGAAGTGTTCGAATTCACTCCACAGCGGCTCTCCCTGGAAGAATCATTCCTGAAAATCATGGGAGAGGATCAAGGGCTTTGAAGCAACTCTGGATTATCGCTGGTGTCACTTTCCGCGAGGCGGCGCGGCGCAAAATCCTGTGGACTGCGCTGATCGCTGCTGCGGCATTTCTCGCGCTGTTTGGAACCGGCATGCATGCCCAAGTCCGAGATGCCCATTTCGCCCGAATCCCCACGGCCGTTCGGTATCAAGTGCTCAGCTCCATTCTCCAAGTCGGCTTCTATGCTATCGATTTGCTAGCCGTGCTCATGACCGTGCTCACCAGCGTGGATTGCCTGTCCGGCGAAATTGCTTCCTCCACCATTCACGCCATCGCTACTAAGCCTATTCACCGCTGGCAATTGCTCTTCGGCAAATGGCTCGGTTTTGCCGGGATGGTTGCGGTTTACGTCGCGCTGGTTTTCAGTGGCGTGGTCGCCATAGGCTACTACATCGCCGGCATTCATCCGCGCGGAGCAATTTCGGGTGGGTTGCTCATCTACCTCGAATGCCTGGTCGTTCTGACTGTAACATTTTTATTCGGCACCATTTTCTCCACGCTGACGAACGGCGTGATTGTTCTCGGGCTCCATGGCATCGCCTTCATCGGCGGATGGCTCGAGCAAATCGGCAGCGTCACTTCTTCGGAGCGACTTATCAACCTGGGCATACTCTCCAGCGTGATTATGCCCAGCGAAGCGATCTGGCGCCGCGCCTCTTACGTGATGCAGTCCTCTATCACGCGCACCATGGACTTGTCTCCATTCGCAACCCGCTCCGCTCCCAGCATCACGATGATGGTTTACGCGACTGTGTATCTCTTGGCAGCCCTTTTCTTGGCAATCTACCGCTTTCAGCAGCGTGATTTGTAGCAAGTGAGAGTGCTTACTGACCGATGGGCTGTGTACCACAACTGGTCATTACGGCCGCTTGCACATCCGCGTCAAACTGCGCGCCGCGCCATCCCTGAGTCGCGCACACTTGCCAGGCTTCCAGGCCCAAAGCACCACGAAAATCAGCGCCCAGGACGTTCGCGCCATCCAGGTTCACCTGACGCAGCACGGCCCCGGCAAACATCCCGCCGCGCAGGTCCGCCTTCGAAAGATCCGCCTCCAGGAAAATGGTGCCCTTGGCCTGCGCTCCGGTGAGGTTTGCGCCTGCCATCTTCGCCGCGGAAAAGTCGGTCTGCTCCAATTTGGCCAACGACAACACCGCATCTTCCATGTGTGCATCGCGCATGTCCGTGTGTGTCAGGTCCGCCCGCAGCAGATTGGCTTGCCGGAGGTTGGCGGAATACATGGTTGCGTTCGCCAGATTCGCGGTGGTCAACGTAGCCCCACGCAGATTCGCAAAGGACCAGTCGGCGCCTTCAAAATTCCCGCCGCTAAATACGGCGCCCTGCGCATCGGTGCTGACTAGATTCGCCTTCGCCGCCAGCACGCGATCCATCTTCGCCGAGCGCAGATTCGCCTCGCGCAAATTCGCGCCGCGGAAATCCGTTTCCGCCAGGCTGCTTCCTTCCAGATTGGCTCGCCACATGCGCGCGTTTGCGAACTGTGCGTGATAGCCGTGTGAGTAGCGCAGATTAATTTCGTTCAAACGAGGACCGCTGGCTTCGATACCCTGTCCGGGTGCGCTGGCCTCGGTCTGTCTCCGCACAGAAACACTCTCGTCCGTAAGATCCGCATAGGGGCGATAGCCAACGAATTCAAATGCCGTTGCGGCCCAGCGCCGCGGATCGCCACGTCCCACCTCGGGCCGCAGCGTGTTATCTCCGGGCAGACCTTTAATCACCCCCAACGACAGCAGCAACAAGGTCAGGCCAATCAGCAGCGGAACGCGACCTGCCCGCAACACGTCCCGTAAAAATTGAGGAGTGCTCTCTTCCGTCCAATCGCCTGGACGAAGTACTCGTTTGACGATTCTAGGCAACCCGCATGCCGCGGCGCCGGCGACGGTGAACAAGAACAGATGTAACAACGTGCCCCGGTAATCCTGCATCACCAAATACCTGAGCCAGAAGAAAAACAGCACCGCCGGTACCGCCCAGTACGCCAGCAGAATCGAAACATAGCACTCGATCATTCCCACCGCCGAATGCGGCTCGCGCGTCCACCGTAGGTACGGGCGAATCGGCCCCATGAGATACCAGCGACCGTCCTTCTCCGGCGTTTGCCCATCGGGAAAGACCGCCGGCAACGCGCCCATGCTCCCCCACAACCGCAAGAACAAAAACTGCAGGCGCAGGTAGAACACGGCCAGCAGCAAGGGTGCACCGAGATAGAATCCCTGCAGCGGCAGAATTTTCGGGATGCGTGCAGTCACAGTGGCAGATTCGTCCAGCAGCAAGCGCACATCGCTGGTCAGCGCAATTAATCCCAGCGCACACATGCACAGACCCATTAGCAGCAGGTAAAACCAGCGCGCTGCTTGCGTGAATTGTTCGATGGTCTTTCTGCCATTCAGCGTCGCCACCGCCTCCGGCAACGTGGCGTCGAACAAGTTCGTTCCACCCAGACGCCCGGCCCACAATCCTTGCGCGCCATACAGGTTCGCGCCCATCAGGTTTGCGCCGGAAAATTCCGTGCCCAGCAGGTTGGTGTCGCGCAGATCCGCTTCGACTAGATTCGCGTTGCGCAGATTGGCCATCGACAGGTCCGCGCCGCGCAGGTTCGCCTTCTGCAGATCCGCTCCCTGAAGATTGGCCGCCGTTAAGTCCACGTTCGTCAAGTCCGCTCCGGCAAAATGGCCTTGGGCGCCTTCGTGCCCACCGGATTCTGTCCATTGCCGGTGACGGTCCAGCACTTCCGCAAACTGCGGCAGTTCGCCTGGGCCTGGCTTTGCTTCGGTCAGTTCGACGGGTTCCGAGTCGTCCGGAGCAATATCGACAGCAGGAATATCTTCAGCGGCGGCAATCGTTGGTTCCGAGGCTGCGATTGGTTCCAGCACGGTCGCCGCATCATTCGAAATTTCCAGAATTGGTGATTCTGCGGGGGCCGCTTCCTCTTCGGCCGGTCCGTCCGACAGCCACGAAATCAGCTCCTCGGTCGGGCTGAGAGCACCCTGCTCCGCGGAAGTTTCCGTCGGGTTCGCTGCTACTTCAGCCGCTGTTTCCGGGATTACTGGTGCTGCGGTGTTCGCCGCAAACTCCGGTTTCCGCGCCTCCGCGGGCTCGTTCCATTTCACTGGGTTCTCCGGTACGGTTTCGGTCGCGGCGGGTAGGGTTCCGTGTACAACCGTCGAAACTGGAGCTTCTCGAATCAAATCCTGCAGCAACTGTTCTTCGAACAGCGCCAGAATCTTCGCTTCGGTGTCGGGGTCGGGTCCGAGTGCTCCATATTCCGCGAGTTCTTCCGGTGTGGCAAGCCTCTCCGCAGGCTTCGCGTTATTTCCCCAACTGAATCCCAAAATATTGTTGGCCGGTTGCTCCGGCATAGTGGTCGTTCCTGTAGCTTCTCCACGCGAGAAGCTGAAAAGTTCGCCCGTTTCAGGGGTATCTGCATCTTCACCCATGCTGACTGGGAAAATCGCCTGCCCCGAAGGACAGGCGCATCCTGGGCAGCAATGGTGGCAATTCCAGTTTATGTTTGCTGGACCCTAATCGCTGATAGCTGTTTGCCCGCCCGCCGATTTGGTCGTCATGCACAGCCATACGCTCTGGCCGATTGCGAGCCTGCCGATGCGGGTCACTGCTCCGTAGATTCCCGCTTGGTTGTGGTTCGCGCGAACGATGGTTTTCAGCACTTCTGGTGCAGACCTTGCCGTGTCAGGATCAAGGTTCACCATCGAACAGCGAACATCGGGCATCGTGACGGTGACGGCGGGAGTGTCATCCTCGCCGAAGGAGAGCACTCCACCCAGCCAGTTGTTCTCCTGGAAGGCCTCCGGTTGTAGTAAACGAACGACGACATTCGGACGAAATCGTCGTATATCCAGGTCCCGCGCTGCGAGCCGTGCGATTTCGCGAACCGTATCGGTAGCGATCACCGAGATGCTCGCTTCATCGAAAATGCCATGATTCATTTGCATCATTTGCACGGGGGCCCCATACCGGCGACCGATCTCCTCGGCCAACTCTTCGCCAAACACAGGAAGCTCTTTGCCATCTGGCGTGCGAATATGCGTTGGGAACTCGCCGGGAGTACCATCCTCGCGGCGCTGCGGAACAAAAAGGACCAACTCGGGAAGCTTGCTCGCCGTTAGCCGGGTGGACCCGCCGCGGTCGTCCATTCTACGAAATGCAAAGCGCCGGTCGCCCTCGAGGCCGTGCCAGCCCAGGCTGGCGACTTCGAGTCGTTCGCCGGCCATGGACTTCACGGGATACCGGAAGATCGCCTCGACATGTCCAATTTTAGTGAGCATCGCCGGTTGGGTGAGACAGGAAGATAACAGCTGTTAGCTGGTCCCGGAACACGGTTACGCGGGTAGGCCCCAGTGCAGTTGAAGCAATCACGTCTCGATCGACGAATGCGCCATTAAAACAAATCAGCCGGGGCGCTCCGCTGAGGGGCCGAGGCACCCCGGCTATTCCCGCCCGCCTCCGCAGTGAGCGAGCAAGGAAACCGTTAGGCGATAGCTTGTTGCGAGACGGCGTCGTACCCGACTACTGCTCCTCGCTACCGCGTAAAAACTCGTATCGTTCGATTGCCGCTACTACTCCCACAGAACCTTCTTCCCGCGGTTCCGTCCGTTGCACGCGGCCCAAACAACGCACTTTCACTGGGCCAGCCAACGTGATTTCGTTCGGCAATGTCAGCAGGATCTCCACCGGAGACCCCTCTTTAACGTCTTTGGTTAGGAAGAAATAGACCCCGCGAGAGCTTACGTCGCGAGATTCGGTGCTTGTCTCTCCAACTGCTGCCCCCGTTGTCCACCGCACCGTAAGCGGTAGCCGCATGGAGAACCGTTGGGTCGTGCGGCGCTCTGAGCCTGTCAAGGCGGACCTCCCTATGGAAAGTTTGAGTCTAAGCGCCTCTGTGCTAGAGAACAATAGAACGGGCGGTACAAAGTTTTCCCAGGTGGAAAAAGTACTTTCGTACTATAACCGGCTCTGCAGCGAGTTTAGGGGGCACCGCGCCTCGGGGCCGTGCTTGACGCTAAAAGTGGAAGTTCAACTCCGTGTATCCCAGTGCTCCGTTTCCATTTTGCGGGTAAATGGCTTTGATGACCGGGCCGCCTACGGCATAGCCAAAGTACAAACCAACCGAGACGTAACGGGTCCAGTTATAGTCGCCGCTGATGTCATATAAGGTTGCTAAGCCCGTGTCGCCATTGGAAGGCCGGCCCTGGAAACCAAATGTCCAGGGCTGAAAGGCCCCACCTCCGGTGTACCAAAGGTCATGCTTGTTCGCTAACCACAGGCCGTGGACGTCGCTGCGGATGGTCAGCTTTTTCCCGGGCCGCAAAACCACTTCGCCGAACACGTCGCGATTGTTCATTTCATTGAAGAACGGAAAGCGCGCATACACGCGTGGCGTGGGCAAGATGGCAAAGAAAGTTCCATGCGTGTTGTCATTGGGATTGCCGTCGCCGGAAGAATAGAAATATCCCGCACGAAACCACGGCCGCACCCGTTCCCAGAGGTGCGGTTGGAATCCGGCTTCGATGGCTCCCGCACCGGCGCGCTGGCTCTGCGTTCCCCAACTTCCGCTCTGCAACGCGCCCCAGCCAAGCAAATCCCAGGTGCCTGCCTTCGTCGGCAGGGCAGCAATAAAGTGACCGCCATAGGTACCAATATTGATCGCTTGCAAGTCCCCCGCGCGAACGCTGGCGGGGCGATTATCCGTTTTTAGCACGCCCCGATCATCGTTGTAATAAATACCGAAAACGCGCCATTCAGCCTGCTTCTTTCCGTGATCCATCTGGTGCGTGGCCGAAACGTAAGTGACTGGCGTCTTTACCCAGCCCCATCCGTCCACCTGGAACACGCCTCGGGTGGGAATGGCGCTGACCGCCGTAAAATTCCATGGCCCCGACGAATACACATAATGCAGTCCATCTGTGCTGCGCATAATGTCCGTGAATCCGAACGTGCCGATCAGCCTTTGCCCGATACGGTCTGCTTTCAGCACTGCCAGTGTGGGATCCTTGGGTTTTACCTCGCTGCCATCTGTGAATTCGAAGCGCCCCGCCTGCAGACTGGAGTGGTCGCCTTTCAATCGCACATACGCTTGTTTCGGGAAGATAAATGCCGTGAATTGGTTCTTATCGTTCGCCGCGTAATACGATCCGCCTAGCCCCAGCTGTCCTTGCGGTGCTGGTTGCACCGCTTTATCCGGCAGACCGAGCAGCACCGGTACGGCAAATTCGAGATTCCAATCGAAAACCTCTCGCTTCTGCGAAAACGAAAAGCGCATAAGCGTTCCAGAATATCCATAGAAGTTCTGCCCGGTATTGGGCTCGAACCAGTCCCAGACTTCATACCGTTCGCGGATGCTCCCGGAAAAGGTCACGGAACCAAGCTGAATGGGAGTTTGCTCTGACTGCGCCATGGTCGTGGCGGCACACCACAACACCAACACGCACACGTATATAGTTCTCAATGGATCCTCCCTGCCATTGCCACAGGTAGCGCCACCCGGTGCACCACGGATGCGAAGGAATCGGCCTACACCAGCCGTTCAGTTATTTTGAAAGCGAACGAGTCCCCTACTGCAATACACCGTCAAATATTCCCGCGAGAATACGCACACCCCCTCGACAGCGCAATAATGCAAAAGAACTACCCGCTAACTTCGTCTATGAATTACATACCGCGAGGAGGATTAGCCAGCCACCAGTTCCAAGCCGGCATCTTCCGCGAAAGCCAGAAAATCGTGGTCTCGCGTTACGAGAGACATGCCATGATCCACGCAACTTTGGGCAATCAGTACGTCACCTAGTCGCGCACGGCGCTTTTTCGCCAACACCTTTGCTCGCAGCGCCCCAGCCCTCTCCCAATAACCAGGCCTGATCTCAAGCAGCGGCACCTCAACCAGAGTTCTTCCAATAGCTGTGGGTAACTTTGAATCGCTGAGGAGTTCCGTCAATACGGCCGGTGCCATGACCACCTGCCAGTCTGCCAACGCATGGTCCAGTATGCGAACGTCTTTCCCGCTTGCTCCCGCGAAGAAAGCAATCCAGGTGCTCGAATCAGCTACGATCATCGATCGTCTTTCAGCTCATCGAGCGTAAGCGCGAACCGGTACTTTCCGCGAAACTGGCGAAGCTTAGCGTAGGCCCTCGAAGCAGCTACCAGTTGCAGCCCAGTGCGGACGGTTTGGGTTATGCCTGTGCCACTCGCCTCTTGCGCTTTCTCCAAAAGCTCCGCGGGCACTTCCACGGTGATTTTTCGAGCTGTTTCCATAGCCATAGGATACCATATGGGGCACCAGCATAGAGTATGGTATCCCCGAGGCAGGAGCGCAGGAAGCCCGGTCGATGGAAGGCTCCGCCGCGAGCTTCGGCTCGCAACCCAATTTCCACCGGATTATCGTGTTTGACAGACAGTCAGGACCTGAAAACTGTCCGCTAGGTCTGGTCGATCAAGCGGTGGTGAATGGCGTACAGCGCCAACTCCAGCCGGTCGGAGACGCCTAGCTTATCGAAGATGTTGTGCAGGTGATTCTTTACGGTCTGCTCGGAAATGAACAGCTTTTCGCCGATTTCCTTATTTCGAAAGCCCTGCGCCACCAGCTGCACAATTTCCTTTTCGCGGTCCGACAGCAGCGGCTTCTCGCGCCGCGGCCCGGAATCCGAGGACTTTGCGAAAGCCTTCATCACTTCCGCGGTCATGCGATTGTCCAGCCAAATTTCTCCGGCGTGCACGCGGTGAATGCTCTTGACCAGCAAATCCGTCGCCGACTGTTTCAGCACCACGCCGCGAGCGCCCAAGCGCATCGCCCGCACCACATCGCGATCGTCTTCCGCGGCGGTCAGCACAATTACGCGCGTTGGCATCTGGTCGAAGTTCACTTCTTCCAGCACCGCCAGCCCATCTTTTTCCGGCATGCGCAAATCCAGGAGCAGGATATCTGGCTTCAACTTCGCCAGCATCTTGATGCACTCCGCGCCGTTCTGTGCCTCGCCGACAATCACGATTTCGTCGTCGCCATCCAGCAACTTCCGCAAGCCATCGCGAAAAATCGCGTGGTCATCCGCCATTAATACTCGTATTTGCTGTTTTGTCTTCGCCATAATTAGCCGAGCGGAACCTCAATCGTTAGACGCGCACCATGCCCCGGATTTGACTCCACAGTCAACACTCCACCTACCGTACGCGTTCGTTCCTTGATGGAAATCGGACCCAACCGTAGGCGGTCTAACTCATCCCCCGTAAAACGTCCGGCAAAACTGAACCCTTCACCGTTATCGTCCACAACGAGAGACAGACGGCTGTCATCCTGCGTCAGTTTTACCACGACATGGGAAGCCTTAGCATGCTTTTTTATGTTGTTGAGTGCTTCACGGTAAATCTGAAAAATTTCCCTACACACGCGGTCCGGAGCCTGTAAATCGACAGAATCTACCAGCAAATCCAGGGCTAGCGTCGACTCGTTCCGAAAGCGCTCCGCGAAGCCGCGCATCAAATCGACCAAGTCGGCGGATTGCACGCGCAGCGGACGCAAGTCCGTGACCAAATGCCGCAATTCCGCCCCTTCATTTCGCACCGTCTGTTGCAAAGAAGTTAACCCCACCTCCAACTGCTCCGGCTGCGTGGCCACTTTTCTCCGCAACACGTCCAACTGGATTTCAATACTCAAAAGCGTCTGCAAAATCCCATCGTGCAGGTCTCGCGAAATTCTGGAGCGCTCCGCCTCAATCGCCCGGACCCGTAAATGCCTGAGCAGGAAAACATTTTCCAGCGGGCCGCTCACGTGACTCGCGATCTTTTCGAACCAAGCCAATTCGTCCCGGTTAAACGGTTTTCCGCTCTTCCGGTTTACCAGAAAGAGCCGCCCGACCGGGTGCTTTCCCTGATCGAACGCCACGCTCAGGAAGTTGCGAATCCGGAACTCCTGCTGCGTCGGCCCAGGGAGCCGCGGCAAGATTTTCACTCGCTGCATGTTTCGCCGGTCCCAACCAAATCCCAGTCCGCGGCCCTCCAGTGAGTTCCAGCAAAGCGACGCATCCATGTCGTCCAGCAAAAAACCATCGGAACGTGTCAGCGGCAAGTTTTCCGGCGACATGCGTTCGCTCTCGCCCGACTTCAATTGCCACAGGAAAATCCGCTCTAAATCCGCGTCCCGGTAAGCCAGGAGAGCGCCTTCCGTCTGGAATTCCTGGCACAAGTCCTCCAGCAGCATGCGCAAGGATTCTGCCAGTCCCAATTCCACGTGCATCGAACCAGAAACGCGGTTCAGAAATTCCTGCTGCTCGGTGAATCTTCGGTTGCGGTCTCCTAGAAACGCCGTACCGCCCGCGCCCATCAGCGTCGCCGCAAACACGGGCAAGTAGAAAAATGCGGCCGGCTCTGGCCCCGCTGGTCCCAAGCGGTTCAGCCGTAGCGCGACCGCCAAAAGCAGCAACCCAAACGACAGAAACATGGCCAGCTTCAGGTTCCAGCGATAGCCAGCTGCAAAGGCCACGAAAAAAACCAGGAACCACGCCGGCATCATTTCCGTGGAGAAATAGAGATACAGCCCAACCACTAGGACGTCGCAAGCCAGCGGCAAATGCCAGTTGTAGGTGCGCAGCACCCGCTCCAGCCCCAGCACCACCGCGCCTACTAACAAGTAGGCCACGAGTAACGCCAGCGCTCGCTCCGCATCCTTTATCGATCGCAGTTCCAGCAAGCAGGCGATCGCCAATAGCGCCACCGCCGGTCGCGAATATGCGATCTGCATTTCGAAATGGAGTCGATCCGTCGTCTGCGGGTTCATGTGCGGGGACACACACCCTGCCCTACCCAAGTCTATCTCCGCGGCACACCTCCGGCAGCCCGGCTCAGGGCAAAGTTTCCACCTTGCTATGTGCTAATCGGGCAATTTGTCGGCCCATTTTTCGGTCCGTCGATTATCTAACGCGCTGAATTGGCTGCACCTCGCCCACTTCCAGCTCCCAGGTCAACGCGGTGATCGGCCCGCTGGCAGGAATTCAATTGGCTCATTTGGCCTGCACGTTTGTCGTCATGCGCTTCGGAAGGAATTCACGGAGTAGATTCCCGCCCACTCGTCCGGCGAGGCCAACGACGGCATTGGTGAAGACCAAGTGCGCGCCTCGATTCGCCTGAGGATAGTACAGATTGGAAAGTGCTGCGGCGGACGTGTCCCCAAGCAAATAGGAATAGTTGGGCTCGGTGCGCCCACTATCACTGCGTGTAACAAATGCGGAGCCGACCGCATGCACTAGGCGGGACTTAACGGTGCCGGAGCCCTGGTAGTAGTAGCGCGGATCCTGGTGAAATACCGATGGGAAGACCGCATGCGTCAGGAAGTCGCTGCTGCGTCCGTCGACAAACTTTGCGGCATAGCGCTTGCTGTACCCCGCTGCGCCTTGCCCGTATCCGGGAAAGGAGTTATTCGCTTGCTCGATGCCAGCAGCAAAACCGACGCCGATCACGGCAACGGGATCGAACGTGCCCCGCGCAGCGAACGAGAATTTCTGTTTCCATGTGAGCGGGGCGGCGTCATAAATGTAACTGGTGTAAAAGTTTGGGATGACGCCCATCAGACGCTGCTTTTCTGCAGCTCTGATCTGCTCAGCGGCGATCAGATCGATGGGACGGACCATCACTTCCATACTTGCCGTCGCGACAGAGAGCGAGACAATAGGAACCTCATAGGCCTGCCTCACGGCGACGGTGAATTCTTCAGATACAAAGGACGCAAAACCCTTGGCGTTGACAACCACGACGTAAGGACCGGGATGAATCTCTGTAAAATTAAACTGGCCGTCCGCCCCAGACACCATCGTGTGCAATTCTGTTCCGTCTTGACGCGACAAGCTCACCTCTGCGCCGGGAACGGCCGCACCGCTTATATCCAGCACCGTGCCTGCGACGCTGGCGGATCCCTCCGCAAGAGATGTTTCATGAGCGGAATTCTCCGGGCCGGTCTTGGCTAGAGGTGCATCTGGGAGTGCGCGGCCGCTGGTCTCGCGCACAGCAATTTGCTGCTGAGCGATTGCTCTGATAGGGAGCATACACAGCAGAAGTAATGCGCCGGCGAGAACAACAGGAAAACCGGCGCGCGGGGCCTTTCTTGAAGTAAGCGTATAAACCAGGGAGGAAGGCACCGCACCCAGCAATCCAGCTCGTACATTGGCAGCTGCAAGGTTTGGGGATTCTTGCCACGTGCATGCGTCAGACTCGACGCGAAAAATAGCGAACACTGAGGCCATTTGCCCTCCACCGGATAGGGCTACTCTCCGACTTCCTGCACAGAAAGTTTGCGTGGCCTTGCGATATTTGGCGCGTTCGATACGGTACGGCCAAAGCCAACTAATAACCTGCCCAGAAGGGCAATCCCAACACGACGTTTCCAGGTTCGAGTGCGGCCACGTCTCGGGGTGAAGGACAGAACGTATGCTAGCGAACACGTCGATTGCAGGGAGTACTTTCCGTACAGATTCGATTTCCCGAACACTGCTTGTTTGACCGATTGCTCCCACTTTTGCACCGTGAGAAAGTGGCGTAAACTGTGAAGAGCCAATCTGAGGTGGGAGTAGCTCAGCTGGTAGAGCGTCGGTCTGTGGAACCGAATGTCGCGGGTTCAAATCCCGTCTCCCACCCCAAGCTCGCCCTTTTAACAGCTTAGATTCAGAAAATGAAGCTCTTCTCACCGCATGAGATTCAGAAAGTTCGTTGAGCAGTTTCGAGTCTACCTGCGTGATTTGCGGGCGAGTGTGGCATTTGGCGCGGACACCCCTTCTCGGCTTCAATTGGTTAGGGATTTCACGTTGTCGCGGTTCATCAGCTTAGTGCCAAGAAGCCAGCGAGGCCGCATACGCGAGGCGCGGTTTCGTGATGGCATAACGATTCGCTATCGACTCAATAAGGGTGATCTTCACAGCATTCGAGAAATATGGTTTGAAGAGGATTACTACCTCCCGTTCCAGCGCTCACCCGGTGTCCTTCTAGACTTGGGCGCGAACATCGGAATGGCCAGCATTTGGTTGGCGAAAAGATTTTCGTTTACGGAAGTGATTGCGGTTGAGCCAGACCCAGCGAATGCTGCGCTCGTCCGTGAGAACCTCGCATTGAACGGTATCAACGGACAGGTAGTGGAGGCGGCCATCGGCCCCAGGGAAGGAGCCGCCCGTTTTAAGATCAGTGAACTGTCTAACCTTGGGCAATTGTCGGACAACGGCTTACCGGTGCAAATGGTCACCGTGGACGGCATCATTGAGAGATTTGCTGTAGAAAGTTTTGCTTTGGTCAAAGTGGATATAGAGGGTGGCGAGGAGGCGCTGTTCGACGGGCCTGCCGCCTGGCTAGAACGCACCAAGGCCATTATCATGGAACTTCATCCTGAGTTCGTCGATTGCGGCCGAATCACAGATTTCATTCAATCTCGAGGCTTTCATTTCATCCCAGCCCATACTCAGATTCCCGACAATCTTCCTTGTTTCACCAAATATGAGTAGAGCTGGCACAGCCGGTATAGCCTAGGGGCATCGTTCGTCTTGTACTGCAATTGATTCTTTTTTCAAACCTTCCTTCCCTTAAGATGAATACATGACCGAAATCTCCTGTGCCGGGCTACTGGTCGACATGGATGGAGTGCTGGTGGACTCCACTCCTGCCGTCGCGCGCGTGTGGACGTTGTGGGCGCGAAAGCACAATCTCGATCCGGATTACGTCGTGCGCTTTTCACATGGTCGCACGAGCCTCACCTCCATCCGCGAACTGCTGCCGCATGCCGATCCTGCCGTTCATCTGGAAGAAAATCGCTGGATGGAACGCGGCGAAATCGAAGAGATCGCTGATGTTGTCGCTCTCCCCGGGGCGCACCAATTACTTACTACGGTTCCGGCTGCGCAAATCGCCGTGGTCACTTCCTCCACGCGCGCGCTCGCCGAAGTTCGTCTTCGGGCGACGAATCTCTGGCCCCATGTGCATCATCTCGTTACCGCCAGCGACATTGTCCACGGCAAGCCCGACCCCGAGCCTTACTTCAAAGGTGCCGCCGCCCTCCATCTCGCTCCGCAATCCTGCGTCGTTATCGAAGACGCACCCTTCGGAGTACGTTCGGGTAAGGCCGCTGGCGCTCGCGTACTCGCGGTACGCACTACGATCGAGGACGAAACCCTCCTCGCCGCAGGCGCAGACTGGATCATGAACGACTGCTCATCCCTCCGCCTCGCTCCCGATCGCGCTTCCCGCGAACTCGCCTTCACACTCGCCACGGGCGAACCTCGCCGCCAGCCTGTTATGCGGTAGAATGCCCCGGTTCCTGATTCACCGCGTCTAACGCAAACAGGAGAATCCCGCACATGACCGTCAGTATCAGCTCGCGCTTGCTTTGCGCCGCAGCTCTGTTTTTCGCTCTTCATCCATCTGCGTTGGCCGCGCAGGAACAGGAAAAGGACCAGAAGACTGTCGAGAAGCCCGCCGACAAATCGCACGAGCCCGCTCCGAAGGAAGAATCTTCCGTCACCGACCACTCCATAAGAATCGGCGGCCAGACCATTCCTTACAAAGCCACTGCCGGCAGCATCCTGCTGAAGAATGAAAAGGACGAACCGGAAGCGCTGATCTATTATGTCGCGTACACGCGCAGCGATCTCAAAGATTCCAGTATTCGTCCACTGTCGTTTCTGTATAACGGCGGCCCTGGGTCATCTTCGATTTGGCTGCACATGGGTTCGTTTGGCCCAAAGCGCGTAGTCACGGCGAATGCTGGCATTACTCCGCCGGCTCCTTACAAGATCGAGGACAATCCCAACTGCCTGCTCGACACGTCCGACCTAGT
>Ga0335076_10003380_pt1 | contig 16053 bp, 11 predicted proteins | sample Lox_Sample_25_FD_206717 | JGI IMG/M metagenome (GOLD analysis project Ga0335076, IMG submission 206717) | Soil microbial communities from Loxahatchee National Wildlife Refuge, Florida, United States - Lox_Sample_2.5 | ecosystem: Environmental > Terrestrial > Soil > Wetlands | place: USA...
CACCACCGTGCCGATGCCGCGGCCGAACACCGCGGCGAAGGCGAAGATCAACAGGATGTCGGGCACCGCGGTGAAGACGTTGTAGACCCACTCGAGGAGATCGTTGATGCGGCGGCCGAAGAAGCCAGCGGCCGCGCCCAGCAAGGTGCCGATGGTGGTGGCCAGCACCGACGCCAGCACGCCGACGAAGACCGACACCTCGGTGCCCTTGATCGCCTTGGACAGCACGTCGCGCCCGAGCCGATCACCGCCGAACGGCAGCGTCTCGCTGCGCGGCGTCTCGGTGGTCTTCATCTTCGCCGCGCGCTCGGCCCACTCCTTGTAGCGCGGCGCCAGTGGATCGACGTCGGAGAGGTCGACGTTGGGGCCCTTCGGTACCTCGATCGTGCCCAGGTCCTCGGGTGGCCGCGGGCCGAGGAACGTCGGAGGCGCGTTGGGCACACCGACCTCCTGCTGCCAGTGGCGCGCAACGACGCCGGTGGCCGACAGTGCGATGAGCGCGAGGAACGCGGCGACGATCGCCAGCGACACCACGCCGACGCGGTCGCCGCGAAAGCGCCGCCACGCGGTGCGCCAAACGCCCTCGGAATGAGCCGGCGTCGCCGGCAACGGAAGGACCGCGCTCATTCGACCCCCTTGGGCCAGCGAGCCATCCCCCCGAGGGCGGGCGAGCACCTCCGGAACGGCCGTGCGGCGCTCACTTCAGCACCACGCGCGGGTCGACCACCTTGTAGAGCACGTCGGTGGCCAGGTTGATCAGCATCGTCAGCATCGCCAGGTACACGGTGGTCGCCTGGATGACCGGATAGTCGCTGCGGTTGACCGCCAGCAGCACCTCGCGGCCGAGGCCGGGGATCGAGAAGAACACCTCAATCAGGAACGAGCCGACGAAGATGCCGGGCAGCGCATAGCCGATGTTGGTGATGATCGGGATCAGCGCGTTGCGCAGCACGTGCTTGAACAGCACCGTGCCCTCGGTCATGCCCTTGGCGCGCGCGGTGCGCACGTAATCGTGGCCGAGCTCGTCGAGGAAGAACGTGCGGTACAGCCGCGTCTGCGGCGACACGCCCACCAGCACCGCCAGCAGCACCGGCAGCGGCACGAACGTGATCAGGTTGGTCAGCGTCGAATCGCTCCAGCCTTGCACTGGGAACCAGCCGAGCTGGAAGCCGAACACGTACTGGCCGACGATGATGTAGACGAGGAACGAGATCGACAGCGCCACCGTGGAGATGACCATGATCGTACGGTCCGACAGCGAGCCGCGGCGGTAGGCGACCCACATCGCGATCGGCAGCGCGACCAGCGTGTCGAGGATCAGGAACGGGATCATCACCGTCAGCGTGGCCGGCAGCCGGGTGGCGAACAGGTTGCTCACGGCCTCGTTGGTGGCCCAGCTGCGGCCCCAGTCGAAGGTGACGATCTCCTTCAGGTAGATGGCCAACTGCACCCACCACGGCCGATCGAGCCCGAGCTGTGTGCGGATGGCCGCCACCTGCTCCTGGGTGGCGTTGAGGCCGCCGAGAATCACTGCGGGGTCGGCGCCGAAGAACTTGAACAGCAGGAACACCAACACCACCACGCCGATCAGCGTGGGCACCATCTGCCACAGGCGCCGGATGAGGTAGGCCCACATCGTCGTGTCGAGACTCCCCGCGCGCGCAAAGCGCGGCGCGTCGATTGAGGATGCGCGAGTGTAGAGGCCCACGGCGGGCCGGCCGCCTCAGCGTTTGCCCTCTCGCCATGGGACCGGCGCCGCACCGCCTCAGCGGTGCAAACCCCGGCCGCCGCGGCATGCGGTGCCGGCTAGACTGCGCCCGGCGCCGGGGCATGGCCACCCAGCGCCGTGGGGTTCACGATGGGTCGATCGCTGGTGGGTGTGTGGGTGGCGCTGCTGATCGCCTCGAGCGTGGCTGCTGCCGACGCGCAACGCACGAGCGCGACCAAGGTGCTGCGCTATGCGTTCCCCGCCGCGGAAACCGGCTTCGACCCGGCGCAGGTGACGGACCTGTACTCCAACACCGTGATCACGCACATCTTCGAGGCGCCGCTCGAGTACGAGTACCTCGCACAGCCGGTGCGCGTGCGACCCAACACCGCCACCGCATTGCCCGAGGTGTCGAGCGACTACCGTGATTTCGTCTTCACGATCCGTCCGGGCATCTATTTCACCGATGACCCGGCGTTCAAGGGCCGGCGCCGCGAATTGACCGCGCAGGACTACGTGTACACGATCAAGCGCCACTACGACCCGCGCTGGAAGAGCGGCAAGCTCTACCTGTTCGACACCGAGCAGATCGTCGGCCTGAGCGAGCTGAGGCGCGAAGCGCTCGACAGGAAGACCCCGTTCGACTACGACCGCGAGGTCACCGGCCTGCGCGCGCTCGACCGCTACCGCTTCGAGGTGAAGCTGGCGCAGCCGAGTCCACGCTTCTACCAGTTGTTCGCCGATGCCTCGTCCACCGGCGCGGTCGCGCGCGAGGTGGTGGAGCACTACGGCGACCACATCAACGAGCATCCGGTGGGCACCGGCCCGTTCAAGCTGAGCGAATGGCGGCGCAGCTCGCGCATGGTGCTGACGCGCAACCCAGGCTTTCGCGAGCTGCGGTACCACGAACACCCGGCCGCGGGAGACGCGCCGCGCGAGGCGATCGCGCGTGCGCTCGAGGGCCGGCGCCTGCCGATGGTCGACCGCGTCGAGATCGCGGTGATCGAAGAGCCGCAACCGCGCTGGTTGTCGTTCCTCAACGACGAGCAAGACGTCGTCGAGCGCGTACCCGACGAGTTCTGCGAGATGGTGCTGCCCAACAACAAGCTGGCGCCGAACCTCGCCCGCCGCGGCATCCAGCTCGTGCGCTACCAGCGCAACGACGTCGCGGTGTCGTACTTCGCGATGGAGAACCCGGTGGTCGGCGGCTACACCGCCGAGAAGGTGGCGCTGCGCCGGGCGATCTCGCTGGCGGTGGACGTCGATCGCGAGATCCGGCTGGCGCGGCGCGGCCAGGCGATCCCGGCGCAGTCGCACATCGCGCCGCAGGTCTGGGGCTACGACCCGGCGTTCAAGTCGGAGATGAGCGAGTTCGATCGCGCCAAGGCGCGCGCCCTGCTCGACCTGTACGGCTACGTCGACCGCGACGGCGACGGTTGGCGTGAACAGCCCGACGGCTCCCCATTGGTGATCGAGTACGCCACTTCACCGGATGCCACCTTCCGGGCGTTGTACGAGCAGTGGCAGATCAACATGAACGCCATCGGGATCCGCATGGTGCCCAACATCAGGCAGTGGCCGGAGCACCTGAAGGCCTCGCGCGCGGGCAAGCTCATGATGTGGGGGGTCGGCTGGTCCGGCGGCCCCGACGGCGAGGCGTTCCTCGTGCTCGGCTACGGCCCGAACAAGGGCCAGGCCAACCACGCCCGTTTCGACCTGCCGGCCTACAACGCGATCTTCGAGCGTCAGCGCGTGCTGCCGGACGGTCCGGAACGCGCGGCGCTGATCGATCAAGCCAAACGACTGATGGTGGCCTACATGCCGTACAAAGTGCACGTGCATCGCATCTGGAACGATCTGGCGCAGCCCTGGGTCACAGGCTACTACCGCAACGTGTTCGTGCGCGAGTTCTGGAAGTACGTCGACGTCGACATGGACGAGCGCGCGCGCAGGAGTCGGCCATGACCACCGATCGACGGCGCAGGAAGCTGTTGCAAGGCGCGGTCGCGGCCGCTGCGCTGCCCGGCGCGGCGCGCTCGGGGACGCAGGCACCCGAGTCGCCACAGCGCAAGGTACTTCGGCTGCTGTTCAACTCGGCCGAGACGAGCTTCGATCCCGCGCGCATCAGCGACCTCTATTCGCGCGCCGTGACGGCCCACATCTTCGAGGCGCCGTATCAGTACGACGCGCTGGCGCGCCCGGCGCGGCTGCGCACGCTGACCGCGGTTGACATGCCCGAGGTGACGAACAACTTCTGCACCTGGACCGTGCGCATCAAGCCCGGCATCTATTTCGCCAGCGATCCAGCCTTCAAGGGCAAGAAGCGCGAGCTGGTGGCGCAGGACTACGTCTACGCCTTCCAGCGGTCCGTCGATCCGGCCAACATCAGCCCGATCGAGACCGGCATCATCGATCTCAAGATCAAGGGGCTGGCGGCGCTGCGCAGCGCCGCTGTCAAGGGCAAAAGGCCGTTCGACTATGACGCGCCCATCGAGGGCCTGCGCGCGCTCGATCGCTACACGCTGCGCTTCGAGCTCGAGCAGCCGCGGCCGCGCCTGATAGAGACGGTGCTCACGGCATCAGACCAGCTCGGCGGCATCGCGCGCGAGGTGGTCGAGTTCTACGGCACGACGATCGGCGAACACCCGGTGGGCACCGGGCCGTTCCGGGTGAAGTCGTGGCGGCGCAGCTCGCGCATCGTGCTCGAGCGCAACCCCGACTACCGCGAGGTGCTGTACGACGCGATGCCCGGCCCCGACGACGTCGAGGGCCAGGAGATTCTTGCCAAGCTCAAGGGCCGGCGGCTGCCGATGCTCGACGAGGTCGACATCACGATCATCGAGGAGTTCCAGCCCGAATGGCTGAGCTTCCTGAACAAGCAGGTCGACGCGCTGGCCACCAGCACGGGCCACTTGCCGAGCCAATACGCCAACGAGGCGGCGCCGGGCGGCAAGCTGGCGCCCCACCTGGCCCGCCAAGGCATTCGCATGTACATGAGCGTGGCACCGGACAACGCGTTCTTCTACTTCAACATGCGCGATCCGGTGGTCGGCGGCTACTCGGCGCAGCAGGTGGCGTTGCGGCGGGCGATCAGCCTGGCTTACGACGTTCAAGGCGAGATCCGCCAGATCCGCCGCGGCCGCGCGATCCCCGGGCAGTCGATGATGATGCCGCACACCAGCGGCTACGACCCGCACTTCAAGAGCGAGATGGGCGACCACGACCCGGCGCGCGCGCGCGCGCTGCTCGACATGTACGGCTTCGTCGATCGTGACGGCGACGGCTGGCGCGAGCGACCCGACGGCTCGCCGCTGCTGATCGAGATGGCCACCGAGCCCGAGCAGATCTACCGCGCCTACAACGAGCTGTGGCAGAAGAGCTTGAAGGCCGTTGGCATCCGCATCCGCTTCAACACCGCGCAGTGGCCCGAGAACATGAAGGCCGCCGACGCCGGCAAGCTGATGATGTGGCAGCTCGGCGAGTCGGCCTCGGGGCCCGACGGGCAGGACTCGCTGGCTCGCCTCTACGGCCCGCTGGCCGGCGACAACAACCTGGCGCGATTCCAGCTCGATGCCTTCGACCGCCTGTACGAACGCGCCAACGTGCTGCCCGACGGGCCCGAGCGCGAACGGATCTTTCGCGAGGCCGAGCTGATTGCGGTGGCCTACATGCCGTACAAGATCACGGCGCACCGCATCCACACCGATTTGCTGCATCCCTGGGTGTTTGGTTTCCGGCGGCCGCTGTTCTCCGGCCACTGGTGGCAGACGGTCGATGTCGACATGGCGCTGCGCGCGCGACGGCTCGCGCAAGTGAGCTGAGCGTGAGCGCGACGGCTGCCACGTCGTCAGGCGTCTGCTGGCAGATGCGCGCGCTGCGCGCGGGCGCGGCGTGTCTCGTCGCGCTGGCCGCCGTGCCGCTGTGCGGCCTGGCGCAGAGCGGCCAGCCCGAGCGAAAGGTGCTTCGCTACGCGTTCGAGGTGGCCGAGACCAGCTTCGACCCCGTGAAGATCAACGACCTGTACTCGCGCACGGTGACGCCGCACATCTTCGAGGCGCCGTACAAGTTCGACCACCTGGCGCGACCGGTGAAGATCAAGCCGCTGACGGCCGATTCCATGCCGGAGCACTCCAGCGACTACCGTGTCTGGACGGTGCGCATCAGGCCCGGCATCTACTTTGCCGACGATCCCGCGTTCAAAGGCAAGAAGCGCGAGCTGGTGGCGCAGGACTACGTCTATTCGGTGAAGCGCTTCGCCGATCCGGCCAACAAGAGTCCGGGCTGGGCGACGATTGCCGATGAGAGGGTGATCGGCCTGGAGGCTCTGCGGCAGCAGGCCCTCGACCAGAAACGGCCGTTCGACTACGACCGCGAGATCGAAGGCCTGCGCGCCCTCGATCGCTACACGATCCAGTACAAGCTCGAACAGCCACGGCCGCGCTTCATCATCGGCCTGACCGCCAGCGACATCCTCGGCGCGGTGGCTCGCGAGGTGGTCGAGTACTACGGCGACCAGGTCGACGCCCATCCGGTGGGCACGGGGCCGTTCAAGCTGGTGCAGTGGCGACGCAGCTCGTTCATCGCGCTGGAGCGCAACCCCGACTTTCGCGAGATGATCTTCGACGGCGAGCCCGCGCCCGACGATGCCGAAGGCCAGGCCATCGCGGCGCGCTTCAAGGGGCGGCGGGTGCCGATGATCGATCGTGTCGAGATCTCGATCATCGAGGAGGAGCAACCGCGCTGGCTTTCGTTCCTGAAGGGCGACGCCGATTTCGCGTATCGCGTCGGCTACCAGTTCGTGGCCAGCGCGATGCCCAACGGCAAGGTCGCGCCCAACCTGGCCAAGCAGGGCATTCAGGGCATGCGCATCGTCGAACCGTCGATCCACCAGGTGCTGTTCAACATGGAAGACCCGGTGGTCGGCGGCTACTCGCCCGAGAAGGTGGCGCTGCGGCGCGCCATCGGTCTCGGCTGGGACGTGGTCACCGAGATCAACCACGCCTGGGGCGGCCAAGGCGTGGTGGCGCAGCAAACCTATCTGCCGTTCACTTCCGGCTACGACCCCAAGGTGCGTACCGAGCTCGGCGACTACGATCCGGCGCGCGCCAAGGCGCTGCTCGACATGTTCGGGTACGTCGATCGCGATGGCGACGGCTGGCGCGACATGCCCGACGGCAGCCCGCTGGTGTTGACGATGGCCGGGCAGAGCGACGGCCGTACGCGCAAGATCAACGAGGTGTTCCAGAAGAACATGACCGCGCTCGGCCTGCGCACGACGTTCAACATCGCGCAGTGGCCCGAGAACCTGAAGGCCGCGCGCGCGGGCAAGCTGTCGATGTGGACGGTAGGCTTGTATGCGGCCGGCCCCGACGGGGGGTCGTCGCTGCAGCTCTACGACAGCCGGCAGATCGGCGGCCAGAACATGGCACGCTTCAAGATGCCCGAACTGGACGAGCTCTATCAGCGCATCCAGATGCTGCCCGACGGCCCGCAGCGCGACGCGTTGTTCGAGCGCGCCGAGAAGATCGCGATCGCCTACATGCCCTACAAGGTGCGTCTCAATCGCGTCTCCACCGACATGATGCATCCGTGGCTGGTGGGCTACCGTCGCCCGCTGTTCTGGCAGGAGTGGTGGCACATGGTCGACATCGACAACAGCAAGCGTCCCGCACATTGAGGTGGGCCGTTGGCACCGGCCAGAGCTCGCGCGTTGACGTACGGCAGAGGCGATGCGGCGGCGTGACCTGATCGCGACGTGGCCGCTGTGGCGCGCGCCGGTGGCCGGCGCGACGGCGCAGCGGACGAAGACGCTGCACACCGCGTTTCGCTCGCCCGAAACCACGCTCGACCCGACGCAGACGCAGAGCGACCAGAACACCTCGATCGTCATCGCGCAGATCCTCGAAGCGCCGCTCACGTTCGACTACCTGGCGCGGCCGGTGCGGCTGGTCACCGCCACGGCGGCGGCGATGCCCGACGTGTCGGCCGACAGCCGCCGCTTCAGGTTTCGCCTGCAGCGCGGTATCTACTTCGCCGACGACCCGGCATTTCGCGGCGTGCGCCGCGAGCTCGTCGCGGCCGACTACGTGTACGCGATCAAGCGGTTCTACGACCCGAAGTACAACTCGAGCGACCTCTACCTCTTCGAGTCGGCCAAGCTGCCGGGCCTGAGCGAGCTGCGCCGGCGTGCGGTGCGGGATCGCAGCCCGTTCGACTACGACACCGAGGTCGACGGCGCACGGGTGCTCGATCGCTACACGTTCGAGGTGGCGCTCGGCGAGTCCGACCCGCGCTTCATCTACCGCTTCGCCGATCCGTCCGCCTGCGGCGCCGTGGCGCGCGAGGTGGTCGAGTTCTACGGCGACGACATCGGCGCGCACCCGGTGGGTACCGGGGCGTTCCGCCTCAAATCCTGGCGCCGCGCCTCGCGCATCACGCTCGAGCGATCGCCGACCTTCCGCCATACCGAATACCGTGGCGAGCCGACCGACACACCGCTGGCGCGGCGCATCGCCGCGGGCCTGGAGGGCAAAGCGCTGCCGCTGGTCGACGAGGTGGTCGTCGATATCGTCGAGGAGGCCCAGCCGCGCTGGCTGTCGTTCGTCAACGGGCAGTACCACTTTCTCGAGGTGCCCAAGGCGTACCGTCAACTCGCCGCGCCGCGAGGCGCACTGGCGCCGTTCCTGGCCAGGCGGGGCGTGCAGCTGCACACCGCACCGCAGCCCGACATCGGCATGAGCTTCTTCTTCATGGAGCACCCGCTGGTGGGCGGCTACAGCGCAGGGAAGGTGGCGTTGCGCCGCGCGATCGGGCTGGCGTTCGACGGCCAAGCCTATGTCCAGCACGTGCTGAGCGGCTTCGGCCTGTTGGCCAACTCGACGGTCGCGCCGTTCACGTCCGGCTACGACCCGACCTACAAGAGCGAGATGAGCGACCACGACCCGGCACGCGCGCGCGCGCTGCTCGACCTGTACGGCTACGTCGACCGCGACGGCGACGGCTGGCGCGAGCTGCCTGACGGCAGCGCGCTGGTGCTGCGCCGCGCCTCGACGTCGACGCTCGAGGACCGGCGCGCCAACGAGGTGTGGAAGCGGTCGATGGATGCGGTGAACCTGCGCATCGAGTTCGAGATCGCCACCTGGCCCGAGCTGCTGAAGAAGAGCCGCGCCGGCGCGCTGATGATGTGGGGTTACTCGTGGGTCGCCGGGTCACCCGACGGGGGCTTCTTCCTCAGCATCGCGTACGGGCCCAATGCCACCGAGGCCAACGACCCGCGCTTCTCGCTGCCGGCATTCGACCGCCTGTTCGAGCGGCAGCGCACGCTGCCCGACGGGCCCGAGCGTGACGCCCTGATGCGCCGGGCGAAGAACATGCTCGTCGCCTTCATGCCGTACAAGGTGCACGTGCACAACGTGGAGCTCGATCTGGTGCAGCCGTGGACGCACGGCTACTGGCGGCACCCGTTCATGCGCGACATCTGGCGTTTCATCGATGTCGAGCCCGCCGTCCCGGCTTTCTAGAATCGAATCGTCCGACCATGTCGCTGCCCGAACCCCAGATCGCGCGCTATCAGCGCTGGTTGCACAAGAGGCGCGGTCTGCAGTTCTCGACCTACGACGAACTGTGGACCTGGTCGGTGACCGACCTGGAGTCGTTCTGGCAGTCGATCTGGGACTACTTCGACGTCGAGTCGCCGACCCCGGGCGCGCGCGTGTTGTCGAGCCGGGCGATGCCCGGCGCGCGCTGGTTCGAGGGCGCGCAGGTCAACTACGCGCGCCAGGTACTGCGCCACACCGAGGCGCTGCACGCCGCGGGGCACCCGGCGATGCTGTTCGCCGACGAGGCCCTGCTCGCCGCTGGTGAGTTGCGCAGCGTGTCGTGGCCGGAGCTGCGCGCGCAGGTCGGCGCGCTGGCGACGGCGCTGCGGCGCATGGGGGTGCGGCGCGGCGACCGCGTGTGCGCCTACCTGCCGAACCGGCCCGAGACGGCGGTCGCGTTCTTGGCCTGCGCCAGCATCGGAGCCATCTGGTCGGTGTGCTCGCCCGACATGGGGCCGGTGGCGGTGCTCGACCGCTTCCGCCAGATCGCGCCCAAGGTGCTCTTCGCCTGCGACGGCTACCGCTACGGCGGCGCCGTGCACGATCGGCGTGCGGTGGTGGCCGAACTGGTGGCGCAGTTGCCGAGCGTGGCGCACCTGGTGTGGCAGCCGCTGCTGGCGGGCTCCTCGCCGCCGCCGCCCGAGCGCCTGACGCAGCACGACCTGGCGACCTTGCTGGCCGAGGCGGTGCCTGGGTTCGAGCCGGACTGGCTGCCGTTCGACCATCCGCTGTGGGTCGTGTACTCGAGCGGCACCACCGGGCTGCCCAAGCCGATCGTGCACGGCCACGGCGGCGTGATGCTCGAGGCGCTGAAGCTCGCCACGCTGCACAACAACATCGGGCCCACGCTGCAGACCGGCGAGCGCTATCACTGGTACTCGAGCACCGGCTGGATCATGTGGAACTGCCAGGTCGGTGGCCTGCTCGGCGGCACCACGATCTGCCTGTTCGACGGCAGCCCCGGTGGGCCGTCGAAGGCGCCCGACTGGACCACGCTGTGGCGCTTCGCGGCGCTGACGAAGACCACGTTCTTCGGCGCCGGCGCCGCGTTCTACGCGTCGTGCCTGAAAGCCGGCGTGTCGCCGAAGGAGGTGGCCGATCTGTCGTCGTTGCGCGCGCTCGGCTCCACCGGCTCGCCGCTGGCCCACGAGTGCTACCGCTGGGCCTGGGACCATTGCCCGCAGGTGGACGGTCGCGACATCTGGCTCACGCCGATGAGCGGCGGCACCGACTTCGCCGGTGCGTTCATCGCCGGGCTGCCGACGCTGCCGATGGTCGAAGGCGAGATGCAGTGCCGCTGCCTCGGCGCCGCCGTGGAGGCCTGGGGCGAGCCCGATGGCAGCGGCCGCGGCGCGAGCCTGATCGACGCGGTGGGCGAGCTGGTCTGCACACAGCCGATGCCGTCGATGCCGCTGTACCTGTGGGGCGACACCGACGGGCAACGGCTGCACGACAGTTACTTCGACATGTACCCCGGCATCTGGCGCCACGGCGATTGGATCCGCATCGTGCCGCATCCGGAGAGCGGGGCCAGCGGCGCGATCATCTATGGCCGCAGCGACGCCACCATCAACCGCCACGGCGTGCGCATGGGCACCGCCGAGCTGTACCGCGCGGTCGAGGCGCTGCCGGAAGTGCTCGACAGCCTGGTGGTCGACCTCGAGTACCTGGGCCGCGAGAGCTGGATGCCGTTGTTCGTCGTGCTGCGCGAGGGTCAGGTGCTCGACGACCCGCTGGTGGCGCGCATCAAGTCCGCGGTGCGCGCCGCGCTGTCACCCCGCCATGTGCCCGACGACGTGTTCCAGGTCGGCGCGATTCCGCGCACGCTGTCGGGCAAGAAGATGGAGCTGCCGATCAAGAAGCTGCTGATGGGCGCCGATCCCGCGAGCGTGCTCAAGCGCGACGCGATGGCCAACGCGGATAGCATCGACGGCTTCATCGCGCTGGCCAAGGCGCGCGCGAACCGCTCCTGACGCAGGCGTCAAGACGCGAAGCGCACGATCTGCGCTGCCGGCACCGCGCCGCTGTGGCGCGCCACTTCGCGGCCCTGCTCGAGCCGCACCAGCGTCGGGATGCTGCGGATGCCGAAGCGCGCGGCCGCGCGCGGGTTGTCGTCGCTGTTGACCTTGACGAGCACGGCGCGCCCGCGCAGCGATCGCGCGGCCTGCTCGAACTGCGGCGCCATCGTCCGGCACGGCCCGCACCACGGCGCCCAGAAGTCCACCACCACCGGCAACTCGGTGCCCGCGGTCACGGCCTCGAAGTTCGCGTCGGTGAGCTCCACCGGCTCGCCGGCGAGCAACTCCTGCCCGCAGCGCCCGCACACCGGGCGATCGGCGAGCCGGTGCGCAGCCATGCGGTTCTTGGCGCCGCAGCGCGCGCAGGCCACGTGGATCTGGGAAGGCTGGTCCATCCACAGCAATTGAGTGCGATCGGCCCGCGTTCAAGCGCGCGGCGATGCGTGGGACGGAATAATCGCCAGCCAGCCCTCGTAAGCCAAGCGTGCAAGCCGACGACGTGTTCCGCAACCAGCTGCTCGGGGTCATTCCCAGGCTGCGCCGCTACGCGCGCTCGCTGGTGTTCGACAGCCCGGCCGCCGACGATCTGGTGCAAACGACGCTGGAGCGCGCGCTCGCGCACTGGCACCAGTTCGACCAGCGGCGCGACCTGCTGGTCTGGGTGCTCTCGATCGCGCACAACGCCCACCTCGACCAGCGCCGCCGCGACGCGCGGCTGTCGGTGGTCGACCCCGAGCGCGCCAGCGCCGACCAGGACGCACAGGGCGGCGACCCCGGTGTCGACGTCGGGCTGCGCATCGACCTGGTCCAGGCGCTGGGCCGGTTGACGCCCGAGCAGCGCGAGCCCCTGCTGCTGGTGTCGGTGGAGCAGCTCACGTATGCCGAGTGTGCCGAGGTGCTGCGCATTCCGGTGGGCACGGTGATGTCGCGCGTCTCGCGCGCCCGCGCGCGCCTGCGCCAGTTTCTCGACGGCAGTGAGCGCTCCGCCGACGGCGGTCAGCGGGGCCTGAGGCGGGTGATATGAGCCATGAGTAACGAAGAACGTCCCGACGATGCCTTGCTGTCGGCCTGGCTCGACGGCGAGGTCGAAGGCAGCGAGTGCGCGCGCATCCAGGCGTGGCTGCAGGCCCATCCCGAAGACGCGGCGCGCGTGCGGCTGTGGTCGGCCGACCGCGATGCGCTGCGTGCACGCTTCGCCGCGACCCTCGACGAACCGGTGCCCGAGCGCCTGGCGCAGGCCGTGTGGCGCCGCGGCCGCGTGGCCGCCAGCGGACCGTGGTTGCAGGCCGTGGCCGCGGTGGTGCTGCTGGGCGTCGGCGTGGCGATCGGCGCGTGGTGGCGCGGTGGCGCCGTGCGCGACGCGCAGCAGACCGCCGGGGTGCCGGCGTGGACGCAGCGCGCCGTGGTCGCGCACGCGGTGTACTCGCCCGAGGAGCGCCATCCGGTCGAGGTGAGCGTGCGCGAAGGCGACGCCGCGCGCCAACGCGAGCAGGAGCAGCATCTGTCGCGCTGGCTGACGCGACGACTGTCGGTGCCGGTGAAGTTGTTCGACCTGCGCAGCGAGGGCTTCGAGCTCGTCGGCGGCCGCCTGCTGCCCGATGCCAACGGCCCGAGCGCGCAGCTGATGTACCAGGACGCGATGGGCCAGCGCGTCACCGTGTACCTGCGCAAGGCCGACCGCGAGGCCAGCGCGGCGTTCCGCTACGACCGCAAGGGCGACCTCGGCATGTTCTACTGGGTCGAAGGCCTTTGCGGCTACGCCCTCGTGGGGCCGCAGCCGCGCGAGCGGCTGCTGGCGTTGGCCGAGGCGATCGCCAAGCAGGATCAGCCGCCCAGCCGCTGACGGCGTCGGCCGCAGGCGGCGTCTCTAGAATCCGCCGATGCCCGATTCGCCAGCTGCGCCGCGCGTGACCTCAGCCAAGGCGCGCGCTGCGGCACTTCATCGCCTGGCCGTGGTCACCGTGCTCGGCTTCGCATCGGGCCTGCCGCTGGCGCTGACGGGGCAGGCGCTGCAGGCGTGGTTGAGCGTCGACGGCATCGACATCGCGACCATCGGCTTCCTCAGTTTGGTGGGGCTGCCGTACACGTTCAAGTTCCTGTGGGCGCCGCTGATGGACCGTTTCGAGCTGCTGCCGCGGCTCGGGAGGCGCCGCGGCTGGCTGATCGTCACCCAGCTCGCTCTGGCGTTGACCCTGGTGCTGCTGGCGGCGACGCCACCGAAGCAATCGTTGCAGCTGTTCGCCTTGCTCGCGCTGGCCGTGGCCTTCGTGTCGGCATCGCAGGACGTGGTGATCGACGCCTATCGGACCGAGCTGGTGCTGCCCAGCGAGCGCGGCCTCGGCTCGTCGCTCTACGTGCTGGGCTATCGCCTGGCGATGATCGTCTCGGGCGGCATCGCACTGATCTGGACCGATCCGACCCAGGGTGGCGGCTGGAGCTGGAGCGAGGTCTACCGCACCATGGCCTGGCTGATGGTCGGCTCGGCCGTGTTCTCGTTGCTGGCGCTGCCGCGCCTGCCGGTGCTGAGCGGCGTGCAGCCGGTCGCGCGCCACGACGTGCTCGGGTTCCTCGCGGTGGTGCTCGCGGTGGCGGTCGGCTATGGGCTGACGCAGCAGGTCGGCGGCACGGTCGCGCGCGCGCTGCTGTCGCCGTGGCTGCACTCGAGCACGATCGACGCAGCGCTGCAGGCGCGCTGGGTCGACCTCGCCACGCTGCTGCTGGGCATCGCGTTCACGTTGCCATTGGCGGCCTGGGCGGCGCGCAAGGCGCAGTTCGAGACGTTGCTGTCGGGCCTGGCGAACTACTTTGCGCAACCCGGCGCCGTGGGCTTCCTGGGGTTCATCGTCCTGTACAAGTTGGGCGACGCCTTCGCCGGCTCGCTGATGACGCCGTTCCTGTTGCAGGCGATGGCCTTCGGCTCGGCCGAGGTCGGGGTGGTCAACAAGATCATCGGACTGTGGCTGACGATCGGCGGCGCGCTGCTGGGTGGTGCACTGATGCTCAAGCTCGGTCTGTGGCGCTCGTTGATGCTGTTCGGCGTCCTGCAGATGGCGAGCAACGTCGGCTTCTGGTGGCTCGCCACCTACGGCAAGGGCCAGTTGTCGGGGCTGACGATCCCGCCGTTCGACCTCGGCATCGTGCAGCTCGCGCACGCCACGCCGGTCGACGGCGGCCTGCTGCTGGTGATCGCTGCCGAGAACATCTCCGGCGGCATGGGCACTGCGGCCTTCGTCGCGTTGCTGATGGCGCTGTGCAACCAGCGCTTCACGGCCACCCAGTTCGCGCTGTTGAGCGCGTTCGCGTCGGTGGGGCGCGTCTGGGTGGGGCCACTGGCCGGCGTGCTGGCCGAGTCGATCGGCTGGCCGACGTTCTTCATCGTGTCGATGGTGCTGGCGGTGCCGGCGCTGGTGATGCTGTGGTGGATGCGCGCGCCGGTGCGTGCACTCGAAGCCGCTCCTGAAGCAGCCGGCTGAGCGGGCGCGGCGCTGCGCGCGCTCGCCGGGCGATGCCTAGAATGGGCCGCGACGACACACACATCCGACCGCGCCATGGTCTGCCGCTCCAGTCTTCCCGACGCCGTCGAGGTCGCGCCATCGTTGCGCCCGCGCTGCCTGTGCACGTTGCACGGCCGCCGCCGCGCCGTGGCGGCGTTGGCGGTGGCGACCGCGCTGCCGGGCGCGGCGCTGGCGCAGACGATTCCCGAGTGCAAGCGCAGCACCTTCACCAAGATGGTGTCGGCTCAGCAGGTGGAGCAGGCGGCGCAGCAGCAGTACCGCCAGATGCTGCAGCAGGCGTCCAGCCAGCGCGGGCTCGGTCCGAAGGACCACCCGCAGGTGATCCGTCTGCGCTACATCGCGCAACGCATCATTCCCTACACCGAGGAGTGCAATCCGGCGGCCAAGAACTGGCAGTGGGAGGTCAACCTGATCGGGTCGCAGGAGCTCAACGCCTTCTGCATGCCGGGGGGCAAGATCGCGTTCTACTACGGCATCCTCGCCAAGCTGCAGCTCGACGACGACGAGGTGGCGGCGATCATGGGCCACGAGATCTCGCACGCGCTGCTCGAGCATGCGCGCGAGCAGATGGGCAAGAACACCGCGACTCAGCTGGGCATCGGCATCGGCGCGGCCCTGCTCGGGCTGGGTAGCGCCGGCCGCGCCCTCGGCGACGTCGGCGGCCAGCTGCTGTCACTGACCTACAGCCGCGACGACGAGTCGCAGGCCGATCGGCTCGGCATGATCATGGCGGCCAAGGCGGGCTACAACCCGCGCGCCGGCGTGGCGCTGTGGAAGAAGATGATGTCGGTCAGCAAAGGCGCGCCGCCGCAGATCCTGTCGACGCACCCGTCGAGCGAAACGCGCATCCAGGACATCGAAGCGCTGCTGCCGCGCGTCGGGCCGATCTACGACGCGGCGCAGAAGCCCACGCAGCGCTTCGGGCCGCCGGCGCCGAAGGCCGCCAGCAGCGCCGGCGGCTGACCCCGCCCATCTCCCCTGCCAGGGGGAGCCCCGGGCGGTGGCCCTCGCAATCCCGCCTGGCGGGCGATGGTCTCACGCAGGCGAGGCCGCGACCATTCATCGCACCGAACCAAGGAGCACTGCGATGAACTTTCATGACCCGCTGCCCGGCACCCACCGTCACCCTGGTGCGCACGCCGATCCCAGGAACTGGCCTTGATCCCTGATGATCGAGGACAAGGCGGTGGACGACGAATCGTTCAGCCGCTGTG
>Ga0335076_10003381_pt1 | contig 16051 bp, 6 predicted proteins | sample Lox_Sample_25_FD_206717 | JGI IMG/M metagenome (GOLD analysis project Ga0335076, IMG submission 206717) | Soil microbial communities from Loxahatchee National Wildlife Refuge, Florida, United States - Lox_Sample_2.5 | ecosystem: Environmental > Terrestrial > Soil > Wetlands | place: USA: Florida...
TAAAGTACTGTCAACTGTAATCTGTCAACTGTCAACTAAAAATAAAATATGCTAAAAAACTTTTTCAAGACAACATTCCGCAACCTTCGCAAAAATAAAGGTTACAGCTTCCTGAATATTTTCGGTCTGGCTACAGGAATTGCCTGTGCAGGCTTGATTTTTTTATGGGTAGAAGATGAATTAAACTGGGACAACTTTAATGTGAAAAAGGACCTGCTGTATTTTGTTCGCGAGAATCAGAAATATGATACGTATACTGCAACATTCTGGTCGACTCCCGGCGTAATGGCTCCCGTCATGCAGGCCGAAATTCCCGGTATTGCCAACACCTGCCGCACATCAGAGGGCGAAATGTCGATGCTGTTTAGTTTTGGTGAAAAGTCGATATATGCCTGGGGAAAATATGCTGAACCTTCTCTTTTTACCATGTTTACCCTTCCCTTTGTTCAGGGTAATGCCAAAGATGCACTTGCGCAACGATACTCGCTGGTCATTACGGAAAAAACAGCAAAAAAAATTTTTGGCAGCGAGAAAAACGTGATTGGGAAAACAGTTCGCGCAAATAACAAACAGAATTATGTGGTCACAGGAGTTATAAAAGATATTCCCGAAAATTCTTTTATGCAGTTTGAATGGGTTGCCCCTTTTCAAATTTACTTTGATCAAAGCCCCTGGTTACATAAATGGAGTAATAATTCATTAAGCACTTATGTTGAATTAAAAACCGGCGTCAATCCCGCTTCCGTAAATAAGCTGCTTTATGATTTCATCCAGAAAAGAGATCCGAAATCAATAGCACGCCCATTCTTATGGTCAATGAATGACTGGCATTTGCGTGATGCTTTTGATAATGGCATAGCAACCGGAGGAGGTCGTATTGAATACGTTCATTTGTTTTCCATCATTGCCTGGATTATTTTATTGATAGCCTGTATTAATTTCATGAATCTCGCAACAGCCAGAAGTGAAAAACGCTCCAGGGAAGTTGGTGTACGAAAGGTATTGGGAGCAGTGAAGAAAAATCTCATTTTCCAATTCATTGGCGAAGCCATACTGATGGCGTTGTTTGCCGGGTTCATATCTATTATCATCATGACCCTTGCTTTGCCTGCATTTAATTTACTGGTAGAAAAAAATCTGTCATTGGGTTTAAATAAGCCGTTCCATTTATTCGCGTTATTGGTTATTGCTTTGGTTTGTGGTCTGGTTGCGGGGAGTTACCCCTCATTGTATCTCTCATCATTCAACCCTTCATCTGTGTTAAAAGGTCTGAAATTGAAATCGGGAAGCGCCGAATGGATACGTAAAGGACTTGTCATATTACAATTCGCGATTTCAATTATTCTCATCATCAGTACCATTATCATTTACCAGCAAATTCAGCATATAAAAAACAGAAACCTTGGATTCGACAAAAACAATCTTTTGCAGACAGATGTGGTAGGTGATGTGGCTACCCATTATTCATCCATAAAACAAGAATTGCTCAATACCGGCGTGGTCGACCATGTCGCACTCTGCGATCATACAACAATTTACGGAGGTAATAATACCGATGGACTGACATGGGAAGGAAAAACTTCGAACGCTCCTGTTTTAATTTCCCAACGCTATATAAGCCCGGAGTTTTTTAAAACCTCGGGCATTAAGATTGTAGAAGGAAGAGATGTTACCGAAACGGACAGTGCAATGGTAAATAAAACCGTCAACACGGTGATCACACAATCGCTGGAAAAATTGATGGGCAAAGGAAGCGCCTTGGGAAAAAGAATTCATTATCAGGGCGACACCAGCGGTATTTCGGCGCTGGTTGTGGGTGTAGTAAATGATTATGTCTACGGAGATATGTATGGTCAGCCCGACCCGGTAATGTTTTTTTACAGCAAGCCTGAAAATACCACGGAAATGTATATACGCATTAAAAAGTCGGCAAACTTAGAAACAGGCCTGGCACAAATACAATCTGTACTGAAAAAAAATAATCCTGCCTACCCTTTTGCTTATCAGTTTGTAGATGATCAGTTCAACCAAATGTTTTTAAGTGAAATGCTGATCAGCAAACTGTCCGGAGTATTTGCAGCACTTGCAATTATGATTTCCTGTTTGGGCTTACTTGGTTTGGCGGCATACACTGCTGAACGCCGCACAAAAGAAATAGGCATACGAAAAGTATTGGGCGCAAGTGTATCCGGGATTGCGGCATTGATATCAAAAGATTTTTTACAGCTTGTACTGGTATCCTGCATTGTTGCATTTCCGGTTGCGTGGTGGATTATGGGTCACTGGTTACAAAACTATCAATACAGGATTGAAATAAGCTGGTGGATTTTTATTGCAGCAGGTTTTATTGCTGTTCTGATCGCTATCATCACCATCAGTTTCCAGGCAATCCGAGCAGCAATTGCAAACCCTGTGAAGAGTTTGAGGACGGAATGAATCACGATGGCCGTTGGCCGACTTATACTGTAAGTGTAAGCTGAGTCGGTCAACGGACAACCGCCATCGGCCATCGAAATTATAACGGTTGATAGCGATGATGCCCCGCTAATAGGTATTATAATATAAAATTCAAAACCATCTTTATGATAAAGAATCTTTTTTTGGTCGCCATTCGGAATTTTAAAAGAGACAAATGGTATAGCCTGCTCAATATTGCCGGGTTAATGATCGGGATTACATTCGGCCTCTTTCTTATTTTCTATATTAAGGATGAATTGAGCTACGATCGCTATAACAAAAATGCAGACCGGATATTTCGAATTAATTCCTACATCAAAGAACCGGAAAAGGATACTATGAAAATTGCCATCACGCAATTCACGCTGGCCCCTGAATTGAAAAAAGAATTTCCCGAGGTGGAAGAAGCCGTTCGCTTCATCGGCAATGGAAAAACAGTTTTAAAAAACGGGAATCTGCATTTTTATGAAGATAAAGTCTTTTTCAGCGACAGCAATTTGTTCAAGGTATTCACTTATGATTTCATAGAAGGTAACCCGCAAAAAGCTCTGGCAGAGCCGAACTCAATGGTACTGACAGAATCTGTGGCGGAAAAATATTTTGGCAACAGCAAACCTGTTGTTGGCAAAACGATCCAAAACGCCAAGGGTGATGTTTACAAAATAACCGCGGTAGTAAAAGATGTCCCCAAAAATTCCCACATTATTTTTCGTGTTTTGATTTCAGCCAGCAGCCTGCCAAAGGATTTCGCCGACAGTTGGGGTGGTTTCGGGTTTTATACCTATGTTTTATTAAAACCCAATACCAATGTTTCAGCATTTCAAAAAAAATTGCTTCCATTATATGATAAATACATGGCTCCCATCTTTGCCCAGTATAACATAAAGATACATTACGGGGTGCAACCGGTCACAGCCATTCATTTGCATTCTGAAATGACAAATGAACCTGAAGAATTGGGTAGTATGTCTTATATCTATATATTTTCTGCTGTTGCATTTTTTATGTTGCTCATTGCATGCATCAATTATATGAACCTGACAACAGCACGTTCTGCGCGCAGGGCAAAGGAAATCGGCATTCGCAAAGTAACAGGTTCGACCCAATGGCAGCTTATTGCACAATTTCTTATTGAATCAACGTTGATCTCCATCGTTGCATTATTGTTAAGCCTGTTGCTTATTGCATTATTGCTGCCAACATTTAATTTGTTGTCAGGAAAAACAATTTTATTCACTTCATTATTGGAGCCGGGGACGTTTTTGATATTGATCGCCGTCATTTTGTTTGTAGGTTTGGCAGGAGGAAGCTATCCCGCATTTTATCTTTCAAAATTCAACCCGGTTAGTGTGCTCAAAGGAAGCCTTTCCAAAGGCTCGAGCAATATAATGCTGCGCAGGACACTTGTTGTTTTTCAATTTTCAATCTCCATGATTATGCTTATTTGCACATGGATCGTTTACGGGCAATTGAATTATCTGCGCAATGTCGATCTGGGATTTAACAAAAACCAGGTGATGTGCTTAACGGCAAATGCAAACGATGATATACGCGGCAAAATAGCCTCATTTAAAAATGAAGTCAGCAGGAACCCGCAGGTCCACGGAGTAAGCACGGCAAGTACAGTTCCGGGTGGAGGTATGGGATTTAATCTTTTCTCTATTGAAACAAAAAACGGCTACACTCAAAAAGGGGTAAGCAATTATGGAATCGATGAAGATTATTTTAAAACGCTGGGAATGCAGATCAGACAGGGAAGAAATTTTACCGGGCCTTCTGATACCCTGCGCAGCGTTATCGTAAATGAGAACATGGTCAAATATTATGGTTGGGATAATGCAATCGGAAAGAAAATAAAGTATCCCGGCGACACATCGGGTTATTATATGGAGGTTGTCGGCGTAGTGAATGATTTCAATCAAATGTCATTGTACAATCCCATATCTCCGCTCATGCTGTTATACAGACCTGATAACAACAGCATTCAAATCAAGCTCGATGCAAAGAATATTCCATCAGCAATTGCTTCAATAGAAAAAACATGGAAGAATATTTTCCCTGATCTTCCTTTTCAATACAGTTTTCTTGACCAGGATTTTGATTCACAATATATGGCCGACCAAAAAAGGGGAAAAATATTTACCACATTCTCCGTTCTTACTATATTGATCACCTGCCTCGGCCTGTTGGGATTAATTGCATTTACCACCGAACAGAGGCAGAAAGAAATAAGCATCAGAAAAATAATGGGTGCAGGAATAGGCCAAATTGTGCCATTGATAACCAGGAACTTTATTTTTCTCGTTGGCATATCATGTTTTATTGCTTTCCCGGTTGCTTATTTATTCATGGATAAATGGCTAAAGATATTTCCATACAATACAGGATTAAGGGTTACGCCATTTTTGCTTTCTGCCCTCACTGTTTTATTGATCACACTGTTGACTGTAATCTTTCATGCAGTAAGAGCGGCATTGGCAAATCCTGCGAATAATTTGAGAACGGAATGAATTATGTTGGCCGTTGTTCGTTTGCTGTTGTCCGACTCATTTTTACACTTACGTAAAAAGTCGGCCAACCGGCAATGACCATTGAACAACAATAAAAAATAACTTATGCTAAAAAACTATTTCAAAGCCGCCTGGCGTAGTTTGCAAAAAAACAAAGCATACAGCACATTAAATATTTTCGGTCTGGCTACAGGCATGGGTGTTGCCCTGATTATCGGGCTATGGGTTTATTACCAATATTCTTATGATACATTTCTTCCTGATTATAAGCAGGTGTATCAGCTGCGACGGAATTTTTATGGCAATGGCGATACCTTAACCTACGGTGGTACTTCATTGAAGCTGGCAAATGTAATCCGCAGCCAGGTTCCGGAAATACAATATGTCGTTGAAACGGATGGATTCGGAATGCATGGCCTCATGGTTGCTGACAAGAAACTTTATATCAGGGGCGGACAGGTTGCCGACAATTTTCTTAAAATCTTTCAATATGAATTATTGAAAGGAAATGCCAATAGTGTTTTAAATAATCCATATTCTATTGTGCTTACCCAAAGCACGGCCAAAGTTTTATTTGGCAAGGAAGATCCACTAAACAAAATTGTTCGTTTCGATAACAAAAATGATTTGAAAGTAACGGGAATCTTAAAAGATATTCCATCTAATTCAACCTTGCAATTCAGCTATCTCGTTCCATTCAGTTATTGGGAATCGACCGATAGTTGGGTGAAGCTTGCACGCACAAAAGGTTTTGGCTGGACGAACTTTATGACATTTGTAAAACTAAAACCGGGAATTCCTTATGCGCAGATAGCGCCGAAAATAAGAGACCTTGAAAAAACAGAGACGGATAATTTTATGTCCATGGCTACCAATATCATCCTGGACCCGGTTGAAAACTGGCACTTAGATGGAAAATTCGTACAAGGTAAAGCGGTCGGCGGTTTTATAGAATATGTACACATTTTTACAACAATCGGCATCCTGGTGTTACTGATTGCCTGTATAAATTTCATCAATCTTACTACGGCCAGGTCAGAAAAAAGAGCGAAGGAAGTGGGCGTGAGAAAAGCAATCGGCTCCGGCAAAAAGCATTTGATATTTCAGTTCCTTACTGAATCCCTTCTGCTTACCTGTATAGCATTTATTTTTTCTCTTCTTTTTGTTCAATTGGCATTGCCTGCTTTTAATTCTCTCACAGGTGCAGCAATAAAAATACCCTTTACAAATTATATATTTTGGCTGGTTACCTTTTGTTGTGTTTTGATAACCGGACTCATAGCAGGCAGCAGACCGGCTTTCTATCTTTCTTCTTTTGAACCGGTAAAAGTTTTGAAAGGAAAAATTCATACCGGGAAAGCAGCGTCATTACCCAGAAAGGTATTGGTAGTGATGCAATTCAGTTGTTCGATAGCACTTATCATCTGCACCTGTATTATTTACCAGCAGGTTCAATATGCTAAGAACAGACCATCAGGTTATGATAAGAACAGGCTGATGATATCCGACATGAATGATGACCTTGGCCATAACTATACCGCAATTAAAAACGAATTGATTGAAAAAGGAATTGCAGAAACAGTTTCTACGGCAACGGCGAGTGTAACAACCTCAGCCAACCATCGGGATGTAGATGACTGGCAGGGGAAGCGACCAGGTGAATCCGTGGATATGGGCTGGCTAAGGGTTTCTGACGATTATTTTAAAACGCTTGGAATGTCTGTGAAAGAAGGAAGGGATTTTAATTCACCTTCGGACACTTTAAATGTAATATTCAACGAAGCCGCAGTCAATCTGCTGCGTTTGCAAAACCCGTTAAACCAAACAATCACCTGGATTGATAAAAGATTAAGGATAGTTGGTATTGTCAAGAATGCATTGATGGCATCGCCATTTGCGTTGGCAGATCCTACAATATTTTTTTATGACCCCGGTCCGCAGAATGTAATCATGTACAGATTATCATCGGGCATCCAAACAAGGGAGGCCATCACCAAACTCACTGCTATTTTTAGTAAGTACAATCCTGCCTATCCGTATACATACACATTCGCGAACGATAATTATGCAGCCAAATTTAAATTGGAAGAACTGATTGGAAAATTATCGGGGCTATTTGCTGCGTTAGCCATATTCATTTCATGTCTTGGATTATTGGGCTTAGCTGCCTATATAGCCGAACAACGTACAAAAGAAATTGGTATACGCAAGGTATTGGGAGCTTCGGTATCGCAGGTATGGCTGCTGCTTTCAAAAGATTTTATTGTGTTGGTATTGATAAGCTGTGTAATTGCATCCCCCGTCGCTTTTTATTATATGCGCGATTGGTTAGATCAATATGCTTACAGGATAGTGATAAGCCCCTTTGTATTTGTTATCGCAGGCATAGCAGCTATTGGCATAACGATTATCACGATCAGCTTTCAGGCAATCAAAGCAGCAATCGCGAACCCGGTGAAAAGTTTGAGAACCGAATGAATCTTAAGCCGGCATTTAAATGCCCGGCTAAGAAAATCGACCATCGAACATCGACAAAAAAACATTACCCATGATCAGGAATTATTTCAAAATCGCCTGGCGTAACCTGACTAAACACAAACTCTACAGTGTAATCAATATCGGCGGACTAACCATTGGAATTGCCTGTTGCCTGCTGATCGGGCTTTATCTGTCACATGAACTGAGTTATGACCGCTTTCACAAAAATGCAGACAGGATATTCCGCGTCACCACGGAATACACTGTGAATGGCCAGAAAAGTTTCGATGGGACGACCGGATCCATGACAGGACCACGCCTTGCTTCGGTTTTCCCTCAGGTTGAATCTTATGTGAGAATCCGGAATTTTGATCCCTATTCCGTGCAATACCAGGGAAAAGTTTTTGTTGAAGACAGATTTTATTTTGCCGATTCAAGCTTCTTTAAAATTTTCAGTTTCCCATTGCTAGAAGGGGACCCGCAGACTGCACTGAACGCTCCGGATAAAATTGTCATCACGCGATCGATAGAAAAAAAATATTTCGGTAACGGGCAGGCGCTGGGAAAAGTATTACGTGTTGGGGGAACAACCAACTATGTGATAACAGGAGTGACCGAGGATCCGCCTTCAAATTCGCAGATTCGATACAGCCTGATTGCATCCTATGCCAGTCTCTCCACTGCAAACAGGCCTAACTGGTGGATTCATATCTATACGACCTATTTTCTCCTGCGCGATAATAAAGATGCGTCGGCCATGGAAAAAAACATTTCATCTTACATGAAAAATCAAAAAGATGTCGGGCAGACAGGAAACGATTATCTTATTTTTCATCTCGAGCCCATTACGAAGGTTCATCTTTACTCTGCCCTGGATGGTCTTGAGCCGAATGGCAATATCACTTATATCTATATACTCGCCGCGGTAGCGTTGTTGATTCTCTGCATTGCCAGCGTAAACTATACCAACCTGTCAACAGCGCAGGCAACTCACAGAATTCCTGAAATCGGAATCAGGAAAGTACTCGGTTCCATGAAATGGCAGCTTTTCTGGCAATTCATTGGTGAATCTTTATTGATCAATTTCTTTGCTTTCCTGTTGGCTATCTTACTTGCGATCATTACACTTCCATTTTTCGATCTTCTTGTTGAACGTACATTGCATGCGGATTCTCTTCTCAATCCATTCGCGATTGGATCGATGTTGCTGATGTATCTCCTGATTAGTTCTGCTTCCGGTGCTTATCCTGCTTTTATTTTGTCAAGGTTAAGACTGATCAAAGTGTTGAAGACAGGATTCTCCTTTTCCGGAAATTCCGGAATGGTTCGCAAATCATTGATCACTTTTCAGTTCATCGTTTCTGTCTTTCTGATTATTTCAACGGTCGTCATTCTGCAGCAATTGTCATATATCCAACACAAGGATCTGGGGTTTAATCAGGACCATGTGCTGGTCCTTCCGGTCGATGCTTTGGTTCGTGCAAAATATCAGTCCATTAAAGAAGCGATCAATACCATACCCAATGTTCAATCAGTGAGCTGCGGGGCTGAAGAGACTGACAATATCAGATGGGACGATGAGATCAACACTACCGCTGATGCCTCAGCGCCGTTTATTTTTACAAGTGCGTCCCCAACAGATATTGATTTTGTTAAAACCATGGGAATGCATATCAGGGCAGGCACTGATTTCACTCTGTCTGACTGGAAACAGTTATCTCTTACAGGAGATAGCTGGCGCACCACCTATATGTTGAATGAATCTGCTGTCAAAGCCTTGGGCTGGGTTCCTGAATCCGCCATCGGAAGAACGATCTATCGTTCGGGACAAAGAGGCATTGTGAAAGCCGTCTTAAAAGATTTTCATTTTGCACCACTGCATGAGCCCATTGGGCCATTGGTCATTTTTCTTGATTCACAGTACAATCACATCTATCAAATTTTCGTGAGAATTTCAGGAAGAGAAATTCCTTCTACGTTGAAAGCAATAGGAACTGTATGGAAGGAGAGAGTTCCGCACAGACCTTTTCAATTTCATTTCCTTGATGAAAACTACAACAGGCTTTATCATACAGAACAACAGACTGCAAAAATATTCAGCAGTTTTTCCATACTGGCTATAGTGCTTGCCTGCCTGGGGTTATTTGCGCTCGCAGCATATTCCACGATTCAACGAGCCAAAGAAATAGGAATCAGAAAAGTTCTCGGCGCCAGTGTGGTCGAGCTAATGCAACTAATCGTAGTTGATTTCGTAAGACTTGTATTCCTGGCTTCGTTAATTGCATTTCCGCTGGCCTGGATATTCACGAACCGATGGTTGCAGCAGTTTGCCTATCGGATTAATATAAGCTGGCTGGTATTTTTCGCAGCGGGTTTGGTTACAGCCCTTGTCGCATTGATCAGCATCAGCTTCCAGGCATTACGGGCTGCCATGTCCAATCCCGTGAAGAGTCTGAGGACGGAATAAATTTTAGCCCGGCATTTGAATACCGGGCTAAAAAGGCCATCCCCAACGGCCCGCTTACCAACTGTCAACTCCGCCCCACTGTATCGAAACCGGACATTTCCTGTATCAAAAACGAACTCATTCGTATTTATTAGCTAACTAGTACATTGTAAATCATTTACATGGCTTCCGGCATGTGGTTGGGAAACAATTCCCCTGAAATCCAAACCTGGATAAAAATCAAGCCTGGCCCGGAAAATTGATGCAACAATCCTTAGCAAAAAACGTCGCTTGAATACACACTAAACAAGTTCCTAAATCAACATTCTTAAATTATTTTCTCATGCTCAGGAATTATCTCAAAATCGCATGGCGAAACCTGGTGAAAAACAAAATTTTCTCCTTCATCAACATTTTTGGTTTGTCAGTAGGACTAACCTGCTGTATGCTGATTACACTTTACATCTTTAATGAACTGAGTTATGATAAGTACCACAGGAATATTGACCGACTGTACCAGCTTGGGACCATTTTTATAAAAGATAGCAAAGAAGAAAAAACACCCAACACGCCTGCACCCATGGCGGCTGCTATGAAACATGAATTTCCTGAAATTCAGGAAACAGCCCGGCTGATGAGGTTGTTTGCGGAAGATAAAACACTCCTCCAGTACAAAGAAAACGCCACAATCAAATCTTTCTACGAAACGAAGGGATACATGACAGATGCTTCCTTCTTTAAATTATTCAGCTATAATTTTATTGAGGGCGACCCCGTAACTGCGCTGAGCAATCCGAATACCCTTGTGCTGAGTGAAGAAGTTGCCAGGAAATTTTTTGGTGATGAACATGCATTGAATAAAGTAATTCACGTAAACAGCGGTACCAACGGTGAATTTGATTTTAAAGTCACCGGTGTCTACCGGCCAATGGATAAGCCTTCACAAATCGATGCCAGGTTTTTTGTGTCTGTTCCGGGAGGTAACATAGAGCAGTTCATAAAACAGCAGACCGATATGATCGGCAATAACATGTTCAACACATTCTTTTTGCTGAATCCGTCGGCAGATCCAAAAAAACTGGAAGCAAAATTTCCTGCATTTGTAGATAAATACATGGGAAACGGGCTGAAGGCAGCAGGCTTTTATAAAAAACAATTTTTGATCCCGGTCAAAGACATGCATTTATTTTCAGGGATGATTAATGATGTGTCTTCCTCTGATACCATCAGTGCCACGTATTTGTATATTCTCGCTTCCATTGCAATCTTCACCCTGCTGATCGCCTGTATTAATTTTATGAATTTGTCGACTGCCCGTTCTTCCAAAAGATCTGCAGAAGTCGGAGTGCGTAAAGTATTGGGCGCAGAAAGAAAATCTCTTATATGGCAATTTTTGGGAGAATCAATTTTAATGAGCACGATCGCTTTTGTGATTGCGTTGATTATTACAAAACTTTTGTTGACTGCATTCTCTCAGCTATCGGGGCGCAACCTCGAACTTGATTTCTCGCAGCATGGATTCATCATCGCAGGATTTCTTTTGCTATCTCTTATTACGGGCCTGCTTGCCGGAAGTTATCCCGCATTTTATCTCTCCTCATTCCAACCGGTCGAAGTATTGAAAGGAAGATTTTCAAATTCACTTTCGGCCGCCGTGCTGAGAAAAGGATTGGTGGTGTTCCAGTTTATCATTTCGGTGGTTCTCATCATCGCTTCTATTATCATTGCCAACCAAATGAATTACCTGCGTTCAACTGATCTTGGATTTGCAAAAGATCAACAGATCATCATTCCACTGAGGACTACCACTGCAAAAGCCATCTACTCATCGCTGAAAAATGAAATCAAAAATAATCCACACGTACAAAATGTCGGTGCCAGTTTGTATTACCCGGGTATTATCAACCCGAGTGATATGAATGTGTACAGGGAAGGCAAAACCGCCAACGATTCAAAAGACATGATCACGAACTGGGTGGATGAAAGCCTTCTCCAAACACTGGGCATCAGGCTGACAGCTGGAAGATTATTTTCACCGGAATTCCCGGGGGACACCAATAATCATATCATCGTGAATGAAGAAGCGATCAGGCAGATTGGATTCAAATCACCTGAAAATGCAGTTGGCAGCAAAGTATATTTTGACTGGCGCGGACAAACTTACAACTATACCATTGTCGGAGTAGTAAAAGATTTTCATTTCCGGGATTTGCGTGATTCGATTCTGCCTTATTCATTTCTGCTCAATAACCAGCCAATGTATAATTACCTGGTTGTTCATGCAAAAGCCGCTGATGTAAGTCCGCTGTTAAAATCAATGGAGAACAGTTGGCGAAAACTCAATCCTGCCGAGCCTTTCGAATACAGTTTCCTGGATGAAGATTTTCAAAAAAATTATGAAGCAGAAAACAAGCTTTCATCAATTGTCGGATATTTCACGGTGATTGCTATCCTGATATCCTGCCTGGGTCTGTTCGGATTGGCCACCTTTAGTGCAGAGCAGCGCACTAAAGAAATCGGTGTTCGCAAAGTACTTGGAGCAAGCGTGTTTGGCATTGCAGCTTTATTATCAAAAGATTTTCTGAAGTTGGTATTGATCTCGATTATCATTGCATCACCCATTGCATGGTATGCAATGAATAAATGGCTGCTGGATTTTGCATATCGAACCCATATCCGCTGGACTGTATTCGCAATTACAATATTGACTGCAGTTTGTATTGCCCTGGTGACAGTAAGTTTTCAGGCAATCCGTGCGGGATTGGCAAACCCCGTGAAATCATTACGAACAGAGTGACTATAAATAAGTGAAAACCTGCCTGCCTGCAGGCAGGTTTGAGGACGGAATAGGAGGACGATAACAGTTGACAGACTTTGAAACCGACTGCTGTCATCTGTCAACTGACAACTGCCAACTAAAAATAAAATATGATCAAAAATTATTTCAAGACCGCATTAAGAAATTTAAGTCGCAATAAAAGCTTCACTTTTATCAATGTAATTGGCATGAGCATTGGCATTGCCTCCTGCCTGCTCATTTTTGTTATCATACAGTTTGAGCTAAGTTTCGATCGTTTTCATTCTAAAAAAGATCGCATATACAGAGTCGTTACCAAATTCAATCGAGCCGGAAACCTGGATTATACCAGCGGGGTGTCTGTTCCTGTTCCCGCTGCCATGCGGGCTGAATTTCCGCAATTAGAAACAGTGGCAGCTATTTCCGGTAGTGCGGGAAACCAGATTGCAGTCCCCGGAAGCCAGCCGGCTAAAAAATTCAATGAACCGAATATTTTTTATGCCGAACCGGAGGTTTCCAATATCCTCGATATCCGTTGGCTGGCTGGCGACAAAAAGGATGCACTTATAGAACCTAATACGGTCGTTCTTTCCAAAACCACTGCAGACAAATATTTCGGCGACTGGAAACAAGCCATGGGAAAAACGATCGTACACCAAAACAGGGAGACATTAAAGGTTACAGGTATTATTGATGATATGCCAATCAATTCTGATTTTCCCTTTTGCGTGGTCATTTCTTTCAAAACCAACGAAACTGCCAGAAGTACGGACTGGGGCAGTACTTCCAGCGACTTCAACTGCATGATTCTTCTGAAACCCAATTCTTCTCCTGAACAAATCCGCGCATTGTTACCTGCATTCAGAAAAAAACATTCGGATGATACGAAAAGCGAAATAAAAACTTCTTATTTACTGCAACCCTTAAGCGAAATTCATTTCGACGGAAGGTTTGGAAATTATAATGAAAGAACTTTTAGCAGGGAACTGATTGCGAGTTTATCTATCATTGGTTTATTTCTGCTGATCATTGCCTGCGTGAATTTTATTAATCTGGCTACTGCCCAGGCAATCAATCGTGCAAAAGAAGTAGGCGTTAGGAAAGTATTGGGGAGCAACCGGGGACAATTGATAGTACAGTTTTTAGGCGAAACATTTTTGATCACTTTATTTTCGATCGTGCTTGCCTGTTTCATATCCTGGTTTGTTTTGCCCAATCTCGGCCTTTTATTAAATATAAACATTAATCCCGGGTCAATTCAATGGCCAATAATTATATTATTCCTCCTCATCGTCGCTTTTGTAGTTACCACACTTTCGGGATTTTATCCTTCCATTATTTTATCAGGCTTTAATCCTGCTACGGCATTAAAAAATAAAATCAGTTCCAAATCGGTCGGTGGCATTTCGTTGAGAAGAGTCCTTGTAGTTTTTCAATTTATTATTGCCCAGGTATTGATCATCGGCACGCTTGTGGTGATAAGCCAGATGGATTATTTCAGAAGCGCTCCGATGGGTTTTGACAAAAATGCCATCTTCAATGTACCGCTTCCCGGCGACAGTCTGAGCCATTCTAAAATAGGCGTATTACGTCAGCAGTTATTAGATCATCCGGGCATTTCGAATGTCAGTTTCAGTTTTTCTCCGCCTGCAAATAATGGCGATTGGACAAGCGACTTTACTTTCGACAGATCTCCCAAAACAACCAGTTTTGAGCCTACCTTAAAATGGGCAGACGCAGATTATTTCAAAACATACGGTCTGGAGTTGATTGCAGGGAGGGCCTATGTCCCGAGTGATACAGTCAACGAATTTGTAGTCAATGAAGCATTGGTAAAGAAACTTGGCTTAAAAAATCCAAAAGATATTCTTGGCAAGGAAATCAGTTTCTGGAACAGAAGAATTCATGCACGCGTTGTTGGTGTGATCCGCGATTTTCATTCTAATTCACTGCGTGATCCGATCGTACCTGCAGTGCTTGCCTGCAGAACAAGAAATTATTCCACCATCGGAATTAAGATTCAGGAAAGCAAAGCCAAAGAAATACTGGCCTTCGTCGAAAGATTGTGGAACCAGACTTTCCCGGATTATGTTTATGAATATAAATTCCTCAACGAAAAAATCGAACATTTTTATGACGAGGAAAACCAGTTGTCACAACTCTATAAAATTTTTGCAGGCATCGCCATTTTCATCTCCTGCCTGGGATTGTACGGGCTGGTATCATTCATGGCAATCCAAAGGACCAAAGAAGTAGGGATAAGAAAAGTATTGGGCGCCTCTGTTGGCAATATTGTGTATTTGTTTTCCAGGGAGTTCACCTTATTAATCGGAATTGCTTTTTTGATTGCAGCACCACTGGCTTATTACCTGATGCATCAATGGCTGAATAATTTTACTTTCAGGATCGACCTGGGACTGGGGTTTTTTATCCTTGCCATCATAGGTTCCATCCTGATTGCATGGATAACGGTGGGATATAAGGCGATTAGAGCCGCGATTGCTAACCCGGTGAAAAGTTTGAGAACAGAATGAGGCCAACCTCCGGGGTTCCGCGGAACTCCGGAGGTTTGTGCTATGATAAAAACGAATTGACATGTTCAAAAATTATTTTAAAACAGCGATCAGAAGTCTCTGGAAAAACAAGACATTCAGTACACTCAATATTTTAGGATTGTCAATCGGCATTGCCTGCGCCGGTTTGATTTTTCTATGGGTGGAAGACGAAATGGGTTATGACAATTTTAATATAAAGAAAGACAGGCTGTATTTTGCACGTGTTAATGCAATTTTAAATAATGGGGTATTTACCCATGGATCAACGCCGGGCATCATGGCTCCTTCCATGCAGCGGGAAATTCCGGGAATAGCGAATTCCTGCCGTACCACCGAAGATCTCAGGTCATCGCTTTTCACCATTGGGGATAAATCTGTCTATGCCGGGGGAAGATTTACAGAAACTTCCCTTTTCGATATGTTCACATTGCCCTTCGTACAGGGAAATCCTAAAGCCGCTTTTTCACAGTTGTACTCACTCGTAATTACGGAAAAAACTGCCAGGAAATTTTTTGGGAACGAAAAAAATGTGATCGGCAATACCGTACGTATGGACAATTCACAGAACTATGTAATATCCGGCGTGCTGAAAGATCTGCCGGAAAATTCCTCACTGCAATTTGAATGGCTCGCTCCTTTTGAAATTTGGTATAAACAAAGTCCGTGGTCCTGGGAGTGGGGGAATAATTGTCTCAGCACCTATGTCGAATTAAAGCCCGGGGTGAATGTAAACGACGTGAATAAGAAGTTATATAATTATGTTCAGCAAAAAGAGCCGAATTCAAATGGCCATGTTTTTTTATTCGGT
>Ga0335076_10003383_pt1 | contig 16049 bp, 16 predicted proteins | sample Lox_Sample_25_FD_206717 | JGI IMG/M metagenome (GOLD analysis project Ga0335076, IMG submission 206717) | Soil microbial communities from Loxahatchee National Wildlife Refuge, Florida, United States - Lox_Sample_2.5 | ecosystem: Environmental > Terrestrial > Soil > Wetlands | place: USA...
AGGCGATCACGTCCACCTTCTGGGCGATGAAGGAGCGGATGGCCTTGATCTGGTTCTCCTGCTTCTGCTGGGCGTCCGAGAACTTGAGGTTGATGCCCTCCTTGGCGGCCGAGTCCTTGATCGACTGGGTGTTGGCCGTGCGCCACTCGCTCTCGGCCCCGATCTGCGAGAAGCCGAGGGTGATCTGCTTGCCGGCGGCCTGCGCGATCCCGAAGGCGAGCAGGATCGCGGACGAGACGATGAACCACGTCCTCTTCATGTGTCGCCCCTCACTGTCTCTCCTGGTGTGATGGACGCCGCGTCACGGGCGCCAGGTTCGCCCCCGACCGGCAGCGGCACGCCGTCCTAGCGACCCCGGTGGGCGGCGTCGTTCCAGCGCAGCTCCCGCTCCAGCGTCGGGATCTCGGTCCCGGCGCCGATCCGGACGAACTCCACCCCCACCATGGCGGCGAAGGCCTCGAGGTGGGCGGCGGTCAGACCCTGGCAGAAGGCGGTGTGGTGGGCGCCGCCCGCCAGGATCCAGCCCTCGCAGCCCCGCTTGAAGTCGGGGCGCGGGCGCCAGACGGCGCGGGCCACCGGCAGCCGGGGCATGGGGTGGGGCGGGCTCACCACCTCCACCTCGTTGGCGATCATCCGCATCCGGCCGCCCAGGTCGACCAGGGTGACGTTGACCGCCGGCCCGGCGGCGGCGTCGAAGACCAGCCGGCAGGGATCGGCCTTGCCGCCGATGCCCAGCGGGTGGACCTCCAGCGACGGCTTGCCGGCGGCGATCGACGGGCAGACCTCGAGCATGTGGGCCCCGAGGACCAGCTCCTCCCCCGGGGCGAGGTGGTAGGTGTAGTCCTCCATGAAGGAGGTCCCGCCCCGGCGCCCGGCCGAGGCCACCTTGGCGGCGCGCACCAGGGCGGCGGTCTTCCAGTCCCCCTCCGCCCCGAACCCGTAGCCCTCGGCCATCAGCCGCTGGCAGGCCAGCCCGGGGAGCTGCCGGAGCCCGTGCAGGTCCTCGAAGGTGGTGGTGAAGGCGCCGAACCCGCCCTCCCGGAGGAAGCCGCGCATCCCCAGCTCCTGCCGGGCGGCGTCCCGGAGCAGCGCGCGGCGCTCGCCTCGCTTCCCCAGGGCCGGGGCGAGGGCGTAGCGCGCCTCGTACTCCTCCAGGAGGGCGTCGACGGCGGCGTCGCCGACGTCTGCGATCCGGCCCACCAGGTCGCCCACCGCGTACCCGTTCACCTGCCAGCCGAAGGTGATCTGCGCCTCGACCCGGTCCCCCCCGGTGACCGCCACCTCGCGCATGTTCATCCCGCCGAAGCGGGCGATCTTGAGGGCGCGCGCGTCGGCCAGGGCGCAGGCGGCCCGCGCCCAGAGGTCGAGCTTGGCCAGCACCTCCGGGTCCTGCCAGTGGCCGACCACGATCGTCCGCGGGATCCGCAGGCGGGCCCCGATGAACCCGAACTCGCGGTCGCCGTGGGCGGACTGGTTCAGGTTCATGAAGTCCATGTCGATCGCGTCCCAGGGGAGGTCGCGATTGAACTGGGTGTGGAGGTGGGCGAGCGGCTTCTCCAGCCGCGTCAGCCCGGCGATCCACATCTTGGCCGGCGAGAAGGTGTGCATCCAGGCGACCACGCCCACGCAGGCGGGGGTGGCGTTGGCCTCGCGGCACACCTCGAGGATCGCCTCCGGCCCGGTGAGGGTGGGCCGCGCCACCACCCGCACGCCCAGCCCGCCCTGGGCGTCGAGGAAGGCGGCGATCCGGCGTGCGTCCTCGGCGACGCGCCCCAGCGTCTCGGGTCCGTAGAGGTGCTGGCTCCCGGTGAGGAACCAGACCTCCTGCTTCCGCTCCTCGCTCATGACGCTCCTCCGTGCTTCATCTGCTCGCGCTCGGCGAGGGCGCCGCGGGCGGCGTGACGCCGGCGTCGGCGATCGTGGCGCGGACCGCGCCCGCCCCGAGATCCGGGCCGATGACGAAGGCCTCCCGCCTCATGGGACCTCCCCACCGCGCGCTTCCCCTGCTAGGATGGCCGAAGTGTGAGCGTTCACATGGGCGCAGTCAAGCCGATCCGGACCCTCCCACGTCCCGCTCCGCGCGGGCCGTCACCCGCCCGGGGCTGCGACGGCCGGCCGCGACCAGGGGCCTGGGCGGGGAGCCGCGCGAGATGACTCCTCCCTCTCCCGCCCCGCGCGCCAGGCGAGCCAGGCGGCGCACGCCCGTCATGGCGGACGTGGCCAAGCTGGCGCGCGTCTCCTACCAGACGGTCTCGCGCGTCCTCCACGACAGCCCCCACGTCCAGCCCGAGACCCGCGAGCGCGTGCTGTCGGCCATCGAGCGGCTCCGCTACCGGCCCAACCCGGTCGCCCAGGCGCTGGTCACCGGCCGCTCCCGCACCCTCGGCGTGGTGAGCTTCGACACCACCCTCTACGGGCCGGCCTCCACCCTCCTCGGCATCGAGGAGGCGGCCCACGACGCCCGCTACGCCGTCAGCATCGCCAGCCTCCGGGCCCTGGATCGCGCCTCCGTCCTGGAGGCGATCGAGCGCCACCGCCGCCAGGGCGTGGACGGGATCGTGGTGATCGCCCCGCAGCGCTCGGCGGTGGACGCTCTGCTCCACCTCCCCGCCGACGTCCCGGTGGTGGCGGTGGAGGCGGGCCCGGACGAGAGCGTCCCGGTGGTCGCCGTCGATCAGCAGGCGGGCGCGGCCGCGGCCACCCGGCACCTCCTCGACCTCGGGCACCGCACGGTCTGGCACATCGCCGGCCCGGAGGACTGGCTCGAGGCCGAGCAGCGGATCGAGGGCTGGCGCCTCGCGCTCCGCCGGGCCGGGGCGCGGCAGCCGCCGCTCCTGCGCGGCGACTGGAGCGCCCGCTCCGGCTACGAGGTGGGCGAGCGGATCGCGGCCTCGCCCGAGGTGACGGCGGTCTTCGCAGGCAACGACCAGATGGCCCTCGGGCTCCTCCGCCGCCTCCACGAGGCGGGGCGGGCGCCGCCCGAGCGCATCAGCGTGGTCGGGTTCGACGACATCCCGGAGGCGGCCTACTTCAACCCGCCCCTCACCACCGTCCGGCAGGACTTCGCCGAGGTGGGCCGGCGCTGCCTCCACCTGCTGCTGGGGCGGGTGGAGCGGAGGGACCGCGCCTGGACGCGGGTGATCGTCCCGGCGGAGCTGGTGGTGCGGGGCAGCTCCGGCCCGGCGCCGTCCCGCTCGCCGGGGGGGCCGGGCCGGGAGGCGAGCGGCTCGCCTCCCTAGAGTGCATCCCATCACCCCGGGCCGTCGCGAGGCGAGCGAGCCTGAGCACCGAGCGGGGCACCCGACGACCGAGCACCGCAGGCGTGCCTTGAGGCCCGTCGAGGAGCGCAGGGAGGAGGCTGCCCCGCGAATGCCAGGATCGTTCGCCGCAGCAGGTCTGGGGTGATGGGATGCGCTCTAGCGAGGCATGTCGCCGAGGCCGCCGGCGTTCACCACGTCGGCGTAGCCGGCCTGGGCGAGCAGGCGGGCGGCCACCGCGCTCCGGCCGCCCGAGGCGCAGTAGACGACGATGGGCCGGTCCTTCGGGAGCTCGGCCAGGCGGCCGGCCAGGGACTGGACGGGGATGTTCACCGCGCCCGGGTAGGCGCCCCCCCGGAACTCCTCCGGGGAGCGCACGTCCAGGACCTTCGCACCGGCCTCGATCTTCTGCTTCACGACGATGGGGGACACTCGCTTGCCTCCGAACCGCTTGAAGAGGACGAACGCCACCGCGCCCAGCGCGGCGACCGTCCAGGGGTCGATCGTCACGGCTCCTCCATATCCAGCCCGCCCTCGGCGAGCATGCTCAACCAGCCGCCGGTGACGTTGGCGACGTCCCGGAACCCGAGCTCCTTCAGGGTGCGGACGGCCAGGTGGGCCCGGAACCCGGAGCGGCAGTGGACCAGGAGGCGCCGGTCGCGGGGCAGGATCTCCCAGCGGCGGCGCAGGTCGTCCACCGGCAGGTGCAGCGCGCCCCGGAGGTGGCCCTGGGCCCACTCGCTCGCCCCGCGGACGTCGAGGACCAGCGGCGGCGCCTTCGAGGCCAGCTCCTCCCTGAGCTCGGCCGCGGTCACCACCGGGGCCAGGCCCGAGAGGTCGTTCTGCGCCACGAAGGCGGCCAGGTTGATCGGGTCGTTGGCCGAGGAGTACGGCGGCGCATAGGCGAGGTCGAGCTCGGTCAGATCCTGCACCGTCATCCGGCCGTGGAGGGCGGTGGCGAGCACGTCGATCCGCTTCTCCACCCCGGCGTGGCCGAACGCCTGGGCCCCGAGGAGCCGGCCCGAGTCCCGGTCGTAGACCAGCGCCAGCGAGAGCTCCTTCGCCCCGGGGTAGTAGCCGGCGTGGTGGTCCTTGTGGATCACCGCCACACCCACCCGGAACCCCGCCTCCCGGGCGGCGCGCTCGGAGAGGCCGGTCATGGCGGCGGTGGCCTCGAAGACCTTCACCGCGCTGGTCCCGACCGCCCCCCGGTAGCGCATGGGGAGCCCGAGGGCGTTCGAGGCCGCGATCCGGCCCTGGCGGTTGGCCGGGCCGGCGAGCGGGATGCGGACCCGGCGCCCGGAGACCCGGTGCTCCACCTCGATCATGTCGCCGGCGGCGAGGACGTCCGGGTCCGAGGTGACGAGGTGCTCGTCCACCAGCAGCCCGCCGGACGCCCCGAGCGTCAGGCCGGCCTGGCGGGCGAGGGTCAGCTCGGGGCGGACCCCCACCGAGAAGAGCACCACGTCGGCCGGGATCCGGCGACCGTCGGAGAGCTCGACCTCGCGGGGATCGGCGCGGATCGCGCTCACCCCGGTCCCCGCGATCACGCGGACGCCGTTGGCCTCCAGCTCCCGGGCCACCTGGTGGCCGAAGGGGCGGTCCATCACCCCCATCACGGTGGGGAGGAGCTCGACCACGGTGGTCTCGAGCCCCCGGCGGCGGAAGGCCTCCGCCATCTCCAGCCCGATGAAGCCGCCGCCCACCACCACCGCGGTGGCCGGGCGCTCGCCCTCGAGCCGGGCCTGGATCCGGTCCATGTCGGGCACGGTCCAGAGCCGGAAGACGTGGGGGGCGTCCGCCCCCGGCATCGACGGGGCGATCGGGTTCCCACCCTGGGCGAGGATGAGCTTGTCGTAGGAGAGCCAGCGCTCCCCGTCCGGCCCGCGGGCCCGCACCCGGTGGCCGGCCCGGTCCAGCTCCAGCGCCTCGGTCCCGACGAGGACCTTCACCCGGTAGCGCCGCTCGAACCCCTCGGGCGTCTGGAGGAGCAGCTTCTCGCGCTGCGGGATGTCGCCGGAGACGTGGTAGGGCAGGCCGCAGTTGGCGTAGGAGACGTAGGGACCGCGCTCGAGGACCGTGATCTCGGCCGTCTCGCTGAGCCGCCGGGCCCTGGCCGCCGCCGTCGCCCCCGCCGCCACCCCGCCGATCACCAGCAGCCTGGTCCTGGTCACGTGTCGCTCCGAGCGGGGAGGAGCCCCGCGCTCCGTGGGAGCCGGGCGCCGGGGAAAGGGTTCGGCGCCGGGGCACCCGGCCGTCCGCGCAGCAGGGCCCGCCGTGGAAGCGGCGCGACGGGTCGTCCGGCGGGGTGGGATCGGGGCGGGCGAGGATGGCGGCCGGGGGATCCCATGTCCACCTCCGGCGCCGACCGCCGCCGCGGTCAGGCGTGCATCACGCCCGCCACCTCCCGGGCCCAGGGGATGGAGGGCTGCGCCCCCGGCCGGGTGACGCTGAGGGCGGCCGCCGCCTGGGCCCAGGCGACCGCCTCCGGCACGCTCTTCCCCGCGGCAAGGGCGGCGCACAGCCCGCCGATGAAGGTGTCCCCGGCGGCGGTGGTGTCGACCGCCTTCACCGGCCTGGCCGGCTGGTGCGAGGCGCCCTCCGGCCCCACCACCACCACGCCGCGCGCCCCGAGGGTGACGAGGACGCGCCCCGCGCCCTGGGCACGCAGGCGCTCCGCCGCCGCCACCGCGCCGTCGACCGAGTCCACCGGGATCCCGGTGAGCGCCGCCGCCTCGACCTCGTTCGGCACCAGGAAGTCGGCGCAGGCCACCAGCGCCGGCGGCAGGGGCTGGGCCGGCGCCGGGTTGAGCACCACCGGCCGGCCCAGGGCCCGGGCGCGGCGGGCGGCGTGCTCGACGGTGGCGAGCGGGGTCTCGAGCTGGAGGGCCACGACCTTCGCCGCCGTCAGGAGGTCCTCCCAGGCGTCCACGTCCTCCGGCCCGAGCCGGCCGTTCGCCCCGGGGATCACCACGATCCCGTTCCGGCCCTCGTCGTCGACCACGATCAGGGCGACGCCGGAGGAGCCGGCCAGCTCCTTCACCCCCCGGCAGTCCACCCCGTCCCCCTCCAGGCCGGCGCGGAGCTGGGCGCCGAAGCCGTCCGAGCCGACGCAGCCGATCATCGCCGTCCGGGCCCCGAGCCGGGCCGCCGCCACCGCCTGGTTGGCCCCCTTCCCGCCCGGCACGGTCGCCAGGTCGCGGCCGAGCAGGGTCTCGCCCGGCGCCGGGAGCCGCGGAGCGCGCGCCACGAGGTCCATGTTGAGGCTGCCGATCACCACCACCTGCGGCTCGGCCATGGGCACCTCACGCTTGCCGGCCGGGCTCGAAGCTGGTCTGGACGAAGGCCCGGGCCCGGTACTTGTCGATCACCACCGCCACCACGATGATGAGGCCGGTCACCATCAGCCGCGCGAAGTCGCCCATCCCGAGGAGCAGGAGGCCGTTGTTCAGGACCCCCATGATGCAGGCGCCGAGGAAGGTGCCGACCATCGAGCCCTTCCCTCCGCTCATGCTCGTCCCCCCGATCACCACCGCGGCGATGGCGTTGAGCTCGAAGCCGCTCCCCAGGATCGGGCTCGCGATGTTGAGCCGCATCATGTACATCACCGCCGCCACCCCCACCATCGCGCCGCAGACCGTGTAGGCCGCCACCTTGGTGCGCCAGGGGGCGTGCCCGGACAGCCGCACCGCCTCCTCGTTGTTGCCGATGGCGTAGATCTTCCGGCCGAAGACGGTCCGCTGGAGGATGAAGCGGCCCGCCGCCACCGCCAGCACGGCGATGAGGAAGATGATGGGGATCCCGGCCACCGTCATGCTCCCCACGTCGTTGAACGACTCGGGGAAGGAGAAGATCGTCCGGGAGTTCGAGATCTCCAGGGCCGCCCCCCGGGCGATGTTGAGCATCCCCAGGGTGACGATGAAGGAGTGGATCTTCCAGCGCTCCGAGACCGCGCCGTTGAAGAGCCCGCAGAGCATCCCCACCGCCATGCTGGCGGCGACCGCCGCCGGGACGGCGAGCGTGGCCGGCCAGCCCTCGTGGGTGATCACCAGGCCGCCCACCACCGTGGCCAGCGCCAGGACCGAGCCGACCGACAGGTCGATCCCGCCGAGCAGGATCACGAAGGTCATCCCCACCGAGATCACCGTGTTGATGCTGATCTGGGTGAAGATGTTCGTCAGGTTGGCGAGCGAGGCGAAGCGCGGCGCGAAGATCGAGAAGAGCGCCGCCATCAGGGCCAGGGCGAGGCCGATCCCGGCCTCGCGCATGAGCAGGTTGAAGAGCTGCCGGGCGCGCATGGGCCTCCCCTACCCGGCCGCCGCCGGGACGGGCGGGGCGCGGTGGATGTACTCCTGGTAGGCGAGGGCCAGGATCCGCTCCTGCCCGAACTCGGACCGGGGGACGTCCCCGGTGATCCGCCCGTTCGAGAACACCAGGATCCGGTGGCAGATGCCGAGGAGCTCCGGCAGGTCGGACGACACGATCACGATCCCCTTCCCCTCCGCCGCCAGGCGCCAGAGCAGCGCGTAGATCTCGGCCCGGGCCCCGACGTCGATGCCGCGGGTGGGCTCGTCGAAGAGGAGCACCTCCGCCCGGCGGAAGAGCCACTTGGCGATCACCAGCTTCTGCTGGTTGCCGCCGGAGAGGTTGCGCGCCAGCTGGTCCACCGAGGGCGTCTTGATCGCCAGCTCCTCGACCAGCTCCCCGGCCGCGGCGCGCTCCGCCTCCTCCTGGAGGAGGCCGGCCCGGGCCACCCGGGCCAGGTCGGTGAGGGTGACGTTGACCGCGCAGGTCATGTCCAGGATCAGCCCCTGCGCCTTGCGGTCCTCGGTGAGGAAGCTCAGGCCGTGCCGGACCGCGTCCCGGGGGGAGCCGATCTCGACCTCCCGGCCGTCCCGGAGGATGCGGCCGCCGGCCCGCGGATCGGCCCCGAAGAGCGCCCTCAGGGTCTCGGTCCGCCCGGAGCCGACCAGCCCCGCCACCCCGAGGAGCTCGCCCCGGTGGAGGGCGAACGACACCTCGTGCGGGCTGCCGCGGCGGCGCAGCCCCTCCACGCGGAGGAGCTCGGCGCCCGGCCGGATCTCGGCGTGGAACGGGTGCTCGTCGCCCATCTCCTTGCCCACCATGAGCTTCACGATCCGGGGGATCCCGGTCTCGCGGGCGGGCAGGGTCTCGACGGTCCGGCCGTTGCGGAGGACGGTGATCCGGTCCCCGACCTCGAAGAGCTCCTGCAGGCGGTGGGAGATGTAGATCACCGTCACCCCGCGGGCCTTGAGGCGGGCCACGATCTCGAAGAGGCGCCCGATCTCCCGGGGCGTCAGGGTGGCGGTGGGCTCGTCCAGGATCAGCACCCGGCTCCGGCTGGAGATGGCGCGGGCGATCTCGACCAGCTGCATCTGGGCGACGCCCAGGGTCTCCACCCGGGCGCGGGGCGACACCTCGAGCCCGACCTCCGCCAGCAGCGCCTCGGCCTGCCGCTCGAGCGCCCGGAAGTCGACCACCCCGAGCCGGCGCGGGAGCCGCTCGAAGAGGATGTTCTCCGCCACCGAGAGGTAGGGGAGCAGGTTCAGCTCCTGGTAGACCACCCGCAGGCCGGCGCGGATGGCCGCCAGGGTGGACCGCGGGGCGTACGGCGCGCCGTCGAGGAGCATCCGCCCCTCGTCCGGCGCGTGGACGCCGCAGAGGAGCTTCACCAGGGTCGACTTGCCGGCCCCGTTCTGGCCTACCAGCACGTGCACCTCGCCCTGCCGGATGGCGAGGTCGACCCGGTCGAGGGCGACCACGCCCGGGAAGCGCTTCGTGATCCCCTGCAGCTCGAGGGCGGGCGAGGGAGCGGCCGGGGTCACGAGGCGCCTCCGGGGGACGGGCGGGCCGGCCGGAGCCGTAGCCCGCCCGGGGCGGGCTACATCACGTCCTTCGCGGTGATGAGCTTCACCGGCGTCTTGATCCAGCCGTGGAGCTTCTCCCCCTTCTTCATCCGGAAGCCGGTCTTGATGCAGTTGGCGGCCATGTCGGGGCCGAACTGGTCGATGGTGGCGAGGACCTTCCCCTCCTTGACCAGCTTCTGCACCGCCGGGATGTTGTCGAAGCCGACCACCTGGATCTTGCCGGACTTGCCGGCGGCGTCGAGGGCCTTCACCACGCCGAGCGCCATGGAGTCGTTGGCGGCCATCACGCCCTGCAGGTCGGGGAACTTGGTGAGGAGGTTGGTCATCACCGTGTTCGCCTCCTCCGTCTCCCAGTGGGCGGTCATGGAGGCGAGGACGGTCAGCCCGCCCTGCTTGGCGGCCTTGTCGAACCCGGCCTTGCGCATCTTGGCGTTGTCGGCGCCCGGGTTCCCCTCCAGGATCACCACCTTCCCGCCCTTGCCCAGCTTCTTGGCCAGCTCCTGGCCGGCGAGGAAGGCGCCCTCCTGGTTGTCCGGGCCGACGAAGACCAGCCCCGAGAGGCCGGCCTCCTTGAGCGCCTTGTCGTCGAGCTTCACGTCGAAGTTCACCACCGTGATCCCCGCCTTCATCGCCTTCTTGGCCGGCGCCACCAGCCCGACCGAGTCGGCCGGCGCGAGGCAGATGATGTCCACCTTCTGGGTGACGAAGTTCTCCACCGCCGAGATCTGCGTGTCGATGTCGGTCTCCGAGTTCATGCCCACCGGGACGAGGGTGAAGGTGCCGTCCGCCTGGGCGAACTTCACCGCTCCCTCCTCCATGCTCTTGAAGAACTCGTTGGCGAGGGACTTCATCACCAGGCCGACGACCGGCTTCTTGCCGGCCTCGGCCGCGACGCCTCTCCCGGCGCCGAGGGCGGCGGCGACCACGACCAGGACCGACAGGATGCGGAAGGGTGCTCTCATCGCTTCCTCCTCTGGCTCGGCCGGGGACCTCCCCGGCCAGGGTACGGCAGGAACGGGGGGCGGGGCGGCGCGCCGGCGCTACGGGCCGGTGGCGCGGCGTTCGCCTCCCTCCGGACGGCGGCCGGGCCTGCCCCGGGCGCCGCAGGACTCGCGAACCGTGAGCGTCACCGGCAGGAGCTGGTGCTGGGGCGGGAGGCGCTCGTCGCGGATTCGCCCCGCGAGCAGGCGCACGCTCCGGCGCCCCATCTCCCGCTTGGGCTGGGCGACGGTGGTGAGGGGCGGGACGGTGAAGGCGGAGAGCTCGATGTCGTCGTAGCCGACCACCGCCAGGTCGCGGGGAACCACCCGGCCGCGCTCGGCCGCCGCCCGGAGCACCCCGATCGCCATCAGGTCGTTGCAGGCCAGGATGGCGGTGGGGGGCCGGGAGAGGTCGAGCAGCCGCTGGGCGGCGCTCCGGCCCGACTCCGGGTGGAAGTCGCCGCTCACCGCCAGCGCCTCGTCGAAGGGCAGCCCGGCCTCCTCGAGCGCCTCGCGGTGACCGGCCAGCCGCTGGATGCTCGAGGACACGTGTGAGGGTCCGCCCACGAAGCCGATGCGCCGGTGCCCCAGGCGGGCCAGGTGCCGGGTGGCGAGCCGGGCCCCGCCCACGTGGTCGGCGAGCACGCTGTCGAGCGCCAGGCCGGGCCGGAGCCGGTCCATCACCAGGACCGGGGCGCCGTGCCGGGCGAGGGCCCGCAGCGCGTCGGCGCGGTCGTCCGAGGCCACCACCACGATCCCGTCCACCTGCTTGCGCGCCAGGACGTTGAGGTAGCGCCGCTCCTTCTCCGGATCGTTCTCGGTGTTGCAGAGGAAGACGCTGAACCCGGCCTCGAAGGCGGCCTGCTCGATCTCCCGGCCGAGCTCGGCGAAGAAGGGGTTGGCGCTGTCGGGCAGGACCAGCCCGAGGGTGTGCGACTGGCCCACCCGGAGGGAGCGGGCGAGCGAGTTGGGCCGGTAGCCGAGCGCGGCGATGGCGGCCTCGACCCGGGCCCGGGCCTCGTCGGAGACGAAGCGGGTCCGGTTGATCACGTGCGAGACCGTGGAGGTGGACACCCGGGCTCGCTTCGCGACCTCGACGATCGTGGCCATCGTCGTCCCCGGTGGCGCGCGCCCCCGCACCGCCCGGTGAGGCGAGCACCGGCGGGCGCGGCCAACGATTGCGCAAACGTTTGCGCGCAATCTAGGCCCGTGCCCCCGGGCCGCATACGGACGAGAAGGGGCGTGCCACCCGGTCTCGCCCGCTCGGGTTACCTCCCCCCGTCGCGGGGCGCGCGACCCCTCCGCCCTTGCCCCTCTTCTCCGGCCGGCATGGGCGCGCTACGAGGACCGGAGGGCCCGCAAGGCGGCCTTCGGGTCGGAGACGGCGAGGCACACCGTGACCTTCCGCCCGCCGCCGGTGCTCACGAACACGTAGCGGATGTCGACGCCCGCCTGGCCGAGCAGGCTCGCCACCTCCCCGAGCTTCCCGGGCCGGTCGGCCAGCTCCACCTCCAGCACCACCTCCTCCGCCGGGTGCCAGCCGCGCGCCGCCAGCACGCGCCTCGCGGCGGCGGGCGCGTCCACCACCATCCGGACCACGCCCTGCCCGCCCTCGCTGCCCGCGTGGATGGCCCGGATGTTCACGCCCTTCGCCCCCAGGGCGGTCGCGACCTCCCCCAGCATCCCCGGCCGGTCCGGGACGCGGATCACCAGCGCCTTGGCGAGCGGCATGGGCGGGGGGATAGGGCGCAGGACGGGCCAGGGCCGCGGTCCGGACGGGTCGCCCCGCCGGCGGCGACGGCGCGGCGACGGACCTCACGTCTGCCCGGCGAGCTCCGCGGCCACCGCCGAGAGCTCGGCCGGATCGACGTCCGAGACGAGGGCGTAGCCGAGCTCCCCGCGCCGCCAGAGCACCACGTGGAAGCCGCGCGACGAGGCCGCCGCGAGCGGGCCCCACCGGGCCCCGCTGGCCCCTCCCGGCCAGGGGAGCCCGTCGGCCCGGAAGGCGAGCAGCGTCAGCCTGTGCAGCCGCAGCCCGTAGACCACCACCGCCGCCTCGCGATCGAGGAACCAGCCCACCCCCCCGCCCTCGAGCCGCATGTCGGGCCGGACCGGCGACGGGACGGAGGGGGCGAACCCGATCCGCCCCTCGAACCAGGGCTTCACCTGGTGCGTCCCCCCGGCCTCCACGTCGAGCGGGTGCGTGCTGCGGAGCACGCGCAGGTGATCGTTCACCGCCTCGGAGGTGAGGGTGGCGAGCGCCTCGCCAGTCCGGGAGACGGCCCGATCGACGAGCACCGCCGTGGTCGCCGCGGCGAAGGCGGCGGCGAGGGCCGGAGCGGCCACCCGCAGCCAGCGGCGGGCCGGCCGGGCGGCCGCCCCGGGCGGCGCCGGCTGCGGCGGCGGGCGCTCGGCCAGGGCGGCCAGGCGGCGGCGAAGCTCGGGCGAGGCGGCGGGGCGCGGCAGGCGGTCCCGCAGCAGCTCGTCCAGCACCACCTCCGCCTCGCCGGCGCGAGCGCAGGCCGGGCAGCCCGCCAGGTGGTCCTCCAGGGCGCGGCGCTGCTCCCCCGCGAGCCGTCCCCGGCGGTGGTCCAGCAGCTCGCGGCGGGCCTCGTCGTGGGTCATGGCCGGACCTCGTGGGCGTACCCGGCGAGCCGCTCCCGGAGCGCGGCCCGGGCGCGCGACAGCCTCGACTTCACCGTGCCCGGCGGGCAGCCGAGCACCTCGGCCATCTCCCCCTCCGTGAAGCCCTCGACGTCCAGGAGGACCACGGTGCGAGCGTCCGGGCCGAGCGTCCGGAGCGCGGCCTCGATCTCCCCGGCCACCAGGCGCCGCATGGCCTCGAGCTCGACGTCCCCGCGCAGCCAGGCGTCGTCGGCCGGATCCTCCCCGGCCGCCTCGGGATCCTCCACCAGCTCGACCGGCCCGCGCCGCTCCCGGCGGACGCGGCTCAGGAACGTGTTGCGCAGGATCTGGAAGAGCCAGGCCTTCAGGCTGCCCGCGTCGGCCAGCTGGCCGGCGGCGGCGAAGGCGCGTGCGTAGGTCTCCTGCACCAGATCCTCCGCTTCCTCGGGCGTGGCCGCCAGGTGGCGCGCCAGCCGGTGGAGCGCGTCCGCGTGGGACAGCGCCCGGTCCGTCAGGTCGCGCCAGCCGCGGGTCGGGTCGCCGGGGTTCCGCATCGGTGGAGGTACCCTAACGACCGGCCCCGGCGGCGTCACCGCGCCGGGCGGAGCCCCGCCGCCGTGCCACGCTCGCTCCTTCACCGCTCCGGAGGACGCACGGCGCGTGGATCGGTTCCCTGCCCGCCCGGCCGGGGGGCTCGGGAACCGCCCGCCGCCGGCTGCGTCTTGCCCGGCGAACCCACGCCGGACGCTACGCGCGCCGGCCCCCAAGGAGGAACGATCATGAAGAACGCCATGCGCTTGGTGCCCGCGGTCGCGGCCGCGGCCCTGCTCGCCGCGCCGGAGGGCTCGCCATGATCCTCGACCGCCGCGCCTTCCTGCGCCTCGCCGGCGTGTCGCTCGGCGCCGGCGCGCTCTACCGGGCGTCCCCGGCGCTCGCCGCCGACGGCCCCGGAGCGGCGCTCGGCCGCCGCCTGGCCGCCGCCAACGGCGAGGCCCCCGCCCCGTTCCTCTTCGCCCAGCTGAGCGACACCCACGTCGGGTTCCAGGGCCCCCCCGACCCCATGGGCACGGCCGCCTTCGAGCGGGCCGCCGCCGTCCTCGACGGCCTCCCGGCCAGGCCGGAGCTGGTGCTCTTCACCGGCGACCTCACCCACGACAGCGAGGACCAGGACGAGCGCGTCCGCCGGATGCGCAAGTTCCAGGAGATCGCCAGGCGGATCCGGGTCCCGCAGCTCCGGATGATCCCGGGCGAGCACGACGCCGGGATCGACGGCGGCGCCCTCTACCGGGAGATCTTCGGCGAGACCTCCTACGCCTTCGATCACCGGGGCGTCCACTTCGTCGCCCTCGACAACGTCTCGCGGGCCAAGCCCGAGGTGGGGGCCGAGCGGCTCGCCTGGCTGAAGCAGGACCTGGCCCGCTACGCGCCGACCACGCCCATCGTGGTCTTCACCCACCGGCCGCTCTTCGACCTGAAGCCGGAGTGGGAGTGGTTCACCCGCGACGGGGACGCGGTGATGAACCTGCTCGCCCCCTACGAGAACGTGACCGTCCTCTACGGCCACATCCACCGGGAGGACATCCACACCGTGGCCGGGGTGCGCCACCTGGCGGCGCGCTCCCTGGTGTTCGCCTTCCCCGACCCGGCCCAGCCGCAGAAGAAGCCCCTCCCGTACGACCCCGACCACCCCTTCAAGCACCTCGGGCTCCGGCTGGTGCACGCCGGCCCGGAGAAGCCCGGCGGGGCGGTCTCGCTCGGGCTGGAGGAGGTGGAGCTCACCATGCGGGAGCACTCGGGCACCGAAGGGCTCGCCCAGCTCCTCAAGGCAGCGCCGGAGTAGCCGGCGGGAGGCACGCACATGATCCGGATTGCCAAGCCGCTGCAGCTCCTCTGCGCCGTCGCCCTCTGCGCCCTGGCGACGGACCGGCCCCGGGCGGAGGCGCCGGAGCGGGTGATCGCCATCTCCGCCAGGCGGTTCCAGTTCACGCCCAGCGAGGTGAAGCTGAAGAAGGGGGAGCCGGTGCGGATCCAGCTCACCAGCGCCGACGTCACGCACGGCTTCTTCCAGCGGGCGCTGGGCATCGACGCCGAGATCTCACCGGGGAAGACCACCGAGCTGGTGGTCACGCCCCAGGAGGCCGGCCGCTTCCTCGTGATCTGCGATCACTTCTGCGGATCGGGCCACGGAGGCATGAACATGACCTTCGTGGTGGAGTAGGCGCGGCCATGCGTCCGGGGATCGCCGTCGCGCTCCTCCTCGCCGGCTGCTCGGCGCGGCCGCCGGGCCGGATCGAGACGGCGATCGCCACCCGCGCCAAGCACCTCCTGGTGGGCGGGCGGGGAGAGCGGAACCCGCTCCCCGCCACCCCCGCCGAGATCGAGCGCGGCCGGCGGACCTTCTCCCAGTACTGCCTGGTCTGCCACGGGCTCGACGGGCAGGCGACCGGCGTCCCATTCGCCGCCACCCTGTCGCCCCCGGTCCCGTCGCTCGCCTCGCGGGACGTGCAGGCCTATGCCGACGGGCAGCTGCACCGGGTGATCCGGGACGGGATCTTCCCCTCCGGCATGCCGGCCGCCCGCGGCCTGCTCTCGGACGAGGAGATCTGGCGGATCGTGGTCTGGCTCCGACACCTCCCGCCGGCGGGCAGCCTCGGCGAGCCGGCCGTCTACGCGGGGGACCCGGCGGGGGGCGGGGGGGGGGGGGCGCCCCCCCCCCCCCCCCGACGCCGATCGATCGCCCGCATTTCGGCGTCGAGAAATTGCGGCGTCAGATAGCGCGCGGGCGGCGATGGGAGCCGGTTGGGATCGGTGATGACGCGATCGCGCCACAGAAATGCGCGCTTGGTCGCCTCGACCAGGCCATGGACGTGATCGAAGCTTTCCGCCTGGGTGACGCCGAGCCGATCAAACAGCGCCAGGATCAATAACGAGGCGAGCCCCTGGGTGGGTGGCGGGGTGTTGAAGACCTCGCCGCTGGGCAACAGCAGTCTGAGCGGCTCGGTCAAAACCGCGCGGTAGCGCTCAAGATCGGCGCGCTCGACCGGACTGGCAATGGCGGTGAGGTCGGCGGCCATTTCCCGGCCAATGTCACCGCGATAGAAATCGTCGAGGCCGGCGCGGGAGAGATGATCGAGGGTGTCGGCAAAACGCGCTTGGCTGAGCCTCGCCCCCGCCGGCGGCGGCTTGTGGTCGAGCAGAAAGACGTCGGCAAATCCCGGAACCGACTCGAGGGTCGGCAGGCTTTCGGCACAGAGCTCGGCCTGGCTCCGCGTCACCGTATAGCCGCGCGCCTGTTCGAT
>Ga0335076_10003385_pt1 | contig 16043 bp, 10 predicted proteins | sample Lox_Sample_25_FD_206717 | JGI IMG/M metagenome (GOLD analysis project Ga0335076, IMG submission 206717) | Soil microbial communities from Loxahatchee National Wildlife Refuge, Florida, United States - Lox_Sample_2.5 | ecosystem: Environmental > Terrestrial > Soil > Wetlands | place: USA...
CCGGCGTGATCGCCTTGCCCGCATCACTTCCCGCCTGCACATCCGACTGGGTTGCGAGCTGGACGCCGCCGACGCCACTCGTGCTCGCCGGCGGCAGGCCGGAATTCACGGCGCTGACGATGCCGATGTAGATCGTCAGCGCCTCGTTCTGCAGGGAACCGACGCCGTCCCAGGCGACCGTCACGGTCGTGTTCGTCGCGAAGGCGGTCGCGGTGATCGTGCCGTAGATCGTCCCGGTGAGCGCGCCGACGGCCTTCACCCGCCGGCCGACGTGGTAGACGGACGTCACGTCGGCGCCGTTGATGCTGAATGAGGCCGCCGAGACATAGGCGACCACGAATCCACCGTCGCCATCGCCGTAGATCGCCCACTGGGCGTCGTTATACCAATCCACCGTGTCGGCAACGTCGGTGGATACGATCTTGCTGCGCCCCTCGATCTCGTTGCCGAAGGGCTCGCCCAGGTAGTAGCGCAGCGCCTTGCGCCGCTGCTCCGACAACTCGCCGCCGAGATGCGCCAGAGAATCGGCGATCTCGGCGGCGACGATGGACTTCAGTTCGGATTCGGTCATGCGGTTCATCGGCTTCTCCTGCGCCGTTGGTCTGCCTATTGCCTGCATCGATGTGTGTACTCGGCTGCGCCGCCGCCCGCCGAACATGGGCGACAGCGGCCGAACGGGTCGAGAAACCGGGGGAACCCGCGTTATACGGACGTAACGAGCCGTCTCAGACGACCGCGCGTCCCCGCACCGACCGGGCCATTCTTGCCGAAGAGAAGGGTCTCTCGTGCAGAATGACGCTAGTTGTCGCGCGCCGATCGGCTCCGCGGTGGCGGGACGGCCCACTCCACGCGAATTGCAGCGGTCGGCACCGCGAACGACTCCGCCTCGGCGACGCGGTCGCAGGTCGGATTGCGCCGCCGCCGGCGAGCGGACGGCGCCGATCCACGCACGTTCTTCATGTGAGATATTCCCCGTCGACCCGCGGGCCAGGAAGGCGGCAAGACCACCCGAAAAGGAAACTGGGGCCGGCGGCGATTGCCACACGACCCCAGTCCATATTTTCCTTATACGACTATCTTCCTATGTTTGTCAAGGGAAATCCCCGTCCTCGCGTTTGCGGCCATGCTCGGCGCCTTATGTTCCTCCATCCGGCCAGCCCGCCCCGCGGCACGGCCGTAGCAGGAGACCAGCACGTTGAGGCCAAGGCGGACCGCCTCCAGTTCCGCCGCATCGGCCCGCCAGGCCGACCCGGGCCGGCGGTCGGCGGCGTTCATGAAGCGCGGGCAGCGGCCGAAGACGGCCACGTTCTCCACCGCGTCGCACAGCCGCCGCCCGGCAGCCAGCAGGCGATTCTTTCCGAGTCGGAAGAGCGACTCGATTCGTGCCTCCGTCGCGTCCGAGATGTCTTCCGCGCCGATCCACATCGACGCAACCTGTTGATAGAGAAAACCGCAGGCGACCTGACCGGTGCCGATCGCCCGCCCGTAAAGATAGGCGTAGTAGCAGCCGGCCTCGTGTTGTTCGCCGGATATCAGATGGCGCGCCAGCAGCATGCCGAGCGGATATTCGGTCAACGCCGGATCGGCCCCGGCCGAGAGCCGCAGGCGCCGCGCCTGCTGTTCAGGCGTGCCCTTGTCCAGCTCGGGCCGCTCGATCTTCGGCCGCCCACGCTGCGTCGTGCCTCGCCAACTTGCCATCGAAACCTCCCTCTCGCTGCATGATTGCGTCGCCGAAACGAGGGCACTAACCCCCCGAAACCGGCTCACCACTCGATATGTCCCTTGGTCGCCGCCATGGCCCACATCCAATCCTCCGACAGCTTGCACAGCCCGCAGATCCGCTCGGTCGGACCTTCGCTGTCGAACGGCCGCCGGCATCGCAGACAGCGCCGGCACCCTCTTCCCTGGATCGGCCCCATGCCGCGGGGCACGAATTCAGATCTCATCGGCATCTCCTCTCGTCCAGTTTGTACTTGATTTGTTCTATACGCAGACGATAGGATGAGTGCGTTGCGTTGTCAACGTAAATCGCCTATCATGGCTCTGGTTTTTGCGGGACGAGGACTGCAGACTATGACCGAGATCTCAGAGGCCGCCCGTCGGCTCAAGGTATTGCGCGAGCGTTCGGGCCTGTCGATGCGCGAGGTTTCCGAGGCGCTCGGCTGGGCGCTGACGCGCTATCAGCACTACGAGGATCGTTATCGGCGCCGCTTCCTGCCGGTCGAAATGTGCCGGCAGCTGGCGGAACTGTTCGCGCCGCGCGGGGTCGATCCGCGCGCCGTACTCGAACTGGCAGGCCTTGACGGCAGCCCGATCAACGTCGTCAGCCCGCCGCCGGGCCAGCTGCGCATGACGGATATCGGCCGGCCCTCGACAGGCGATCTTCCGGTCATGGGTGCCGTCAAGGGCGGCGCGGAGGGGTTTTACTTCAACGAAGGCGAGGCGAAGGAGTACGTGGTGCGCCCGGCGACGCTGGCCGGCGCGCGCAACGCCTTCGCCCTCTACGTTGACGGCGACAGCATGGAACCGCGCTACCTGGCCGGCGAGATCCTATACGTCAATCCGAACCGGCCGTTGACAAAGAACTGCTTCGTCGCGGTGGAGATGGCCGACGGGCGCGGCATGATCAAGCAGTTCCTGCGCCGCAGCGACGAGCATGTCGTGCTGCATCAGTTCAACCCGCCGAAGGACATCCGCATCGCGGCACGCGACGTGAAGCAGATCTATCGCATCGTCGGCTCGGCGGAGGCCGGCTAGGCAAAACAGTACCCGTCGGCCGTCTTCCCGACGGCCGACGAGGGAATCCCGACGATCTAGAGACTTGACGGCTCAGAATACAGTCAGGGACAACAGGAAGGCGTAGGCCGCACCAAAGAGAGACAGCGACAGGGCCGTATACGTCATCCTCGCCTCCACCACAGGGGGTGCGCGGATAATAGGCATTTTGTCGGAGCGCGGCTGTGGCATTTCGGTGGAATCACCCGCCATCCGATTGCAGCATCGTCCGCTAACTCATTGATTGACATCGACAACAACGCGTCCGCGTACGCGGCCGGCGAGGATCTCGGGACCCAGGCGGGGCAGGTCGGCAAGCGTCACCAGCTGCACCATGGTGTCCAAATTGGCCGGTCCCAGATCGTGCGCCAGTCGTCTCCAGGCCTCCGTCCTTTCGGCCTTCGGGCACATGACTGAATCGATCCCGAGAAGGCTGACACCCCGCAGCAGGAACGGAATGACCGTTGTATCGAGCTTGGTGCCGCCCGCCAGGCCGCAGGCAGCCACGACCCCGCGGTACTTGAGGGCCGGCAGCACGGTCGCCAGCGTGGAGCCGCCGACCGCATCCACGCACCCGGCCCAGCGCTCCGAATCAAGCGGTCTGCCTGACGGTGTCGCGACGGTCGCGCGGTCGATGATCGTCGTTGCGCCGAGGGACTTGAGATAGTCGTGGGTCTCGGTCCGACCCGTGGACGCGGCCACGGCGTACCCGAGCCGGCTCAGAACCGCCGTGGCGACGCTGCCGACCCCGCCGGCGGCGCCGGTAACCAGCACTTCGCCACGGTCGGGTGTCACGCCATGGCGTTCGAGCGCCATCACCGCCAGCATGGCCGTGAAGCCTGCCGTGCCGATCGCCATCGCCTGTTTGGCGGTCATGCCGTCCGGCAACGGCACCAGCCAGTCGCCTTTGACGCGTGCCTTCTGGGCATATCCACCCCAATGTGTCTCCCCGACGCGCCAGCCGGTCAGGACGACGGCGTCGCCCCGTTTCCAGTGCGGCGACTGCGAGGCCTCGACGGTTCCAGCAAAGTCGATTCCCGGCACGTGCGGGTACTGGCGCACAAGCCGGCCAAGCCCGCCAAGCACGAGTCCGTCCTTGTAGTTCAACGTCGAGTACTGGACGGCGACGGTTACGTCGCCGGCAGGCAATTGGTCGTCCGTGACCTCTTCGATCGCACTCGAGACTTTGCCGCCGGATTCCCGCAGCATCAGCGCCTTGGACATGCTTTCTCCGTTCGCTCCTGGGCCCACGCCGCCAAGCTGGCGGACGCCTAGCGAAGGCGCTCGAGGACACTGACGTAATTCGCCACCGCGGTGCCGCCCATGTTGAAGATGCCGGCGAGCGTCGCGTCCTTGACCTGCATCTCGCCGGCGCTGCCGGTCAGCTGCATGGCTGCCAGCGCGTGCATGGAAACTCCGGTCGCCCCGATGGGATGACCCTTCGATTTCAGCCCGCCGGACGGATTGACCGGCAGGCGCCCGTCCTTCGCCGTCCAGCCCTCGAGAATCGCCCGTGCGCCCTCGCCGCGCGGTGTGAGGCCCATGGCTTCGTATTCGATCAGCTCGGCGATCGTGAAGCAGTCGTGGGTCTCGACGAGCCCGAGGTCGTCGAGCTGCAGTCGCGCGGCCGCCAGGGCTCGCTTCCAGGCCAGCGCCGGCCCTTCGAACAGCGTGATGTCGCGCCGGCTCATCGGCAGAAAGTCGTTCACCTGTTCGGCGGCGCGGAACCATACCGCCTTCTTCATGCGCAGCGCCGTGTCGATGTCGGCAAGCACGACGGCGGCCGCGCCGTCCGAGACTAGGCTGCAGTCCGTGCGCTTCAGCGGCCAGGCGACGATCGGATTCTTCTCCGATTCGGCGCGGCAGAAATCATAGCCGAGGTCCTTGCGCATCTGAGCGAAGGGGTTGCCGACGCCATTGCGATGGTTCTTGGCGGCGATTCGCGCCAGCGCATCGGACTGGTCGCCATGCTTCTGGAAATACTGCTGGGCGATACGCGCGAACACGCCGGCGAAGCCGCCCTCCGTCGCCGCTTCCTCCTTGACGTAGCTCGCCTTCAGGAGATTGGTGCCGATGTCCGGCCCGGCGCTGTCGGTCATCTTCTCGACGCCGACCACGAGCACCAGCCGCGACCGTTTCGCGGCGATGCTCTTCAAGCCGGCATGGACCGCGGCCGAGCCGGTCGCGCAGGCATTCTCGACACGGGTCGCCGGCTTGAACCGGAGGTCCGGCTCTCCCTGCAAGACCAGCGATGACGGGAAGTCCTGCTTCGAGAAGCCGGCATTGAAATGGCCGACATAGACCTCGTCGATGTCCGCTCCCGCAACACCGGCGTCGGCGAGCGCCGCCCCGACTACCCTGTCGATCAGCGCTTCGACGTCGGCGCCCTCGTGGCGTCCGAATGGCGTATGACTCCAGCCGACGATACAGGCGCTCATGGCCGCAACTCCTGCTGGCACGGGTGATTTCCATCGACGATATAGGCTGCGGCCGGCGGTTTCAAACCCGTCGCCGCCGGTCAAAGCGTCTCGGTGAAGCGCACGCTCTGACCGACCGGCGAGCCTACCAACTGATCGTCCCGCATGACGACGTGTCCGCGCACCACGGTGGCCGCCGGCCAGCCGGTCACGGTCATGCCGTCGAACGGCGTCCATCCGCAACGGCTCGCGATCCACGCCGCGCGGATCGTGCGCCGGGCGCCGAGATCCACCAGAGTGAGATCGGCGTCGTAACCGACGGCGATGCGACCTTTGCCGGCGATGCCGTATATGCGTGCCGGACCGGTGCTGGTCAGGTCGATCAACCGCTCGAGCGTCAACCGCCCGGCGTTCATGTGATCGAGGAGCAACGGAAGCAACGTCTGGACGCCGGGCATGCCCGACGGACTCTGCGGGTATGGCTTTTCTTTCTCCTCGCGCGTATGCGGCGCGTGATCCGACCCGATGCAGTCGACCACGCCGTCACCGACCGCCTGCCATAGCGCATCGCGATGGCGGATGTCGCGGATCGGCGGGTTCATCTGGGCAAGCGTGCCAAGCCTCTCATAGCAATCGGGCGCGACGAGCGTGAGGTGCTGCGGCGTCGTTTCGACGGTCGCGATGTCCTTGTTGGTTGCCAGGATCGCCATTTCCTCGGCCGTCGTCACATGCAGCACATGGACCCGGCGGCCAGCCTCGCGGGCGAGCCGCATGAGCCGCTGCGTCGCGATCGCGGCGGTTTCGACGTCGCGCCAGACCGGATGCATCGTCGGATCGGCGCCGTCGCGGACCAGCGCGTAGCGCTGACGCAGGCGCGCTTCGTCTTCGGCGTGCACTGCGACGCGCCGGCGGCCGCTCCGCAATGCCTGCAGGATATCGCGGTCCTCGGCGACCAGCAGGCTTCCCGTCGAACTACCCATGAATATCTTGACGCCGGCGCAACCGGGCAGCCGTTCCAGTTCGCCGAGACGCTCGGCATTCTCCGCTGCGGCGCCGACGAAGAACGCCACGTCGCACCATGCGCGGCCCTTGGCACGCGCCAGCTTGTCGGCCAGGTCGGCGGCGGTCAGCGTGCTGGGCTTGGTATTCGGCATCTCGAAGACCGCGGTGACGCCGCCCAGCGCAGCCGCGGCGGTCCCGGTGCCCAGGTCCTCCTTGTGCTCGAGCCCGGGCTCGCGCATGTGCACCTGCGTATCGATGACGCCGGGGAGGATATGCAGTCCTTTGGCGTCGAGGTTATCTGCGGCCGTCCCGGCGACGCGGCCGATGGCGGCGATGCGGCCGTCACGCACCGCGATGTCCGCCGGGGCGATGCCGTTCGGCGTCGCGGCAACGCCACCACGGATGATGAGATCATAGGTATCGGCCATCGGATCCTCCCGGCGCCATTCCCTCTAGCCTGCAGCATCGGCCCGAACAAGGCCGGTCTGCGGCGGGTGCCGCTCTTGTCATCGGCGCCGGATTCCCGAATTATCGGCGTCCCCGAGGTGAGCGCCATGCAGCAGCCTGTCTACAGCGTTGCAGACGATCGCGGCATCGTCGCCGTCAGCGGCGACGACCGGTTCTCGTTCCTGCAGGGACTGGTCACGAACGACGTCCGCGGCGTCAGTCCGGAACGTGTCGTCTATGCCGCGCTGTTGACTCCACAGGGCAAGTACCTGCACGACTTCTTCGTCGCTGCGATCGGCGACAGCCTCTATCTCGACTGCGAGGCCGCGCGGCGGGACGACCTCCGGCGGCGTCTTTCCCTCTATCGGCTCCGCGCCAAGGTGACCTTGGCCGACGCGACCGCTGATCTCGCCGTGGCGAGTATGGTCGGCAGCGACGTGGCATCGCGACTGGGCCTACCCAGCGGTCCCGGCAGCGCCAAGCCGTGGGAAGGCGGCATCGTCTATGTCGACCCGCGGCTCGCCGATCTCGGCATCCGCGCGATCCTGCCGCGCGCCAGCCTTGCAGGGACGCTGGACCGCTTCGGCCTCGCGCCCGCCGGACCGCGCGACTTCGACCGGTTGCGGCTCGCGCTCGGCGTTCCCGACGGCAGCCGCGACCTTCCGGTCGAAAAGGCAATTCTGCTCGAGAACGGCTTCGATGAGTTGCACGGCATCGACTGGGAGAAGGGCTGCTACATGGGGCAGGAGTTGACCGCCCGCACCAAGTATCGCGGCCTCGTCCGCAAGCGACTCCTGCCGGTGAGCATCGACGGTCCGGTGCCTGCCGCCGGCTCGCCGATCATGCTCGGCAACAAGGAGGCTGGAGAGATGCGAAGCGGCGCGGAGGGGTGCGGCCTTGCGCTCCTTCGGCTCGAAAGCCTGGAAGGGCTTCAGGCCGGCGCACTGACCTGCGGCGACAGCCGGCTCACTCCGCACAAACCGGCCTGGGCCAGGTTCTGACCACCACCAGACAATATGGAGCAACTCGATGGGACGCGCCCGCCTCCGCGACCTCGGCATCAGCGTCGGCCTGCTGCCGACGGGTCCGCTGAATGCAATCACCGACGTCGCCGGGGTACGCGTCGGCCATGCCACGGTGATCCACGACAAGCCATCGGTGGCGCGAACCGGCGTCACCGCGATCTGGCCCGGCGGCGACGATACCTGGGAACGCGCGGTATTCGCCGCCTACCATTCGTTCAACGGCAACGGCGAGATGACCGGCACGATCTGGATCGACGAACAGGGCCTGTTGGCGTCGCCCTTCTGCATCACCAACACGCACTCCGTCGGCGTCGTGCGCGATGCGCTGGTCGCCTATGCAGTCAAGCACAACGTGCCGCAGGAATGGCACCTGCCGGTCACGGCCGAGACCTATGACGGCTGGCTCAGCGACGCCGAGAGCTTTCCGGTCACCCAGGGACACGCGTTCTCGGCGCTCGACACTGCTGCCGCGGGTACGGTCGCAGAGGGCAATGTCGGCGGCGGCACCGGCATGATCTGTCACGATTTCAAAGGCGGCATCGGCACGGCATCACGGGTCGTGGCAACGGCCGGGGCGACCTTCACGGTCGGCGCGCTGGTACAGGCCAACTATGGCGCCCGGGAGTTGCTGCGCGTCGACGGCGTGCCGGTTGGTCGCGAGATCGGTACCGACGAGGTGCCGGGCGAGCGCCATGCGCCGAAGACCGACGGGTCGATCATCGTGATTCTCGCCACCGACGCGCCGCTCTTGCCGATCCAGTGCAAGCGGCTTGCACGCCGTGCGACATCCGGCCTGGCTTGGGTCGGCGGCATCGGCAGCAATGGCAGCGGCGATATATTTCTCGCCTTCACGACCGGCAATCGCGTGCCTCGCAATACGCCGATCGTGGCAACGCGAATGATGGCGCCCGATCACATGACGCCGCTGTTCCAGGCCGCCGCCGAGGCGACCGAGGAAGCGATCCTGAACGCGCTGACGGCGGCGGAGACCATGACAGGCTTCCGGGGCCGTACGGTCCATGCACTGCCGCTCGACCGGCTGCAGGCGGTGATGCGGAAATACGGACGGCTGCGCTAGGTCGTCGCGCCGTCGGCGAGGCGCTACCAGTTGCCGGAATGCGCCTTCAAGTCCTCGCACCAGCGCTCGGGCGGCCAGGTGACGCTGGCCGTCGTCCCGATCCCGACTTGGCTTTCCAGCCGGATCGAGCCGCCATGCAGTTCGATCAGCTTCTTCGTCAGATGCAGGCCGAGCCCGGTTCCGCCATGCCGGCGAGCATACGACGTATCGACCTGTGCGAAACGGTCGAACAGCCGCGCAAGGTCTTCCGGCGCGATGCCGATGCCGTTGTCCTTGACCTGTATCAGCAGCCCCCCATCCGCCGAGTAGTCCGCAGTCACGGTGACCTTGCCGCCGGACGGCGTGAACTTGACGGCGTTGCTGAGGAGGTTCAGGAGTATCTGCTTGCTGATGCGCTCATCGACAATGATCGGCGACAAGCCCGCGGCGACCTGCTGCTCGAGCGTGATGCTCGCCTGCACCGCCCGCGCCTCGACCATGCGGGTCGCCGACTCCACCAGTTCGATCACGTCGCAAGGCCCCTCGCTGAGGACGAAGCTGCCGGCCTCGATCTTCGACGTATCGAGGATGCTGTTGACAATGCCGAGCAGGTGTTCGCCGCTCGCATAGATGTCGCGGGCATAGTCCAGGTAGCGCGGCGAGCCGACCGGCCCGAACAGCTGTTTGCTGATGATCTCCGAAAACCCGATGATGGCGTTGAGCGGCGTGCGCAACTCGTGGCTCATGTTGGCAAGGAACTCGCTCTTCGCGCGATTGGCCCGCTCGGCCTCTTCCTTGGCATGCAGCAGTTCCAGTTCCGTGCGCTTCTTGTCGGTGATGTTCAGCACGACGCTGCCGATGGCCACGAGCGTGCCGGCGGCGTCGCGGATCGGAAATTTGACGCCATAGGCCCATTCGTTGCGCCAGCCCGGGAAGTGAATCTCGCGGGCAACGCTCGTCCCGGTCTCGATGACCTCCCGGTCCATCGCCTCGACGACCGTGGCGCCGGCGCTTTCGGAGATGTCGCCCGCCGTGCGCCCGAGGAGCTCTTCGGCCGTCCTGTCCCAGATCTCCTCGACGGCCCGGCTGACCATCAGGTAGCGGCCTTCCAGGTCCTTGACGACCATCTCGACCGGCGCATTCTCCATGAAGCTGCGGAAGCGCGCCTCGCTGGTGCGAAGCGCCATCTCCGTCTTCTTGCGGTCGCTGATGTCGACGGCCACGCCGCCAATGGCAATCAACCGGCCGTCGGCGTCCCGAATCGGGAACTTGACCTCGTAGCTCCATTCCTCTCCGAGGTCGGAGAACTGGACCTCCTGCGCCACGGCGTTGCCTGTCTCGATCACTTCGCGGTCCATCGCCTCGACGATCGCAACGCCGGCGCTCGCGGACATATCGGCGATCCGGCGGCCGAGGATTTCGCCCGCGGCGCGGCCCCAGCTCGCCTCGACTCCGCGATTGACCATTTCGTAGCGGCCGTCCAGATCTTTGACGAGCATGCTGAAGGGCGCGTTTTCCATGAAACTGCGGAAGCGCGCCTCGCTGGTCTGCAGCGCCAATTCCGTCTTCTTGCGGTCGCTGATGTCGACGGCAATGCCGCCGATGGCGATCACGCGGCCCGCGGCATCCTTGATCGGAAACTTGACTTCGTGGTTCCACCCTTCGCCGAGATCCGCGAAGTGGATCTCGCGGGTCACGACCCGTCCGGTCTCGACGACTTCGCGATCCATCGCGTCGACGTCGGCGACGGCGGCACTCTTCGAGATATCGCCGATGTGCCGGCCGAGGATGTCCTCGGATCGCAGGCCCCAGCTCCTTTCGATGCCGCGATTGACCATCACGAACCGGCCATCGAGGTCCTTCACCAGCATGCTGAAGGGCGCATTGTCCATGAAGCTGCGGAAGCGCGCTTCGCTCACGCGCAGCGCTTCCTTGCTGCGCCGCTGCTCCTCGAGGGCAACCCGCAGCAACGATGCCGACCGGATGGAATGGGCCAGAGCAAAGGTGAGCACGATGCCGCAGCCAAGCACCGTCAAGGCCAACCCGATCTGGCCGATGCCGGCAGTTTCGTCGCCGAGGGTGCTGACGATGTAGAAGGCCAGCAGCGACAGCAGGCCGCCGACGAGGATCACGACGGTCGCGAGGATCGACGAGCGGTGATGCCCGGCCGCGCGAAGGGTGTCTTTAGAGATCATGCCGGGGCGATCCGGCAGCCGCCCTTGCGTCGCCCGCCGGCCTGTCCGTGCCGCCGTCCCGCCTCGAGTCTCGCTGATCTCATCCGTTGCCACGCCGCGTCACTCGGGATCCGATGCGCGCCGGCATCCCCCGATGCGAGCGCCCCTCTTAGGGCGAATTAAGCTTTATCGACGGTGCCCATTAAGAGCAGATTACAGATTTATTTTAACGCAAAACTTGAAACAGTTTTCGGAAAAATCCGCACGACCACAGGTCTTTCGCATTCTTGCCGGACGCGGGTCCGCCGTCAAACCGGGCGTGAGTCTTCGATCCTACGCGGCGGCGGGAATCGGACGGGTCGGTCAATCCTGCGACGGTATGCCGCCGCCGGCCGCAGACAGGGCAGCCTGCGCCGCCGCCAGTTTGGCGATCGGCACCCGGTAGGGGGAGCAGGAGACGTAGTCGAGCCCCACCTCGGCGCAGAACCGGATGGAGGCGGGATCCCCGCCATGCTCGCCGCAAATGCCGAGTTTGAGCCGCGGCCGCCGCCGGCGACCGCGCTCGGCCGCCATCTGGACCAGCTCACCAACGCCGGCGACGTCCAGGCTCACGAACGGGTCCTGGGTCAGGATCCCGGCGCGCTCATAGGCCGTCAGGAAGCGGCCGGCGTCGTCGCGGCTGATGCCGAAGGTGGTCTGCGTCAGGTCGTTGGTGCCGAAGCTGAAGAACTCGGCATGCTCGGCGATCTCCTCGGCGCGAAGTGCTGCCCTCGGCAGCTCGATCATGGTCCCGACCAGATAGGGCGTTTTCGACCCCGCGGCCCCGGCGACCTCCTCGGAGACGCGATCGACCAGTTCCTTGAGCATGGCGAACTCGCGCGACCAGGCGACGAGCGGAATCATGACCTCGGGCTCCGCCGTCTCGCCGCTCTCCTTGTGCACTGCGGCAGCCGCCTCGAAAATCGCCCGTACCTGCATCTCGTAGATCTCGGGAAAGGTGATGCCGAGCCGGCAGCCGCGATGGCCGAGCATGGGATTGGACTCTTTCAGCATCGCGGCGCGGTGCCGCACCGTCTCCGTGTCCACGCCCACGGCCCTCGCCACTTCGTCCATTTCGGCCGTCGTGTTCGGCAGGAATTCGTGCAGCGGCGGATCCAGCAGCCGGATCGTGACCGGCAGGCCGCGCATGATCCGGAACAGCTCGATGAAGTCGTCGCGCTGCATCGGCAGGATCCTGGCCAGGGCCTCCCGCCGTCCCGCGGTGTCCTCGGCCATGATCATCGCGCGCATCGCGACGATGCGGCCGCCATCGAAGAACATGTGTTCGGTCCGGCACAATCCGATACCCTCGGCGCCGAAGCGGCGGGCCATGCGCGCATCGGTCGGCGTCTCGGCGTTCGTGCGCACCTTCAGGTGCCGAACCTCGTCGGCCCAGTTCATCAGGGTGGCGAAATCGCCGGACAGGTCCGGCTGGATCGTCGGGACCTCGCCCAGCATCAGCTCCCCGGTGCCGCCATCGATCGTGATCATCTCGCCGTCGCGGACAGTGACGCCGCGCACGCTCATCGTGCGGGCCTGGGCATCGATCCGCAGGTCGCTGGCGCCTGACACGCAGGGTCGTCCCATGCCGCGGGCCACGACGGCGGCATGGCTCGTCATGCCGCCGCGCGCGGTGACGATGCCCGCGGCCGCATGCATGCCGTGAATATCCTCCGGACTGGTCTCGACACGTACGAGTATGACACGGTCGCCCTTCGCGGCACGGTCCTCCGCCTCGTCGGACGTGAACACCGCGCGGCCCGCCGCTGCTCCCGGCGAGGCCGGCAGACCGCGCGCGATGATCTTGCGCGTGGCCTTCGGATCGAGCGTCGGGTGCAACAGCTGGTCGAGCGACGCCGGTTCGACCCGTCGGATCGCCTCGCGCCGGTCGATCAACCCTTCCGCGACCATGTCCACGGCGACCTTCAAGGCCGCTGCCGCGGTCCGCTTGCCGCTGCGCGTCTGCAGCATCCACAGCCGGCCCTGCTGCACCGTGAATTCGATGTCCTGCATGTCGCGGTAGTGCGCCTCGAGGCAGCGGCGCACCTGCTCGAGTTCGCCGAACAGTGCCGGCATCACCTCTTCCATTGCCGGCAGGTCCGAGCGATTCGCCTGCTTGCCGGCGACCGTCAGGTGTTGCGGCGTCCGGATGCCCGCCACCACGTCCTCGCCCTGGGCGTTGATCAGGTATTCGCCGTAGAACTCGTTGGCGCCCGTCGAGGGATTGCGCGTGAAGGCGACGCCCGTGGCGCAGTCCTGGCCCATATTGCCGAATACCATTGCCTGGACGTTGACGGCGGTGCCCCAGTCCTCGGGGATGCCATGGAGCTTTCGATAGGTGACCGCCCGCGCGGTGTTCCAGCTGCCGAACACGGCGCCGATCGCGCCCCACAACTGCTCCATCGCGTCTTGCGGAAACGCTCTGCCGAGCTCCTCCTGGACTTTCGTCTTGTAGGCCTGCACAAGCCGCTTCCAATCGTCCGCCGTCAGGTCGGTGTCGAGGCTGACGCCACGGTCCTCCTTTTGCAGCTCCAGCAGTTCCTCGAAGTGGCTGTGGTCGACCCCGAGCACGACGTTGCCATACATCTGGATGAAGCGGCGATAGCTGTCGTAGGCGAATCGCGCATCGTTCGACCGCGCCGCCAATCCTTCGACCGTCTGATCGTTGAGGCCGAGGTTGAGGACGGTGTCCATCATGCCCGGCATCGACACGCGCGCGCCCGAGCGGACGGATACCAGCAGCGGGTTCGACGCGTCGCCGAACTTGGCGCCGGCGATCGATTCGACGTGCGCCAGTCCGTCGGCCACCTGCTTCTTCAGCTCGGCCGGATAGCTCTTGCCGCTGGCGTAGAAATGCGTGCAAACCTCGGTGGTGATGGTGAACCCCGGCGGCACCGGCAGGCCGAGGTTGCTCATCTCAGCCAACCCGGCGCCCTTGCCACCCAGCAGGTTGCGCATTTCGGCCTTGCCCTCGGCACGGCCGCCGCCGAAGCGGTAGACCCATTTCTTCGCCGCCGGTTTCGTCTTTGCGGCAACACCTGATGCGAGGGCTTGCTTCGACGTCTTGCGCTTTGCCACGCTCATTTTCGACGCCCTCCTCCTAGCCCTCAATCTGCGAGAAGTCCGCCACCCGGCCGAGCGTCGCGCGGATTTGCGAAAGCAGCCGCAGGCGGTTGGCCCGCAGCTCGGCCTCCTCGCAATTGACCGTCACCTTGTCGAAGAACGCATCCACCGGGTTGCGCAGGCGCGCCATGGCGGTCATCGCCGCGGCGAAATTCTCTTCGCGCAGGGACGCTGCGATAGCTGTGCTGTTTGCCGTCAGCGCCGCCACCAGCGCCTGTTCCTCGGGTTCGCGCAATAACGTCATCTCGGCGGCGCCGTTATAGACGCGTCCGTCCTTCTTCTCCTCGATGCGGACTATATTGCTCGCCCGCTTGTAGGCGGTAAGTAGGTTCGCCCCATCCTCGCTTTCGAGGAACAATTTTAGGGCATCGACCCGCGCCAGCAGCCGCACCAGATCGTCCTCGCCGCCCAACGCGAACACCGCCGAAATGAGGTCGTGGCGTACCCCCTTCTCGCGCAGCGCGACCTTGAGGCGATCCGCGAAGAAGTCGAGAAGCTCCTGTGGCCTTGCGCGCGCAGTCATGCCGCCAGCCTGCTCCGCTAGAAGAAAGTCGGCTTTGCGAATGACTTGCTGCAGCGGTATCCGCAGTCTGTTCTCGACAATCAATCGGATGACGCCTAGCGCGGCGCGGCGCAGCGCAAACGGGTCCTTTGACCCTGTCGGCTTCTCGTCGATTGCGAAGAAACCGACCAGCGAATCAATCTTGTCGGCTAGCGCGACGGCGACACTCATCGGCGCATTCGGGCAGCGGTCGTTCGGTCCCAGGGGCGCATAGTGTTCGGCGATCGCATTGGCCACCGCGACCTTCTCGTCTTCATGCAGCGCGTAGTAGCGCCCCATGAGACCCTGCAGTTCCGGAAACTCGCCAACCATGCCGGAGGTGAGATCGGCCTTCGCTAGCAAGGCCGCGCTGCGCACCTGATCGACATCGGCACCGGAAATGTAGGGCACGAGTTCGGCCGCCAACGTCTGCATGCGCGACACCTTGTCCGCTATCGTGCCGAGCTTGGCATGAAAGATGATGTCTCTGAGGGCCGGAACCCGTTCCTCCAGTTTTACCTTGCGGTCCTGGTCCCAGAAGAACTTGGCGTCGGAGAGGCGCGCCCGCAGCACGCGCTCGTTGCCGGCGATGATGGCCCTGCCTTTGTCCGCCGTCTCCATGTTGGCGACGACGAGGAAGCGCGGCGCCAGCTTCCCATCCTGGTCGAGAAGGGAAAAATACTTCTGGTTCGTCCGCATCGAGGTGGTGAGCACCTCCGGCGGAATGTCCATGAACGCCTGATCGATACGCCCCATCAATACGACCGGCCACTCAACGAGCCCGGTCACCTCGTCGAGCAGTGCTTCATCAGGCTTGACCGACAGCCCTTCCGCCTTCGCCAGCCGTTCGGCTTGCTCCTTGATCGCGACACGCCGCTCAGCCGGATCGAGAGTGACGTGCGCTTGGTGCAGTTTCGTCTTGTAGTCGAGAAAGTTGGCTACCTTGATCTCTTGCGGGGCAAGGAAGCGATGCCCCCGCGTGGTGCCGACGGGCTCGACTGTGATGGAGCGTATCGATTCGGCACCGAAGAGCTTTCGATTGGGATTGCTCGCATAGATGGTTTGGAAACTGGATCGCAAGGGTTCACCATGGAACATCGCCAGCAGCGCCTGGAGTGGCCTGACCCATCTCAGGTCGTTGTAGGCCCAGCGCATCGTCTTCGGCCAAGGAAACTCCCAGATCGTCTTCTCGACGATCCCTTCAAGAACCTCGGTCGTGCGCCTCCCTTGCTTGCTCACCACTGCAAACCAGAACTCGCCCTTGCCGGTGTCGCGCTTCTCGCATTGGTCGAGGCTCGTTAGGCCGGCGCCCTTCAGGAATCCCTGGATCGCCTGCTCTGGCGCGCCGACACGGGGGCCGCGCTTCTCTTCCGTCACGTCCGGCTGCGCTAGGGGCAGGCCGTCGACAACGAGGGTAAGGCGGCGTGGCGTGGCGTAGGCATG
>Ga0335076_10003386_pt1 | contig 16042 bp, 10 predicted proteins | sample Lox_Sample_25_FD_206717 | JGI IMG/M metagenome (GOLD analysis project Ga0335076, IMG submission 206717) | Soil microbial communities from Loxahatchee National Wildlife Refuge, Florida, United States - Lox_Sample_2.5 | ecosystem: Environmental > Terrestrial > Soil > Wetlands | place: USA...
ATGGCTCGACCAGGAGGGAAAAAGCTTCCGCGACGGAGGCGAAAGCAGACTGATACGCAGCATAGTAACACAAGCTGGGTTACGCCATCCGTTTCATGCGATAATTTGCCGCACCGCAACCGGCATCGGGATCGCAAGAGAATCCTGCATGTGGGAAGCGAACAAGAGGAACTGCCACCCCGATGGCGAGGTTGCAACGGACCAGGCCGGCGTCGGCCGTTTCTTGTGGTCGAAGCTAGATCTTCGAATGCTCGCTTCGACTAAGCCCGAACGTCACGGTGGGTTGGCAGGTACGCAAAATCCGCGGGGCGATGGGTGGAGCGATTCCGCCCCGCGAATTCGAGTAAGGTATTTCTGATGGTAGAGGCGCTTCCGGCTGCGACCAGCGCGGCAGATTGCGGCAGTCATAGTCCGCACGGTAATCCAGTACTCAAAACAATCGAGCCGCGCGAACTTTCGGCCGCATTCCAGACCCAGTTGAGGGCAGTGAGATTGAACGGCGGCGGCGTGAGGTCCGCATGATTCTTGTTGAACGGCACGCGCCTGCAATCGTGTAACGCCTGCGGCCAGCGGGCGCACAGGGCTGCGCGGGCGCAGTCGAGCACTGATGACCTGGGCGTGGCGGAACAGAATCAGTCCAACAGAAGAAGTTCATTGGCCAGCTCACTGTTCCTTACGTTTGGCGAGAGGTTTTGGCTTTACCGATCTCACGTCATCGAGTACGAAATCCCGACCCTGCTTCCGAACGTAGGCGGTTATTCTGAGACCCGGAGTCAAGTCTCTTATCTGTGCGCTGTCGGCAACGATGAATTCCATGCTGTTCGGTGCAATCATCCCCTCCATCAGGCCGGGGACGGCGTCATGAAACAGGGCGACGCTACCGGTCTCCAAGAACACCTGTGCAACTTCGCCGTGGATGACGTAACGGCCTGAAACTGGCACCTTGGGCTGGGCGACGGCGTGCCACGGATCGGAGAGCTTCGGATCGTGCAACAGCCGATCATCCGTCAACGCACGCAGGTAGGCCAGCAGATCAGCCCGCTCTGCAGCGGTCAAGCTGAATCCTTTTACGAATTCGCTCTTGTTTGGATTCCGGGAGCCATCTCCGGCGCGCAGTCCCTTCTCGATGGTTCGCCCGCCATTCTGGTAGTGTTCGATTGCACCCTCAAGGGTGGCGACACTTCCATCATGCATGTAAGGCGCGGTCACCGCGATGTTGCGGAGCGTCGGCGCCTTAAACTTGCCAACATCTTCAGGCGCCTGAGTAAACAAATATAGCCCGAGATTCGGCTCGGGGTACGAGAACTTGCCCGTCAGGTTGTAAAGACCCGTATTGTGGAACTCCACCTCGGCAAAGCCCTTTCCGTAGTAATCCACGGAACCGGTGAAGTTGAATCCGCCGTGACAGTGGAAGCATTCAAGACGTTCGCTGAAGAAGAGAGCTTCGCCGCGCTTGGCCGACTCGGAAATCGCCCCGGGATCGTCGCCGTTCTTGTAGCGATCGTAAGGCGAGTCGCCGGAGAGGATCGTGCGCTCGAAACTCGCAATGGCTTTGGTGATGTTGGCGAGGGTGAAAGGGTCGGAGACGCCGGGATAGGCTTCCGAAAACAGCCTGTGGTAGCGCGCCTCCGCTTTGAGCCGCTGGAGAAGGAGATCCTCCTTGCCCGACATTCCCAATTCGACGGGATCATCCCCGAACATCGGTACCAGGGCCTGCGTTTCCAGGCTGCGCATATTGGGATTGGCCCACGTGAGGACTGGACTGTAGGCGACGTTGGCGAGACTCATCGGGCCGCGGGGGTGTAGTTGACCGGTCGAGCCAAGACCGCGCCCACGTTCATCGGCGAAGGCCCGCTCCTGTTTGTGGCAACTTGCACAGGATTGGTTCTGATTCAAGGAAAGCCGGGTATCGTAGAATAAATGCCGGCCGAGCTCGACCTTCTCTTTGGTCATGAGGTTATCCGCAGGGGCCTTGGGGTATGGGAAGCCTGGCGGCAGATCCCATTGATACGTTCCCAGTTCCGACACCTCGACGGCGCGTTGCCGATTCCGCAATTCGCGCACGTAGAGGACCACCTGCCAGCGCTGCGTTTCGTCGAGCGTCCCTTCGAAAGCGGGCATATGGTCTCCAATCCCGTTCACTACAACCCAGTAGATCTCTCCGTCCCGCATGGATTCCATGAGGTAGTTCGAAAGATCCGTGGGACGAACAGAAAGCTTCCCGGCAAGCACAGTGCGCGCTTTGCCATCCGGTCCATGGCAGGTGGCGCATGACGAGTCGAACAGGGCTTGGCCCGTGCCAAGTGCCGCTTCAGAAGCGGTCAACGGGTTGTGGATACGCCGAGCTTCCAGAGGAGCGTTTGCCCGCCCATGCGCGTCGTGGGCGAATACGGGCGCGGACAAAAACAAAACGACAAGAAGCTTCGACGACACTGTTACTCCCGTGCGGACAGAATCCCCGTTCCCGGTTTGCCAACTCGGAAGAAACTCTGCGGACGCGTCGGGTTCTGGCCGAATGCCAAGCCCAGATTCGCGAAGACCGGCGCACAGTCGGGGTTTTCGACGCTCGACATGCAGCCGCTCTTGTACTTCTCCGGGGTGTGATCAACGTCGGAGTCTTTGAACAAGGCGGCCAGATCAGCAACCACTACGCCGGATGAAATCTCGAAATCGGGCAGGTCAATCTCGGGCCGATTGGGCTGGGCGCACGACGTGGGTGGCACAGTCTTCTCTTTGTTCGGTTGACAACCGGTGCTGCCCAGGTGGAGGACGTAGCCTTGGGGACGCCCAGTAGTCGCGAACTCGATGCGGGCGAATTTCCGGCCGGCATTCCACGTCCAGGCGAGAGCGGTCATGTCCAAGGGCGGGGGCATCTGGGTCAGGTCGGTATGATTTTTGTCAAAAGGCACTCCGAGGGCAAACCGAAGGCCCCGATACGTATGGCCGCCCGGCACGGAACCAACCAGTTCCGTATTCATATCCGGATTGCCGTTCGCGCAGCCACCGGAGCCGCTTTCGAAATCGAGCAACGCGACATCATCCAATTGCCACCGGCTGAGTTGCTTCAATTGAACCGGAACCTCGCGGCCTTTCTCGTCCAACAGCCGCACGTTGTGCACATAGAGACGGAAATCCTTCGGCTTGATCGTGGACTTGGTGGTTCCGATGCCCGTGTACGTACGCCCACAGGCAAAATCCTCAGACCCCACCACGGCCTTGAACGGGATTGTCACTGGTTGGCTCTGCCCATTGGCCGCAGCGGAAAGCAGGGCTCCCATGATTGCCAATCGAATTCGTTTCATAGCATTTCTCCTAAGCAGATCGAGTGACCTCTTCGGGACCGTAGATGGACTCTCCCACCGGCAACGCCGCCTTGCGCGGCCGAATCTTATTCCACTTCTTCACCGCAACGCGGTTCCACCACATCAGCATTCCCGTCATTCCCAGTAGCGCGGGGCTGAGTCCTAAAACGAGCCAGAGGGTGTAAACCGGAAGACCTCCTCCAAAAGTCCCGAAGTGCAGCGAGGGAACCCAGGCGATAATCGCGTCTCCCGTGGATCGGTCTTCCACCGAGTCCACGCGGAGAACGCTGGCAGTATATGGGTCCAGGTAGACGTAGTTCGAGTTTTGATACTGACGGGAGCCTCCATTCATGAGCGTGATCTTGACAGGCTGGCCGGAGCCATGCGAGAGCATCACCATGCTCACCCAAGTACCGGGAACCGCATGCCGCGCCGTCTCTATCAGCTCGCTTACGGAAACCTCCTTGGATTCCGGCCGGGACGGCAAACGAGGAGCCGCGGCCTTCTGTCTAAGCGGTGAGAACCAGCCGACCAAAGCCTTGCTCTCCTCCGGCCAGGCATAGTACGCGCCGGTTAGCGCGATGATGACCGTGAAGATCAGCGTGAAGAACCCAACCGCGCTGTGCAGATCGTAATTCAGTCGTTTCCAGCGAGCGCGCCAATTGATGCTCATCGCGCGCTTTGCGTGCGCGATGCCTGGCCACCAGATCACCAAACCGGTCGCGCACAACAAGAAGAGCATCAATCCACCTACTCCGTTCACCACGCGGCCTGTCTTTCCTCCGAGCAGATTGAAATGGAGCTGCTGCAACCAGGTCAGGAAATCGTCGTTGGGGTGACCTTCTCCGACGATCGCCGCATTGAACGGGTTGACGTAGAACTCGTGGCCGCCCATGTGCGAAGCCGAAACGCGAAACGTCGCATTCTCTTCCGTGGGCATACGGACACTCATGATGGGGAAATCGGGGTGGGCCTTGCGGACCGAGTCCAATACCCGATCAGCTGACACGTGGGGTCCCGAGCCGTTGACCCGGGTCAAGTCCCGGTCCAACCAGTCGCGCATCTGGGGTTGAAAGACCAGCGCGCTGCCGGTAATTCCGATAATCAACGCATAGAGGCCCGCAACCAGACCCGTATAGAGGTGAATCTGAAACAGCCATTCACGGGCCGCGAAGGATCGGGGCTTCCGGAGGACACGCGCTGCGATTCCCATCATCTAGCGATCTTCTCCAATGCGGATGCGCAGGCCGACGTAGGCTTGGCGTCCGGGCGCCTGGTAAAACTGGTAATACATTCGATCCAGCATGTTGTTCAGCGACGCGAAGAACGTCATGCCATGGCGGAACTCGTAACCCGCCGTGGCTTCGGCGATGAAGTACGGATCGTAAGAGCCTGGAACTCCGTGCACGATGTCGGTGTTTGTGTTGGTGGTATACAACGCTGATATGTAACGGCCGCCGATGGACCCGCTCCAGCGCCGCCGTTGCCCTATGATCGAGAAATTCGCCACGGTCTTCGGCACACCCGTCACATAGCGACCCTGCGAAAGCGGCACCGCGCTGTTCTCGGTAATGCGCGAATCGTTGAACGTGTACGTCTCCGTCAAGTGCAGCCAGGATCGGATTCGTTCGCGAATCGCGATTTCGACCCCGCGCGCGTAAGAACTTCCCGCGTTTACCGGAATGTTGGTCGCGCCGCTCGGGTCCGTCGCATAATCGACGGCCGTGTAGATTAGATTCCGCACGTAGTTCTGGAAGAAAGTCGTGTCTGCACTGACGGTCTGGCCGATCCGCTTTCGCAGCCCCACCTCGAAGCTCCGCACGGTTTCCGGCTTCAGAGCGGGATTCGGTTCTGTTACGGTTCCGGGTGGATAACTCGACGACGTGTACAGATTGTTCACCGTTGGGCCGCGAAACGCGTTCGCCGCCACGAATCGCAGGGTGAAATCCTTCGGGATCCGCCAGGAGAGAGCCGCTCTTCCCGTGAATGCCTCTTGCATTCGAGAAGGCAGCGCAACGAGCGGAACCGTGGGCCCGCTTTGCGTCCGGCCGCCGTAAGTGCGCCAGTTTTCAAAGCGTCCGCCAACCTCGAAAGTCAAGTTGCGCGCCAGTTGATAATCCGCTTGGGCGAATGCGGCCGACGCCATCACCAGGCCTTCGGCTCCTTTTGTAAAGAGAATCTTGCTGTCCCGCACAGCAAAATTCGACAGGTTATAGGTCGCGTTTCGAGTGATGTCCTGGCGGACTTCAGAACCCAGAATGTACTTCTGGCGGCCAGACGGAACAAAATTCCACTGAACGTCGCCATGGGAAGACCGGTTTGGATACTGGGTCGTCGTCCCGGGACCTCCTCCAAATGTTGCGCCGCCCGATGGCAGCGAGGACCACTCGTCTATCGAATCAGCCATGCCCGCCCCGACGCGCAGCCAACTCCGCGAGCTAAATGAGTGGTACACGGACCCGATGAAATACTCGATGCTCTGGCCGCCCGGTCCGGCGACGAACAAGTTCGGGGAAATCGTAATCCTCTTGATCGAACCGCCGTAGTTGAAAAAGAAACTCCCGCTCGTGATGGGATTGCCGGAGCTGTCCAATATGGTGGGTGTGGAGGAGTTATAGCCATACTGTTCGCGCATCTGCATGTACTGGAAAGTCACGGTGGTCCGGTCGGAAGCGGTGTAGTCGAAGCGCGTGCGGATAGCATCCTGGAAGAAGCCGTTGTTGCCCTGCTCGCCGATTTGGAAGCGCTGCGCACCGGTGTTACTTGGAACCAGCGGCGGAGCGGGCAGCAGCGGCGCGGCCGCCGAAGTTACCGTGGAAGCGCTCGAATAGACGCCCGGCCCGGACGGATATCCTTGCAGCTTCAAGTTCATATAGCTGCCGCTGAATCCAAGCTTCTTGTGGAACCAACGGTCGCTGAATCGGCCCTGGTAATTGACGGTCCCGAAGGCGCCGCCCTGCGCACTCAGTTCCAGGCTGCGTTCGGTGACTGGGCGGGTGAAAAGTTGAATCACGCCCGCCATCGCGTTTCCTCCATACAACACGGAACCAGGACCGCGAAGCACTTCGACACTTTGCATCTCGCTCACCGGCAGAAGCGCCCAGGTCACCTTGCCCGCATAGCCGTCGTTCATGGGCTGGCCGTCTAGTAACACTAGGACACGCGGCGAATTGGCTGCGAATCCGCGCATGCCGACCGCGGTGCTGGTGTCCGCCGCCCCTTTTTCCCGGTAGACATTCAGGCCCTCCTCGTAGGAAAGTGACTGATCGGCAAGAAACAAATTGCGGGTCTCGATGGTGTCGCGCGTTACTGCGTTCACAGCCACGACGGACTTATCGATCTCTACTGCGTCGCGCCCCCCGGTCACCACGACGGAAGAGTTCAGGCCGGAGACGCGAAGCTGGATGTTCACCGGCTCGTGCCGCTCAGACTCTGCGACCTGACGTTCTGCGGCATCGAAGCCTTGCATCAATACTGTAATTCTGACGGCGCCTGCTGGTGCGGCGGAGACTTGAAAAGTCCCGGTTTTATCGGTCCTTTCGGTGGCGTCCCAGGTTGCCGCTGTGCTGCTGACTTGAACGTTGGCGCCGGCGACCGGCGCTCCGGCCGGATCGGTGACTGTCCCGGAAATAGAGCCCCGAGACGGTGTGTCCGGTGGCTGGCCCACCAAAAGACAGGACGACAAAACAAAAAAGCTGATTACGGAGAAAGGGAAAGTTTTCACGGTTGATTGAGTGGTCCACGCGAAGTCACGATGCGAGACTGTCGTCGGATGGAAACTCGATTGTAGAGGCGGCGCGGAGGTTAGGGAATGCGTCAAATTGTCGCACGAGTCGTGATCCCATGGCCGGGCCTCGTCGGCGCGCGAGTGACTGCTCAGACTAGCCCTCAAGTTTTCATTTGCTTGGTCCGGGCGGAAATTCGGCGGGTCGGATGAAAACGCAAAATCCACGGGGCGAGCTGGTGCGAGGGTCGCCCCGCGAATTCGCGTGGGGTATTCCTGATGCTAGAACTGGAGCAGCCTACGAGCAATGCGGCATATTGTCGCAGTCTGGCCGACAGTCATGGCCATCGTGGAAGCCGGCGCCACTCTCGAGAAGTTTCTCATCTCGACAGATCTTCATAGCGCTGCGAAACGAAATCCCAGTTGATGACATGGACAATGGCGCCGAGGTAATCGGCTCGACGGTTCTGATATTTCAAGTAGTAGGCATGCTCCCATACATCGATCCCCAGTAACGGCTGGCGGCCATTTAGCAAAGGACTGTCCTGGTTGGGAGCGGTGTCCAGAACCAGTTTCTTGTCGCGGTCAACGGATAACCAGGCCCAGCCGCTTCCGAACACTCCCACGGCGGCGGTTCGAAGCTGTCCTTCGAACTGCTCCTGACCGCCAAAGGAGCGGTCCAACGCCTCGCGGAACTTCCCTGTCGGTTTACCGCTTTTTGAAGCCGGGGCGAGCATCTGCCAGAACAGAGAGTGATTCGCATGGCCGCCTCCCTGGTTTCTGACTTGCGTCCGAATCGCGGCGGGAAGCGTTTCCAGGCGTTGCAGCAACTCGTCGACACTCAGCTTCGAAAGGGAGGGCTCGGCGGCGACGGCTTTGTTCAAATTGTCCACGTACGCCTGATGATGCTTGTCATGGTGAATCTGCATGGTTTGCGCATCGATATACGGCTCGAGCGCATCGTAGGCGAAGGGGAGCCTGGGTAGGGTGAACGGTGGGTCGGCGGCGAATACGATTTTCGCAGCAGATCCGAGAACTGCCAACTCGAGCAAGGATCTTCGTGTCATCGCTTCGATTCCTCTCCTTTGTGATTGAGTTCCAAACGCTTTCGGGCCGCGAGATCCCGCGCACGCGCGATCTCATCGGCGGTCATCTCCTTGGCAACTTTCTCCCGGAGCTGAGCGCTCGCTTGGATTTGCGTCGCTGCGAGGTCGAGCCACGCGTAAGCCCAGACGTAGTCGCGGGCGACCGCTTGTCCGTTGGCGTACATCAGCGCCAGGTTGTTTTGTGCAATGGCATATCCTCGTTCGGCAGCCTTTTGAAAGAGGTTGAAGGCCTGTTCGAAGTCGCGTTTTACCGCGCGCCCTTGCAAATACATGCTCCCGAGGTTGCTGGTCGCCTCGGGATCGTTCTGCGCAGCAGCCAGTCGATACCAATGGATCGCCTCGGCATCGCTGCGCGTCACGCCTTTTCCCGTTGCGCAGAGCACGCCAAGGTTGTTCTGTGCTTCCGGGTCGCCTTGGAGCGCCGCCTTTCGATACCAGATCGCCGCTTGCTTGAAGTCACGCGGAACGCCTTTGCCGGTCTCGTACAGATATCCCAGGTCGTATTGAGCGGCAGACAGCCCCTTCTCCGCTGCAAGACGATAAAACTGCGCGGCGCGGACGTAGTCTTGAGGTACCCCATCCCCTTCGGCGTACCGTACTCCCTGACGGTATTGCCTTTCAGCCTCTTTCCCAGCCACTTTCGCTTGGCCTGACCGTTCGGACGGGGGAGTGGGTGTTCGGGTCACAACGTCGGCAGGACAGCCCAAGGGAAAAAGTATCGCAAGCCAAATCGCGCCGTAGGATTTCATGTTGCCTCCCGGATGACGGGCTTCGCCGACAGCACACTACGCCCAAGCCGAGTCGTTCGCCTGGAACCATCAAACCCCATTTTGGACGCATCGTCCTGCGGCAAATTGTCGCAGGTAGAGGTGGAGGATTCAGTGTATACTTCTCGGTGTTCCCGGCGCTCGGAAGCCCCTGAGTTTTGGTTTGCTGCCTTCAGGCCCCCGAGGTTCTTGAGAGCATCGCTCAGGGAAATCCAGCTGGACGTCCTGAGTCCCTCCGCGTTGAGAAGAGCTACCCACCCGAGCTGTGTAAGCTCAGCCGAATACTGGCTGCCCCATTACCTATTTCAAAAAAGGAGCACCCCAATGAGATTCCGTATCCTCCGGGAGGTAAACAGACGCCGGCTCATTCCCGCCCTTTGCGCATTCACCATGCTCATGGCGGCGCCTGCACTGCTTGCCCATACCTCGCCGGTAAGCATGGTCCCAGCGGCCGAAGCATCGGTCGCTTCGCCGGAAAGCGTCGTGATTCACTTTAGCGGCGCGCTTGAGCCTAAATTCAGCATGATCACTGTCACGGATGGAACAGGCCACGTCATGAACAAGGAGCAATCTGTCGTTGGCGCTGATAATAAAGTGATGACTGTAATGCTCCCCACGTTGTCGCCAGGCATTTATACGGTGCACTGGGTCGGCGTTTCCGTCGACACGCACCGCTCTCAGGGCGATTACAAGTTCACCGTAAAGTAGCGTGAACGCGATTCCAACTCTTAGCGTCGTGCTTGCATCCCTTTCCGATGGGTGCTACGTGCTTATCGTTGGAAGCCTACTGGCTGACCGCTGGATGCATGCCGCTTGGCGTGACGCAGATGCTAGCGCCAAAAGTATCCGACATGCTGCTTTGTCGCGTTTCCAAGTGGTGTGTTTAGGCGTTCTGACAGTATGCCACTTCGTGCGACCCTGGTTCGTGGCCGCCAGCATGAGCGGCTCCAATGGGTTTCGGGAAAACCTATCGCTCATCCCCGCGGTTCTGTCGTCAACGCGCCAAGGAGTTTTCTGGTACGCCAATCTGGCCGTGATCGCAATCTTGGTCGCAATTCGATTTGGAAGCGGCAGCGGCAAGCGGCCGTTTGCCTCGGGGCTTGCCCTCGCCGCCCTGTTCGTTCTTGCACTCACCAAGGCGGCTTCGAGCCATGCCGCCGACGACGGAGACTATACTCTCCTCGAGTTCTCCGAGTTCCTCCATCTCATGGCCACCGCGGTGTGGGCTGGCACAATTCTTGTGTCGGGGTTTGTCATCGTTCCATTCCTGGCGCGGCTAGCCAACCCCGAGACCCTCTGGAGTTTTGGGGGCCGTCTTTCACGAACGGTGACGTGGGCGGTCATTGTGCTGGTGCTGTCGGGGATTTACACCTCTGACCGTGAATTGAGCGGCTCGTTGAGCGGGCTCTGGACGAGTGCTTGGGGACGGATACTCTTGCTCAAACTCGCCTTGGTGGCCGCCGCCTTGTGTTTGGGGGCGGTCAGCCGCTTCCGCTATGTCAGGCGAGCTGCGACTACCGCGAGAGCGGCCGAGTTTGCTGGCTTGCTGCGCGCCGAAGCTACGGTCATGGCTGCCGTGTTGTGCGTTTCGGGCCTGCTTGCAAATACCAACCGCGTGACGCTCTAGCGTTGGCCTGCGTCAGGCAATGAACAACTTCCGAACGGAGATCAAGGCTTGCTGAAGAACCTTGTCCTCTTGGAATTCGGAGCGTGCGGCGATCGAGACTCCCTCGGCGTGCGACAATTTGCCGCATTGCGCGAAGCAAATCGCAGATCGCAGGCTAGAGAGTGGAAGGCTGAAACTTCGGCCCTGGGGCAGGAATGCGGCGAAGAACTTCGATGCGGAAAGTCGTGGGGATTCTGGCCGTGGCGTTATGGACAGCGCAGCCGGCGCCCGGGCAGGACATGGTGAGAGCGGAAAACGAACGCCGTATCGCACGTTTTCCCGAAGACCAGCGAACATTTGAGCGCTTCCGGTTCTGGGTCGCCAGTCTGCCAGCCAACGAACGAGAATCGGGCGGCCAAGTTCCCCAGCGGGAAGCGCTTCTGGCCAAATTTGCCGCGTGGCTAAGGGATGGCGGGTTTACAGGGGCCGAGGTAGACAAGCAGGTGGCGCTGTTGAAAAGACGAGGCGCCGCTGAGGACGCAGAATTCTGGAACCGGCGCCTGATCACGGAAAGGCCCGACTGGTTCAATCCGCAGCCGAACGCATTTCTCGTGGAGGTAGTGAAAGACCGAAAGCCCGGCAAGTCCCTGGATGTGGCGATGGGGCAAGGGCGAAATGCCATCTGGCTGGCGCAGCATGGGTGGGACACGACGGGCTTCGATCCAGCCGATGAAGCGGTTGGTGTGGCCAGGGCCACCGCCGACCAACTCGGTCTGAAACTCCACACGGAGATTACGACAATGGAGCAGTTCGATTTCGGTGAGAACCGATGGGATCTCATCGTGCTGTCGTATGCCGGCTGCAGCCAGTTGGCGCGGCAAGTGGAAAGGGCACTGAAACCGGGCGGCATCCTGGTGGAGGAAGCATTCCACACAGACGCTTTGAAAACTCTGAAGATCGGCGGGTCGCTTTGCGGGCCCGGTGAACTACCGCATGCCTTTCAGGGTCTGAGGGCACTGCGTTATGAAGAACCGGTTGCACAACCCGACTTTGCCCCTCGCCCGGTAAGGATTGTGCGCTACGCGGCGGAGAAACCTGCGCCATGACCGGAAACCCGATAAAGACCTTATGTTCTGGCATGCACAGAGGCGTTGGTAACTACGCCGTAACAGGGGTAAGGACACGGCGCATTCGTTTCATTCAGACCGCCCAGCTTGCAACTCCAACTAGGACAAACTATGCACCTTCGACGATTCCGTAACCGCGCGGCTCTGACTCTCTTGTTCTTTCTGATTGGCCCGACGGCACTTTTGGCGCAGACTGAAACCGCCTCGCTTACCGGAACAGTTCGCGACCCGCAGAATGCGCCCATACCTGGCGTTGAAATCACAGCCACACGGGTCGAAACAGGCGTGGCCACGACTTCCATGACCAACCGCGCGGGGATCTACACGTTGGTAGGTTTGCAGCCCGGCCACTATAAGCTGTCGGCACGAAAGCAGGGATTCAAGGAGACCACGACCCCGGATCTGGCGCTCTCCGTACAAGACCGGTTGGAGCAGGACATCTCGCTCAAGATCGGGTCGGTGGCCGAAACGATAACGGTCGAAGCCAGCGCCCAAACGCTGAACACCCAGGACGCATCGGTGAGCACAGTCGTGGATCGGCAGTTCGCGGAGGAGTTACCGTTGAATGGGCGCAGTTTTCAGTCACTGATCGCCCTCACGCCGGGTGTCGTGGTCACACCGGTCAACGGAGCGGATCAGGGCCAGTTCAGCGTCAACGGGCAGCGGGCCGATGCCAATTACTGGACCGTCGACGGAGTGAGCGCCAATGTCGGCATCAGTTCCAACGGTTACATTGGCTCCGGCGTGTCGGGTACGCTCGGCACCAGCAGCGTGTTGGGTGGCACCAATAGCCTGGTCTCAGTCGACGCGTTGCAGGAGTTCCGCATTCAGACTTCGAGCTATGCTCCGGAGTATGGCCGCCAGCCGGGAGGCCAGATCTCCATCGTGACCCGTGCGGGCACGAATCATTTTCATTTCACCTTGTTCGACTATTTCCGGAACGATGCCCTGGATGCGAACGATTGGTTTGCCAATAGCGCTGGAATTCCCAAGCCGAAGGAGCGGCAGAACGATTTTGGGGGAACGCTCGGCGGGCCCGTCTGGAAAAACAAGACTTTCTTCTTCTTTTCTTGGGAGGGATTGCGGCTGCGGCTGCCGCAGACAGCATTAAGCCTCGTGCCGGATAAAAGTCCGGCCGATCCCAATTCGCGTCAATTTGCGATCCCCGCAATCCAGCCCTACTTGAACGCCTTCCCGCTGCCTAATGCCGGTCAAGCCTACGACACGCTCGGCAACCCGATTCCCGGCGTCGGCCAGTTCAACGCAAGCTTCGCGGTACCAGCATCGCTCGACGCTTATAGTATCCGAATCGACCACAAATTCAACGACAAGCTGAATCTCTTTGGACGTTACAACTATTCCCCGTCGAGCATCGATCAGCGCGGCTTCACGGGATCGTTGAATTCGGTTTCTCCTCAGACCATCACCGTTCAAACGGGCACGGTCGGAGCGACATGGACGCTGTCGCCGAACAAGGTGAACGATTTCCGCTTCAACTACAGTTCGACGGTCGGGACAACGGCGTTCAACCTCGATAACTTCGGCGGCGCCACGCCGCTGACATCGCTGCCCTTTCCCCAACCATACAACGCGACCAACGGATTGCTTCGATTCGCGGTTCTATCGCTCGGTGCCTATGGCGAGCTCGTGGACGGCGCAGCTGATGGCAACAAACAGAAGCAGTACAACCTGGTTGACGACTTTTCAGTGCAGGCGGGAACGCATGGATTGAAATTCGGTTTCGACTATCGCCGTCTGTCCCCGGCGGTGCTTGGAGGTCCGGCGGACAACGGTCTGTGGTACGCACTGGTCCCGTTCTTTTACGACATTCCATCGGCGAATACCGGAGCTACTGCGTTTAATGCCGTACAGGTGACGGTTCCGGTCACCTTCCTATTCCGCAATCTCGGAGCGTTTGCCCAGGACACCTGGCGGGTGAATCCTCGGCTCACCGTAACGTACGGCGTGAGATGGGACGTCGACTTATCGCCGTCCACCGTGAGTGGACCCAATCTTACGGCGGTGACGGGATTCAATCTCGCCAACCTGAAGAATCTGGCCCTGGCGCCCGGCGGCACCCAGCCGTACGCGACACAATGGGCGAACTTCGCTCCGCGCGTTGGTGTCGCTTATCAATTGAGACAAAATGACCGCTGGCAAACAGTGGTTCGCGGCGGATTCGGCGTCTTCTACAACTTATCTTCTTCCGAAACAGGGAACGTCTACAACGGAGCGGTATATCCCTATGGAGGATTCGCGACTCCGGCGGGAAACTTCCCGCTGACTGCGGCTGCCTTAGCCGTGCCGCCGGTCGTGCCGCCGGACGCGGCCAACGGTCAGACCCTCCACGCGGTCGATCCGAACCTCAAGCAGCCGTACACACTCGAGTGGAATTTCGCCCTCGAACAATCCTTGTCCAAACAGCAAACCTTCACCGTGACCTATGTGGGGGCTGCCGGAAGGCGCCTGCTGCAAACGGCCAACATTACTTTCCCTGCAGCGGGCTACAATTTCGCGATGGCGAACTTGACGACCAATGCCGCGACATCGAACTACAATGCGCTCCAGCTCCAGTATCAAAGGCGTTTGGCGGGTGGTTTACAGGCGCTCGCCTCGTATTCATGGGCGCATTCAATCGACACGGGTTCGGCCGGCTCGACCGGGAACCCCTCGAACGCCCTCGCTCTTTTGAATTCAAAGAGCAATGTCGGAAACTCTGACTTCGATATACGGCACACCGTGAACACCGGCATCACCTACGAGTTGCCCCGTTTGTTTCGGAATAGCTTCGCCAGCGCGGCGCTTCAAGGCTGGTCTCTGGAAAGCATCCTCCAGGCCCGATCTGCTCCTCCGGTGAACATTTACTATTCGGCGCTGAGCGCGTTGACGAGTGGATTTGCCGCCGCAACCCGGCCGGATGTTGTGCCCGGTGTGCCGTTTTACCTTTACGGGCCGCAGTTCCCGGGCGGCAAGGCATTGAACCCTGCCGCATTCGCCTCTCCTCCGCTCGACCCCGGGTCCGCTCTGCCTACCGCCCAGGGAACCCTGGCGCGCAATGCGCTACGCGGCTTCGGAATGGTGCAGTGGGATCTGGGAGTTCACCGTGACTTTCTACTGCGCGAAGGATTCAAACTGCAATTCCGCGCCGAGTTGTTCAATGTCCTGAATCATGCCAATTTCGCTCCGCCGGTGGGCGATCTCGGATCCCCCGGCGCACCCAATCCTCAGTTCGGATTCTCCACACAGAATTTGGCGCAGGGCCTCTCCGGTGGCGGCGTCGGCAATGGCGCATTCGATCCTCTTTATCAGGTAGGGGGACCACGGTCGATCCAATTGGCGTTGAAGTTGATTTTTTGACGGCGGCTTCCCATGACCGTAAACCAACGCATCCATCGTTCCCTCACCTGGCTGCACCGTTGGACAGGCTTGCTCATGACCGTTTTTCTGGTCGTCGTCGCGCTGACGGGATCGCTGTTGGTTTACACGGTGGAAATCGACCGGATCGTAAATCCGCAACTGTTCGCTCAGCCACAGGCCGGCACTCAACTCGAGATGGGCGAAATCGCCGAGCGCGTCGAAGCTGCCGATCCGCGCGTACGGACTGGTTACTTTTTCCGCGACATTCCGGATACGGTCTCGGTGAGGATTCAGCCCCGTAACAACCCGGCGACCGGAAAGCCCTATGACGTTGACTTCGATCACGTCTTTGTAGATCCGTGGACCGGCAGGATTTTGGGACGCCGCGGGGGCAACAGCATCTTTCGAGGCAGGATCAATCTGATGCCGTTCATACGGGCCATCCATACGGATCTGGCAATGGGGCCAACGGGCGCCCTAGTGTTGGGTTATGTCGCTCTCGCCTGGACGATCGACTGCTTCGTAGGCTTGTACCTGACCCTGCCGGTACTAAGCGGAAACTTTTGGCGTCGCTGGAGAACGGCATGGTGGGTAAAGTGGAGGGCGAGCGGGTTTCGTGTGAACTTCGATCTGCACCGGGCGGGCGGACTGTGGTTCTGGCCGCTGCTGTTCGTCTTTGCCTGGTCAAGCGTGCGGTTTGAACTACCGCCACTTTACGACAAGGTGATGCGATCGGTCCTGCCCTACGAGACGGCCGCCGATCAGTTTGCCCAATTTCCGCAGCACATGATTGAGCATCCCAGACTGGGTTGGCGAGATGCTGAAATCCAGGCCGCGAAGGTAATGCAACAGGAAGCCACCAAACACGGTTTCCACGTTCAGCGCCCTGTTGTCCTCGCTTATATCGAACCACTGGGGGTGTACTCATACGGCGTCCAGACCGATCTCGACCTCCGCGCCAGGAATCCTGACACGGGCATCTACATCGACGGTGATACGGGTGAACTGAGGCATCTCTTCCTGCCTCGAGGTCCCAGCGGGAACACCTTCACC
>Ga0335076_10003388_pt1 | contig 16037 bp, 15 predicted proteins | sample Lox_Sample_25_FD_206717 | JGI IMG/M metagenome (GOLD analysis project Ga0335076, IMG submission 206717) | Soil microbial communities from Loxahatchee National Wildlife Refuge, Florida, United States - Lox_Sample_2.5 | ecosystem: Environmental > Terrestrial > Soil > Wetlands | place: USA...
GCATCAGAGGGGAATTGCTCGTACCGACTTCCAAAAGGTAGCGGTGGGCTACCAGTGTGAAAGCGGGGCGCCAGTCGAGCAGGAGATCGTCATGTTCGACGCGTTGATCGAAGGCGCCCCCGTATTTATCGCGGGTCGGTTGAGTCCTGCGCCGCGTGCCGATATATCAGACGGAGAAGCCAACTCGAGTTGCTCGCTAACCGAAGCTGATCTCGTCACTCGTGAAAAGCATATTCGAAGGCTCAGAATGTCCTTCCCCATCCGGCCACTATCACCCGCGGAGCGGAAGTCGCCGTCGCCGGAAGTTGGCGCGTATGCGCTGCGATCCGTTCGCGCATACCTTAGGAGAACTGGAAGAGCTGAGGTGAAATCGATCACGGTCGGCCCGCTGCGCGAGCAGGATCCTTACCTAGTCGTCGCGGCTTCGGATGACCTCTACTTGATTGCATCCCCCTCTCAAGATGAGCTTGTCTCCGCGAATTTTTGTGGTCCAGTATTTAACCCCGATCGATTTCTTGGCCGTACAGCAACCCAGAGGTCTCCGTTGCTTCTACGCAGAGCTCGAGAGAATTTGGCGCAGCGTGGCGTGAATTTCGAGGTTCAGTAGGGATACCTGGTAGCCGTTCAGGGCACACTACAACTACTGGAAGCATATGGCATAATAGACCATATGCCGAAGGCGACCCTGCTCTTTTCATTCAAGGCCAAGCAGGGCCGCCTCGTCATCGAAATGGTGCTTTGGCAGCTGCCAACTCGTTCTGAGGAGCGCCGGCACGGGCTGAAGTACCGTCTCTACCTCGGTCGTGACGGTTCGAGCCTGGTGCGCTACGACAATGAAGCCGGAAAAGGCGATCACCGGCACCTGGGATCGCGAGAGGAAGCCTACGAGTTCAACACAGTTGAGAAGCTGCTCGAGGATTTCAGGACGGATGCCGAGCGGCACGGATGGAGGTGGGACAAGTGAAGCGGATCTACGTAGAGGTCATGACGTCAAGCGAGGCGCTGAATCGATTCGGTCGGGTTCTGCGCCGAAGCGGCAAGATCAAGGCGGCAGCCGAGCCGACGATCGCGGTAGGATCGATCGGCGAGCTCACGGCGCTGCTTTCGCCGAAGCGGATGGACCTCCTGAAACATGTAGTGCAGCACCGAGGTCTCTCCGTGCGTGCGCTCTCGAAGGCGCTGGGGCGTGACTACAAGAACGTCCATACCGATGTGACGGAGCTCGAGGCATCCCGACTGCTGGAGCGTGACGCCGAAGGGCGCGTGACCGCGCCTTTCGACGAGATCGTGATTCGCGCGCCGCTGCACGAGGCTGCCTAGTCGACGAAGCCAAGCGGTATTGGGCGGATTGGAAGCGGAGACAGGCGTGAGCAAGAAGCGAGTGGTGGGCGGGGTTTCCCACGAGGAACGGGAAGTGGCGGAGCTGCGACGCAGCCGCAAGCTCGCCGTGGAATATCTCAGGGCAGCGATGGAATCCCTGGACGATCCGGAGAATCGATCGGCAGGGCTGCTCGCGCTGCGCACGATCGTGGAGGCGTACGGGGGCATGGCGGCCGTGGCAGAGGAGGCTGGAATCAGCCGCGAAGCGCTCTATCGCTCCCTGTCCCCCGCGGGGAACCCGACGCTCAAGACACTCATAGCGGTGCTCAATGCGGTTGGCATGAAGCTTTCGATCGAGAAGGGCGAGCGATTGGCGGCATGACTTGCACGGCGTGACGCCACACTACAACATGTTTCGTGACTATGACCCGCGTTGACCGTCAGGCCTTCGGAGGCCGCGGATATTCCACCACCTTGCCCGCCTTGCGCTCGAAGGCATCGCGCTTGGTGAGGAGCCTTTCCTGGCGGCGCGAGATGAGCGGGAAATGCCGCAGCTCCACCAGGCGGTCGTGCGTCTTCCAGCATGATTTCTCGGCGGTCACCCACTCGGCGGGGTCGATGCGCCGCATGTCGAAGGGCGCCGAGTAGCTCCTGAGCGTCTTGTGGCCGCGCTTGTTCGAGTACTCGTGGAAGTAGGAGAGCGCCAGCTCGCGCAGCGTGCGGTAGATGGGATCGCGGTAGCGAAGCGGCGTGCCGTTGGTCTTGGAGATCGCGCCCCACGCGCCGTGGCGCCGGAACACCGCGATCACGTGCGGATAGTCGCTCAGGTCGCAGTCGAGATGCACGAGCAAGGGTGGGTCGCCGTTGGCCCAGAGCGCTGCGGCCGCGACCATCGCGCCCTCGATGCAGTGCGCGCGGCGTTGCCTGAGCACCTCGCGCACCGAGAGCACGGTCTCGCCGCCGATCTCGTGGTTGATTGGAATGGCGTTCAGGAACGCCTGGATCTTCGCGGGCGTCGACAGGCGCTTGAGGATGAGATGCTCGCGCGGCGTGAGGCCCAGGTCCTCGCGGCGGGCCGTGCGCCGCCACGAGGGCCGCTGCAGGCCCGCGTCGGAGACGCTCACTTTCTTCGCATTCCGGTTCCTGGCCGCCATCGCCTGGCTCTCCGAACGTTCGCGGATGGATCAGTGTATCTGGGGCACTTCGCGCGCGACGCAAGTGCGCCGCCGGACCCCGTCGGGCGAGATTATCTCCGTCACGTCGATGGGCCGGCCGTATAACGCCGAAAGATTTTCCGGATTGATCGTTTCGATTGCATGACCGGAGGCGAGGACCTTGCCGCCCCGCAGCATCACCACGCGGTCGGCGATGCGAAGCGCGTGGTCGGGATGGTGGGTGGAAAAGAGCACGGCGGTGCCGGCGGACCTGAGGCGCGCGACCTCGTCCAGGATCAGCGCCTGGTTGCCGAAGTCGAGGTTCGCGGTGGGCTCGTCCATGACGAGGTGGCCCGCTTCCGTGGCGAGGGCGCGGGCGATGAGGGCGAGCTGGCATTCGCCGCCGCTCACGCGATGGATGGGCCGGTCTGCGAGCGCCGCGATGCGCAGCCGCTCGAGGCTCGCCATCGCCACCGCGCGGTCGCGCTCGCCGGGCGCGCCGAAGACGCCGCGATGCGCGGTGCGCCCCATCTGCACCATCTCGAGCACGCTGAAGTCGAAGTAGCTCTGCGCGGCCTGCGGCACGTAGGCGAGGCGCGCGGCGCGCTCGCGTCCGGGCCAGGCGGCGAGGCTTCGCCCGTCGAGTGTCACGTCGCCCGCGAGCGGCGCGATGAGGCCGAGCATCGTGCGCATGAGAGTCGTCTTGCCGCTGCCGTTGGGCCCCAACAGGCACACGATCTCGCCCGCGGGAAGCTCGAGCTCCACGCCCGAGCCCACGCGGTGGCCGCGGAATCCGAAATCGAGAGCGCGCGCGGCGAGCGTCATTGCGAGCGCCTGAACGCGACGGCGAGCAGCACGATGAACACCGGCGTTCCCACGAACGCCGTCACCACGCCGGGAGGAATCTCGGTGGCGAACATCGTGCGGCACGCGGTATCGACCGCGAGCATGAAGCCCGCGCCCAGCACGATCGACAGCGGCAGCAAACGCGCGAAGGCCGCGCCCGTGAGCATGCGCGCCGCGTGCGGCACGAGCAGGCCGATCCACCCGATGGTGCCCGCGAGCGAGACCGCCGAAGCCGTCGAGAGCGTGGCGGCGACGATGATGGCGATGCGAAGGCGCTTCGCGTCGATGCCCAGGCTCACGGCCTCGTCCTCCGAGAGCGCCAGCACGTCGATGCGCCAGCGCAGCAGCCAGAGCGCCGCCACCGAGAGCGCGATCGGCAGCAGCGTCGCGGGCAGGTCCCGGGGGAGCGCGCCGGTGAAGCTTCCCAGCAGCCAGAACGTGATCGCCGGAAGCTGGTTGTAGGGATCGGCCACGTACTTCACGAGCGCGATGCCGGCGCCGAAGAGCGAGCCCACCACGACGCCCGTGAGCACGAGCGTGAGAATCGGGTCCCGGCCGCCGATCCACGTGCCGATGGCGACCACGAGGCCCACGGCGATGAGCCCGCCCACGAACGCGAAGGCCTGGATCGCCTCGATGGGCAGCGAGGCGAGCACCGCGAGGCCCGCGCCGAGCGCGCATCCCGCGGATACGCCGAGGATGTCGGGCGAGACGAGGGGATTGCGGAAGAGGTTCTGGTACGCGGCGCCCGCGGCTGCAAGCGCGGCGCCCACGCAGAGCGCGGCGGCCACACGCGGCGCGCGCACCTGCAGCACGATCGCATCGACGTTGCGCGCAAGGCCGCTTTCCTCGCCGAAGAGCGAGGCCCACAGCACGCGGATCACGTCGCCGGTAGCTACGGCGAAGCGGCCGACAGTGAAGCTCCACGCGACGAGGACCAGCAGCAGGACGAGCGCGATCGCGATGCCCGCCGGAAATCGCGTCCGCGGAAGGATCATCGCGGCGACACGCCCGGCTCGGCGAGCAGTGAATCGACCTGCGCGGCCGTGGGCTCCTGCTGGTAGAAGAGCTTGTAGAACCGCGCCACCTCGCGCTTGAGATCGTGGTGGAAGGTGCCGGGGTAGAGGATGTCCGAGAGCCAGATCAAGCCGATCAGGCGATTGGCCCCCGGCGGGAAATCGAACCAGCCGAATGGCAGGTGCGGCGAGAGGTACACGCGCTTCGAACGCACCGCGCTCACGGAGTTCCAGACCGGGAGCTTCCACACGTCGCGATAGAAGTTGGGATCGTTGGTGACGATCACCTCCGGGTCCCACAGCACCACCTGCTCGAGCCCCACGTTGGTGAGCCCGCCGCGCTCGCCTCCCGCGACGTTCTTCGCGCCCAGCAACTCGATCGCCTCGACGTTGATCGAGCCGCCCAGCCCCGTCTGCAATCCCTGGGGTCCGCGTGCGTAGTAGATCGTCGGGCGCTTGTCCATCGGGATGGCCGCGATCCCGTCGCGAAGCTCGCCCATGATGCGCGAGGCGTATGCGGAGAGCTCCTTGCCGCGCTCCGGCACGCCCAGCACCGACGCGAGCTTCTCGAGCTGCGCGGGCGTGGTCTCGAGGTGGCCGTCGAGGAGCACGTAGGGGATGCCCGTCTGCGACTGCACGCGATCGGCGAGCGAGGCGTAGGTCTCGCGCGTGGAGCCCACGTCCACGATCACGTCGGGCTTTTCCTTCAGGACCACCTCGACGTTCGCCGTGCTGCCGCGGCCCGTGAGGCGCCCCAGCTCCGGAAGCTCCGCGTATTTCTTCGGGACCCATTGCGACTCGTCGTCGCGGAAGTGGCGCGTCCAGCCGATGAGCTTGTCGGGAGCGAGCGCGAGCACGAGGACGGATGCGGGCGGGCCCGCGGCATAGACGCGCTCGATGCGATCGGGAAGAGTGACCTTGCGCCCGGCGTCGTCGGTGAATTCTCGCGCCGCGAGGGCCGGGCTCGCGAGCGCCAGCACCGCGAGAAGAACGGCGACGAAGCGGACCGACTTCATGGAGCCGGGGCTACGGACCGGGATGGGCCGTGGCGGGCGCGAGGCCTTCGTACACCTCGCCCGCTTGCTGCGCGTCGTAGCCGGCGAGGGCCTTCACCATCGCGTGGAACTCGGCGCCCTTCAGCGTGGCGAGGAGCTCGCGCATCGGTTTCGACGGGAACTCCTCGGTGCGGCAGGCGAGCAGGTAGATCTCGCGGCACAGGGGGAGGAAGTCGAGGCGATACTGCGTGGCCGCGGCCTGCACGCCGAATCCCACGTCGGCCTGGTTGCCCGCGATCAACGCGGCGACTGCGCCGTGCGTGATCTCCTCGGTTTCGTAGCCAAGCATCCGAGTCCGGTCGAGCCCGTGGGAGGAGATGAGGAATTCCAGCAGCGCGCGCGTGCCGGAGCCGCGCTGGCGATTGACCATCCGAACGTCGGGCCGGCAGAGGTCGTGCACGTCCTTGATGGATTTCGGGTTGCCCGCGCGCACGATGAGGCCCTGGGCGCGCGTGACGAAACGGATGAGCTTGAAGCCGCTGGCGGGAAGGCATTCGGCGTAGCGCTGCGCCATCAACGCGCCGAGCGGCCCCTCCGGCAGGTGGAAGCCCGCCACGTCGCACTCGCCGCGGCGAAGCGACGCGAGGGCGTCGAAGCTGCCCTTGTATTGCAGGCCGATGGTGGCGCGCGACGAGGCCGACATCTCGCGAAGGCCCGCGATGGCGAAGTCGTGGCTCGCGTGCACGACGAGCGACGGCGCCTGCTCCGTGAGCGATTCGTTCAGCGCGTCGGCGAACTCGGCGGCGAGGTTCTGCAGCTCGGGCTCGAGGCGCGCCTGGGCGCGCTGCCCCGCCCAGAGCAGGCGCTTGCCCAGCGGCGTGAGGCGCGTGCCGCGCCCCTTCATCTTCGTCACGAGCGGCGTGCCGAAGAAAGCTTCCCATTCGGACACAACGTTCCACGCATGGCGGTATGAAATGCCCGCGCTCTCGGCGGCGTGCGTGAGCTTCTGCGAGGCGTCGAGCTCCGCGAGGATCGAGATCAGCTGGAAGTCGAAGTCCTTCTCGCTGGCGGAGTGGAATCGCCATACGGGGCGGATCTGGATTCGGATCATCTTTCCATTATGGCAGGTTGCCCGCACGATGAAGTCGGACTACGATGGGCTCGTTGCCCCACCTCGGGGCGCACAAGGCACGATGAGCGCATTCGACCGAGTCGACGCATCGTTCCCGGCCCGTGCAACGCGGGCTTGCCAGAAGACGAACCCCAGATCGATATATGAACGGCGCTTCCGGTGGGATCTGGAAGCGGCCGCGCCCTGTTCCGCAACCGCAATCCCTCACCGGAGACATCGATGGACATGAACCGCCGGCAGTTCTTCAAGGCCTGCACGGCGGGGCTCGGAGGATCGAGCCTCGCGTTGCTGGGTTTCTCGCCGCAGCCGGTCCTCGCCGAGACGCGCGAATTCAAGCTCTCGCGGGCGACCGAGACGCGCAATACCTGCCCGTACTGCTCCGTAGGTTGCGGAATCCTGATGTACGGGCTCGGCGACAAGGCGAAGAACGTCGCCGCCGAGATCATCCACATCGAGGGGGACCCGGACCATCCGGTCAATCGCGGCACGCTCTGCCCGAAAGGCGCGGGCCTGCTCGATTTCGTCCATAGCGAGAATCGACTCAAGTATCCCGAGTACCGCGGCCCCGGCGAGAAGGAGTGGAAGCGCATCTCGTGGGACGAGGCGCTCACCAAGGTCGCCAAGCTCATGAAGGCCGACCGCGACGCGAACTTCATCGCGAAGACGGCCGACGGGAAGACTGTCAATCGCTGGCTCACCACGGGAATGCTCGCGGCGTCGGCATCCTCCAACGAAGCGGGCTACATCACGCACAAGGTGGTCCGCCCGATGGGGATGCTGGTCTTCGACAACCAGGCGAGGGTCTGACACGGCCCGACGGTGGCGAGTCTCGCCCCGACGTTCGGCCGTGGAGCAATGACGAATCACTGGGTCGACATCAAGAATGCCGATGTCGTGCTCATCATGGGCGGCAATGCCGCGGAAGCGCATCCGTGCGGCTTCAAGTGGGTCACTGAAGCCAAGGCGCACAACAAGGCGCGCCTCGTCGTCGTCGATCCCCGCTTCACCCGCTCGGCCGCCATGGCCGACTACTACGCCCCGATCCGCGTAGGGACCGACATCGCGTTCCTGGGCGGGGTGATCAATTACCTCTTCACGCACGACAGGATCCAGCACGAGTACGTCAGGAACTACACCAACGCGCCGTTCGTGCTGACCGACAAGTACTCGTTCGACGAGGGGATCTTCTCCGGCTACAACGAGGCCAAGCGCTCCTACGATCCGTCGTCCTGGGGCTACGAGAAGGACAAGGAAGGCTACGCGGTCGTCGATCCCACGATGGAGAACCCGCGCTGCGTGCTGCAGGTGATGAAGAAGCACTACTCGCGCTACACGCCCGAGATGGTGTCGAAGATCTGCGGCACGCCGAAGGAGGCGTTCCTCAAGGTCTGCGAGCACATCGCCTCCACGTCGGCCCCCGATCGCGTGATGACGATCATGTACGCGCTCGGCTGGACGCAGCACTCGCAGGGATCGCAGATGATCCGCACGGGCGCCATCGTGCAGCTGCTGCTCGGCAACATCGGCCTCGCGGGCGGCGGCATGAACGCGCTGCGCGGGCACAGCAACATCCAGGGCCTCACGGACCTGGGCCTGCTGTCCAACCTGCTTCCCGGCTACCTTTCGCTGCCGCGCGACGCCGAGCAGGACTACGAGAAGTACATCGAGTCCCGGGCCCTGAAGCCCCTGCGCCCGAAGCAGATGTCGTACTGGCAGAACTACCCGAAGTTCCACGTGAGCCTGATGAAGTCGTGGTTCGGCAACGCCGCCACGAAGGAGAACAACTGGGCGTTCGACTACCTGCCCAAGCTCGACAAGCTCTACGACGTGCTGCAGGCCTTCGAGATGATGGGCCAGGGCAAGATGAACGGCTACATCTGCCAGGGCTTCAACCCGCTCGCGTCGTTCCCCCACAAGGCGAAGCTGATCGGGGGGCTGTCGAAGCTGAAGTTCCTCGTCGTGATGGACCCGCTCGCCACCGAGACCTCGGAGTTCTGGAAGAACTTCGGGCCCTACAACGAGGTCGACACCGCGAGCATCAAGACCGAGGTGATCCGCCTGCCCACCACGTGCTTCGCCGAGGAGGACGGATCGCTCACCAACTCGGGCCGGTGGCTGCAGTGGCACTGGAAGGGCGCCAACCCGCCGGGCGAGGCGCGCACCGACGCCGAGATCATGGCGGAGATCTACCTGCGCATGAAGGCGATGTACGCCAGGGACGGCGGCGCGTACCCGGACCCGATCCTCAACCTCACCTGGACGTACAGGATCCCGAACAACCCGTCGCCCGAAGAGCTCGCGATGGAATACAACGGCAAGGCGCTCGCCGACGTGATGTCGCCCCCGGACCCGAAGAACCCGAAGGCGCCGCCGACGGTGCTCGTGCCCGCGGGGCAACAGCTGCCGAGCTTCGCGTTCCTGCGCGACGACGGCAGCACCGCGTGCGGCTGCTGGATCTACTCCGGCTGCTGGCCCCAGGCGGGCAACCTCATGGCGCGGCGCGACAACTCCGACCCGTTCGGCATCGGCCAGACGCTCAACTGGGCGTGGGCCTGGCCGGTCAACCGCCGCGTGCTCTACAACCGCGCGTCGGCCGATCCGTCGGGCAAGCCCTGGAACCCGAGGCACAAGCTGATCGCGTGGAGCGGCAAAGCGTGGGCGGGATCGGACATTCCCGACATGCGTCCCGATGCGGCGCCCGACGAGCACGTGGGGCCGTTCATCATGACCGCCGAGGGCGTGGCGCGCCTGTTCACGCCCACGGGCATGGCCGAAGGCCCGCTTCCGGAGCACTACGAGCCTTTCGAATCGCCGGTGACCGCGAACCTCATGTCGCCGAAGAACCCGAAGGCATTCTCAAATCCGGCGGCGCGCGTGTTCAAGGGCGACATGGAGGCGTTTGGGAAACCGAAGGACTTCCCCTACGCGGCGACCACGTACCGCCTCACCGAGCATTTCCACTTCTGGACCAAGCACGCGGAGCTGAACGCCATCATCCAGCCCGAGCAGTTCGTGGAGATCGGCGAGGAGCTCGCGAAGGAGAAGGGCATCGCGAACGGCGACATGGTGAAGGTTCGGTCCAACCGGGGCGAGATCAAGGCGAAGTGCGTCGTCACCAAGCGCATCAAGGCGCTCGATTGCAACGGCACCAAGGTGCACCACGTCGGCATCCCGCTGCACTGGGGATTCAAGGGCGTGGCGAAGATGGGCTATCTCGCCAACACGCTCACGCCTTTCGTGGGCGACGCCAATACGCAGACGCCGGAATACAAGGCGTTCATCGTGAACATCGAGAAGGCCTGACGCCATGTCCTCACTCCAATCGCTGGACCTCAAGCAGCGTTCGGCCACCACCGTGCAACCGCCGTCGGCGCGCAGCAACCCCGAGGTGTCCAAGCTCATCGACATCTCCAAGTGCATCGGATGCAAGGCCTGCCAGGTGGCGTGCTCGGAATGGAACGACCTGCGCGACACGGTGGGAACCAACGTGGGCGTCTACGACAACCCCGCGGACCTGAGCCCCGAATCGTGGACGCTCATGCGCTACTCCGAAGTCGAGGAGAACGGCAAGCTCGAGTGGCTGATCCGCAAGGACGGCTGCATGCATTGCGCCGAGCCCGGGTGCCTCAAGGCGTGCCCGTCGCCGGGCGCGATCGTGCAGTACTCCAACGGCATCGTGGACTTCATCGAGGAGCATTGCATCGGGTGCGGATCGTGCGTGACGGGCTGCCCGTTCAACATCCCGCGCATCTCGAAGGAAGACCACAAGGCCTACAAGTGCACGCTCTGCTCCGATCGAGTGGCGGTCGGCCTCGAGCCCGCGTGCGTGAAGACGTGCCCCACCGGCGCGATCCAGTTCGGCACCAAGGAAGACATGAAGGAGCTCGCCGCCGAACGCATGGTGGACCTGAAGGAGCGCGGCTTCCAGAACGCCGGCCTTTACGACCCGCAGGGAGTGGGAGGCACGCACGTGATGTACGTGCTGCAGCACGCCGACCAGCCGGAGCTCTATCACCGCCTGCCGAAGGATCCACACATCAGCCCGCTCGTGAACCTGTGGAAGGGGCCGTTCAAGCCGCTCGCACTCGCCGCCATGGGAGTGACGGTGCTCGCGGGCCTGCTCCACTACCTCAAGGTCGGCCCGAAGGAACCCCACGGCGAGTCGCAATCGGATTAGAGGAACCGACATGCTCAGACCCAAGAACGCCATCGATCGCTACAACTACCTGGAACGCGTGGTGCACTGGCTGCTGGCGATTTTCTTCTTCACCGCCGCCCTGTCGGGCCTCGCGTTCTTCCACCCGTCGATGTTCTGGCTCACGAACTTCTTCGGCGGCGGGCCCTGGACGCGCATCCTGCATCCCTTCATGGGCATCGGGATGTTCGTGTTCTTCGCCTGGCTCGGCCTCAAGGTCATGGGACACAACACCATCGACAAGACCGACGTGGAATGGCTCAAGCATGCCCACGAGGTGATGGCCGGGGACGAATCGGCCGCGCCGCCGGCGGGCAAGTACAACGCGGGCCAGAAGGTGCTGTTCTGGCTGCTCACCCTGTGCATGCTCGGCTTGCTGGTCACCGGCTTCTGCTTCTGGCGCCCGTTGGCCGACGGCCTGCCGGTCACGCTCATCCGCTGGGCGTCGCTGCTGCACGCGGTGTGCGCGACGGGGCTCATCCTGCTCGTGATCGGCCACGCCTACATGGCGTTCTGGACGAAGCAGTCGATACGCGCCATGGTCCAGGGCTGGGTCACGCCTGCGTGGGCCAAGTCGAACCACCCCGCGTGGCATGACGAGGTGATGCGCAAGAACTGAAGGGCATCGCTTCATGGAGATCAAGCTCGCCACGCCCGAGCAGATTGCGGCGCGCGCCGGCGGGGACGCGCCGCGGTTGCGCCTTCCCGAGCGCGCGTCGGCTTTCGCCGAGAGGGCGCGAAGGCTGCGGCAGCTCGCACCGGGGCACTCGATGCAGGGCTACCTCGAGCTGATCGCGCTCGTGGCCGACAAGCAGCAGGCGGCGCTCGACGCGGTGCCGCTCGTGGCGTTGCCGCGTCCCGAAGCGATCGCGCAGAGCCACGAGCATGGAATGCCGCCGCTCGCCCACGCTTCGCATGCGCGCGACGTGGGTTGGTGCGACACGCTGCGGCGGATGCTTCGCGCGATCTCCGAGGAGACGGAAGGGCGCACGCACGCGGTGGCCAAGAGCCTCGAGATGAGCCGCGACGAGCTCTACGAAGCGCAGGCGAGCAAGCTCCTCGCGGGCGTGACCTTTGGCCTCGATCCGGCCACTGCCCCATTCATCGGGGCGGGCCTTCAGGTGTACTTCACGCACCTCGCGATCTCGCTGGGCGAAGCGGCCTTCCCGCCCATCGACGCGCCGGGAATCTGTCCCTGCTGCGGCAGCCGCCCCACGGCGAGCGTCGCGCGCATCGGCGGCGAGGCGGCGGGTTTCCGCTTTCTGCACTGTTCGCTCTGCAGCGCCGAGTGGCACATGGTGCGCATCAAGTGCGCGCATTGCGACAGCACCAAGGGGATTTCCTATTCGGGGCTCGACGACGGCAAGGAGAAGAAGGACAAGGCCGCCGTGCTCGCCGAAACCTGCGACGAGTGCGGCGCGTACCTCAAGATCGTCTACATGGACCGCAACCCCGACGTGGAGCCGTGCGCCGACGACATCGCGACACTCGCGCTCGACCTGCTCGTGACCGAAGCGGGGCGCGAACCGTACGGCGTGAACTTCATGCTCGTCCACGGAGACCCGGGCGAGCCTTCCGCGTGACGACAGTTCGCGGGTTCGAGTTTCCCGCGGGGCTCTGGTACCTCGTCGAGCAGGACACGTGGGTTCGGCGAGAGCCCGGCGGGCTCGCCACCGTGGGCATCACCTCGCTCGGCGCCCACATCTCCGGGGACTTCATCGAGTTCATCGCGAGGCCCGTGGGCACGCAGGTGGATCGCGACCGCTCCATCGGCGCGCTCGAGATGTCCAAGGTGATCCGTTCGGCGCGCACGCCGGTGTCCGGAACGATCGCGGAGGTGAACGCGAAAGTGCGCGCGAGCCCCGGCCTCATCAACGCCGACCCTTACGGCGAAGGCTGGCTTGCGCGGCTCGAGCCCGCCGCGTGGGACGAGGACGTGAAGCTCCTCGCGACGGGCGACGCGGTGGCCGCCGCGGTCGAGGCCTACATGTCCACGCTCGTTGAGGCCTTCGGCATGGAGAAACCCCCCGCCTGAGGCTGGCATGTGAAAGCGGTTTCATATGGTGCGGCGAAGGAGCGGCGGATACATTCGACGCACCATGGATCCTGTCGCGCGTGCCGCGCAAGAGCCCTACGCTCTTCTGCCTTCCGTAGACAAGTTGCTGGGCGACCCGGCGGTGCAGGCGCTGGTCGAGCGCCACGGGCGCGTCGTCGTCGTGGGCGCCATCCGCGACCTGCTTGCCGGGCAGCGCGAAGCCATCTCGCGCGGGCAAGCCGCTTCGCCCGGCGATGCGCTCGCGCGGAGCCTCGGTGAGGCGATCGAGAGTCGCAACGCGCCCCGGCTGAAGCGCGTCATCAATCTCACGGGAACGGTGCTGCATACGAACCTCGGGCGCGCGCTCCTGCCGCAGGAGGCCATCGACGCGGTCGCGATCGCGATGGCCAGCGCCACGAACCTCGAATACGACGTGGATACCGGCGGGCGCGGCGATCGCGATGACCTCGTCGTGCCGTTGATCGGCGAGCTCACGGGCGCGGAAAGCGCCACCATCGTGAACAACAATGCCGCGGCCGTCCTCCTCGCGCTCAACACGCTCGCCCGCGGCAAGGAGGTCGTGATCTCGCGCGGAGAACAGATCGAGATCGGCGGCGCTTTCCGCATGCCCGACATCATGGCGCGCGCCGGATGCAAGCTGCGAGAGGTCGGCACCACCAACCGCACGCATCTCAGGGACTACGCCGAGGCGATCGGCCCGAAGACGGGGCTCGTCCTCAAGGTGCACGCGAGCAACTACGCGGTGACGGGATTCACGGCCGCGGTGGACGAGGGCGAGCTGGGTTCGCTCGCTAGGGAACGCGGCATCCCCTTCATGGTGGACCTGGGAAGCGGCGCGCTCGTCGATCTGTCGCGCTGGGGGCTGCCGAAGGAGCCCACGGTGCGCGAGACGCTCGCGCATGGCGCTTCAATCGTCACGTTCAGCGGCGACAAGCTGCTCGGCGGGCCGCAGGCGGGCATCATCGCCGGCACCCGCGAGCTCGTCGCGCGCATCAAGAAGAATCCGTTGAAGCGCGCCCTGCGCGTGAACAAGATGACGCTCGCGGCGCTGGAGGCGGTCCTGGCGATTCATCGCGATCCCGACCGGCTCGCCATGCGTCTCACGACGCTTCGCCTGCTCTCGCGGCCGGCCGCGGAGATCCGCGCGCTCGCCGAACGATTGCAGCCCGTGATGCAGCGAGCCCTGGGCGATGGCCCTGACGTGGCCGTGGAGGATTGCGCGAGCCAGATCGGCAGCGGCGCGCGGCCCGTGGAGCGGCTTGCGAGCGCCGCGCTGGTGGTCCGCCCGCGCGAGGCGAAGGGAAGCGGGACGCGCCTCGCGAGACTCGAGAAGGCGTTGCGCGCGTTGCCTACGCCCGTGATCGGGCGCCTCCGCGACGGGGCGCTCATCCTCGACCTGCGCTGCCTCGAAGACGAGGCCGAGCTCGCGGCGCTCCTGGAGAGGCTTTCGCCATGATCGTCGGCACCGCGGGGCACATCGACCACGGCAAGACCTCGCTGGTCAAGGCGCTCACGGGCGTGGACACCGACCGGCTCAAGGAGGAAAAGGCGCGCGGCATCTCCATAGAGCTGGGCTACGCGTACCTGCCCCTTCGCGATGGGCAGGTGCTGGGTTTCGTGGACGTGCCGGGCCACGAGCGCTTCGTCGATCACATGGTGGCGGGTGCCACCGGAATCGACTACGTGCTCCTGGTGATCGCGGCCGACGATGGGCCGATGCCGCAGACGCTCGAGCACCTGGACATCGTGGAGCTCCTGGGCGTGCGCCGCGGCGCCATCGCGATGTCGAAGATCGATCGCGTGGACGACGCACGGCGTGCGGAGTGCCGCGCGCAGATCTGCGCGCTGCTGGCGAGCACTTCGCTTGCGGGCGCGCCGATGTTCGACGTGTCCAGCGCGACGGGCGAAGGCCTCGCGGAGCTGAAGGAACATCTCGCGAACGAGGCGGCGGCATTCGAGGGGCGCCGTTCGACCGGGGCCGCGTTCCGCCTCGCGGTCGATCGGTGCTTCACGCTGGATGGCGTGGGGACCGTCGTCACGGGCACCGTCGCTTCGGGCGAGGTCCGCGTGGGCGATGAGGTGGCCGTCACGCCCTCGGGCCGAATCGCGCGGGTTCGCAGCCTGCACGCGCAGAATCGCACTTCGACGGCCGGCCGATGCGGCGAGCGATGCGCGCTGGCGCTCGCGGGGCTCGCGAAAGAAGAAGTTGCCCGCGGCGAGTGGATCGTCGCACCCCGCCTGCATGCGCCCACCTCGCGCTTCGAAGCGCGCCTGCGCCTCTCGGCGCGTGAATCGCGCGCGTTGGCCCACTGGTCGCCCGTGCACCTGCACCTGGGCACCGAACACGTGCTCGCTCGCGTGGCGCTCCTCGAGGGCGAGACCCTCCCGCCCGGTAGGGACGCGCTGGCGCAGATCGTTTCCGAACGCCCGATCGGCGCGCTCTCGGGCGATGCCTTCGTCATTCGCGATGCATCGGCCTCGCGCACGATCGGCGGAGGCCGCGTGATCGAGCCCGCTGGACGGGAACGCCACCGTCGGGCGCCCGAACGCATCGAGGTGCTTCGCCGGTTCGAGTGCGAGGATCCGCTCGAGCGCCTTCGCCGGGCGCTCGAAGTCTCTCCCGACGGCGTGGACCTCGCTGCGTTCGCCATCGCGCACAACACGCTCATCGACGAGCGCCAGCTGGGAGATGCCGTTCGCGTCGTCTCCGGATCGCTCGATTTCGCGCTTTCGCGGTCGAGCTGGATGCGCATTCGCGAGCGGCTGCTCGCGATGCTCGCCGAGTATCACGATCGCCATCCCGACGAGCTGGGCCCGGACCTCGGGCGCGTGCGCCGCATGGAGTTCCCGCGGCACGACATCGCGCTCGTCGAAGAGGCGGCCACTTCGCTTCTCGGGGAAGGCAAGCTCTCGCGAAACGGCCCGTGGTGGCACCTGCCGTCCCACTCGCTCAAGCTCACCGCGCAGGAAGAAGCGCTCGCACAGCGAGTGTTGCCGCGCCTGGAGGACGAGCGCTTCGATCCTGCGTGGGCGCGCGACCTCGCGCACGACCTGGGCGCGCCGGAAAACGAGATGCGGGCCCTGCTTCGCCGCCTCGCGCGCCGCGGCGAGGTGTTCGCGATCGTGAAGGACCTCTACTTCTCGCGCTCGGCGGTGGCGGAGCTGGCCGAGATCGCGCGCTCGCTCGAAGACGAATGCGGCGCCGTGCGCGTGGCGGAGTTCCGAGACCGCGCGGGCATCGGTCGCAAGCGCGCGGTGCAGGTCCTGGAATTCTTCGATCGCGTGGGATTCACCCGGCGTGCGCGCGACGACCATCGCATCCG
>Ga0335076_10003390_pt1 | contig 16025 bp, 15 predicted proteins | sample Lox_Sample_25_FD_206717 | JGI IMG/M metagenome (GOLD analysis project Ga0335076, IMG submission 206717) | Soil microbial communities from Loxahatchee National Wildlife Refuge, Florida, United States - Lox_Sample_2.5 | ecosystem: Environmental > Terrestrial > Soil > Wetlands | place: USA...
CGCTTCGAACCCGCGCTTCATGTTCAGTCCATGATCTCCGTCGCCGATAGCCTGGTCGAGCGCGGTCAATTCCTCCGCATGCGTCACCATGCACCGGGCGACCTCCCCGATTAGCCTGCGCTTCAGGTGTGTATCGATGGACATGGTTCACGCTCCCGCTACGCTGCGATCCGCTCACCCTCGGCGTCGAAATAGATCGGGTCGATCAATTCGATCGACAGCGTGTCTCCCGCCCTCCAGCGCGCGTGTGGATCAGCGAGGGTAATCAGGCTGTGGCCGCCGACTTCCAGGTGGAGATGATTCTGGTCACCCAGATGCTCTATGCGCTTGAGGACGCCTTGAGCCGCGCCATTGCGCGCATGCCCGATCCGCAGCTGCTCGGTGCGGGCGCCGATGGTGTGCGTACCGACAGGTGCGCCCGGCGTCGCCAGCAGGCTGGCAGGGATGAGGTTGATCGACGGCGTGCCCAGGTGCGCAGCGACGTAGGTATTGGCGGGCCGCTCGTACACCTCGCGCGGCGTGCCGATCTGAACCAGAGCACCTTCGGACAGGATACCGATCCGGCTCGCCATCGTCATCGCCTCGATTTGATCGTGCGTCACGTAGAGGATGGTTGCGCCCAGCTCGGACTGAATGCGCTTGAGCTCGAGGCGCAGCTCGGCGCGCAGCTTGGCATCGAGCGAGGACAGCGGCTCGTCCATCAGATAAATGGCCGGCGACCGCACCAGGGCACGACCGATGGCCACGCGCTGCATCTCGCCGCCGGAAAGCCGCGTAGCGCGGTTTTTCAACTTAGATTCTATGTGCAGCAGTTCCGCCACGCGCTGCACCATGCGGCGGACCTCTGCCTCGGCCATGCGACGGGCCGGGGAACGCAGCGGAAAGGCAAGGTTGTCGTACACGGTCAAGTGCGGGTAGAGCGAGTACTGCTGAAAGACGAAAGCCACGTCGCGCACGGCAGGTGGCTCGGCCGTGACATCGCGTCCGTTGATGCTCACGCTGCCCGCATCCGGCCGCTCCAGACCGGCAACAGTGCGCAGGGTTGTCGTCTTCCCCGCGCCGGTGGGCCCCAATAGAACCATCAGTTCGCCATCTGCAATTTCCAGCGAGAGGTTGCGCACGGCGTGCACGTCTCCGAAGCGCTTCGTGACGCCGGACAGACTCACGTCAGCCACCGATCTCTCCCTCGTGCAATGCGCTGCGCAGCGCGCGTCCGGAAGTTGCGTCGAACATCAGCAGTCTCTCGGCGCGGAAGGCCAGGCCAACGTTGTCGCCGACGCCGATTCGCATCGAGGACGGCAGTCGGGCTTTCACCTGGCCGTGCGGCGTTGTCACCGTGACGATCTGCGTCGTGCCAAGATACTCGGCACCAAACACGCGCCCGCGCAACGAGCTGTCGTCGGCGAGGCGCACATGTTCGGGACGCAACCCGAGGGCGAGCCGACCCGTCGCTTCCTCGCGCTGCTCCGGCACGTCCAGCATGGCGCCGTTTATCGTCACCGTCCGCTCGCCCGGGCGCACCTTCCCCTCGAAGCGTAGGAAGCTCATGGGAGGGGAGCCGATGAAGTCGGCGACAAACATGCTAGCTGGGCGATCGTAGATCTCCTGCGGCGTAGCCACCTGCTCGACCACACCCTGATTCATCACGGCAATGTGATCGGCCATGGCCATCGCCTCCAGCTGATCGTGCGTGACGTAGACCGTTGTGGCACCGATGCGCTCGTGCAACTGCCGCAGCTCGTTGCACATGAGGCGTCGGAACTCGGCGTCCAGCGCACCGAGCGGCTCGTCCATCAAAAAAGCCTTCGGCCGCCGCACGATCGCGCGGCCCAGCGCGACGCGCTGGCGGTCCCCGCCCGACAACCCTCCGACGCCGCGTCTGAGCAGGTGCTCGATACGCAGCAATCGCGCAGTCTCTGCAACGCGCCGCTGCACCTCCTTGCGCGGCGCACCCTGCGATCTCAACGGATAGGCAATGTTGTTGAACACGCTCAGATGCGGGTACAAGGCGAACATCTGAAACACGAACGCGATGTCGCGATGCGAAGCGCGTAAGAAGGCGACGTCCTCACCATCCAAGAGGATGCGTCCCTGCGTCGGCAGCTCGAGGCCCGCGATCATTCGTAGCGTAGTGGTCTTGCCGCAACCGGACGGCCCGAGCATGACGAAGAAAGACCCATGCTCGACGGTAAAGCTGGACTGCTTCACCGCTACGAAATCCCCGAACTGCTTGCGCAGATTCTCGACGCGGATCTCGGCCACGGCGCGTCAGTCCGGAAAATGGCTCACGACCACGAAGGCCAAGGTGCCGGCCAGGATGGTCACGAACGAATAGGTGTACAGCGACAGCGAGAACGGCTGCATGAGCATGAACACGCCGATGCCGATCAGGACCGTAGCGCCCGCTTCCCAGGGGCCGCGCCGGAAGATGCGTCTTGACGGGCGCGCGGTTGTACCCGGTAGGTGCGACATGTTCATCGCCGCAGCGCTCCAAAGGTGATGCCGCGCAGCAGATGCCGGCGCAGCAGGATAGTGAACACCACGATCGGAATCAGAAAGAGCGTAGTTCCAGCCGCCACCGCTGGCCAATCTTGCCCTCCCTCGCCGATGATGATGGGAATGAAAGGCGGTGCGGTCTGGGCTTCGCCCGAAGTCAGCAGCACGGCGAACGCGTATTCGTTCCAGGCGAAGATGAGGCAGAAGATCGCCGTAGCCGCGATGCCGGTGCTCGCCTGCGGCAGCACCACCTTCCAGAACGCTTGAAAGCGCGTATACCCATCGACCATCGCCGCCTCTTCGTACTCGCGCGGGATCTCGTCGATGAAACCCTTCAGCAGCCACACAGCGAGCGACACGTTGACGGCGGTATACAACAGGATCATGCCGAGCAAGGTATCCGACAGCCCCAATTCCCGGTACATGAGATAGATTGGGATCGCCACCGCGATGGGCGGCATCATGCGCGTCGAGAGAATGAAGAACAGCAGATCGTCGCGCAGCGGCACGCGGAAGCGCGAGAACGCATAGGCCGCGAGCACTCCGAGGAATACCGCGAGGAAGGTAGAGCCGAAGCCGATGATCAGCGAGTTGAGATAGCGCTGGCCGAACTTCGACGGTCCGGCGATCACCATGTTGCGCGAGCGGACGAGCTCCTCGTACCAGCTCTGCGCCTTGGGCAGGCTCGCAATGTACTCGGGCGTCTGCCGGGTGCGCGTGGTGAAGAGATTGACGTAGCCCTCTGCCGAAGGCTCGAACAGCACCTTGGGCGGGTAGGAGATCGAATCCGGCGGCGTTTTGAAGCCAGTCAGAAAAATCCAGACCAGCGGCACCATCGACAGCAACGCATAGAACACGACAGCCAGACCCGCGATGCGTTTGGTCCAGGGGGTCGGCTCGACAACGGAATGGGCAGCAGTCGAGGCACTCATCGATTCTTCACCGCATTCAGCGCCTTGACGTAAATGTTCGCAGCGCCGAATATCGTGACGAACAAGATTACCGCCAAGGCGGACGAGTAGCCGGTGCGCCACTTCTCGAACGCTTCGCGCTTGAGCGTGATGGATACCACCTCGGTGGTGGAACCCGGCCCGCCCGAGGTGAGCAGATTTACCATGTCGAACATCTTGAAGTTCTCCATGGCGCGAAACAGCACGGCCAGCATCAGAAACGGCAGCACCATCGGCACGGTGACGGTCCAGAACTGGCGCCACACCGAAGCGCGGTCCACCTCAGCGGCCTCGTAGATGCTTTCCGGGATCGACCGCAGGCCCGCCAGGCAGATGAGCATCACGTACGGCGTCCACATCCAGACATCCACCAGCACGATAGCCCAGGGCGCGAGCCGCACGTCGCCGATCATCTCGAATGAGCTCGCGTCGATCCCGGTGATCGACGCGATCAAGTGGTTGTACAAGCCGATCTGAGGCTGGAACAGGAAACTCCAGAACGTCCCCACCACGGCCGGGGACAACATCATCGGGAGCAGGATGACCGTGGTCCACAGGCTGTGGCCGCGGAAGCGCTTGTTGATCAGCAGCGCAAGCGCGAAGCCGAGCAGCACCTCGAGCAGTATCGACCAGAAGACGAAATGCGCCGTGACCTGCATCGAATGCCAGATGTCGGGATCGGTCAGAACACTGCGGTAGTTCTCCAACCCCACCCAGTCCGTCCCCCGGCTGGCTCGATTCGCCTTGAAATTGGTGAAGGAGAGCTGGATCGTCCAGATGAGCGGAAAGATATTGATCGCCAACAACAGCAGCACGGTCGGGGCGATGAAGACCCAGGTGATGGCGCGATCGGATATCCCGCGCAGCCGGCGAGACAAGGCCTCAGGGGTGCTCCCAGCGGCTCGGCGCGCCAGCTCGTGCGCCACGGTCGAATCAGGCATGGCAGGTCTCTGTTCCAACGGCCGGCGGACAGTGGGAGTTCAGCGTGCTCAGCCGGGGTGGGGGCCATGCCCCCGCCCCGGTCTAGGTTACATCTTCTTGCCTTCGTCCTTGAAGACCTTGGTCCAGTCCTGGATCAGAAGATCGAGGGCTTCCTTGGCGGTGCCCTTGTCCGCAACTACGTAGTCGTGCACGCGCTTCTGCATGTCGAGGAGCAGCTCCGCGTAGGCCGGCTCGGCCCAGAAGTCCTGCACCATCTCCATCGACTTCAGGAAGTCGGTCGCGAACGGCGCGCTCTTCGGGAAGCTCGGATCGTTGAGCACGGCCTTGCTGCACGAATAGCCGCCTAGCGACCACCACTTCTTCTGCACATCGGTCTGCGCGAACCACTTGATGTACTTTAGCGCATCGTCTTTGCGGTCGGAGTAGGCAACTACCGACATGCCTTGCCCGCCGAGCTGCACGCCTTTGTGTTTCTGCTCTGGATTCACGAAGAACCCGATCTTCGCCCCGCCGACGTTGGGATCCTTGTACAGGCCCGGGAAGAAGGCGAACCAGTTCATCATCATCGCAACCTGCCCGGATTTGAATGCATCGAGGCCTTCCTGCATGTAAGCGTTCGTCATGCCAGGCGCTGTGCAGCACTTGTACAAAGCCTTGTAGAACTCGAGGCCGGCAATCGCTCCCGGCGAATTCACGAAGCCTTCCATGTGATACGGCTTCTTCGGATCGTCGTACTTGAACCCGTACGGGTACAGCACGTTGGTCACGCCCATCGTGATCCCCTCGGACCCGCGCTCGGTAAAGATATAGGCGCCGTAGACCTTCTTGCCGTCGATGTCGCGGCCCTGGAAGAACTCGGCAATCTGCTTGAACTCGGCCCAGGTCTTCGGAGGCACCAGGTCGTGTCCGTGTTTCTTCTTGAACTCCGCCTGCAGCGCCGGCCGCGTGAACCAATCCTTGCGATAGGCCCAGCCCACCGAGTCGCCCATCGCGGGCAAAGCCCAGTAGTTCGGCGTGTTCTTGGGCCATTCCGAGTAACCCACGACGGTCGCCGGCATGAAGTCATCCATCTTGATGCCTTCCTTGGCGAAGAAGTCGTTGAGCTTCACGTAGTGCCCGTTCTCGGCGGAGCCGCCGATCCACTGGCTATCCCCGATGATCAGATCGCACAGCTTGCCTTTGGAGTTGAGCTCGTTGATGAAGCGGTCCGCGAAGTTAGGCCAGGGAACGAACTCGAACTTCATCGCAATACCGGTCTTGGCCGTGAAGTCTTTGGACAACTCCACCAGGGCGTTGGCCGGATCCCAGGCCGCCCAGCACAACGTGAGGTCTTTCGCGTGAACCGGCGCCGCCGCGGCACCGAGTGCGACTGTCGCGGCACCGATGAGACATTTGCGCAGCTTGAGCATGTGCATCTCCTCTGTGTAGTCGTTTGAACGCCGCTGCACGGACCGCAGCGGTACACCTGTGCCGCGTCGCCGCGGGTCAGACCTGGTGTCCGCCGAACCCTCCCGCGCGCCGCAATGATGTTTAGTCTTTCTGTTTAGTATTAGCGTGTCACTAAACCAAGACGCATGTCAATAGGATAGCGACAAGCATGGCGATCGATCGTAATGATGCGGCGCAATGTCCTATGCCATATGGGCGGCAAGCTTTTGCCCCGAGCCTGACGTGGTTCGGCGGGACTGCGCGGCGCGGCCGTGTGATTGTTTAGTGAATTGGTCCTAGCACCGAGACTTTGGTCCGTGGCCGGGATCCGCAGCGGTTGCCTCGCGTCACAAGGCCGAGGTCGCGGCTATCTGGAGCGCTCGCAAAGCCGGCTCGTCCGAGCGTGCTGCAGCGCCGCAGCGCCGGGGGATCGCTGCGCAAAAAAAAGCGCCCGGAGGACCGGGCGCTCGGGAAAGACTAGCTGTCTTGCAAGATCAGGCGATCTGGCGCTGCGCAGCTCCGGCTGTGGTGGGCTGCTTGTGGAACAGCCCATCCTTCATGATGGCGAGCAGCTTGTCCGCGTCCTGGAGAATCTTCACGTTCGCGAGCGGATTGCCGTCCACCAACAGAACATCGGCGAGGAAGCCGGGTTTGATCTGGCCTAGTTCGTTGCCCATCTGCATGATCTCGCCGCCCAGCTTGGTCGCGGAGAGAACCGCGTCCATGGGCGAGAAGCCGAGCAAGTTCACGAAGTGCTCGATGTCGCGGGCGTTGGTGCCATTGGGATTCCAGGCGAAACCGTAGTCTCCGCCGGGCAGGACGCGCACGCCGCGCTTCTTCAGCTCCTTCATGTTCTTGATCGCCACCTCCAGCTCGCGGCGGATCCCCAGGCTCTCTGCGACCTGCTCGGTGATTCCCCACTTGGCGGCCTCGTTGAGCGTGGTGTAGCTGATGCCGAGCGTGGGCGCGACGAAGATGCGGTCTTTCGCAGCTTCGAGCTGAGCGCACGCTTCGTCGTCGACCAGTGTGGCGTGATAAATGACCTCCACGCCGTGCTTGAGGCAGAGCTTCACCGATTGGGCGCTGCGGGCATGGGCAGCCACGCGTTTGTCATGCATGCGCCCGACTTCGCACACCGCGTCGATCTCGGCCTCCGTCATCACCGTGTGGTGAGCGCGCGAGTGGGGAATGAACTCGTCGCCGGAGGGGTTGATCTTGAGCGTGTCCACGCCTTCACGGACCATTTCGCGGGCGGTCTTGCGGAACTCCTCGGCACCATCGCAGACGATCGCGAAGGTTTCCCGATGCATGTGGCGCAGGCGCACATCGCCAAGCCCGGCGGTAGTCGCCAGCTCCGGACTCGCTGCAAGCGTGCGGGGACCGGGAATGTCGCCCGCGTTGATTGCGTTGCGGATCACGACATCCAGGCGAGCTTTGGCCGATGCCGCGCTGTTGCAGGCGGTAAATCCCTGATCCAGCAATTTCCTGGCGTTCTTGGCCGTGCGCAGGGTGTGCTCCTCCGGGGGCACGAAACCCAGGCTCTCGAGGTCAGCGGTGTCGAGGAAGGTGAGATGCGAGTGCGATTCGATCAGCCCCGGCATGAGCGTGGCCCCCGCGCCGTCCACTACCTGGGCGCCGTCTGCAGCGACCGACGTGCCCTTCGGGGCAACGGCTTTGATCCGGTTGCCTTCGACCAGGACCTGGCCCGCGAACGGCGGCGCCCCGGTGCAATCCAGCACGTTGACGTTCTTGAACAGAACCTTAGCCATGATTTACCTCCTGGTTCACAGAGCCGAGGCTTACTCCCGTCTGCGCGTCGAAGAACTGGAGCTTGCTTCGATTGAATGTAAAAGGAACGGTGCTGTCGATCGCAATAACCATGCGCGCCGGCACTGTCGCCTTCAATAGATGCTCGTCCACTTTCAGGGTGACGATCTGTTCCACCCCGTGATTCTCCACCGCGTAAACCTTGCCTTCAAGCCCCTCGCCCGGGCCAACGACCACGTCTTCCGAGCGAACGCCCAGCGTTACCCGCTCGGAGCCGCGGGCCAGTCGCGCCCCGACTTCCCCCGACACCGGGATTTCCAGCTTCCCGGGAGCAACTACCACCCGTCCATCCCGGAGCAGGCCCGACAACAGGTTCATCGCCGGTGAGCCGACGAAGGTAGCCACGAAAGTGTCGCGCGGCCGGTTGTAGATCTCATGCGGTGTTCCAATCTGCACGATGCGGCCGTGATTCAGGATGCCGATCTTGTCGCCCATGCTCATGGCCTCGACCTGATCGTGCGTAACATATAGGAAGGTCGCCCCGAGCTTCATCTGCAAATCCTTCAGCTCCGCGCGTAGGACCTCGCGCAGCTTGGCGTCCAGATTCGACAGCGGCTCGTCCATCAGAAACACGCGGGGCTGACGCACGATTGCTCGCCCGATCGATACGCGCTGCATCTCGCCGCCCGAGAGACGGTCGGTCTTGCGCTCGAGCAAATGCTCGATGCGCAATGTCTTGGCGGCCCGTGCTACCCGTTCGACCACGTCGTCCGGGGCAATGCGGCGATGCTTCGATTTGAGGGGGAACTCCAGATTTTCCCGCACCGTGTAGTGCGGGTACAGCGAGTAGTACTGGAACACGAGCGCAACATCGCGCTCGGCAGCGCTCCACTTACCCACGTCCTGGCCGCCGATCTCGATCGCGCCGGAGTCCGGTGAGTCGAGTCCTGCGATCAATCTCAAGGTGGTGGTCTTGCCGGCACCGGTGGGGCCGAGCAAAACGAAGAACTCGCCGTCGCCGATATCCAGGCTCAGTTCGTTGAGCGCCGTGTGGCGGCGGAACTTCTTCGTGACGCTGCGCAGCTCGACGTGGGCCATTTCGACTCAGAGCTTGATCTGCAGGGACTCGCCCGTGCGGGTGTTGAAGAAGTGGGTCTGCTTTTCGTCCAGCCGGGCCCATACCACGTCGCCGGCCTTCTCCACGTATCCGCTGGGGGTACGCGAACGCAGCAGCTGCTTGCCGAATTTCAGGTCGACGATATCGTACGGACCGAGCGGCTCTATGATGTGCGCCTCGACCGGGATGTAGCCATCCTTGGCTTCGCGTGCGACCAGCACTCCCTCGGGACGAACACCGACCGCCACCTCGTCCTCGGCGTGCCGGTGCTCGACCACTTTGGGATACAGCTCGCTCGGAAAGCGCAGCAAGGCGTCGTCCTCGCCCAGGACGACCTGCGTGAACCCATCGGCGGGACGGACCGCTCCGCCGACCACGTTCATGATCGGGCTGCCGATGAACTGCGCGACAAACAGGTTGGCCGGATGTTGATAGACCTCGCCGGGAGAGCCGACCTGCTGCAGCACGCCCTCGTCCATGATGGCGATCTTGTCGGCCATGGCCATGGCTTCGACCTGGTCATGGGTGACATAAACCGTAGTGGCCTCGTTCTGGAGGTGTATGTGTTTCAGCTCGGCGCGCATCTCCTCGCGCAGCTTGGCGTCCAGAGCGCCGATCGGCTCATCCATCAGCAGCGCTTTGGGCCGACGCACCAGCGCTCGACCGATCGCTACCCGCTGCATGTCGCCACCGGACAAGGCCGAGGGGCGCTTGTCTAGCAAACCCTCTATCCGTAGCGCCCTGGCCGCTTCGCGTACGCGCTGGTCCACCACGGCTTTGCTTTCCTTCGTCGCGCGCAGCGGAAACGCAATGTTCTCGTAGGCGGTGAGGTGCGGATAGAGCGCGAACAGCTGGAACACGAAGGCGATGTCGCGATCGGCAGCCTGCCGTGATTGCACGGGCTGCCCGTCGATCAGGATCTCTCCGGAATCGATGTCCTCCAGGCCGGCGATGGCTCGCAGCGTCGTGGTCTTCCCACAGCCCGATGGCCCCAGCAGCACGAGAAACTCCCGGTGCCGGATCTCGAGATTGAGCTTGCGGATGATGTAGTTTTCGCCGAAGTATTTCTCGACGTTTCTCAGCGCGATGTCAGCCATTGGAAGGAGCGTGATTCGTGGCTCGTTGTTCGTGACTCGTGGAACGTCGGAAAACCGCCGACCATTCCCATCTTCGGGCGCGCCATTACTCGTCCTCGGGCAGCGGTCTGATCTTCGAGAAGATGGAGAACCCGACCAATCCCGCGAGCGTGATGGTCACGCCATACACGTGCAACACCTTCACCCAGGGTTGGCACAAGGCGATGATGCCCAGCACCATCAGCCACATGGAGCCGGGTTCCAAATACTTCGCACTCAGTTGCCTAAATGACATCGTAACTTCCGTATCTCGTGGTTCGTGTCTCGTGACAAGGCGCGCAGCTTCTCGCGGCGCAGGCTAACTTGCCCTGTCCGGCCAGTTAAGCGCATAGCGCGGCCGAAGCCATTCGTGATTCACTTTCTGATGGCGCCGAACGTGACCCCACGCAGCAGATGCTTGCGCAGCAGAAACGTGAAGATCGCGACGGGGAGCAGGAACAGGAGGGTTCCCGCCGCAATGGCGGTCCAATCCGTGATTCCCGATCCGAGCTGGGATGGAATATAGGGCGGCGCGGTCTGTGCGCGGCGGTTAGTCATCATCAGCGCAAACGCGTATTCGTTCCAGGCCGTGATGAAGCAGAAGACGGCAGTCGCAGCGATTCCGGTAGCCGCCTGCGGCAGTACGATCTTGAAGAAGGCCTCCATGCGCGTGTAGCCATCCACCAGCGCAGCTTCTTCGTACTCCTTTGGAATCTCGTCGATGAACCCCTTCATCAGCCACACCGAGAACGAAAGATTGAAGGCGGTGTACAAGATGATGAGCCCGATATGCGTGTCCACCAGGCCAACGACCCGGTACATCAGGAACATCGGAATCGCTACTACGACCGGCGGAAGCATGCGCGTGCTGAGAATGAAAAAGAGCCAGTCCTGTTCGCCCGGCATGCGGAAACGCGAGAAGCCATAGGCCGTCAGAGTGCCCATGCCCACCGCGAGCAGCGTACTGCTCACCGCGATGATCAAGCTGTTGAGGAAGCGGCTCGGATAGCCCGATAGCTCGATATTGCCGTCGGAGTCCTTGATGAAGCGCTCGCCCAGGTCGTAGACGCGCTTCTCCCACCACGGCGCTTTTGCGTACACCTCGGGGTCGACCGCCCCAATCATCTGGACCCGCTTGGTGAAGAGCTTGACGAAGGCAGTCACCTCGGGCTTGAAGAACACGGTTGGCGGCACTGTCGTCGCTAGGCTGCGCGGCTTGAACGCAGTCGAGCTGATCCAGTAGATCGGAATGAGATAGATGAGCGTGAGCAACAGAACCAGGCCGACTGCCGCGCGGTTCAGGACCCTTTGTCGATTGGACTGAACGGCTGCCATCAACGCGTCCCTCGGAACGCAGCGCGCCGAGCCGTTGGGCTTGAAGGACAAGAGTTCTGCATATCGGCTAGCGCTCCTTCGCCCGGTTGAGGTATTTGACGTAGATGTTGGTAATCGCGAGCACCATGATCAGAACCATATAGGCCAGCGCGCAGGATGGCCCCGTCTGCCACTCCTGGAACGCAAGGCGGTAGAGCTTGATAGAGATGAGCTCTGTGGTTTCCTGCGTGCTCATGATGAACGCCAGGTCGAAGGTCTTGAATGCCTCCATGGTGCGAAAGATGATGGCGATCAGCAGCAGCGGCGTCACCAACGGCAGCGTGATCCGCGTGAAGGTGTACCAGCGGCTGGCGCGGTCGATGGCGGCTGCCTCGTACAAGTGCTGAGGGATGGCGGACAGGCCGGCCAGACACAGCAGCATCACGAAGGGCGACCACATCCAGATGTCCGTGATGGCGATAGCGTAGAGCGCCACGTTAGCGTCGGACAGCCATCCGAAGTCCTCCAGCCCCAGCGCATAGTTGATGATGCCCCAGGACGGGCTGTACAGCAGCTCCCAGAACAACCCGACCACGACCATGGACATCATCATCGGGAGCAGCAGTAGCGTCGTGATGAAGCCCTTGAAGGGGATCTTGCGGTTGAGCAGCATGGCCACGCCAAATCCCACCAGGACCTGGCCGCCAACCGATACGAGAACGTATTTGGCCGTGACGCTGAAGTTATTCCAGACATGCTCGTCGCCGAGCAGGTCGCGATAGTTCTGCAACCCAACGAAGGTCGCGGGCGCGTTAGACGACGCCCGGAAGTCGGTGAATGAGTATCCGAGCGAGTAGATGAGGGGGAATATGTTGAAGACGATCAGAAACGCAATCGTCGGGATGATGAACAGATTGCGGATGCTGATGTCGCTGAGGCCCCTCCTCGCGGCCGGCGAGCCGGGATCGAGTGTGCTGATCATCTGCGCTCTCCTCCTGGCACCGGGTCTACCCGGTTGCTCTTTTATAATCGCCGGACAGAATGCCCCGGAGAAGTTGACCTTCTCCGGGGCATTCAGCCGATTACTTGTACCGCTTGTATTTCTTGAACGTGTTTTCCCAATCGTCGGCCAAGCCGTTTAGGGCTTCTTCAGCCGTACCCTTGTTCGCCGTGATGAAGGGATGCATGCGCTTGTTCATCTGCTCCAGCAGCTCTGCGTACTCGGGCGTGGCCCAGAAGTCCTTGACCATCAACATGCTCTGATAGAAGGCCTCGTTGTAGGGCGTGGCCTTGCGGAACTTCTCCGAGGACAGCACCTTCTCGTTGCAGGTGTAGCCGCCCAGCTCGGCCCAGCGCGCCTGCACGTCGTCGCGGATGAACCACTCGAGCCACTTGAACGCCTGATCCCGTTTCTTCGAATAGCTCACGACCGAGACGCCCTGCCCTCCCAACGCGGCGAAGCGAGGCTTGCCGCCGGGGCCAGCCGGATTGGCAAAGAACCCCGTACCCTTGGCGTTCTTGTTAGTCGCCGGATTGGCGAGCGCCGGGAAGAAGGCGAAGAAGTTCATGCTCATCGCCGCCAGACCTTCGGTGATGGCCTGGTTGTCCTCCAGGAAGAACACCTTAGCCCAGCCTGGCGGTGTGAACTTGTACAGCTCCTTGTAGAACTTGAGCGCCTCCACGTTCTGTTTGGAGTTGATGATGCCGCGCACCTTGTATGTCGAGTAATCGCCCAGATCTCCACCGAAGCTGAAGATGGTCTGTTCCACGCCCATTGCCAGCGCGTCGTAGGTGTTGTCGGTGTACAGCGCGACGCCGTATTTTTTCTCGTTCGGCCGATAGAAGAACTCGGCGATATCGCGCAGCTGTTTGTAGTCCTTCGGCACACCCAGGTCGTAATGGTACTTAGCCTTGAACGCGGCTTTTTCCTTGGGGTCCTCGAACCAGTCCTTGCGATAGGCCCAGCCGTTGGCGTCGCCCTCCAGCGGGATCGCCCAGTACTTCTTGCTTCCAGGCGGGTATTCGGCATATCCCGTGACGGTCGCTGCCGCCATCGTCTTGGCGACGTTGTGCTGCTTGAAGAACTCCGTCAGATCGACGTAGTGCCCGCCGGTCGACCCGGCGCCCAGCCATTGCGAGTCGCCCACCACGAGATCGTAAGCGTCGCCCTTGGCGTTGAACTCCGTAAACGCCTTGGTCTGGAAATCGGGCCAGGGCACAGTTTCGACCTTGACCTTGACGCCAGTCTGCTTCTCGTAGTCCTTCACCAGTTCTTGCAGGTAATTCGCCGGATCCCACTCCGCCCACAGAATCGTAAGCGTGTCGGCGGCTAACACGGCCTTGCCGGCGAGCGCGAAGGTTGCGGCCGCCAGGATGCCTAACCACTTGCTTCTTCTCATTGCGTCCTCCTCACACTTGGTTGCTGGTTATCGCCTTCGGCTCGGCCCTGGCTCCCAATTCGGATCTCTTGGCCCGATTCGCCGACTGCTTCTTGTTGCTGCTTGCTGCGTTGTCCTCAGTGCTCTACGCGCATAGCATGACGTCGGTTCGATCAGCGGCGCGTTGCTCGTTTTGCAGCACCGCTGCTGCCGTTGAGCTTGCGACGCCGCACCGGCGGCGCCAGATCTTCCGCCGCGCAGCGAATCAGCGCGTGACAGGTCCACAGCGCGACCTCTTCCGCACCATCCCTATCGAGGTGCCAGATGTCTTTCAGGACCACGAACGCCTCGGTGCCGAAGACCAGGCTCAGCGCCTGGGTCAGCCGCTCCGAGCGCGCCTTGCCCAGTTTTTGCCGCAAGGGCGCCACGGCCGAGCGCAGTAGCGCGATCCGGTGTCCGCGCACCATGGCCTGTTTCGGCTTGAGCGTCCCGGCGTGCAGCTGCGCCCATTGATCCAAGGCCAGCCGCAACGCAGCACGCAGCGGCGCCTCGTAGTCGTTCATGCGCGGGTACGAGAAAGTGATCAGCTCGCTTACCCGCTGCTCCGCATCGTCGGACGAAGATTGCCACTTCAGGATCGGTCCGAGCGCCTCGTCCACGGCCGCCTGGATCAACGCGCTTTGCGTGGGATAGTAGCGGTATGCGGTGGCGCGGGAAACCTGCGCCTCCTGCGCCACATCGCTGATCGAGGGCACTACTCCGTCCTGCATTAGTCGCATTGCAGCATGCAACATCATCTTGCGCATGCGAGCGCGCGGCCCGCGCTCGACGAGCGACGACGGTTGCATGAGATCCATTTCTTGACCTGAGACTGGCGGCTCACTACGATACCATCGTCTCAGAAAAACACAAACACTCTTTCCAAGCATGCACGGCGGCGCGCAGCGCCGCCCTCGCGAAGAGTGAACGCGCGCAGAAAATCCGGCGATGCTGGCGAGCAGACAGAGCATGTGTTGCGGCGGGCGGGCGGAATGCCGCCGGCCTTTGCTGCCGTGAAGCGCGTCTACGTGGTCGGTACCGCCGACACCAAGGGCGCGGAACTGCTGTACATCAAGGCGCTCGTGGAAAGCGCCGGCGCGCCGGCGCTGCTGGTGGACATTGGAATCCGCGCACCGGCTATCCCGGTCGACGTCACGGCGGCCACCGTTGCGGCGCTGCATCCTCGCGGCGCCGACTATGTGCTCAGCCTCGGTGACCGCGGTACGGCAGTCGAGGCGATGGGCGAGGCTTTCGGCCGCTTCATTGTCACGCGCGATGATGTCGCCGGCGTCATCGGCATCGGGGGCGGTGGGGGCACCTCGATGATAACCACGGGACTTCGACAGCTGCCGGTCGGACTGCCCAAGCTCATGGTATCGACTCTGGCCGCGGGGGATGTGAAGCCCTTCGTGGGCGCGAGCGACATCACGATGATGTACTCGGTCACCGACGTATCCGGTCTGAACCGCATCAGTCGGGTGGTGCTCGGCAATGCGGCACACGCCATCGCCGGCATGGCGACGCGCTCCATCCCGCAGGCGGCCGTCAACCCGGCGCTCGGCTTGACCATGTTCGGGGTCACTACGCCCTGCGTGACGCGAGTCATGGAGCGACTGGGGAATCGTTTTGATTGCCTGGTATTCCATGCCACAGGGACCGGCGGTCAGTCCATGGAAAAGCTGGTGGACAGCGGCATGCTGGTAGGCGTGATCGATGTCACAACCACAGAGATCTGCGACCTTCTGGTGGGTGGGGTGCTGAGCGCGGGGCCGGACCGCCTCGGTGCAATCGAGCGCACCGGCATTCCATACGTCGGCTCGACCGGCGCACTCGATATGGTGAACTTCTGGGCCCCGGAAACGGTGCCGGCGCAGTTCGACGGCCGAACCTTGTACAAGCACAATCCGCAAGTGACGCTGATGCGCACGACGCCGGAAGAGTGCCGCGAGATCGGTCGCTGGATTGGGCGCAAGCTCAACGCCTGCCACGGCCCCGTCCGATTTCTGATACCTGAGCAGGGCGTCTCCGCCATCGATGCCGTGGGCCAGCCGTTCTTCGACCCGTCCGCGGATGCGGCCTTGTTCGAAGCGCTGGAAAACACAGTGCAGCAGACGGCCCAGCGCCAAGTGCTCCGACTTCCGCTCCACATCAACGATCCGAAATTCGCCGATGCTCTGGTCGAGCAATTTCTCGAGATCGCGACGTAAACCAGCCGGCAATCAAGAGACAAACCATGCCACGCGTAGAAAGAAAGGCCATCCTGCAGAAGTTCCGCGCCATGGTCGAGCGGCGTATTCCGATCGTCGGAGGCGGGGCCGGAACGGGTCTCTCCGCCAAGTGCGAGGAGGCGGGAGGCATCGATCTCATCATCATCTACAACTCGGGGCGCTACCGGATGGCTGGACGCGGCTCGGCCGCGGGGTTGCTCGCGTACGGCAACGCCAATGAAATCGTCAAGGACATGGCTCGGGAAGTTCTG
>Ga0335076_10003391_pt1 | contig 16019 bp, 12 predicted proteins | sample Lox_Sample_25_FD_206717 | JGI IMG/M metagenome (GOLD analysis project Ga0335076, IMG submission 206717) | Soil microbial communities from Loxahatchee National Wildlife Refuge, Florida, United States - Lox_Sample_2.5 | ecosystem: Environmental > Terrestrial > Soil > Wetlands | place: USA...
AGGTGTGAAAATAAAGTATTTATTAATCTGATGCGTCAATGAACTTATTCCAGCCCCATGTGTTCCCATTTGCCTATGATCCTATGTGGTAAATTTTTTATTTACCACATAGACACAATAGAATCATAGGAACACATAGGTATTGGAATTTTTTCACCTTGTAAATTTGAAGATTTGTTCAGTTTTATTTCCGGCAATGTCTTCAACACTCACTTTGAGTTCATGCGCCCCGGGCGGACAATGTTCATCCATTTTATAAATAAAAGCCCTACCCTTATCGTTGGTGAACATCAGCCATTTGCCATCCAGTTCGGCTCTGAAATTTTTATATTCATCCAGGTTATCCTTAATAACAAATTCAATCCTTGATGCATTATTAAGAATAGCTCCGTCCTTAAAACCCACCGGAACAATAACAGGAGCTTCTTCATCCAATACCAGTTGGAAATTGCCAAAGTCCCTGAAGCTGGCCGAGGCCCAATCGCCCAACCATTGCGGTTTCCTGATTTCAGTCTTGTCGCCGGCAAAACGCTGCATCACCACTTTATCCTTTTGGGATTCGGAAAGAGCGGCTGTCAATTTGATGCGAACCAGCAAAGAGTCCTGCAATGGGATATAGGCGAACCCAATATTATGCACGGCAGAAACCACATCGGAAGCTGCAGAATTTACTCTGGTATACTGAACGTGGACTGAATCATATAAAGATTTTTCACCGAGATAGAACTCACAGTCATCTGTTTCATATCCATCCCACATTCCCGGATAAAATAGTTTTCCGGGGTAGGACAAAGTCCCGGAATCATTTTGAGAATATTGTATTTTACAATTCAGTTCGGAACGATTGCCATAAGCATCTTTCACTTCAATTCGAATCCGGTGTATTGAGCCGTCGCTGATATCAATCGATCCATCTCCCGATTCATTCTTATAAATAGAATGAGTGTATCCCGGTAATTTGAATAATTGCTGGAGATAGGGTCCGCCGTTGGCCCTGGTCTTATAGTCTATGTGCGCATTTATATTTCGCGTATCCTCATAGCTGATATTATCCATTTGAAAACCTGCTACCGGTTTTGCATTATCGTAAAGTGTAGCTTCATAAATTCCGTTTGGGTTTGTCGAGCCGGACTGGGTATCAAATCCACCGATGGCAAAACCGATATATGCAGAAGGGGATGAAATAAGCGGAGTTCCTATTGAATATCCTGCACCTGCTTTCCTTGCAGGGAAAATTTTCGGGCTTTGTTCATAAACACTTTTACTGCGATCGTACAGAGCCAGTCGCTGAATTACCGGTGGTGTGTTATCCGGTACCGGGAGTCCAAAAAGTAAAGGGTTCAAATTCACATCATCAGCCGTTCTCCTGATCTCAAAGTGCAAGTGAGGTCCTTCCGAGCCACCTGTACTGCCGCTCAGGGCAATTAGATCTCCCTTTCGCACTGAAAATTTCCCCGGCGGAATATCCAGGAATACCTGCCAGGATTCCATTTTATATTGCTGCTGCTTCACATATTCAGCCAATGCCGGAAAAAAAGAATTCAGGTGGGCATATAAGGTAGTGTATCCATTGGGATGATTGATATAAATAGCCTGTCCAAAACCCCAGGGTTCAATCTTAATTCTTGCAATATACCCATCAGCAGCGGCATACACAGGCAGGTTCACGCGCTTTTCCGTGCGAATATCGAGGCCCATATGATAATGATTAGCCCGAAGCTCTCCAAAATTTGCTGCCAGTTTGATCGGGATTCCCAGAGGATTCCTGAAATAATTTTTCGGGTAATTTTTGGCGGGGAAAAATTGGGATAAAAGCTGGGAACCGATCATCAAAAATACTGGAACAGCAAAAAGCCTCTTCATTATACAATTATGCAGTCTCATTTAGAGATGCAAATCTCTTAAAAATCCCAGATTAGGATCGGCATCGATGAAAGAGTTAATAAGAAAGAATTAACATTTATGAAAAATCCTGTTACCTGAATCCTGAAATATTCGTCCAAATCTGTGCTGACGCGGGTTTTGAGAGGAGAAGAGCATACCGTTCAAAAAAAAATTTACTAATCCCCGGTTCGTGGTATCAATTTTTTAAAAATTGGTACAGCTTTTGGCATTAAGTCATTGTCTTATTAGTGGCGAATGATATACATTAAAAAAGTTTTATGAGAAGGTCTAAAAATAGAGCTGTTGTGTTCCTGGCATTCACGATCGGGACTATCATAGGACTCTTCAGAGGAGAAGAAGCCAAGCAGAAATGGGTTTTCAAGATCAAGAGCAAATATGATAATAAGCGAATGATCGCGGAGAGAAAACTCATTGCCCGCAATGGTGGAGTATTGCTGGATGAGATTGAAATGTCTTCCTTTCACAACAATTAATTTCTATATATACATTTCTTATCGTTACTGCCCCGTTAAGAAGCGGGGCTTTTTCTTTGTAATGGACAATAGACAATAAGCAATTGGCAATTTTCAGTTTAAACAGATTTTTCCACATCTCCCCCCGCAGGTTTCCCCATTTCGTATAGGTCACGAAAATTTATCGTAAAAATTAATTGCGCTGCCTTACTTTTGCGCAATTTGTTTTGACATGCCTAAAGACGTTTCTATTCATTCGGTTCTTATTATTGGTTCCGGCCCTATCATCATCGGACAAGCCTGCGAATTTGACTATTCCGGGTCACAGGCTGCACGCAGCCTGAGGGAAGAAGGGATCAAAGTCATTCTTATCAACAGCAATCCGGCAACCATCATGACCGATCCCATGATGGCCGACAAAGTTTACCTGCTTCCGCTGACGGTGGAAAGTATCGAACAGATCCTTGATGAAAACAAGATCGATGCTGTTCTGCCTACGATGGGCGGGCAAACCGCTCTCAATCTCTGCAAGGAAGCCGATGACCTCGGCATCTGGCAAAAATATAATGTAAGGCTGATCGGAGTGGATGTGGCAGCTATTGAAACCGCAGAGGACAGGGAAAAATTCAGGCAGTTAATGGTGAGAATAAATATTCCCGTGGCTACTTCCCGGATTGCGAATTCTATGCTTGAAGGAAAAGAATATGCACAGGAGATCGGATTCCCGCTGGTCATTCGCCCCTCATTTACCCTGGGCGGTACCGGAGGCGGATTCGTGATGCATAAGGAGGAACTCGATGCTGCACTGGACAAAGGTTTAAAAGCATCTCCCATCCATGAAGTTCTGGTCGAAAAAGCGGTTCTGGGATGGAAAGAATATGAACTGGAACTGCTTCGTGATAAAAATGATAATGTAGCGATTATATGTACCGTGGAAAATGTGGATCCGATGGGCGTGCATACTGGCGATTCAATCACCGTTGCGCCTTCCATGACTTTGAGCGATACGGCATTCCAGGATATGCGCAACAAAGCCATCCTCATGATGCGCTCACTTGGCAATTTTGCAGGGGGCTGTAACGTACAGTTTGCTTTGAATCCCGATACGGAAGAATTGATATCTGTTGAAATAAATCCGAGAGTAAGCCGGTCTTCTGCCCTGGCGTCTAAGGCTACGGGTTATCCCATTGCAAAGATTGCTGCTAAGCTGGCCATTGGATATACGCTGGATGAACTCAAGAACCAGATCACGCAAACAACCTCTGCTTATTTTGAACCCGTCCAGGATTATGTGATTGTTAAAATGCCCCGGTGGAATTTTGATAAATTCAAAGGATCTAACGATACCCTCGGCTTGCAGATGAAAAGCGTAGGTGAAGTGATGGCTATCGGCAGAAGCTTTACCGAAGCAGTACAAAAAGCCTGTCAGAGCCTGGAAAATAATGCCATTGGATTGGGTTATTATGGCAAGAGTCAGATGCATGCGGAAGAACTGATTGAATACATCAAGATTCCCAAATGGGATCGCATTTTCAGAATTAAGGATGCACTTATGCTTGGTGTAAGTGTCAAAACAATTTCCCAGGCAACGGGAATCGATCGTTGGTTTATTTATGAAATACAAAAGATTTGTTTACTCGAAAAAGAAATAGCCCTATACAAACTTGATACACTGCCAACTGAATTGCTTCGGGAGGCTAAGCACACGGGATTTAGCGATGAGCAATTGAGTCGCATCATGCAGAACGGCCGCGAAGAAGATATTTATGAAAAAAGAAAAGCAGCAGGCATCACGAGGATTTATAAAATGGTTGATACCTGCAGTGCTGAATTCGAAGCTAAGACTCCCTATTTCTATTCGACATTTGAAAACACAGGAGTGAATGAAAGCAAAGTCAGTTCTAAAAAGAAAATAATCGTACTTGGTTCAGGACCTAATCGAATCGGCCAGGGAATAGAATTCGATTATTGCTGTGTGCACGGTTTACTTGCAGTGAAAGAATGCGGCTATGAAGCGATTATGGTCAACTGCAACCCCGAAACAGTTTCCACTGATTTCGATATGGCTGACAAGTTATATTTCGAACCCGTTTACTGGGAACATTTGTGGGAAATCATCGAGCACGAAAAACCAAATGGAGTTATTGTACAACTCGGGGGGCAAACCGCGCTAAAACTGGCAGAGAGATTACATAAAAATAATATTCCTATTATCGGAACAAGTTTCGATAATATGGATATTGCTGAAGACCGCGGCCGTTTCAGTGACATGCTCAAAGAACTTGAAATTCCCTACCCTTCTTACGGAACAGCCTTTACCGTGGACGAAGCTGTGGCTGTGGCTAACAAAGTCGGTTATCCGGTTCTCGTTAGACCGAGTTACGTATTGGGCGGACAGCGCATGAGGATCGTAATTAATGATGAAGAAGTAGAGAAAGCAGTCATCAGTCTGCTGAAACATATTCCCGGAAATAAAATCCTGGTGGATCATTTTCTGGACCGCTGCCAGGAAGCCGAAATCGATGCCATCTGCGATGGTGATAATTTTCACGTGATGGGTGTGATGGAACATATTGAGCCGGCGGGAATCCACAGTGGCGACAGTAATGCGGTTCTTCCGCAGTTTAATCTGACTCCGCTGATCGTTGAGACAATGGAAGAATATGCCCGCAAGATTGCTTTCAGATTAAATATTAAAGGGCTGATCAATATTCAGTTTGCGATCAAGGATAGTAAGGTATACGTGATCGAAGCCAATCCCCGCGCTTCCAGAACAACTCCATTTATTGCGAAGGCCTATCAGATTCCATATCTCAATATAGCTACCAAAATCATGTTAGGGGCAAACAAATTGAAAGATTTCACCTTCAACAAAAAACTGAAAGGGTATGCCATCAAAGAGCCTGTTTTCAGTTTTGAAAAATTTCCGGGAGTGAGCAAGGAACTGGGCCCCGAAATGAAATCCACCGGTGAAGCCATTCGCTTTATCAAAGATTTACGCGATCCTTATTTCAGGCAACTTTATAAAGACAGAAGCATGTATCTGAGCAAATAGGAAATCGTTGATCGATGGCGGTGGAGAAGCAGAGTTGTCAGTTGACAGTTCACAGTTAATCGATATTATTTTTATTTTCTTAAGTCCGCCAACGACCATCCACCATTGTACAACCAACTCTCTATTGTCAACTGTAAACTGTCAACTACACCTGTACCAATCCGCTCCTGATCGCATAGAGGACAAGTCCAATGCGGGATTTTACTTTTAATTTTTCGAAAAGATGATTCCGGTATTCATCCACCGTGCGTGGGCTTACATACATCTGGGCGGCGATATCTTTATAAGTAATTTCTGAACAGATAAGCCTCAAAAAATCTTTTTCTTTTTCAGTCAGCACAACCGGTTCTTCCTGCCGGTCGGCATCTTTGTGCAATCCGCTGATAATTTTTCCGGAAATATATTCTGAGAGATAAAAATTTTTTTTCACGATTGAGTCCAGTGCATTTTTCAACTCTTCCGGGTCAATATTCTTCAGAATATATCCCTTGGCACCAAGCCGGAGCATTTTTATGATTGTCTTTTCATCGCTGAGCATGGAAAGCGCCAGCACTTTAATCTGTGGATAATTCTTATACAACCACCTCGCCGTTTCATAGCCATCCATTTCGGGCATATTCACATCGAGGAGAACGATATCCGGGACTATATGCTGGGCGATTTTATTCTTTATTTCCTTTCCGTTTTCAGCTTCAAAGAGCACAGCATAATTCTCAAATGAATTCACCAGCTTGGCTAACGCCTTTCTCAAAAGCGTATGGTCATCTGCGATAGCTACCTGTATTTTTTTACCTACTGCGCTCATACAAGACAGCAACTTAATTAATTCAAAGGTAATTCCACAGATATTTTTGTTCCTTTCTGAGGCTGGCTTTGAATTGATATTTCGGCGCCGATCAGGCGGGCGCGATTCATCATATTCCGGAGTCCTAGACCACTGGAAGAAGATGTTTCTTTTTCCTTTTGCTTTTTCTCCATACTGAATCCGACGCCATCATCTTCCACTTTCAACACAAATTTATAATCACTTGAATAAATTATGGAAACATTTACATGGCCGGCCTTGGAATGTTTCAGGATATTATTCATCATTTCCTGGTACATCCTGAAAAGGAAAATGGCCTTTTGTTCAGTAAAATGATATTCTCTTCCCGAAGCGGAAAAATCAACTTTCAACAAACCTGTTTTTCGTACAGATTCCAGGTCAAACCGGATGGCTTCAGTCAGGCCAATGTCAGCTATTCGATCTGTATGCAGGCTCTTGGTCAGATCCGACAGGTCATAGATCACTTTATTCAGCATCTCGCGGGAATTCTGCACGCCTTCAAATGCAGGATGATCTTTTTCAATCGGTGCGCTGGCCATCCATAGTTTTATTACTGATAAAACCTGGCCTATATTATCGTGGAGTTCCTGGGCGATGCTTTTCAAAGTTGATTCCTGGATTTCCAGTTGCGAGCGCAACAATTCCTGCTCATATTGCTCTTTCATCACAACGAGTTCTCTCTCCTGTTTCTGTTTTTTTCGCTGGTAAAGAAAGAAGATAACAAAAATGAACCCCAATAATAAAATAGCCAATAGGATTCCTATCAGGATTGCAACATAGATTTGTTGATTTTGATCCGGCATAGGAACGCGATGATAAATAACAAATAAGTAAAAATATTAATAATCGAACGTATGAGTTCTAAATTTTTAAAGATAAACATAGGCGGGTTATGGATAAAAGTAATAAAACTGAAAATAGGGAACATACAGCAATAATTAAACAAAACTGCAGTACCGATCCAGAATGCCGGTTCGCGGGACAATTTATTGGCGCTGGGAAACTGAAACAATTCATAAAAATAGAAGATGCACATCGCTGTCACTAAGAAGCAACCCACGGCATAAGACATCGAATCAAAACCTTGCGCTTTCCGGATAATAAAAATATTGATTAATGCAAGTAATGGATAGATCCACATGATATTTATGATGACCCTTTTTGCTTTTTTATTTTGAATAATCTGACGAAGAATCCAGAAATAAAAAATAAACTCCAAGACTACAAAGATGATATACAATAAAGCATTCGGAGTGTTTCGCTTTTGAAGATACTCTCCTATTTGCTCGACTGCAAATGCAACAAACAGGTAAACCGGAAATAATTTCAAATAAGATTCTGAATCAGGCTGGAAATAGACACTGAAACTCGCTAGCAGGCAAACAAATAGCAAAACTGTTTCAAAAGAAATACTCATCGCAACTCAAAACAATACAAATTTATATTATTACACAAAAAAACCTCAGATCTGAGGTTTTTTTGTAAAACGTAAAATAGACTAGCCTATACAACAGACACTCCTTTTTCACCACGATCAACGAGGGTAATTCCCACTTCGGCGGAAGCTGCTGGAGCAAAGCCGCTGCAATACGGAGGGCAAAGTAATCCTAGATTTATACCCATAATTGTTGAATTTCCATTCCTCGTTATGTACAAATCTTTATTGGCATTACCACTTTCTGTTTTCTTACTCTTGGTAGCTACGAGAACGATGGTTTGTCGTCCTGCATATTCCGGCTTTTCTTCAAAATTTTCCGGGTAAGCAGCGAAATAAAATTTTATTCCGTCGGCTCCGTTTGTCTTAGCATCCTGAATAAATTTTTCCAGGTCTTCAACAGGGAACCACACACTGAGTGAATCTTCCTTACCGATGCGTTCCGAATTGTGAACCCATCTTTCCTGTTTGTAAGTCCTGATGACTTCATTTACGTATTCAGTATTAACATACTTGCCTACCTTTAATGAATTTTTTTCAATTGTAATCATAGCTCGAAAGTTTTAGGTTTAAGAATTGTTTGAGTACCTAAAAATATTAGCTACTGATTCAAGGTTGGAGGTGCAAAAAAAAGTCAATCAAGTAATTATAAATTAATACTATTTATAAAATAAAGACTGTCAACAAGTCATGTGGAAAAAAGCCTAAAAAAACCGTTTTTTGACGGGTCCATTTACCGTAGAAAAAAATGTTTTTTTACCCGTGAAAAAAAAGCTCTTTCCCTGTGTAAAAGAACAAGTGAATTCCTTCCTTCGTATAATAAAATAAATTAAACATATTTACTGAAATTTTTCAGGTCCCGTTTTTAAAATCCTATATTCTTTTGTAATCCTTACCTTCTCATGACAAGCTTTGCGGAAAACCCTGCAGGTTTTACGATCTTTTTCCAATCTGCCCCATTTAGTAGTGACAAAATGATGCCAGAAAACTAATCTCCACATCCCACGAGGCCGAAATATCTTTTTCACGCAGTTCAACACAGTATTCAGAATTTTTTGTTCCGTCTGTTCCAAATGATTTTACAACCAATTTTTCTTTGGAAAGAAGCTCCTTTTTTGCGATTGGTAATTCCATTCATCGGGGGTATTTTATCCTGGTATTTCCATGCTGAAATGGTTGTCGTATGGACAATCTTTTTCACCGTTATTTGCGGTCTCCTGCTGATGAGACTGACAAGTCTTTTTTTTCAATTCAAATACAACTGGATCAAAGGCCTCTTGCTTAACATGCTCCTTTTTTCTTTGGGAATGTTGATCGTTTCTCTCCACGATGCTGTCAACGATAACCATTCTCTTACCCAGATTTACAAAAAAGGAGATATCATTATTGCCACACTCGAAGAACAACCCGTTGAGAAATCAAGAACCCATAAAGTCGTTGCTTCTGTAGAAACAATTATCAGAAAGAATAAATGTTTGACCGCAAACGGAAATATTCTTCTGTATTTTCAAAAAGACAGTCCTTCAATATTTACTTATGGAACTACAATCATTTTCAAAAAAGCTCTCCTACCTGTTCTGAATTCAGGCAATCCCGGATCATTCGACTATCCGCGCTATTGCCATTTTCAAGATATAGATTACCAGGTTTATTTAGGGAGGAAGGATTACCGGTTACCTGGCATCCTAAAAATTAATTTTCTTAAAAAATGGCTGCTCGATGTCCGGATGCAATTGATTCGTATCATCAGGACTTTCCTGAAAGGTGAAAAGGAAACCGGATTGGCAGAAGCGCTATTGATCGGATATAAAGATGATCTTGATAAAACGCTTGTACAATCTTATTCGCATACCGGCGTAGTACATATCATTGCTATTTCCGGATTGCACCTGGCATTGATTTACGGACTGCTGCAGTTTTTCCTGAAAAAATTGGGTGCGACTCAAACAGGAAAATGGCTAAAACCGGTTGCCATCATTATCGCATTGTGGCTGTTCAGCTTTTTATCAGGCGCTTCTCCTTCTGTGTTGCGTTCAGCTGTTATGTTCAGCTTTGTAGTGATCGGAAACAGTCTGTCAAAATCGGGATCTATTTACAATAGCTTGTCAGCATCAGCCTTCCTCCTGCTTTGCTATGACCCTTTCTGGCTTTGGGATGCAGGCTTCCAGTTGTCATATTCAGCGGTGTTAAGCATTGTTATTTTCTTTAAGCCCGTTTATCAATGGTTTTATATTCAAAATAAATTACTCGACCTGATCTGGAAAACAGCATCAGTTACTATTTCAGCACAGGTACTCACCACACCGGTTAGTATTTACCAGTTTCACCAGTTCCCCAATTATTTTTTGTTTACTAATCTGCTCGCTGTTCCCTTATCCAGCCTGGTTTTATTGGGAGAATTGTTTGTTTGTGGTATTGCTCTCATTCCCGTCGTAGCGAGAATAGTCGGAAGCCTGGTGTCATGGATGATTTTCGTGCTGAACAGTTTTATTGAACATATGGAAAGCCTGCCTTTCTCTCTATGGAATTGCTTATACATCAATTCCTCTCAATTGATTTTCTTTTATATCATCATCGCGGGATTTAGTTATTGGCTATTGAAAAAAGATAAACCTTCCCTGTTTCTGGGCCTTCTCGCACTCCTCGGTTTTGTAACGTTAAGAACTTTTTCTTTCAACAAAGCTTCAAGCCAAAAATTGATTTTGGTTTATAACCTACCAAAACAGGAAGCCATATATTTTATAGGAGGCAGAAAATATTCCTGTCGATGCGACAGTGCTGTTTGTAAAAACGGATTAATTCAAAATTTTTATTTGCAACCTGCAAGAACAATATATCGTATTTCACCGGATTATTTATTACCGGTCACCCAAACAGATAATGTCGTTGTCAGGTTAGGTTCGAAAAAAATTATCGTGATCGATCGAACAATCAGTCTTACTCACCCGGTATCGAGAATTCCCGTTGACATCATTATTCTCTCAAAAAATCCCTCCGTCACTATTCACAATCTTTCACCTGCTTTAAATTGCAGTCTATGGGTATTTGATTCATCCAATTCAGGCAGGAAAATAAATGCGTGGAAAAAAGAGTGTGATGAGCTCGGCCTTTCTTATTACTCCATTCCGGATAAAGGCGCTTTTGTCATGAAGGCAGATTGATGTAGTTTTGCCACTCCTTAGTCTATGCCTGCATCTAATTACACATTCCAGTCAACATCCACTGTCATGAGCAAAAAAATTCAATCGGCGCTTATTTCTGTATTTTATAAAGACGGCCTGGAGCCCGTGGTAAAGCTTTTACATGAGCTGGGGATTCAAATTTATTCCACCGGAGGTACACAGCAATTCATAGAAAAATTAAATATCCCCTGCATACCTGTGGAAAATCTTACCACTTATCCTTCGATTTTGGGAGGCCGAGTCAAAACTCTTCATCCTTCAGTATTTGGAGGCATTTTGGGGAGGAGGGAGAACGAGATGGACGTGAAGGAAATGGAAGAATATAAAATACCTGAAATTGATCTTGTTATTGTTGACCTCTATCCCTTTGAAGAAACAGTGGCCGGCACATCAGAAGAAAAACTGATCATCGAAAAAATCGATATTGGCGGGCCTTCAATGATCCGTGCCGCTGCAAAAAATTTCAAAGACGTAGTAGTGATCGCTGCCAAAAAAGATTATGCAGCAATCAATCAGATCCTGAAAGAGCAAAAAGGTGAAACCACGATGGACCAAAGAAAATCCTTTGCTGCAAAAGCATTTGAAATAGTAGCTCGTTACGATCTTGCCATTCACAATTATTTTCATCCCGCCGACGAATGGAAAATATTACAAAGCGGCCAGCAGCAGGGCCTGCGCTATGGTGAAAATCCACACCAACAGGCTATGTTTTATGGTGACTGGAATAAAATATTCACTCAATTACACGGCAAGGAAATTTCCTACAATAATTTGGTTGATATCGATGCCGCACTACAACTGATCCGTGAATTCGGCGATGACACCAGTTTTGCAATCATCAAACATACCAACGTTTGTGGAATCGCTTCCCGCTCATCGGTCACAGAAGCCTGGTCGTCTGCACTGGCCGGAGACGCGGAAAGCGCTTTCGGTGGTGTTCTAATTTGCAATAAAGAAATTGATAAACCCACTGCAGAAGCGATCAGCGAAATCTTTTTTGAAGTCCTGATTGCTCCTTCGTTTGCGGAAGATGCGTTGGTTATTTTGAAATCAAAGAAAAACCGTATTCTCCTGCAAACCGTTAAAAATGCCCCTGTAGAAAAGAAAATGTTTAAATCCGTTCTCAATGGCACATTGATGCAGGATGTTGATGAGGGGAATTTCATCAAATGGGAGGAAGCCGGGGGAAGAGAAACAACTGCACTGGAAAAGACGGATTTGATTTTTGCTAATCTTGTATGCAAACATCTTAAATCAAATGCGATTGCATTGGTTAAGAACAGGCAGCTTGTTGGCAAGGGATGCGGACAGACAAGCCGCATTGATTCATTACGCCAGGCCATTGAAAAATCAAAGCAATTTAATTTTGATCTGAAAGGCGCCGTGCTCGCATCAGATGCTTTTTTCCCTTTTAATGATTGTGTAAGCATTGCACATGGCGAAGGCATTTCGGCTTTTATACAACCTGGCGGATCTATACGCGACAAGGATTCGATCGACTATTGCAAAGAGAACAACCTTGCCATGGTGATCACCGGGATGAGGCATTTTAAACACTAGCTAACAGCTTTGGAAAGTGTACTAATCAAAAAATCGCATATACCCGGACGTAAAAAAAAGACAACAGCCTTTATTGCTTTAATTGCGCTGTGCTTTCTTTGGGGAACGACCTGGGTGGCGTCAAAACTGGCTATACGATATATGCCCGCCCTGCAAATGGCTGCCATCCGGCAGTTACTCGCGGGTTCTATTTTCCTCTTCTTTTTTATTTTTAAAAAAACTGAATGGCCACGTGGAAAAGAGTGGATCAATATCGTAGTGCTAAGTATTTTAAATATATTTCTTACAAATGGCCTGACAACCTGGGGAGTGAAATACATATCGGCAGGGCTGGGAGCAATCATCGCTGCCATTTTTCCATTGTGGCTGGTAATTATAGGCCAATTTACCGGGAACCCGAAAACATCATTCAAAACACTTATCGGTTTGCTGCTTGGTTTCGGAGGGGTTTGCCTAATTTTTTACGAACATCTTAAGGATTTTTTTGATCCGGGTTTCCGCTTTGGGATTATCATTTCATTGCTGGCATCCCTCTCCTGGGCATTCGGCACATTATTTACAAAAAAGCAGGTAAAGAAATTCAATCCTTATTTCAGCATCAGCCTGCAAATGATTATTGCAGGAGTTTCTTTGTTACTTGTTTCCCGGGCCGGTGGCATGCATATCCCAATCAGCCAGATCCCCTGGCAGTCATGGACAGCCATTGTATACCTGGCTATTTTTGGCTCGATCACATCGTTCATTGCTTTTTTATATGCCCTGCAAAACCTGCCGACCGAACAGGTTTCCATCTACGCATATATTAACCCGATAGTTGCTGTTCTTCTTGGTTCAATAGTATTCGAGGAAAAACTTACCGTGCTGATCGGAATCGGAGGACTGATTACTTTATATGGAGTCTATCTTGTAAACAATAGTTTTCTGAATAAACAGAGGAAATCATGAATCCAGCCCGAAGTTTCAGGCCCGATCAATCTCGGATTACATATCCCAATACACTTCGTCTTTCAAAAACACTTCATAAACCTCTTTCCAGCCGGAGAAATTAGAATCGATTCCTAAAAAACTGTTGTGCCAGATAGTAACCATCAGCCCGTTTACTCTTTTCACAGCGTGGTAATAGTTCATTAATTCATGTAAAGTTTGCTGTGCAGTGAGCTTTTGTTTATAGAAAGAATTAGAATCCATAAAACAAAAAGGGAAGAGCATAAGATTTGTCTGCACTTCTCTTTCCAGATCATACCAATAAAATGAAGATGCTACAGAAGCCCTGAAACCATTGATACTGCCATATCCCATTGAAAAATCCTTTTCAATCCCTGCTTCAATAAGCCTGCGGTAGGTGAAAGGAAGTTTCATCCGGATATAATGCTGGCGGCTATACGTCACTTTTTTATTGATGACTTCTTCCAGCCACCCGATTTCATCGCTCAGCAATTGTTCATCATCTCCACTTTGCCAGGAAGGATGAATCCCCACCGTATATCCATTGGCGTGATACCTGATCAGGTTTTGTAAAGCATGTTTGGAGGGAGAAATATTCTTATCGTAGTATTTTTGTTCTTTGGCAACCAGGAAAAAATAGTAGGCCCTCATCCGACAATACAAATGCAATGAATCAAGCCATTCATATGAATCAAAAGGATCTTTTTTATTTTTCGTCAGCACCTTCATCCTCTCTCCCACCATTGACCATTGACCATTGAGCATGGATTTAAGTAAACCCCCGATATTCCTTTTCCACCCTTTGTGCAAATATGAATAAGCAATATCGATATCGTAGGTAGGAATAAATTTAAAATAGGAATGCCTGAATACAAGATCAGGGAATTTTTCCTGAAGGGTTTTCTTAAAATCCTGCAGCCAGATATTGATCAATGGGGATTGTAGAAATCCTTCCTTAAAAGCCAGGGAGTTGGTATGCGCATACCGGCCGAATTCATCTTCCTGATGCGGTAAATATTCTTCATAGCGACTAAGCAAATAAAAAACAGCAGCAAAAATATCAAAGGGTAAATCACCACTGGTTTCAAAGAATACTTTATAATAATTGAGTTCGGAACAATCAATATTTTGTTTGGAAACTCCGGTTTCAAAAAGCAGGGAACTGTTTTTTATAAAAAATTCATCCCTGGATAATTCCTCGCCTGAATAATTAATTTTTGGATGGTTATACAGAAGAAATTCCTGTTTGTTGGTAGTTATATCAATCAGATCATTAAATAATTCTTTTGAAATAAAAGAAACTACATATGCCAGCCTTGGGGTATTATATTGGGAGTATAAAAGCATGAACAGGTTCGTAAAAATAAAAAAGTCAGCATAATTACCGACCAGAAAATTTACGTAAACAGACCGTATTTTTTACCGGCCTTCTTTTTCTGTCCACAATTGATTAAAAGTCTTTTCCGTGAAATGCAGATTTCCCCTATGTGCCGTCCACCTCCTGAACATTTTTTGCATGGCCCAGTTTTTTATTTTGCTATTCCCTGCATTCATCAGTTTACGGCTCAGGCTTGATTTCCTCCAGGCTTTCCAGGCAATCCTTTCAAAAAGGGAAATATGTTTGCCCCTGACTGCTTCATAGCGGTTTTCGAGCAAGAGTTCGTGCAGGTTGATTTTTACTGCACAAACCTCGGTACAATTGCCACAAAGCGAGGAAGCATAACTAAGATGCTTCCACTCGCCCATATTATTCAGATGCGGAGTGATGATTGAGCCAATCGGCCCGCTATAAGTGGCGCTATAACTATGCCCGCCAATATTTTTATATACAGGACAGGCATTCAGACAGGCTCCGCACCGGATGCAATACAAACTTTCTCTCGCCTTATCATTAGCAAGAATATTTGTTCTTCCATTATCCAGCAATATCACATACATGTCTTCGGGTCCGTCTGATTCACCGGATTGTTTTGGGCCGGTAATGATGGTATTGTAGACGGTCAGGCGCTGACCGGTTCCATAAGTTGCAAGGAGAGGCCAGAATAATCCGAGGTCATTCATTGTAGGAATTACTTTTTCGATTCCCGCAATGACAATATGAGTTTTTGGGAAAGCGCAGCTCAGTCGGGCGTTACCTTCATTTTCTGTTACTGCAACAGCACCGATATCTGCAATAATAAAATTAGCGCCTGTGATACCTATTTCGGCTTCAGGGTATTTCTTGCGCAATTTTTGCCGGGCTACTAAAGTAAGTTGCTCGGGAGAAAGATTCGGCTCGGTATTTAATTTTTCATAAAACAGCTTAGCAATATCCTCCTTGCTTTTATGCATGGCTGGTGTTACAATATGATAAGGAGGTTCTTTATCTAGTTGTTGAATGTATTCGCCGAGATCAGTTTCAATACTTTCAATCCCTTTTTTTTCTAAAAAATCATTCAATTTGATTTCCTCGGTAACCATACTCTTGCTTTTCACAATGGTGCGGCAGTTTTTTTCCTCACATATCAAAGCGATTTCATTAAGCGCTTCTGCCGCGTCTTCTGCCCAGATTACCTTTGCCCCTCTTTTTAATAAAGCTCCTTCAAAATCTTCCAGGAGTTGATCGAGTGTTTCGAGGGCCCGCCATTTAATATTTTTGGCCCGCTCCCTGGCAAGGTGA
>Ga0335076_10003392_pt1 | contig 16016 bp, 17 predicted proteins | sample Lox_Sample_25_FD_206717 | JGI IMG/M metagenome (GOLD analysis project Ga0335076, IMG submission 206717) | Soil microbial communities from Loxahatchee National Wildlife Refuge, Florida, United States - Lox_Sample_2.5 | ecosystem: Environmental > Terrestrial > Soil > Wetlands | place: USA...
AACAAGAACTACGGAATTCGCATAACGGATCTTCATCAGGGCATCGTCTGGGGCACGCAGACCAAGGAAACGCGGCTCGCGCCCGAGCTCATCAACCGCTTCGACTATTGCGGCGACTACGGGACGGTTCTCAACCGCTTTCTTGTCCAGGCCGCGATCGGCTATCCGCTGACCGTCAACGGATCCGGCGGGCAGACGCGCGCCTTCATCAACATAAAGGACAGCGTCCGCTGCATCGAACTGGCGATCAGCAGCCCGCGCGACAACCGCCGGCGGGTCAGCATCTTCAATCAGATGACCGAGACGCATCGGGTGATCGATCTCGCACGGCGAATCTCGGAAATGACCGGCGTTCGCTGGCGCTCGGCGCCCAACCCTCGCAATGAAGCCGACTTCAATGAACTCAACGTCAGGAATGACAGCTTGCTGTCGCTTGGCCTCGTCCCGACGACGCTCTCAGACAAGCTGATGGAGGAAGTCAAAGAAATTGCGCTGAAATATAAGGATCGGCTCGACCGGTCAAAAATTCCTTGCGAGTCCTCGTGGCGCTGGGATGATCAGGATTCCTCCTCCTCCCGGCCCTTCTCATTGCGTTCCAGCCATTGAATTGGTGAATAGATATGCAGGCCCGTCAGATTGTGAACGAGCTTGGCGTCCGGATCGTCTAAGTAGTACGATTCAATATGAGCGAGCGCAATGAATACCGCTGAGGCGACGATCGCGTTCCTATGAAGGTATTCGTGATACAGTTGGCTCAGGCGGTCGATCATCGGCTGGAACTCAGCCAAGGTCTCGCTCTCGAACCGGGCTTCTGAAATCTTGAATTGATCAGAAATCAGGCGAATCGCTTTTACAAACTTTAGATGCTGTTCTTCGTCCAAGGTATCGAAATTCGGAAGACAATTTTCATACGTCTCAAGGAGGGAAGTCCCTCGAGACTTTGTGAAAGATCCTCCATATACGCTTTGTATGCTGTGTGACATAGGCTTAATTTTCAGTTACGGAATACCCACAGGGCTCCTTTACGTCAAGCTATGCCGTCGATGCTACCAAAAAGTTAGCGAAATCCCCTGGCTATGCTCCAGCTCGAAAAATCTCGCCGCTCGCCGGATGATCGGCGCTTTATCTCTCACCGCTAATGAACGCCGTAAGACTGACCATCTTCGACACGCATTCAGCTGTAATGAGCGCAGGCCCGCCTACATCCCCATCGGCGTCATGTTCTCGGCCAAGTTGGCCATGATCCAGAGCGACCCGACAATGATCAACATGACGATGAGAACCCCGAACGCCAGCGCGAGCACATTGTTAGTATTGTCGGGTCCGGTCGTGATGTGGATGAAGAAGACGAGATGGACGCCGATCTGGGCGATCGCCAGCACCACCAGCGCAAGCGGGATGCTGGGCCCCCAGACGAGATTGGTCCCCGCGATGAAGAATGCGACGACCGTAATTAGCGCCGCGAGGAAGAGGCCGATGAGGTAGCCCAGAAGGCCTTCCGCGACCTCGTGCCGTCCGGCTGGCTCGTCGCCCGGCGCGGCGTCGCCGTGATCGAGAACCGTCTCGAACTCGGATTGGCTCATCAGCCAGACCCCAAAAGATAGACCACGGTGAAGATCGCGACCCAAATGATATCGAGGGTGTGCCAGAACAGGCCGAAGCAGAGGACGCGCCGGAGGATGTCGGCCCGGTAGCCCTTGGCGAACACCTGCGCCATCATGGTGAGCAGCCACAACAGGCCGAGTGTCACGTGGACGCCGTGGCAGCCGACGAGAGTGAAAAAGGCCGAGAGGAAGGCGCTGCGGCTAGGCCCGGCGCCTTGGGCGATCATGCCCACGAATTCATGGATCTCGAGGTACAGGAAGCCCGCCCCAAACAGCGCCGTCAACGCCATGCCGCCGTAGTACATCAGGTCGTTGCGAGCTCGCGCGCCGATGGTGGCAATGCCGCAGGTAAAGCTCGAAAGGAGCAGGAAAGCGGTCTCGATCGCGACGTTGGTGAGGTTGAAGAGATCCTTCCCGCTCGGTCCGCCCGCGGTTTCGCTCGACAGCACCGCAAAGGTGGCGAAGAACGCCGAGAACATGATGATGTCGCTGAGCAGGAAGATCCAGAACCCGTAGCCGACGATGATGCGCCGCGAGGCCGGGCTGCCGTCGGCGTGAGAGACCAGCGGCTCGGACCCGCCGCCGAGGATCGTGACGGGGCGGCCCCCGCGATTCTGCCCGCCATAGCCGGCGCCGGCTTCGAAGGCGGTCATTCCGCGGCCTGCAGCGCTGCGCGCGCCTGGCTGCGCGCAAGACGGTTGGCGCGATCAATGCGCGCAACCTCTTCGGCCGAAATTTCGTACTCGGTCCGGTCACGCCAGGCGAAGACGACGAAGGTGGCGAAGGCGCCGAGCAGGGCGACAATGACCAGCCACCAGATCTGCCAGATCATACCGAAGCCACCGAACGTGGCGAAAAACGCGCAGACGAAACCGGTCGCGCTGTTCCGCGGCACCTCAATTGCTTGGTATTGCGGTTCGGGTTCCGGCCGGCGATCCAGTGAATGCTCTTTGTACCAATAGTCATCCTTGCTCTCGACATGGGGCAGCACGGCGAAGTTGAACGCCGGCGGCGGCGACGATGTCGACCATTCGAGCGTCCGGCCTCCCCACGGATCGCCAGTCAAGTCGCGCAGTTCCTCGCGATGGCGGATGCTCACCACCAGTTGGGTGATCTGACAGGCGATGCCGGCGAGAACGACCAGGGCGCCCAATCCCGCGACCAGGATCCACGGATACCATTCGGGCACGTCATAATGCTGCATCCGCCGGGTCATGCCCATCAAGCCGGTGACATAGAGCGGCATGAACGCCAGGTAGAAGCCAAAGAACCAGCACCAGAACGCCGCTTTGCCCCAGCCCTCATGGAGCCGGAAGCCGAAGGCCTTGGGGAACCAGAAGGTATATCCGGCGAACATCCCGAACAGCACGCCGCCGATGATGACGTTATGAAAATGGGCGACCTGAAAAAGGCTGTTGTGCAGCATGAAATCCGCCGGCACCACAGCGACCAATACGCCAGTCAGCCCGCCGATGACGAAGGTGACCATGAAGCCGATCGACCATAGCATCGGCGAGGCGTAGTGGACCCTGCCGCCGTACATGGTGAACATCCAGTTGAATATCTTCACCCCCGTCGGCACCGCGATGATCATCGACGCGATGCCGAAGACCGCGTTGACGTTGGCGCCCGCGCCCATGGTGAAGAAGTGATGCAGCCACACCGTATAGGAGATGAGGCAAATCGCCATCGTCGCCAACACCATTGAGCGGTAGCCGAACAGCGTCTTGCGCGAGAACGTAGCCACCACCTCGGAGAACACGCCGAACGCCGGCAGGATGAGGATGTAAACCTCCGGATGCCCCCAAATCCAGATGAGGTTCATGAACATCATCACGTTGCCGCCGGCTTCGTTGGTGAAGAAATGGAAGCCGAGGTATCGGTCGAGGGTCAGCATCGCCAAGGTCGCGGTCAGGACCGGGAATGCGGCGACGAGCAGGAGACTGGTGGCAAGCGACGTCCAGGTGAAAATTGGCATGCGCATATAGGTCATGCCGGGGGCGTGGATCTTCAGGATCGTGGTGACAAAATTGACCCCGGTCAGCAGCGTGCCAACGCCGGAGATCTGCACCCCCCATAAATAGTAGTCTACACCCACGTCAGGCGAGTAGTTGAGTTCCGACAGCGGCGGAAACGGCAGCCAGCCGGTGCGTGAGAAATTGCCCACGACCAGCGAAAGGTTGACGAGGAGCGCCCCGGTCGCAGTCAGCCAGAAACTGACCGAATTGAGGGTCGGGAAGGCGACGTCGCGCACGCCGAGCTGCAGCGGCACGACGATGTTCATGAGCCCGATCACGAACGGCATCGCAACGAAGAAGATCATGATCGTGCCGTGGGCGGAGAAAATTTGGTTATAATGCTCCGGCGGCAAATAACCTCCAGACTGAAACGCGAACGCCTGTTGCGAGCGCATCAACAAAGCGTCGCTAAAGCCGCGCAGCAGCATCACCGCCGCGAGCGTCACATACATGACCCCGATCCGCTTGTGGTCGACGCTGGTGATGTATTCGCGCCACAGAAACGGAACCCACCCCTTGAGGGTGATGAAGGCGACCCCGCCGACCAGCACCAAAACGACAAAGCCGCCAGCGGCCAAAGGGATCGGCTGGCCCCAAGGAATGGCGTCCCAGGTCAGCCTGCCAAACATCTAGTTCCGCCTCCCTACGCAAAGCTGAGATGTCGCCGCCACCATCTGCCCGGGATCGGTCTCGGCGACCGGGCCGGGTCCAGGCGGCAGTGTCTGATCAAGTACCTTCTCGAACAGCCCGTCCGAGACCGTCTGAAAAGTGTATGGGGTAGGCACGACACTCTGCTTCGACAGCTCGATATAGCTCTCCGGCGTCAAAGCCGGTCCGCCGCCGCGCGCCTGGCCGAGCCAGGCGTAAAAGTCGGTCGATGTCTTCGCCTCGACCTCGAAATGCATGTCGGCGAATCCGTCACCGGCTATTTGAGTCGCAAGGCCGCGAAAGACGCCTGGCTCATCGGCTTTGAGATAAAGCTGCGTCCTCATCCGGTTCATGGTGTAAATCATGCTGCCGAGCTGCGGGACGAAGAAGGCGGTCATGACGCTGCCCGAAGTCAGCGAAAACCGGATTGGGGTATCGGCCGGAATCACCAGACGATTGACGCTCGCGACGTGCTGGTCGGGGTAGATGAATAGCCATTTCCAGTCGAGCGACACGACCTGGACGTTGAGCGGCTCTTCTTTTGATACCAGCGGCTTCGCCGGATCAAGGTCATGCGCGCCGATCCAGGTCACCCCGCCCAGCAGCATGATGGTGAGCAGCGGAATCGCCCACACGATCAATTCCAGCTGGCCGGAATTCTCCCAATCCGGCAAATAGAACGCCCTCTCGTTGGACGACCGGAACCACCAGGCGATGCCGAGGGTGGCGATGATGGTCGGCACCACGATGACGAGCATGATGGCGACCGAATCGACCAGCAGCGTTGCGTTGCCGTCGCCGATCGGGCCTTTCGGGTTCAGCACGGCCCAGTCGCAGCCGCCGAGGGGCAAGGACAAGGCCAACGGCGCCAAGCGCAAAAAGAACCGCCAAGAGCGAATCTTAGGCATCATCCCCGCGCCCTCACCGCGCCGCCCGATCGAGCGCGTCTCCGCTTGACCGAAGTTCACGCCGGATCGCATTCACTGTCAATACTGCCATGGCACCGCCCGCATGGCGTCGCCTCATACTGTCGGGTTCGCTCAATCACGATATCCGTGAACGGCCCACGCGCTCCTTTGCACAGCGTGAGCCCTTGCTTGGCTCCAGCCGCTTTAATATCCAAACGCCATGAATCCGCCGTGCGCTTCGCTTGACACAATCGCTGAAGAGATTCGCCGTTGCCGGCTTTGCCGCGACGCGCCTCGATACGGCGCTGCCCTGCCCCATGAGCCTCGACCCGTCCTGCAGGTCTCGGCCACGGCCCGGCTATGCCTCGTCGGCCAAGCGCCCGGCGTCCGGGTTCACGTCTCGGGACGTCCCTTTACCGATCCATCCGGCGTCCGCTTGCGCCAGTGGCTCGGTATCGGGGAGGAGATCTTCTACGATCCAACAAGAATTGCGATCGTGGCTATGGGATTCTGCTTCCCTGGCCTTGACGCCAAGGGCGGCGACTTGCCGCCGCGCCGCGAATGCGCCGAGACTTGGCGCGAGCGATTGTTTGATCGCCTGCCCAATCTCGAGCTCATCCTGCTCATCGGCCAATACGCCCAATCCTGGCGCCTCGGCGCGAAGGCCGTCGCCGCAGGCTTGACCGAGACCGTCGGCAAATGGCGCGACATTAGCCGGTGCGACGTCCGTCCTCGCCTCATGCCGATGCCCCATCCCTCTTGGCGAAACAACGCTTGGCTGAAGCGCAATCCCTGGTTCGAGCTCGAGTTGTTGCCGGTGCTGCGCGCCGACGTTGCGCAGCTTGTGGGTCGGGGTCGCTCACCCCAGCCGGGCTGGGTCGACGACCCGGCCCCCCGGACCGACCTCGCGCCGCCGGTTAGAAATAAGGCGCCGCACCAGGCAAGCGGTTGCGGCGCGCTACAACTGGCGTACCTTGATCCGGCGAGCCGGCTCAATGACGCGAGCCCCGGGGAGGAAACCAGATGACCGCCAGCATCCCCCGCCGCGTCCTGCTGAGAGCGATGGGAGCGACCGTTATGGCGGCCGGCGGGCTCGACCGCTCCCCCGCTCAAGCGCAGCAGCCGGCGCCGTGGTCGTCGGGGACCGAAGCGCCAAAGCTCAAGGCGCCGCCGAACGCCTGCGACTGCCACATGCATATCTACGACAGCCGATTTCCGGTCGCGCCGAACGCCAAGTTCAGGCCGGCGGACGCGACCATCGACGACTATCGGCTGCTGCAGAAACGGATCGGGACGACGCGCAACGTCGTCGTCACGCCATCCACTTATGGCACGGACAATTCCTGCACCCTCGACGCGATCGCCAGGCTCGGCGCGACCGCCCGCGGCGTCGCGGTGGTCGACGCCAGCGTCACCGACGCGGAACTCAAGCGGCTCGACCGCCTCGGGATGCGGGCGATCCGCTTCAATCTCGTGGTCACCGGCGCGACTACGCTCGACATGGTCGAGCCGTTGTCGAAGCGCGTCAACGATCTCGGGTGGCACGTTGAGATCCAGTTGCCCGGCGATGAGATCGCCGGGAACGCAGACCTTCTTCAACGCCTGCCCTCGCCGATCGTCCTCGACCACATGGGGCGCATTCCCGAGCCGGCGGGGGTCGATCATCCGGCCTTCGGGTTGATCCTGAAGTTCATCGACCGCGGCCGGACCTGGGTCAAGCTCTCCAGCGCCTACCAGGATTCAAAGAGCGGTCCGCCCGCCTATGGCGACGTCAGCAAGGTCGCCCGGGCCTATGTCCACGCCGCGCCGGAGCGGATGATCTGGGGCAGCGACTGGCCGCATCCGACCGAGCGGGCGGACGCCAAGCCCGATGACGCGGTTCTGTTCGACCTGATGGCAGACTGGGCCCCCGAGGACGCGGTTCGAAATCGGATCCTCGTCGATAATCCCGCGACGCTCTACCGGTTCGAATAGGCCGACAGATATTACGGACAGATGTATCGTCCGACGTCCGGCGCCTTGAAGCAGCCGACAGATTCCGGAAACAGCGTCTTCGGCAACCAAAGCACCGCGCTCGGAAAAAAGATCGCGAAAGAGATCGTCAAAAAGAAGATCACGTAGATCGGCAGCGACGCCCGCAGGCTCGAAGAGAAGCGGACGCCGACGAACTTGGACGCCATCAGCAGCGACAGGCCGTAGGGCGGCGTGATCAGGCCGAAGGCCAACGTGATGATGAGCACAATGCCCATATGCACGCTGTTGATCGACGCCTGGTCGGTCAGCTGGTTGACGACCGGCATGAAGATGATGATCGCCGGGATCGGCTCGATGAAGTCGCCGACGATGGTGAACACCGCAACCAGCAGGAACATGATGGCGCGAGGATCGCCGCCCGACATGTCGCCGATCCAACCCGAAACGACGATCGGACCGCGCAGATAGGCGAGCAGCCAGCCGAACGCGGACGCTGCTGCGATGGTGATCAGCGGCAGCGAGTAGATCAATCCGGCCTGCACAAAGTCGGACCAGACCGACCCGATGTGACGCGGATTAAGCGCCGGGATCACGACGATGAGAATATAGGCGACGGCGACGACGCCGGCTTCGGTCGGCGTAAACCAGCCGGTCATGATGCCGCCGAGCAGGATCACGGGGATGAGCCCCGGCAGCGCCGCCGCTCGCGCGGCGCGGGCGAGATTGCGCAAGCTCGACCGCGGCCGGCGAAAGCCCACGGGGCCGAAAAAATAGCAGAACAGCATGAGGCCGGCGCCAACCATCGCGCCGGGCAGAATGCCGGCCAGAAACAGCCCGGCGATCGAAACATTGCCGACCGCCCCGTACACGACCGCCATGATGCTGGGCGGCACCAGATTGGCGATGGTCGAGGCGGCGGCAATCAGCGCGGCGACGAAAGCGGGCGAATAACCTTCGTTCGCCATCGGGCGAGCCATCGTCCGGCTCAAGACCGCGACGTCGGCCGACGACGAGCCCGACATGCCGGAAAAGAACATGCTGAATACAGTGGTCACTTGCGCGAGCCCGCCGCGAATGTGGCCAACCAGCGCTTGAGAAAGTTCGGCGATGCGCACGACGACATTCGCCGACGTCATCAATTCGCCGACCAGAAGGAAGAAGGGAATCGCCATCAACGCTTCCGAATCGACGCCGTTGAACGCTTGCCCGACGATCGACTGCAATGAAACCGGCGTCAGCATTGTGCCGACGATCACGCCGGCCATGAGCGAAAACGCCACCGGCACGCCGAGATAGCCGAGCGCGAGGAAGAGCGCGGTCATGGTCAGGAGGATCGCGCTGTTCGGCATCGGTCAGGGAGGGTGCGTCGGCGGCGAAGGCTCGAAGCCGTGACGGAGGCCGTTGACGATCTGCTCGAGGCTGAACAGCGCGACCAGCGCTCCACACACGGGAATCGGCGCGTAGAGATAAGCGATCGGCAACATCGAGGGCATGCGGAAACTGCCGAAGCCAGTGAGGAAATTCTGCCAGCCGTAGACGACGAGGAACAGGCCGACCCCCATGACCACGGCGCGGTTCATCACCTCGAAGGCCCGGCGCGTCGCGCCGCTCATCGTCTCGGTCAAAGCCAGAAGCTGCAGGTGATCGTTGCGCCGTGTCGCGACCGAGGCGCCTATGAACACGCCGTAGATGAAGAAGGCCGACGTCACCTCCTGAGGCCAGAGCAGCGGATGGCCGGCGATCCTCGCCACGACGTCAAGCAGCGTCGTCGAAGTGAAGCCGATGAGGCAGACGCCGCAGAGCTGCATTAAAGCGCGCTCGAGCGGGTCCAGCGCCGGCCACTTCAAATGGCGATCCGCGGCGAGGACGAGGTCGGCGCTCCCGTCCATCGACTACTCAATCGAGCGGCAGACTTGCAGGATCTTTTCCGCGTGAGGCCCGAGGTTCTTGGCGAGCTTGTCCTGCAGAGGTTCAGCGATCTTGATGAAGCTCGCCTTGTCGACGTTGGTGACGACTTTGACCCCAAGCTTCTGAAGCTTGGCGAGCGATTTGTGCTCGAGCGCGATCGCCTGCGCCGGCTCCTTCGCACCGACTTCCGCCGCCGCGGCCTGCACCCAGCCCTTCTGCTCGTCGGTCAGCGACGACCACAGCTTGTCGCTGACCCAGACGACGCTGTTGTTGGCTTCATGCTCGGACATCGACAGCACCGGCGCGACCTCGTAGTGCTTGTTCGAGTCGTAGACGTTGATCCCATTCTCCGCGAAATCGACGACGCCCGTCTGCAGCGAGGTGTAGACGCTGCCGAATGGCATGTGGACCGTCTGCGCCCCGTAGGCGGGGAAGAGCGTGTCCTCGGTCGGCGTCGCCTGGACGCGCACTTTGAAGCCTTTGAGGTCGTCGACTGAAGCGACCGGCCGCTTGCCGTAAAGGTCGCGAAGGCCGAGCGTGGCGAGGGCCAGCACATGGCCGTCCTTGACCGTCGCGTCGAACATTTCCTTGACCGCCGCGATCAGCCGGGGGTCGGCGATCGCCTTGATCAATTGGTCTTCCGAGCGGAAGAGATAGTGGATCGACAGCACGCCCGATTCCGGCGCGACGGTCGCCGCGTTGGCGGTCGAGCTGATCATGAAGTCGATGTCGCCGGTGCGGATCTTTTGCAGCATCTGGGGTTCCTGCCCGAGTTGCGCGCCGGGAAACTGGTCGATCGCCATCGATCCGTGGCTAAGCTCCATGAGCTTGCCGTTGAAGAGGTCAGCCGCGATGCCGTAGCCGGTCGAATGCGGCTGGTCATAGGCGAAGCTGAAGTGGCGGGCGTCGTCTGCCTGCGCCGCCGTCCCGGCAACAACGCTGATTGCGCCCGCGACGATCGCCGCGCGCAATTGCCATCGGCTCATCCGGCTCTCCTCCCGTTCGCGACGGCGCTCGACGACCTACGACCCGGCGCTCTTTTTTCGCGAGCGTAGCCGTCCGTCCCCGCTCTGTCCACGTCGGGAGCCAGTCCCGCACCGCGCGGCGGCTCTCGACCGGCGATGGCGGAATTGGCGTTTAGGCAGTAGCCTCGCCGGATGAGGCAATTGAGCAGTCTCGAGAACTTCATCGACCGCCATCGGCGCCTCTTCGTCCTGACCGGCGCGGGCTGCAGCACTGGCTCGGGGATTCCCGACTATCGCGACGCCGATGGCCAGTGGAAGCGGGCTCAACCGGTGACCTTCCAAGCCTTCATGGGCGACGAGAAGAACCGGCGGCGCTATTGGGCCCGCAGCCTCGTCGGCTGGCGGCGCATTCGCCAGGCGCAGCCGAACGGCGCCCACCGCGCCCTGGCCCGACTCGAGGCGATGGACAGGATCGAGCTGGTTCTGACCCAGAACGTCGACCGGCTGCATCAGGCGGCCGGCAGCGCGCGGGTGATCGACCTGCACGGGCGGATCGATCTCGTCCGTTGCATGGACTGCGAAGCGCGATCGCCGCGCGAAGACCTGCAGAGCGAGCTTGGCCGACTGAACTCCAGCTGGCTCGACCTTGACGCAACGGAAGCCCCCGACGGCGACGCCGATCTCGACGGCGCCGACTTTTCGTCGTTCGCCGTTCCGAGCTGCCGGCGTTGCGGCGGGGTGCTCAAGCCGGACGTGGTGTTCTTCGGCGAGAACGTGCCGCGCGAGCGAGTCAACGCGGCCGCGCGTGGACTCGACGAGGCGGACGCGATGTTGATCGTCGGCTCTTCGCTGATGGTCTATTCGGGCTTCCGCTTCGTCCAGCGGGCGGCCGGGGCCGGAAAGCCGGTCGCGGCGGTCAATCTTGGCCGGACCCGCGCCGACGCGCTGCTGACGCTGAAAGCCGAGCAGGCGTGCGAATCCGCGCTCGCGTTTCTGCTCTGACCCTCAGGGGAGCGCCTCGGCATCAGTCAGGCTCAGGCCAGCCAGAGCGCCTATGAATGCGATCGCCGTGGCCCAGAAGCTGAAAACCATGCTCATTGCGAGCGGAATGATCTTCGCGCCGTGCCTGCTCGATTGCGCCGCCGCCGGGCAATCCCCGCCTCCCGCGTTCGAGGTTGAACTCCCCTATTCAGCCTGCGAACCGATGGGCGGCCTCAGAAGCAACCTGACCGGAACGCCGAACCCGTCGACCAAAAGCGACGCCATCCTGCTTGAGCTTGGGGTCCGCTGCATCGGCGATGGCTACCCGGCCGTCGGCCGCCCTCGCTACAGGCGCGGCTCAGCGGAGGATCGCGGCCCAATTCACTGGCCACGACAAGGTGAGGCTGACGATCAGCCCGAATGTCGTGAGGCCCGCCAGCCGCATTCTTTCCCGCGCGCCCTCGGGCAGCGCGGCGACGGTGAAGACCGCCACAATGAGGACGAGGAATCCCACGGGAAGACTGGCGACCGAGGGGTGGAACAAACCATCGGCGAGATTGCCGAGGATCGAGGCGATCTGACTGGCAGCATCCATGAACGGGGACCTTGTAAAAGACGTCAACGGATCGTGGCACGAATGGCCAATCTCGCAAAGGACATCTCAAGAGTAACCTTTATCGCCGCGGATCACGACCTCACGCGGAGAGGGCCAACAGCGCCCTCGCACCTTGGTTAGCGAGCCGCTAACACAGCCATCCCAGTCCAGTGGTTCACGCAAACGTGCAGCTCTCGCGCCTCGCGACTATCGTCACAGCCACGGCGCCCCGCAGCCTTCCAGGGAAGAGCCGTCACTAGTAACCCGCTCGTTACACGCTGTTGCTCGCGCCGCCCTGCCCCACCCCGATTCAGATTGACAACCAAGACGCGGACTGGCGCCATCCTCGCCCGCTGCCTGAGGCCGCCTTCCCTCATGCACCCGCCCGAGGAGGCAAGGCCTATGCGCATCGAGCCCGCGTTTCTGTTTGATCTCGACGGCACGCTGGTCGACAGCGTCTACCAGCATGTGCTCGCCTGGAAGGAGTCTCTCGACAGCGAGGGGATCGACCTTTCGGTCTGGCGCATCCATCGAAAAATCGGAATGAGCGGCGGCCTGTTCACCAACCAGCTCAAGCGCGAAACCGGCGTTGAAATGAGCGAGGACCGGCTCGAGCGCCTGCGCCACAAGCACGCCGAAGCCTATCGCAGAATGGGGGCTCAGATCCGCCCCTTGCCGGGCGCACGCGAGCTGCTGGCCTTTCTGACGAACGCCGGCCTGCAATGGGCGATCGCCACCAGCGGACGAATGGAGACGGCGTCAGTCAACCTCGACGCGCTCGGCGTCGATCCGGCGAAAACGCCGGTCGTGACGCGCGATCAGGTCAAGTACGCGAAACCCGATCCCGATCTCTTTCTCGCCGCCGCGGCGCGATTGAAGGCTCCGATCGAGACCGCCGTCGTGGTCGGCGACAGTATCTGGGACATGCTCGCGGCGGCGCGCTGCCGCGCGCTGGGCGTCGGCCTCCTCTGCGGCGGTTACGGAGCGAGCGAGCTTCAGGAGGCGACGGCCTTCCGCGTCTATGAGGACCCCGCCGATCTGCTTGTCCACATCGACGAGCTCGGCGGGCGGCGGTGAGGGTTACGGGGCGCCTGCAGACGTCACGACGCCCTGAGCAGCGCGAGCACGCCCGCTTCCTCGGCCGTCAGACCCTTTGGCTCGACTCGGCCGGCGATCTCAGCAGCCTTCAGGAACCCGCCGCCCAGATAGGCGGCGGAGACGGCGGGATGAATGTAGGACTTGCGGCAAACGGCCGGCGTATTCCCCAAAGCCGCCGCGACTTCCTTGACCGCGGCGCTCATCGCGCGCTTGGCCTTGGTCGCGCTCTCGAATTGACCTGAGGCTTTGAGATAACGCGTCATCAGCACGGTCCCGGCCCAAGTGCGAAAGTCCTTGGCGGTGACGTCGTGGCCGGCGATCTCCCTAAGATAGGCGTTGACGTCGCCGGAGGAGATTGCTCGCAGCTCCTTGTCCTCGTCGAGATATTGCAGGAGGTCCTGTCCGGGCAGCTCCTGGCACGCCCGAAGGATGCGCGCCACGCGCCGGTCTCGCATCGCCAGCGACCATTGCTTGCCGCTCTTGCCGGTGAAGCGGAAACGAACCTCGGTCCCTTCGACCTCGACATGTTCGCTTCTGAGCGTGGTCAGCCCATAGCTCTGGTTGGCCTTGGCGTATTCGCCATTGCCGACCCGGATCAGGGTCGTCTCGAGCAGATGCACGACCGTCGCAAGAACCTTCTCGCGCGGCAGGCCGCGCAGGCTCATGTGTTCCGCGACCCGCGCTCGTATGGTCGGCAGCGCCTCGGCGAATTCGAACAGGTGATCGTATTTTGTCTGCTCGCGCGCCTCTCGGTAGTCGTCGTGGTAGCGGTATTGCTTGCGCCCTTTGGCGTCGCGGCCGGTCGCTTGGATGTGGCCGTCCGCAGCCGGGCAGATCCAGACGTCCGTCCAAGCCGGCGGGATGACGAGCGAGCGGATGCGCTTGAGGATCGCGGCGTCGGCGATCCGCCTCCCCTTCGCGTCCAGATAGACAAAATCCTTGCCCGCCCGCTTGCGCCGGATTGCCGGCTTGTCGTCGCAGACATAGCGCACGCCGGCCAGCGCCGACATGGCGATGTCAACCGAAACATGAACTTCGGCGTCGAGCATGGGCGAACCTTGACGTCGCAAGGAACGCCGGCCGTCGGCTGTCTGTTCCCGCCAGGGAAAATTCCGAAAAGCCTCGGGGCGGCCTATCCCCTCCGACCCGGTCCAGCCCAAAACCCGTAACCATCGCGCCAAATCGTGCTATTGTGAAACAAAATCACATCGCATGGGAGGGTGGGATGGCGGTCTCGGTCGAATGGGAAATCAAGGCGACGGAGTTTGGCAACTGCAACTGCTCCTATGGCTGTCCGTGCCAGTTAAACGGGCTTCCGACCCACGGCCATTGCCGTTACGTCGCCGGCTTCCAGATCGAAGAGGGGCGCTTCGGCAAGGTGAAGCTTGACGGACTGCGCGCCGTCACGATGGCCATTTGGCCCGGGGCCGTCCACGAAGGCAACGGGACCATGCAAATGGTGATCGACGAACGCGCCAACGCGAAACAGCGAGACGCGTTGGCCAAAATCCTGAGCGGTCAGGAAACCGAAGACATGGCGACGATGTGGTGGGTGTATGCGGCCATGTCGCCGAAGAAGCTGCCGCCCGTTTACGCGAAGATCGATTTTGGAAATTGATGTCGATGGCAGATCTGCGCGGCTCGAAGTGCCTGGGATGATCTCGTCGAAAGGCGAACCGATCCGCAATCCGGTGACCGGCGCGCAACACCGCGTTCGCATCGATTTCCCGCAGAGCTTCGAGTACAAGCTCGGAGAGATCGGTAGCGGCGCGTCGAAAGTGACGGGCGCGCTCCCGATGGAGCTGAAGGACAGCTGGGGTCTATTCACCCGCCTCCATCTCCGCCACCGAGGACGGTTGAACTAGCCCGTGCTCACTGCGCTGCTGCGCCATGACCGGACGCTTGTCGTCGCCGGTTTGGCGGCCGTCATTGCGCTGTCGTGGGTCTGGCTGCTGGTGGGCGCCGGGCTCCACATGGATCAGATGGACATGGGCGGCGGCCAGATCATGCTGATGGCGCCGCCGTGGACTCCGGGATACGCCGTCACGATCTTCATCATGTGGATCGTCATGATGGCGGCAATGATGCTGCCGAGCGCCGCGCCGGCGATCCTGCTGGTAGCCGCGCTTGCCCGCCAGCGCGGCGAGCGTCACGCGATTGCTTCGAGTTGGCAATTCGCGCTTGGCTACCTCGCGATCTGGGGCGCGTTTAGCCTGGTCGCGACCGGACTGCAATTTGCTCTCGATCGAGCCGGATTGCTTTCCGACACCATGGCTAGCGGCAGCGTCGTTCTGGCCGCGCTGCTGTTGATCGCCGCCGGGATCTATCAATGGACCCCGTGGAAGGAAGCGTGCCTGCGCCACTGCCGGTCGCCGATCGACTTTCTCACGCGCTACTGGCGGCAGGGTTCCTTCGGCCCGATGCGTGCAGGCGCGTGGCACGGCGCTTTCTGCCTCGGATGCTGCTGGATGCTGATGGGGCTTTTGTTCGTAGGCGGCCTCATGAATATGTTTTGGATCGCCGGGCTGGCGCTTCTGGTGCTGGTCGAGAAACTGTTCCCGTTCGGCCGTCGCGCGAGCCAGATTACCGGGGCGGCCCTGATCGGCTGGGGCGTGTTCGTCCTCATCCACTGACTTTCGCGCCGCTTCGGATCCCGTCATCGGCCGCCGACCGTGAACACGGTGCGCCGGGCGCTGTCGTCACGCGGCCAAGCGTTATCGACCTCGGCCAGCGGAACCGGGGTGGTTGCGATTTTAAGGCCGGCCGGAACGGCGGCCCGGAGCACCCCGGCGATCGCATGGACGAAGCGATCGAACGGAACGCTGCCGATGCCGCTCCCGGTCAGCACGATCGCCGAGGAGCGCAAGGCGGCGCTTGGCAACACAATGTCCGGCCCGCTGACCGCGCCGATCTGGACGAATCGGATCGGGACCGCCTCCCTTCCCGCCTTGGCCCCGGCAATCAGCAGGCGCTCGGCGCTCCTGCCCCAGAGATAGTCGATCACGACATCCACCCCTTGCGCGAACTCCTGCCTGAAGCGCTCCTCCAGCGCGGTGTCGTCGTCGACGAGCGCGATCGTGACGTCGGCGCCGAGCGCCGCGACCGATTTCAGCGCCTCGGCGTTGCGCGCCGTCGCAATGACCTTCCCGGCGCCGAGATGCCTGGCGATTTGGACGGCGAGCCGGCCCGCCGTTCCGGCCGCGCCATTGACCAGCACGGTTTCGCCGGCTTTGAGCTGGGCGCGCTCCGTATAAGCGGCCCAGGACGACATGCCCGGATTGGCGATCGCTGCGGCCGCCACATCGTCGAGCTCGTCG
>Ga0335076_10003393_pt1 | contig 16014 bp, 20 predicted proteins | sample Lox_Sample_25_FD_206717 | JGI IMG/M metagenome (GOLD analysis project Ga0335076, IMG submission 206717) | Soil microbial communities from Loxahatchee National Wildlife Refuge, Florida, United States - Lox_Sample_2.5 | ecosystem: Environmental > Terrestrial > Soil > Wetlands | place: USA...
CCGGCGTCGGCCCGGCGGCCGAGGAAGACTCTCATCCATCAGGGGTGGCGGCACACACGCCGCCCGCGACGCTGTCGCGGAAGCGATTGGCGTTTGTGGTCGGCTCACAAGGTCGCGAGGGGCTGTGGCCGACCACCCCCGGTCAATGGCGTTTTACCCCTCATTTTTGGGGGGTAAAACGCCAAACTTCGGCGAGCGCCTCCGTGACGCGCCCGGGTGCGTTATGGCCTCGACACAACGGATCCCACACTCGCCGGGCTTGTGCGACAGCGCGACAGCGGGGTTTTTCTTGTTGTCGGGGACGGTGGCGGTCCTGAAACATGTCCCCAATATGTCCCGTGTCAACGAGACGGGCATACGATCCGCGCCGTGCTGAATCGACCGAGCGGTCATGTGTTGCGCGTCCAGCGCGCGCGCGCGGACCCGCCTGGTACATGAAGTACCGGGCGCCCTACGGCGCCAGGTGCAGAAGCACTCGGGCCCGCGTGGACGGAGCGAGGCCGGCCGCCAGCGGGATATCTCACCAAGCGCCTAGCCAAGGTCGCGCTGCGTCGGACGCTCTGTCAACGCTCGACGTCGTCCTCGGATGGCTGGCACGAGCCTTGGCCGGTAGGTTAACGACCTAACGCAGCGTCTCTGCGAAACATCGTGGGTGCACCGCTCAAGGGGGTGGCACAAGTGACGGCGACCTTTGATGGGCAACCGAGCAGCCAAGCCTCGACGATCCCGCCGGAGGCCCGGCTGGCCGAGATGTTGAGCGGGTTGTGGCTGTGGTGGATGTTGTACGTCGTGGTCGAGAGGGGTGTTGCCGATCTGCTCGCCGACGGGCCGCAGACGAGCGTCGAACTGGCAAAGGTCACGGGGTTGCACGAACCCTCGCTCTACCGGCTATTGCGGTCGCTTACGGGCTACGGGGTGTTTACCGAGGAGTCGCCACGCCGCTTCGCGTTGACGCCGCTCAGCTCGACGCTCAAGACAGGTGATCCAAGCGCCGGGCGGGAACTGGTGCTGACCCAGCAGTGGGTCTCGCGTGCGGTGGCGGAATTTCCGCGGGTCGTGGCGAGCGGGGAGACCGGGATGCAGCTCGCCCTCGGGATGCCGGTTTTCGAGTACCTCACGCAACATCCCCAGGAGAGCGCCGACTTCAACCGCACGATGATCGCGTTCGCCGTCGCCGAGCTGCGTGCGGTGGCTGAGGCGTATGACTTCTCGGGCGTGCATCGAATCGTCGACGTGGGCGGCGGGACGGGAGCCCTCTTGGCCACGGTGCTGGGTCGCTATCCGCTCGTCAGTGGTGTGTTGTTCGACCGCCCGGACGTGATCGACGAGGCCCAAGCGACGCTCACCGAACACGGTGTCACGGACCGCTGCGAGGTGGTCGGCGGCGACTTCTTCGAGTCAACCCTGCCGAGCGGCGACGTTTACCTCATGTCGCACATCGTTCACGACTGGGACGATGACCGGTGCGTCGCGATACTGCGCAACTGCCGCAAGACGATCGACCCAGAGGGGCGGCTGCTGCTCATAGAAATGGTCCTCCCACCCGGCGACGAGCCCCACCCCGCCAAGATCTTCGACATGTACATGCTCGTACTGACCGGGGGCATGGAGCGGACCGCTGAGGAGTACGGCGAGCTGCTGCACAGCGGGGGGTTCCGGCTCACACGAATCGTTCCGACACAGTCCGCTGTGAGCGTGATCGAGGCGCTACCTGATCTCGACAGCGCGTAGCACCGGCACCAGCAGGGTTCGTGCATAGACCGAAGATGTCTGGATCCGAGATATCGATAACCAGCACAGCCTGAGACGTTCCGCGGGAGCGTTTGAGGACGGAACGATCGCGGGGGAGGCGCTGCTCCTCTTCGATTAAAGGGGGCAGCTGGCCGACTCCCTCCCCGTACCGACATAGCCCCGGGATGCGACGTGGGAAGGGAGCGTCACGCGCCGCTGCCGTTCGCCGGCACCATTCTGCGGCGAAGCCTCTCGAGCTCCCTGTCGCGGAGTCCGTGAGCGGCCAGCCACGCTGCTGATCCGCCGAAGCCTTCGTCGAGGAGCTCGAACACCCGCTCCATCGTGCCCGGAACGGGGGCGTGTCGCTGCGGATCGTGGCCCTCGAGCTCGGACCGGTAGGTTGGGGAGCTGACGAGTCGCGCCATGATCGCTTCGATGCGGTGAGCCGTGGCCATGTAGTCGGCGACGATCGCGTTCCGATCCACTCCGGCGGCGTCGAGCGCGAGCGCCACCACTACACCGGTGCGATCCTTGCCGGCGGCGCAGTGCACCAGGGCCGCTCCGCGAGCGGTAGCGATCGTGCGAATCGATCCGACGATCGAGTCAGGACGGGTGGTCAGGTAGCTCAGGTAGGCCTGGACGACCCGTGGCTCACCCGGCCAGTGGCTCCGGTCGATCGATGGCCACACGCTGGCGGAGGCGGCATCGAGATCCGTCGTACTCGCGGACCGTGGGTACAGCGAGCGATGCTCGATACGAATGCGCGGTTCGCGGGTGATCGGGCCAGGCCCCTCGAGCTCCACCTCGAGGTCGGTGCGCAAGTCGAGCACCACCTCGAGCCCCTCTTGCTCGACTAGGAATCGGATGTCGCGCGCGGTGAGCGATTGCAGGTTGTCGGAGCGCAGCAGCACGCCGGGCACGACCACGCGAGGGTTGGCGGCCCCCTCGAGCGCGATCCAGCGCACGTTCCCGTTCTCGATGTTCATGACCTGATCGTGGCAGGTCGGATCCGCGCTCACCGGATCGCAACAAGTCCCACTGGGAGCCTGTGACAATCGCAGGCGGTGGGAGACTCGAACGCAACCCTGCCATTTGGGTCAGACCAGCAGCCACGACGGTCTCGATACACGATCGTTCAGGTCTCCGATCCGCACGTTCCGGCTGATGGCTTCCTGTTCGATCGCGTTGACGCCTGCGCGCGGGTACAGGCTTCGATCGAGATGGTCGCCGCGGCGGACTGCTCTCCCGATGTGCTCGTGCTCTCCGGCGACGTGGCAAATCGGGGTGAGGCTGAGGCGTACGTCCGGCCGCGTCCGGTGACCACGCCGCGCTGCACCGATTCGGCGCCAAGCTTCCGGTCGCTCCCGGCGATCACGACGATGTCGCGCTCCTGCGCATGCATCTGCTCGGACAGGAGCCCGAACGCGACCCGCTCGACACGGTGGTACGCGTCGGCGGGCTCCGGCTCATCGGCATGTACTCGAGCGTCCCGGATGAGGTCTACGGCGAGCTGCACGACGCGCAGCTCCACGCACTGGCCGTCGAGCTCGCCGAACCCGCTCCCGACGGAACCGTGCTCGTCGTCCATCATCCGCCGATCTGGTCGACGACTCGGCAGTCGGAGCTTGTCGCCCTGCGCGACCCTCAGCGGTTGGCTGCCGCGATTCGCGGCACCGACGTTCGACTGGTTCTCAGTGGTCACACTCATCGTGTCAGCGCCGGAACCTTCGCCGGCGTTCCTGTGTGGGTAGGTCCATCCACCGGCAGCCACGCCGACGTGCTCGCACAGAACGGCTTTCACGGGCACGCCGGAGGTGGCTTCAGCCGCGTCGACGTCCTCGACGACGGCGAGATCGTCGCGACCTTCGTCCCACTGACCGGCCGCGAGGAGATTCTCTACGAGGTGCACGTCGACGAAACGCAACGGCGACCCGTGGTCTGAGACCACCGACTTCATTCGCCCCCACCGCCTGTTCTACCGGCCGCGCACGTGTGGGTGACGCTCAGCTCGATGCCTTCAGGACTGCGGCGATGGCGCATCCCGCATGGTGCCCATCCGCGAATGGAGCCTCCGAGCCGCCGCATTCGGGGCATGCGCCATATGACTTCGTCGGTGTCAGGCCGCTCCACTGGTGCTTCTCGAGCAAACGCCTGAGCTCGCCGTTCAACGCGCGAAGTTGCGCTAGCTCGCGATCGGTCGGTTTCCTGTCACTACCAGGTGACTCCCCATCGGGCATCGTGAGGCAAGGATACTTTTGCCAGCCGGTTCGTCGATGCGACCGCGCGCGTCGAGCTACCCGTGCGCTTGTCGATGTGACGATCCTGGTCGCGAGAAAGGTCGCTCGTTGGTTCAGCTCCGGCGCGACGGCGTCCCGCCCATTGCCGGCGGACCGCTTCGGCTCAGCGGGCGATCAACTCGACGGATCGGCCGCCTCGGCGAAGTGCCGCACGTCTGCTCCTCCCGGTGCCCGGTGGGGGATAGCGTCGCCGATGGGGCGGCGCGGCGTCGGTGCCTCGGGCGTTCGAGCTGTGCCGCGGCCGGGGGACCGCGGTCGCCGAGACCCCTATGCGATCACGCCAGCGCGAGCAACGTCGTCGGGTCGGACATCACTCGCTCGATTGCGTGGATTGCGCCGCCCTGGGCGGCCGCGGTGAACCCGAGAGTCGACGTGGCCAGTTGCGGTGTGTGGGCGGCGCCGGCGAGCGTCCCGGATTCGAGGGACCGCAGGGCGGCGGGGAGGATCCAGTCGCCGAGGTAGGCGAAGTAGCCGCCGAGGATGATCACCTCGGGGTCGAACAGGTTGGCGAGGTTGGCGGCACCGAGCCCGATCCATCTCCCGAGCTCAGCCAGGACATCGAGAGTGCGCGTGTCCCCGGCCCTCGCCCGCTTCACGAGCGGCTCGATCTTGCCCTCCGGAGGGGCGTCACCACGTGGGCGTTGCCGCGCCGACTGCAGCAGCGCGTTCAAGCCGACGCATGCCTCCCAGCAGCCACGCCGGCCGCACCCGCACAGCGGCCCGTCGGGCATGACGTTCATGTGCCCGACCTCACCGCCGTATCCCCGCGTGCCGAGCAGCGGCTGGCCGCCGACGATGATGCCGCCGCCGATCCCGACCTCGCCGGTGACGTACACCAGGTTCGGGGTCCCTGCCCACTCGCCGGATCGATACTCGGCGATCGCCGCAAGGTTCGCGTCGTTGCCGACGTGGATGGGAGTGGCTCGAAGGCGCAATGCCCGGCGGAGCGGCGCGGCGACGCCAACGTCGCGCCACCTCAGGTTGGGCGCCTCGGCCACTACCCCGGCGGCGACGTCGACGAGCCCGGGCACCGCGACGGTGAGCCCGGCCACGACCGGCGCCGGGACGCCACGTCGCGAGGTGAGGCGCCGGCGCGTCTGGCGGCACAGGTTGGCCAGCGCGGCTATGCATGCGTCGGGACCCACGCTGGCATCGAAAGCGCTCCGCTCGCGCAGCACTTCACGGCCGGCGAGATCGATGACCAGCACCGACAGGTAGTCGACGTTCACCTCGGTACCGATCGCGACCACGCCGCTTCCGAGCTCCAACCGGGTGCTCGGCCGCCCGGCGCGTCCGCCCCCGTTGCGTCCGGTCTCCTGCACGACCCCGAGCGCGATCAACTCCGCGACCAGGCGCGACACCGTGGCCCGGGTCAGGCCGGCTCGGGCGGCGATGCCGGCGCGGGAATCGGGGCCGACGGTCGCCAGGTGGCGGAGCACCAGCTCGAGGTTGTTGCGGCGGATGTCGTTGTGACCCGCGCGGCGTGGGATCACCGATTCTCTTGACACGGGATGTGACGCTGGATATATGTTTTGCATCGCATCAAAACATTTCGGCGGCCGCGTCAGTCTAACCGCGTTGCGGTCGGCCAACGGAGGGATCGGGTCTCGAGCTCCATCGGGTGACCGTGGGTCACTCTAAAACCAGAATGCGCACGCTTGAATACGCACCGAGGGCGGCGCCGCGTCCGGCCGCAAGTGACCACACGCAGACGATCGGTGTGCTCAGCCTTGGTCCGATCCAATCGGCCAAGCCATCCGCGTTGCTGGCCATCCATCAGGCTACGCGCAATTCGGATCACGTCGTCAGCACCGTCACCGTGCCGGTGCGGGACCACGATGCCCTGCGGAGTGCCGTCGCTCGTCTGCGGCGCGTGTATGTCGACGGAATCCTCGCGGTCGCTCCGCCGTCGGGCGCGATCGACGTGCTCGTCGAGCTATCGGGCGACATTCCGCTCGTGGCCGTCGCGACGGGTCCGCAGGAAGGCGTGTCCGCGGTGGCGATCGATCAGTACGCGGGTGGAGCTGCGGCTACAAGCCATCTGCTCGAGCTCGGCCACCGGACCGTGTTCCACATCGCAGGCCCCGCCGAGGGTCGGGACCCCGGGCGGGGCCTCTCCGGGTGGCGCGACACGCTGGTCAGGGCAGGAGCGGAGATCCCTCTGCCGATGGTGGGCGACTCGAGCCCGGAAGCGGGGTACGAGCTCGGATGCCGCCTCGGCTCCAGACCGGACGTCACGGCGATCTTCGTCGCCGGGGACCAGATGGCGTTGGGCGTGCTGCGCGCGCTCCACGAAGCGGGGCGGCGGGTGCCGGAGGAGGTGAGCGTCGTCGGGTGCGACGGCGCACCGGAGGCGGAGTTCTTCAACCCGCCACTGACGACGATTCGACACGACTACGCCGAGCTCGGCCGGCGCAGCCTCGAGCTGCTCCTCGAGGAGATCGAGGTCGGCGCGCATGCCAACGTCCACGAGACGATCCCGGCCGAGTTGATCGTCCGCGCCAGCACCGCCGCCGTTCACGCCCGGACCCAGCGCGGCGTCCTCTGAGGACGCGCTCAGCGTCTCTCGCTCTGCCGCGGTGAGCCGGGTGCTCCGAGGGTGCCTGCCGCTCACGAGCCCGATCTGCGCAGCCGGCACGCCCGACCTGATTCTTATGGAGTTGTGTGGATTCCTCGAACTTCCTCTTCGGCGGAGGCGAGATCCTGTCGGCGTCTCGGAAAGGAACCTCGCCATGACCACGATCCTTCTCCTCAACGCGGCGTCATCTCTTCTGGCCCTGCTGGGCATCGCCGGCGTCTTCGCGGTTCGGGAGCGCCGCGCCCCTCGCCGGCCCGTCGTACAGGTGCTCTACGTGACCACGGGCACGGCTCGCAGGCTGCCGCACAGCTGAGCGAGCGCCCGAAACAAGTCTCCGGCACGGGAAACGCCGGGGCTGCCGGCTAGGACGTACGCCGGCAAAGGACACGCCCAGGTCCGAGCTCGTGGCGACGTTTGCCACGAGCTCGGACCGATCGCTTAGCGTTGCGCCGTAACCGAGCTTGGAGGTCGCACCGCATGGCGCGCACGCATCACCTGCCCGACGAGCAGGTCCATTTCACGTGGGACACGGGGAACGAGCCGCGGTTGGTCGTCGACTCGGGCGACACGGTTGTCGTCTGGACGCGTGACGTCAGCGACAACCAGATCGGCCCGGATTCGGATGTGAGCGTGATCGCGGGTCTCGATTGGGACCGGGTGTACCCGTTGCTCGGCCCGATCGGTGTCAACCGCGCCGAGCCCGGAGACACGCTCGCAATCGAGGTGCTCGACATCCACACCCAGGGGTGGGGCTGGACGGCGATCCTCCCCGGGCTGGGCCTGCTGCCCGACGATTTTCCGGACGCCTACCTTCGGATCTTCGACCTCTCGCACGGCGACCTCGCGTACCTGCGCGAGGACATCACGATTCCCGTCGAGCCGTTCTTCGGCACGATGGGCGTCTGTCCCGCCGGCGCGTCTGCCCAGCCGGTGATGCCGCCCGGCGTATTCGGCGGCAACATGGATATGCGCCAGCTCGTGCGCGGCTCGACGCTCTATCTCCCGGTCCAGGTCGAGCAGGCGCTGTTCTCGTGCGGCGACGCGCACGGCGCCCAGGGCGACGGCGAGGTTTGTGTCACCGGCCTCGAAGCGCCGATGTTCGCCGCGCTGCGTTTCACGCTCGAGAAGGGCCGGTCGATTCCGGCCCCCCAATACCGTACCCCGGGGCCGGTCACCCCGCGCGTCGATTCTGCGCCGTTCTACGGCACCACCGGCGTGGGGGGAGACCTGTACGTGGCCGCCCAGGACGCCGTCCGGGCGATGGTCGAGCACATCGCCGTGACCTATTCGCTCGGGCGCGAGGATGCCTACCTGCTCTGCAGCCTCGCCGTCGATCTCAAGATCTCCGAGATCGTCGACGCGGGTCAATACATCGTCAGCGCACTGCTGCCGGAGGCGATCTTCACCGGGTGACGTGGACCCCGGTTTCCCGGGTAGCCTCGATGCCGTGCGGCGCCGGCTGCGGTCGCGGCTGTCGTGGGCGCGCCGGCGTCAGGCCCTTGCGGCCGACGGCTCGAGTTGCGGGATGACGTCGGTGATCAGCAGCTCGAGCGTGCGCCTCGACTCCTCGAACGTCATGTCGCCGGTCGGGAACATGAAGCAGATGTAGTCGACCATCCCGTCGTCGAGTAGCGCCCCGACCCGCTCGACGATCTGCGGTGGTGTCCCTGAACCGATCTCGATCGCCGGCTCCATGTTCGCGTGGATCGCTCGCAGTGCCCCCTGGGCGTCGTAGCACTCCTGCTCTGAGAGCTTGAGGTGGTCGAAGCGGTGGGCGTCGCGGGTGCGGCGTACGAGCCCCTCCATGCCCCGCCGGGCGACGTCACGCGCCTCGGCCTCGGTCGGCGCGATCGACAAAAGCATGCTGTAACCCACACGCGGCTCGGAGTCCGGACCGTCGAAGCGAATCTCATCGTCCCTGTGGTCGTGCCAAGCCTTGAGGTAGTGCTCGTAAGCCTCCTCGCTGATCTTCCCGGGCCACATCAGGCTCATCCCGTGCTGGCCAGCGGTCTGCGGGCTGCCGGGGTACCAGAACGGAATCCGCTCCTGGAGCGGTTTGGTCGACATCGGCATTGTCGGGAAGTCGAAGAACGTGCTGTGCTCGCTCGAGATCTCGCCGGTGGCGAGTGCCTGCCTGATGATCCCGAGCACGTCGGTGAAACGGTCGCGGGACTCCCACCAGTCCTTGCTGAACCAGTAGTGCTCGATCGGAACGGCGCCACGGCCGACGCCGTACTCGAGCCGCCCGCCCGTGAGCTGATCGAGCACGCACATGTCCTCAATGATCCGCACGGGGTGGTGCATCGGCAGCAACTTCACCATCGGCCCCAGCCGGATGTTCTCGGTCACCTGGGAGGCAGCGGCGATGAACAGCTCCTGGCCCGGGGCCATGCACAGCCCGCTGCCATGATGCTCGGCCAGGTGGTAGCCGGTGAATCCGGCATCGTCGGCCATCTGGATCAGCGTGAGGCGGTCCTTGAACAGCTGGCCGGTGGCTGTGCCGGGAATATCCTCGATGTGGTCGAAGATGCCGAACTTGTTTGCGATCACGGGCGGGACCCTAACGTTTTTACGCAACGAGGCGCAGGAGCGCGGCGGTGGCGGCCGCGGCGAACGCCACGACAACGAACGGCGCTTTACGCCAGACCAGCACCGCGGCAACCAGCAGCGCGGGTGTCCGTGCGTCGAGCACGAACCGATGACCGCTGCTGAACGTCTGAACGACGATCAACGCCGCCAGCACCGGGACGACGACGATCTCGAGCGACCAGCGCTCGGACGTCTCCCGATCGAGTCGCTCTCCGATCGCGAGTCCGAGCACCTTCAGCGCGTAGGCCGCGCCGCACAGGGCGAGAACCGGCCACCAGCTCATCGGCCGGCCTCCGGTGCCTGTCCCATCCGAACGCGGGCCCGGCGGCGGCTCGAGGCGAGCAGCAGTGGGACCGCGGCCAGCGCGGACGCGATGATCGGTACGCCGGCCGGCGTAATCGGCAACAGCGCGAGCGCGATCAGCGCACCCGCCACCGCCGCACGCGTCGCATCCGGCCCGCGCAACTGCGGGACGAGCAGCGCCAGGAACACCGCCGGGAAGACCGCGTCGAGGCCATAGTCGCGAGGGTCGCCGAGACCGCGCCCGGCGATCGCGCCGACCAGCGTCCCGATGTTCCAGGCGGTGAACAGGCACAGCGCGGTCAGGTCGAACGCACGGCGCCTGGCCGCGAGCGTCGGCTGCGCGTGGGCCATCGCGGTGGTCTCGTCGACGACGACCTGCGCCCGCAGCGCGCGTTTGGGGGCGGTGCCCGACAGGATGCCCTTCAGGCTGAGCGCGTACAGAGCGTTGCGTCCGGCGAGCAGCAGCGCGGGCGCGAGCGCGCCGGCGACGCCACCGCCCGCCCCGACCACCGACACGAACGTCAGCTGCGAGGCGCCGGTAAAGCACGCGACTGACATCACGCACGTCTGGGCGATGCTGAAGCCGGCCGCGACCGACAACACGCCGAAGGACACCGCATAGACCGCGGTCGCGAGCCCGATCGAGAGCGCGTTCCGGAGGATGGGATCGTTGGAGGCCATGCAGGAGGCATTGTCTCGCGATCTCATCGGCATATGGCTGCGAATTCGCCCGACTAGCCGCCGTAACTGGCAACATTCAGCCATGGATTCGATCGATCGCGCAATCATCGACGAGCTGAGCCGGGACGGGCGCCTCTCCAACGTCGAGCTGGCCGCCCGAGTGAACCTGTCTCCATCCCCGTGCCTGCGTCGCGTCCGCGCGCTCGAAGAGTCGGGCGTGATCCGTGGATACCACGCGGACATCGAGCCGAGTGCGATCGGACGCGGCCTCGAGGTATCGGTGCTCGTCGAGCTCTCGCTCAAGGATCGCGAAACCGTCGAGGCCTTCGAGGAGCAGATAGGCGAGATCGACGAGGTGCTCGAATGCCGTCGAATGTTCGGCATCCCGGACTACATCATCCGCGTCGGGGTCGCCGACACCGACGACTACGAGCGGTTCTACATGAACAAGCTCGCGGAGCTACCCGGCGTCACCCGCGTCAATTCCCAGTTCACGATGAAGCTGGTGAAGGCCGCAACAGCGGGCCAGGCTCGGCGGAAGCCGCCGGATCTCCGGCGGTAGCGCGTCACTTACTGCCGAACACACGCTCCATCATCGCGGTGTCGCCGGCGCTCTGGAACTTGACCAGCTTGCCGTCGCGGAACGTGAGCACGTCGCACGAGTCCGCCTCGCCCCCCTCGAGCGTGATGTGGGTCAGCACAACGACGCGCTCGTCGTCGGAGAACCAGAACTGCGGCGTGGTCGTGAAACCCTTTCCGGCCAGCTGTCCCCACAGGGCTCCGACCGCCTGCTTACCGTGGATCGTGCCGCCGATCGCGCTGTTGCCCGGCGTGATCCACTCGATGTCGTCGGCCATCGGCTCCATCGCCGCAGCCGCGTCGCCGGCCGAGAACGCGGCGTACGCGCGCTTTGCCGTCTCGACGTTCTGCTCGCCCGCCATCCGTCACCCCTTTCCTGTCTTCGCGACGCGCCAGCGTCGCCCGTCCAGGCGACCCTAACACCTGAGATCGGTCACCAGGAAGACACTCGTTCGGGCCGCTTTCTCCATCCTTTATTCTCGTTTGCGTGGGTGGTAAGCGTTCGCGTATTTGGTTGGCTCGCGTAGTGCCGCTGATCGCGTTCGCGGGGGTGGTGGTCGCCGGCGCGACACACCACCGCGAGTTCCTGCAGCCGCTGCTGCTCGTGATGGTGTTGCTGGCGCCCACGTTCCTGCCGCCGGAGAAGCTGTACCCGCCGCCGGCGCCTCCGTCGAGCGGTATCGACGATAACGACGGCGGGGGAGGACGCGGCCCCAGGAATCCGCCGAAGTCGCCTGAGGGTCCTCGCGGAGGCGTTCCGCTGCCCGATGCCGACCCGGCGCGGGTTCGCATCCGTGACCATCGCCGCCCGGCGATGCCCTTGTTCCGCGCCCGACGCCCCGCGCACGAGCCCGGGCGCGCCCCGGCGCGGACCCCGCACGGGTCCGCGCCCGCCTGATCAAGAGCCGTCCGGCTTAGCCCGGGTTAGGGGCCGAAGGAGCGGAGAAACGCCTTCAGGTTCGTGACGTGCTGAGAGTTGACCGAGGCCGTGCAATCGGCATCGACGACGCCCGCCTCGGTCCCGCCTTCGAACACGTCCGAGGCGCTTATGCAGTACGCGTGACGGTACGCGAGCCAGGCGTTGTGTCCTGCGATGAACCGGCGCTTCGCCGCGGTGTCGAACAGATTCCCGAAGATCGCTTGATCCAGCCCGTCGATCCGCTTGTCGCTGCTCAGGATCTGCTGCTCGGCGCACCCCTCCATCTGAAGCGTGGTGCGGTGACCCGGCACGCCGGTGCAGGGCAGCGGGGTGAACGACTCGTGGATCACTGGCGCCACGAGCTTCGCCGGACGGGCCGAGCCGCCCGGGTCCGCGGCGTCCGCGAGGGCGGAAGTCGCGACCAGGACGGTCGCGGCTGTGATGCCTAGGAGCAAGGGAAACCTCATGCGCATGTTCTCTCCAGCAGGTGTGAGTTCTGGGCGGCGGCCAACGTAGCGTGTCTCACCTCTTGATTCCTTCCTCGCGCAGCCCGGTACCGTCTCGTGAGCATGAGCGATTCGAGCATCCATCGTGTGGTCGTGATCGGCGGAGGCTTCGGCGGCCTCCAGGCTGCGCTGAAGCTGCGCTCGGCCCCAGTCGAGGTGACGCTGATCGACCGCCGAAACTTCCACCTGTTCCAGCCTCTGACCTACCAGGTCGCGACTGGCGCGTTGTCGCCGGGAGAGATCGCCTATCCGTTGCGGGGGATCTTCAAGCGCCATCGCAACGTCCGCGTGCTGCTGGCGGAGGTCTCCGACTTAGATCTCGACGCGCGGACCGTCCACCTCAACTCGGTCGGCGAGGTTCCCGCGCCCCCGTCGGTCACTTACGACACGCTGATCATTGCCGGCGGCTCGAGCTACTCCTACTTCGGCCACGACGACTGGACCGAGTTCGCCGGCGAGGTCAAGTCACTCGAGAGCGCGCTGACGATGCGCAGCCGGATCCTGAGCGCGTTCGAGGCTGCTGAATCGGAGGCCGACCCCGACGTGCGGGCGTCGTGGCTGACGTTCGCCGTAGTCGGGGCCGGGCCCACGGGCGTGGAGATGGCCGGCCAGATCGGCGAGCTGGCCAGCGACACGCTCCATCTCGACTACGACGCGTTCGATCCCCAGTCGTGCCGCATCCTCCTGATCGAGGCCGCCGACCGGGTGCTCACGAGCTTCCCGCCGTCGCTCTCGGCGAAGGCACAGCGGTCGCTAGAGCGGCTCGGGGTGACGCCGATGCTGCGCTCGACGGTGGTTGGGGTCGACTCCGAGTCGGTCAGCATCGCCGACTCCGCCGGCAACACGCAGCGCATCCCGGCGCGCACAGTCGTGTGGGCTGCAGGGGTGACCGCCTCGAAGCTCGGCGCGAAGCTGAGCGAGCTGACTGGAGCCGAGCTCGACCGCGCCGGACGGGTTGCGGTCGAATCGGACCTGACCCTCCCGGGCCATCCCGAGGTGTTCGCACTCGGCGACATGGTCCGCGTCCGCGGTGCGGACGGATCCCCCGTAACGCTTCCGGGCGTCGCTCCCGTGGCAATGCAGCAGGGGCGCTACGCCGCACGCGCGGTGCGCGCGAGGCTCGACTCAAAGGAACTCCCGCCCTTTCATTACCACGACAAGGGCAACCTGGCCACGATCGGGCGCGGTGCGGCCGTGGCCGAGATCAAGCCACTGCGCCTCAGCGGTTTCGTCGCATGGGTGACCTGGCTGGTGGTTCACCTCTGGTACCTGGTCGGGTTCGAGAACCGCGTCCTCGTGTTCACTCGCTGGGGGTTCAGCTTCGTCACCCGGGGACGCGGCGCGCGGCTGATCACGGGAGCTGCCGCCGAGAAAGCGCCCGAGAAGGCCACTTGATCCAAGGGTGTGCGGCGGATCAGCCGTTAGGGGACGGAGCCGCGCCGCGATTGCAGGCGATGAGCGCGGACCGGATGATGCTCGGTAGCGCGACCGCCGGGCACTTCGGGCTCGTCGCCTCGAGCATCAGCCGCCACACGCCGTTGTCCCGGCCCAGAACCGCGGTCACATAGACGCCGTAGTGCCAGCAAGGGCTCTGGCCCCCGACCGCCGAGCCTTGATCGGGCGACAGCGTCAGCCCCAGGCATCCAAGCGGGTACCGGTACGCGGTCTCGATCCTGGCCAGGCCCTCGATCGTTGCCGGTGTGGCCCGGCTGTGCGTTGCGCTTGTCGCCGCCTTCGCCCGGTCGGCGCGATCGCCGCCCGCCCTCGCGGCACCGCCGGTCCCCACCGCGACGGCGACGAGGCCGGCGGCGATGATCAGAACGATCGAAGCGACGAGGACCGGCAAGCCGACGGTTACTCGCACCGCGGCGCCGCGGTCCCGGACCGGATGGACGCGCGGCCCCGGCTCTACCGTGACACGCACGACCGATGGCGCATCCCCTGACGGACGCCAACTATCGGGCGGCCTGCGCTGCGCCATCAGCGGAGTATCCCGCCCCCCGGGGTGCACGCCGCGAAAATCGGAACGCTCACGCGGAGCGCATGAACCGAGCGCCGGCTTCCGCCGGGTGTGAGCCGTCCGTCGCTGCGGTCGACAAGTGATCGACGGGCACCGTGAACCAGTGCCGTGCCTACGCACACGAGCTTGACGTGCTCGACCGGGTCTGGCGCGCCGCCGAGTGTGAAGCGGTCGGCGATCTCGGCGGGGAGGCCGCAGGCCGGGCACTCCAACAGCGATTCGGCGGGAATCTGGATTTTGACGTTGCTCATTGCGTTCGTCCCCTGGCGTCGTTCCTGTTCGTGTGGGGTACGAACGCGGGCAGACTTTGGTTCGTGAGGTTCGCCGACCTGGCGGGCTCGTCGCAACGGTCGTCCCCGCCCTGGACCATCAGCGTCGGCGTGTCGATGCACTCGACGTCGGCGATGCGCGCCGCCGGCGCGGCTGATACGCAAGCGCCAGCGTCACGATCGCCGTCACCCGCTCGAGACCGATGGCGTCGAGCAGATCGAGCGCGTCCGCGGCGAGCGCGATGCCGCGGTCGTCGCGCACCGCGTCTGACGAGCGGAACCCCGTGGCTCCCGACCCGCGGAGCGCCTCGACCTCGATCTCGAGCACGAGGGTCTCGTTCATGCTCGCGCGCTAGCTTAGTCGGCGTGCCTCTCGCGGTGCGAGGTGTTCTGGCGCTCCTGGCCCTGCTGTCGATGACTGGGCAGCGATTGTCCGCGGTGAGCGCCCAGGCGCGCACGCGAGCGGTCGCGTCTGCACCGCGCCGGCCGCCGATCGTGTGGGACCCGATCCCGTTCGGCCCGCAACGCAAAGCCCAGATGGTGGCGTACGTTCGTCGCCATTACGGCAGCTTCATGCGCCCCACGTGGCGACTGATCGATCCTCATGTGATCGTGATCCACTACACCGAGTCACCGACGTTCCAGTCCACCTGGAACACGTTCGCCTCGGATGTGCCCGACCCAGAGCTGCACGAGCTGCCGAACACGTGCGCCCACTTCGTGATCGATCGTGACGGCAGGATCTACCAGCTCGTCTCGCTCGGGACGATGTGCCGGCACACCGTCGGCCTCAACTGGACTGCAATCGGGATCGAGAACGTCGGCTTCAGCGACGCCGACGTGATGGGCGACCGCGCGCAGATGTCCTCGAACCTGCATCTCGTGCGATGGCTGCGCTGCCGGTTCCACGTCGAAATCGAGAATGTGATCGGCCACAACGAGAGCTTGTCGAGTCCCTACCACCACGAGGACGTCGTCTCCCTCCGCGCTCAGACCCACAGTGACTTCAACCACGCCGACATGCAGGTGTACCGGCGCCGCCTCCGCGCGCTCGGCGGCTGCCCGCCGACCCAAGGCCCGCGATGAACTACGAGCGAGAGCTGACCGCCCTGTACACCGCGTTCAACGCACGCGACATCGGCGCCGTGCTGGACGCGATGACCGAAGACGTCGATTGGCCGAACGCCTGGGAGGGCGGGCGGTTGCTCGGCAAGGAGGCCATCCGGGATTACTGGACCCGCCAATGGGCAGAGATCGACCCGAGCGTCGAGCCGGTGTCGTTCGCTCGCAGACCCGATGGGCGTATCGCGGTCGAGGTTCAGCAGGTCGTGCGCGCCATCGACGGCAGCCTGGTCAGCGAGGCGCGGGTCGTGCACGTTTACACGCTGCGCGGAGGGCTCGTGTGCGGCATGGATGTCGAGTGAGCCGGGCGCCGGCTGGCTGGCGGCGATCACGCCGACTCGAGTAGGACAACCGGGATGACGCGGTCGCCCGCCCGCCCCTGGTATGTCGAGTAGCCCGTGTAGTTGTCGTTGACGAGCG
>Ga0335076_10003395_pt1 | contig 16009 bp, 13 predicted proteins | sample Lox_Sample_25_FD_206717 | JGI IMG/M metagenome (GOLD analysis project Ga0335076, IMG submission 206717) | Soil microbial communities from Loxahatchee National Wildlife Refuge, Florida, United States - Lox_Sample_2.5 | ecosystem: Environmental > Terrestrial > Soil > Wetlands | place: USA...
AGTTCCGCGGCCACCTGGGCCCGGTAGTGCCGTAGCTCACGGGCGACGTCAGACTCGCCCCAGCCAAGGTGCGGGGCGATGAGCTCCGCCACGACCGGAGCCGCCGCCGTGCCCCGGTCCCAGGCCCCGATCGAGAGCCTGGTGCGGCGGGCCAGCACGTCGTCGAGGTGGCGAGCCCCCTCGTGAGTGACGGCGTAAACGGCTTCGGCCCGCAGGTAGTCCTGCGTGCCTGGCAGCGGCTGGGCGAGAGCGGATTCGCTTTGCGCGAGCTCGAGCACTTGATCCACGGTGTCGCCGTAGCGGTTCAGGAGATGCTCGAGGTGCGCGGGATCGATGCGGTGTTCCGCGGCCAGTTCGTGCCGGCGGTTCCACAGCGCGAGGAAGCCGGACGCGCCGGTGAGGGGAAGGCGGTCGGTGCAGGACGGGGGCACGGGCCTGCCGAGTTCGCTGGCCGCCTCGTCGACGGCTTCGGCGGCCATGACACGGTAGGTGGTGAACTTGCCGCCCGCGACCACGACCAGGCCGGGAGCGACCCGGCTGACGGTGTGCTCGCGAGACAGCTTGGCCGTGGTGTCGGCGGCACCGGCGAGCAGCGGGCGAAGCCCGGCGTAGACGCCCACCACGTCGTCGCGGCTCAGCGGCTCGCTCAGGATCGAATTCACGTGATCCAGCAGGTAATCGACATCCTGCGCGCTGGCGGCGGGATGATCCTTGCTGAGATTCCAGTCGGTGTCGGTCGTGCCGATGATCCAGTGCCGCCGCCATGGGATGACGAAGAGCACGCTCCGTTCCGTGCGGGTGATGATCCCGGTGGCGGACCTGAGGCGCTCGCGCGGCACCACGAGGTGCACTCCCTTGGAGGCACGCACCCGCAAGGTGTCCGCGCGCGGCCCCGGGACAGGCAGGTCGCCGGTCCAGACACCGGTCGCGTTGATGACCTGCCTGGCGCGCACGTCGATGGTCTGGCCCGTGTCGACGTCGAGCAGGCGGGCACCCGTCACCGCATCGCCGGAACGCGTGAACTCAGTCACCCGGCAGCGGTTCGCCGCGAGTGCACCGTAAGAGGCCGCGGTTCGCACCAGCGCCATGGTGAACCTGGCGTCGTCGACCTGGGCGTCCCAGTACTGCACCGCGCCGGCCAGCTTGTCCGATCGCAGGCATGGCGCCTGGGCCAGCGCGCCACGCCGGGTCAGATGCCGGTGCCGCGGCATCCGCTGCCGCTCGCGCGCCGTGGCCGCCAGCCCGTCGTAGAGCACCACGCCGGCCCCGACGTAAGACCGTTCCCAGACCCGGTGCCTTAGCGGATAGAGAAACGGCACCGGGTGAACGAGGTGCGGCGCGATCCTGTTGAGCAGCAGGCTCCGCTCGTGCAGCGACTCACGCACGAGGCCGAAGTCGAGCATCTCCAGGTACCGCAGCCCGCCGTGGATGAGCTTGCTTGACCGGCTCGACGTCCCGCTGGCCCAGTCCTGCGCCTCGACAATCCCGGTCCGCAGGCCCCTGGTCGCCGCGTCCATCGCGGCGCCTGCCCCGACAACTCCGCCGCCCACGACCAGCACGTCCAGGTCGGCCGACGCGAAGCCCGCCAGAGCGTCGGCGCGGGCGGCGGGAGAAAGGCCAGCAGAGCGCATGTCGTCTCCTTCTCGTTCAGTTGCCCCGTGTTCAGTTGCCCCGTGTTCAGTTGCCGAGTGCGGATTCGGCGGCGGCGCGGCCGGCTTCCGCGCAGCGGACGTCCTGGCTGACGGCCGCCCCGCTGACACCGACGGCACCAACTACTACGTCGCCGGCGCGGACAGGGATGCCGCCGCCGAAGATGACGAAGCGGCCGCCTCCGCAGCTGTGCAGGCCGAACAGCGGCCCGCCAGGGGCGGCCTGCTCAGCGAGCTCGGCGGTAGCGATCCGGTTCGCCACCGCCGTATACGCCTTGTCTACGGCGAGCGCGGGGCCCGCGATCTCCGCCCCGTCCATGCGCAGGAACGCGACCAGGTTGCCGCCCGCGTCCACCACGGCGACGGAGACTTCGACGCCAAGTTCCCGCGCCTTGGCGGTCGCGGCCTCGACCGCGGCGGTCGCCGGCAGCGTGCCGAGCCCGGTCATTTCACGCTCCGCCGCCGTCGGCCATTCGCCGGCGATACACGGACAGCTCAAAGATTCCGGGGACGTGCCATTCCGAGGACAGCATCGCGGCCGCGCCGCTCGCCGCGAAGTCCACCTGTTCGACGTACTGCAGCGGCGAGCCGCGCCGCACCCCGAGCAGCCGGGACAAGCGAGCATCGGCGACCACCGGGCGCAGGGTCGCGATCGCGTGGTGGATGCTCAGCCCGGCCTGGGTCAGGATCAGGTACAGCGACGCGTCGAGCGGGCTGTCTTCGAGGCCGCGCAGCGCCGCCTTCGGGATCCGGTCTTCTGAGTAGACGGCTGGCGTGCCGTCAGCGGTTCGCACTCGCTCGATGCACACCAGCGGCTCTCCCGCTGGCACGCCGAGCCGCCCGGCTTCCTCCTCAGAGGCTGGGCGTTCGGTGCGGCTGATGACCTTCTCACCCGGGTCCATGCCGGCCTCGCGGATCATCTCGGTGTAGCTGACCGTCATGTCCAGCGAGTGCCGGTGCACCGGCAGGCCGGTGACGAACGTGCCGAGACCGTGCTTACGGTCGAGATAGCCCGCTTCGATCAGGCTCTGCACGGCCTCGCGCACCGTGGCCCGGCTGACGTCGAACTCGCTCGCGAGCTGATCCTCGTTCGGCAGCTTGTCGCCGGACCGGTAGCGGCCGGATTGCAGCTGCGACAGCAGCGAGCTGCGGACGTGTTCCGTTCGGGTCTGCCGGTGGCTCATCGAACGCTGCTGATCTTGTTCGCGGGAGCCGTCGCCGAGCTGACGGCGAGCACCTCGCCAAGCTGGCCTGGGATGCCCGGCGCCCCCGGTAGCCGGTCTTCGAAGACAGCCCCGCCGATGGTGAACCCCCACGCGCCGGCGGCGGCGACGTCGCGGATCTGCGTGGCCGAGGCGATGGCTCCGGCCACGATGACCGGCCCGGCGGACGCCGCGACCACCGCCCGGGTCAGCGCCACCGGGTCGAGCCGGCGATGCCGGTAGGCCAGCAAGTCCAGGCCGTGCACGCCGTCGAGGGCGGTCAGCGACCTGGCGTGCTCGGCGATCTCATCCAGCTCGCCGTCAAGCTCGCTTGGGTGGCCGATGACCCGGCCAGGGAACGGGCAGTACTTGATGCGGCTGCCGCGCAGGACCGCCACCCCCTCCTCGGCGTGGGTGCCGCCCAGCACCCAGTCGACGCCGATCTCCGCCGCGGCGCGCAGGCTTCGCAGCTCATCCGCCGCGCTCGTCGACACCACCTCGAGCATCACCTCAAGCCCGTCGGCTTGCGCAGTCCTGGTCAGCCCGGCCAGCAGCTCCGGAGTGGCGCCGACGTCCTTAAGCCCGATGTAGCGGAGGCCAGACCCCCTGGTCTGCTCGTACACCTGCAGCGCGTCGTCCACCGTCCGGTCGTGGTGGGTCAGCATGAACACGAACTCGATCATCGTCGTCATCCCCTGTCGTAGTGGGTCAGCGGATAGGGCAGCAACTGGGTGAGATCATCGACGACATAGTGTGGCCTGACGTCGCTGCGTTCGATGTCGCCGCGGCCAGTGACGCCGCCGAGCACGAGCACGCCGGCCATGCCGGTCTTCTCGGCCATGGCCACGTCGGTGGCCAGCCGGTCGCCGACCATCGCGCAGTCCGACGGTGCCAGGCCGCCGAGCCGGTCCAGCACCGCCTGGACCATGTGCTCGCTCGGTTTCCCGGTCACCGCCTCGGCGCGAGCGCCCGTGCACGCCTCGACCGCGGCGAGCACCGCGGCGCAGTCTGGCAGCCCGCCATCTGGCGTCGGGCAGTAGGGGTCCGGATTGGTCGCGACGAGCGCGGCACCATGCAGCCGCACCGCGCGGTAGGCGGCCGTCAGCTTCGCGTAGTCGAAGGTGCGGTCGAAGGACACCACGACGACATCCGCTTCCGCCGGATCGGCGGTGACCTGGTACCCCGCGGCGCGCAGCGCGGACAGGACGGCTGGCTCGGCGATCGCCAGGATCCGCGTGCCCGGATGCTTCGCGGCCAGGTAGCCCAGCAGGGAGTCGGTCGCGGTGATGACATCGGCCGCGCGGCAAGGGACGCCAAGCCGGGCAAGCTTGGCCGCGTAGTCGGCCGCGGTCTCCAGCGGCTTGTTCGTCACGAATACCACGCCGCAGCCCAGTTCGCGCAGCTGGCGAATCGAGTCGACCGCACCGGGGAGGGCGGCGTCGCCGAGATAGACGGTGCCATCGAGATCCAGTGCGTAGCCAGCGAAGAGCCGGTCAGGGGCGGTGAGCGTCGCGATCATAGGCCGGCCCCCAGCCGGCCGGCTTCGGAAAGCACGTCCTCGGCGACGCCGGCGTCCCAGGCGCCGAGGAACCAGGCGAGATCCACGATCGTGAACCGGTCGCGCATGAGGTGGCAGTTGGTCAGCGCCCAGCGCACGGTGCCGGGCGCGACTGGCGGGTCGAGCTCCCCGAACCTCGTCGCGGAGCCGGCCGCTGCCAGCGCGTCGATGAGCGCCTCCGGTTCGGCCAGCAGCGGAGCGGCCGCCGCGTCGACCGCCGCCCAGTCGGTGGCCATGATGCGGTCGCGGTTCGACCGCCACCGCGCCAGCTTGGCGCGGTACAGCCGCCAGCACTCCTCGCCCATCGCTCCCGACGGGTCCAGCTGCCCGAACGCGGCCCTGACGACCGGCTCCGTCTCGCTGTCGGCGGGGAATCGCGGACGGACCGCGCCGCGGCCGAGCATGCCGCGAGTCCGCCGCCATACCAGCGCGGCAAGGACGGTGGACGCGCCCACCTGCGCGCCGTGGAATGCCTCAGGCGTGCCTTGCTGCTTGCCGGCCATCTCAATGAGGTGGCTGATCGTGTGCTCGGCACCAGAGGACGGGGCGGTACTGCCCGCCGCGCCCATCGTGATGCCGCTCAGCGTGAGGATCCGCGCCACGCACTCGATCGCGTCGGGGTCCCTGTCGGCCAGCAGGGGCGCGGCGCGCAGCAGGTCAGGACCGCAGTCGCGGACCATTCCGACCAGGAGCGGGGAGTATCCCGAGCCCATGTCCAGCATGGTGGCGAGCTGCCAGTCGGCGGGCGCGGTGAACATCGCCATCAGGTCGCCCACGCCCGCGGCGTTGAGCCGCGCGGGCGCGCCGGACAGCAGGTGTGTGTCGGCGACGAGGGCGTCAGGCCACCGGGTGGAGGTGGTGCGCTTGACGTTGTCGACGAGCAGCACGGACTGGTCGTCGGCGTACCCGTTGACGCTGAGGGCGGTCTGCACGACGACATGGGGCAGGCCGCCTAGCCGGTGCGAAACCGCCTTGCCGATGTCGGCGAGCGTGCCAGACCCGACCGTGATGAGAGCGCCTGCCCCTGCCACCAGCTGTACCGCGGCCTCGATCGTCTCCGCGTCGGCGTGCGGGCGACCGTTATGGGCGGGCACGGACACGACACGGACCGGGGCATGCGCCGAAACAAGCCGGGCGACCAGCTCACGCGCATCGGCGCCCCGGTAGTCGATGTGCACGCTCTCGGTGAGCATGGTGACGCCGGCTTCGGCACCGGCGAATCTCGCCAGCACCTCCGGCACTCGCTCCAGCGCGTCCCGGCCTATGTGCACCGACGAGATGCCGACTGGCCGTGCGTCGATGCCGGCGAGCTTCGCGGCCAGCTCGCTGAGGTCGATTCCTGCCATGGTCGGGTTCACCGGGTGACTTCCTCGAGCGCGTCGAACAGCCGTCGGTACTTCGCGTAGGCCTCGTCATAGACCGCCGTCGTTCGCGGGTCTGGTTCGTAACAGCGCTCGGAGAGAGTCACCATCTGCCCTGCCGCCTCCGCGATGCCGCCGAAGTTGCCTGCGCACACCTCGGCGAGCATCGCGGCGCCAAGCGCCGTCGGCTCGTCGCTGGTGGCCGGCCGCACCGGCAGCCCGGTGATGTCCGCCTTGGCCTGCAGCCATAGCTCGCTCCGGCAGCCGCCGCCAACGACGTGGATCTCCCCGCCGCCGAGTCCGATCGCGGCCAGCCGGTCGGTGATGTCACGCAGCGCGTATACGCACCCTTCAATGACGGCGCGCGCCAGGTGCTCGCGCCCGTGGTTCATCGACAGGCCGGAGAAGCCGCCGCGCATTTCATCATTCCAGCGCGGCGCGGTGGCGCCGGAAAGCGCCGGCACGAACAGCACCTCGGCGGCGCCCGGGGGCGCCGCCGAGGCCCAGTCGAACACGTCGCCCTGGCGCCCGCCCAGGGCCTGGGCCAGCCACATGACACTCCCGCCGGAGACGAATCCGGGGTTTTCGACGAGCAAGGTGCCGTCGACGGCGTGCGCATGCGTCTCCACCAGGTGCAGCTCATCGAACACCGGCTCGTCTGTGGCCACGGCCACCGGCTCGGCCGTGCCGGTCACGTCCGCGATCGCGCCGCGGCCGACCACTCCCGCGCCGAGCGCCGCACCATGATCGTCGCCGGTGCCGACGACGGCAACGCAGCCGGTCGTCAGCCCCAGCTGCTCGGCCGCCGCCGGGGTGAGCGGTCCGGCCGCCGCATGCGCCGGGAGGATCGGCGCGAGCAGCCGCGGGTCGATGCCGGCGGCCTGGAGCAGGCGGTCTGACCAGTCGCGGCCGCGCACGTCGTAAAGCAGCGATGACGACGCGTTGGCGTGGTCCTGCGCTACGACACCGCACAGCCAGCCGAGCAGGTAACCGGCAACCGGCGGCAGCAGTTCCGCCGCCGCGAAGACCTCCGGCTCTGCGTCACGCAGCCACATGATCTTCGGCCCGCTGTGCGACGCATCGACGTTCAGCCCGCTGATCTGGAAGATCGTCTCGGCCGGGAGCTTCCCGGCCAGGTCGCGTGCCTGCCCGGCCGCACGGCGGTCCAGCCAGATGATCCCGTTGCGCAGCGCCTCGAGATCGCGGCCGACCGGGACGACACCATCCACCTGGCAGGCCAGCGCGATGTGGCTGACCTGCCCAGGCTGCAGCCCGGCCCGCCTGACGACGGCACGCGTCGCGGCGGTGATCCCGTCGCGCCACTGCCGCGGATCCTGCTCAGACCAGCCGCTGCATGGATGGATCATCGAGCAGGGGTGGGATGCCGTGGCGAGGGTCTGCCCGCCGGGCGTGCAGAGAACCGCCTTCACGCTCTGCGACCCGACGTCGACTCCGATCACATACCCCACCGATGCTCCCTTCTAGTGCCCCTCGGGCATGCCGTGCAGCGCCCGTTCCTCGGCCACCTCGCCCGTTGCCATCACCGAGCCGGCCCGGGCCAGCACCTGCGGCCGGCTGCGGCCGAGCCAGATCGCGGCGATCACGACCACGGCCAGCCAGCCGAGGATCGCCCACGGCATCCAGCTGTACGGCGGCGTCTGGTTCTCGAAGATCTGCCCTATCAGCAGGGCGATCATCAGGCCGAAGCCGAGCACCGGCAGTATCAGGTGCCTGATGAGATTGAAGTCAGGCCGCTTGCGGAAGTAGACGATCACCGCCAGGTTGGCCAGCGCGTAGACCGGCAAGATCGCCAGGGTGAGCGCGAAGCCGAAGTAACCGTAGACGTTGAAGCCGCCGACCGCGTTGCCGAGGCCGCCGGCGAACAGGCCCACGATGATCGCGCAGGCCAGCGCGAACACCGCCTCGTAGACCACGGCGTTGGCCGGGGTGCGGTGCCTGGGGTTAATGCGGCCCAGTTGGCGGGGCAGCAGCTGCTCCCGGCCCATCGTGTACAGGACCCGGACGATTCCGTTGTTCGAATTGATCATCACAGCGAACATGCTGGACACCGAGCCGATGATGACAAACCATTTCGCCCAGGGCGCGTACGTCGCGGCCAGCGTATTCCATGGCGTGTCCGCGCCGGTGAGCGCGTTCATCTTGTCCTGTCCCAGGCCGATCGCCAGGGCCCAGGTCCCGAACAGGTAGATGACCCCCACCAGCAAGGTGGAGAAGAGGATGCCCAGCGGGATCGTGCGGTGCGGTCGCTTCGCCTCGTCACCGAGCGCGGTCGCGCCTTCGAAGCCGACGAAGCTCAATGCGGCGAAGACGAATCCGGTCACCAGTCCGCCGAACCCGTGCGAGGAGGCGGTCGGCGACAGCGGTGCCGCGGTGAGGCCGTGCGCGCCGCCCTTGGCGACGATGATCAGCGACAGGCCGACGACCACGACGACCTCGGCGGAGAACAGCGCCAGCGCCGTGCGCAGCGACGTCTGGATGCCCTCGAAGGCGAGAATCGCCATCGCCAGCCAGGGCACGATGCCGATCCAGATCCACGGGATGTTCACGCCCCACTCCTGCTGGAACGTCTCCTGCAGGTACCCGCCGATCAGCCCGATCTCGATGGGCGCGAGCAGCGCGTAGGCGACGAACGTGAGGCCGCCGGTGGTGAATCCGGCTCTGGGACCGAGGCTCCGGGTTATGTAGGTGTAAAACGAGCCGGCGCTCGGCGCGACACGCGCCATTTCCATGATCCCGTTCGCCACGATCAGGGTGACGATAAGCGCCACGAGATAGACGAACGGCGTCCCCCACCCGGAAAAGGGCGTGGAGAACTGCGGGTTGAAGAACGTGGAAACGGCCGGGCCCATGATCGCGGCCGACATGATCACCGTTCCGGTCAACCCGACGGTATTGCGCCGGAGTCGTACCTCGTTCTCAGTCGAAGGGGGAGCTTGCTCTCTCGCAGCCATCCTCTTCTCCGTTTCCCCCACGCCGTGCGGCGTGGGTCGCCTGCCGCTTGCGGGCCACCCGCGAGCCGTTGATCAGGGTCGGTCTACGGCCCGATCGTCTGACAATCGGACGCGAGCCGAAGTAAGGAGAACGGTAACCAGACGTCAGACGTCTGTCAACAGATGACCTTCCGCCGCGACCGATAATCGCCGGTCAGAAGAACGGCTGTCAGAAGAACAGGTGTCAGAAGAACGGGCGGCCGGCGATCTCCGGGCCGCCGTCGCGGTCCCTGGTCAGGAAGTAAGAGCCGATCGAGGCGTACGCGGACTCCACGTAGTTGGTGTGGTTGGCCGCGGTGTTGATGTCGCGGAACGCCTGCTCGATCACCCGGCCCCGGTACACGGCGCTCGATCCGGCCATCTCGAAGACGAGGCCGACCGCCTCCTTCGCCGACCTGACGGCGAAAATGTTCGCCTCGCGCAGGCGAACCCGCAGTTCGGGGGCCAGTTCCTGGTTGGCCTTGGTGTCCTCGTAGGCGGCGCGCACGGTTTCGTGGAGAAGCGTCCGCGCGGCGCGGACCAGGACGTCGGCCCGGGCGTACGCGATCTGGTGCGCCTGCATGTGCCCCATCGCCATGTGCCGCGTGGACCCCGGGAGGGGCTTCATGTTGACGGCGGCCACGAACGCCTCAAGGGCCGCCGACGCGACACCGAGGGCGTGCGCCCCATGCCCCGCTTCCGGCATCTCCTTGATCCGGAACAGCGCCCGGTCGTAGGCCGGCGGACCGTAGAACCCGGGGTTGACCTGGTCGTCAGGGACGAACAGGCCGGTTACCTCGATGTCCCCGCTTCCGGTGCCGCGCAGGCCGAGGCCGTCCCACGTGTCGATGATGCGGGCCTGGTCGGCCGGCCATATCGCGAGCAGGCGCTGCGGCTGGCCGCCGGCGTCCAGGACAGGCGTCCCGTCGTCGTCGCAGACGACGGACATCCCGCCGAGCCAGGTCGCGAACGGAGAACCGCTGGCGAACGGCCACCGGCCGCTGATCCGGTAGCCGCCTTCGACCCTGACCGCCTGCCCGGCCATCCGGCCGAGGTTCATCGCGATGATCAGCCGCCCGCCCCCGCGCATCCTGAAGCGCTCGAAGCGCTCGGGATCGAGGAACGTCAGCCCCACGCCCGACTGGATGAACGCCATCCAGCCGACCGACGCGTTGATCCGCGCGAGTTCCTCGATCATCCGCAGCCAGTCGACCGGCTCGGCTTCGAGGCCGCCGACTTCACGCGGCAGCATCGCCTTGAAGACCCCCGCGTCGTAGAGGGCCTCGACCAGCGGCGGCGGAATGCGCCCCTGCTCAAGGTCATCCGCATGCTTACGGATCAGCGGCTCGAGGCCGCGCGCGATATCGGTGAGCGAGGCATCTTCCACGACGGGAAGCTAACACGACGGGAAGCTAACACAGTCTGCTGGGTGGCAGGCGCTGGCCCGGGTGGCGTCTCGAGGTACTCCGCCAGCCACGGCCCGGTCGCGCTGCCCGGGGCCCTGGCGACGTCCTCCGGCTTCCCCGCCGCGAGGATGTGCCCGCCGTCCGGGCCGCCGCCGGGACCCATGTCGATGAGGTAGTCGGCGGCGGCGAGCAGGTCCAGATCGTGGTCGATGACGATGATCGTGGCTCCGGCGTCCAGCAGCCGGTCGAAGACGCCGACCAGGGTGGCCACGTCGAGCGGGTGCAGGCCGGTGGACGGCTCGTCGAAGACGTACAGCGCGCCGCGCTGGCTGCTGCGCAGCCGGGAAGCGATGCGCAGCCGCTGCGACTCGCCGCCGGACAGGGACGGCGTGGGCTCGCCCAGCCGCAGGTAGCCCAGTCCGACCTCGCTGACGGGCCGCAGCGCCGCGGAGACCGGGACCTGGCCGGCGAACCGCTGCAGGGCTTCGTCCACGCTCAGGCCGAGCACGTCGGCGATGGTCAGGCCGTCGACCAGGACGGCCAGGCTAGCGTCGTTGAAGCGGGCGCCATGGCAGGTCGGGCACTCTTCGGTGATGTCGGGCAGGTACTGGACGTCGAGGTCAATATGACCGAGCCCGCGGCAGGTCGGGCACTGCCCCTCCCGGGTGTTGAACGAGAAATGCCCCGGCTTCCAGCGCCTGCGCCGGGCGTACGCAGAGTCGGCGAACAGGCGGCGGATCTCGTCGAACGCTCCGGAGTAGGTCGCGGGTGTCGACCGCGCGTTCTGGCCGATCGGCGAGGCGTCGACCTGGACGACCTGCCGAATGCCGCCGAGGTCGAGGCGGCGAACGTGCCCGGGCAGCGGAGACCCGCTCAGCAGTGCCCGAGCGGCCGGAATGAGGCTGTCGAGGACCAGGGCGGTCTTCCCCGCCCCGGACGGCCCGGCCAGCGCGGTCAGCCGCCGCAGGGGGAAGTCAGCGGTGACGTCGTGCAAGTTGTACAGGTCCGCGATTTCCACGGTGATCTGCCCGCCGGGATCCGGGCGGGCCAAACGGCCCCTGGTCACGGACGCGGCGCCGGCCAGGAACGGGCCCATGATCGAGAGCGGGTCGCGCTCCAGCTCGCCTGGCGGGCCCTGGGCGATCACCGTGCCGCCCTTGGCGCCGGCCGCCGGGCCGAGCTCGATGACCCAGTCGGCGCTTCTGATGACATCCCGCTCGTGCTCCACCACCACCACGGAGTTGCCGTTCCCTGCCAGGGCCGTGATCGTCTTGAGCAGCCCCTCGACGTTGCTCGGGTGCAGCCCGACCGACGGCTCGTCCAGCACGTACAGCATGCCCGTCGTGCTGGCGCGCACCGTCGAGGTGAGCTCGATCCGCTGCCGTTCCCCCGTCGACAGCGAGGCGCCGGCCCGGTCGAGGGTCAGGTAGGCCAGTCCGACATCGAGCAGCGGCGTAAGCCTGCCGTCCAGTTCGGCCAGCAGGCCTGCCGTCACCCGCGACAGCTCAGCGGGCAGGCCCGCGGCCAGGCCGGTCATGAACCCCCGCAGCTCGCCCAGGCTGAGCGCGCTGATCTCGGCGAGGTTGCGGCCGCCGAGCTGTGAAGTCAGTGCCTCAGGCCGCAGCCGCGTACCGTGGCACACCGAGCAGACCCGGGTGATCAGGAAACGCTGCACCAGAGCGCGGGTGCGCTCGTTATCGCTGCGCAGGGATCGTTCCACCGCGGCGACCGCGTTGTCGTAGTTGACCGACAGCGTGACGCTCCGCCCGTTCCGGCCCGATTGCAGCGTCACCTGCCGCTTGACTGGCGCACCGTGCAGCACGATGTCGCGCTCGTGATCGGTCAGCGACCGGTACGGCACGTCGAGCCTGACCCCGAGCTCGCCCGCGGCGTACATCGACAGCCGCCGCCCGCCGGAGTTCCACGGCAGCACCGCGCCTTCGGCGATCGTCTTGTCCTGATCGGGAACCAGGGTGGCGACATCGACTTCGGACCGCACGCCAAGCCCGTGACAGGCCGGACACGCGCCATAGGAGTTGAAGGCGAAGGACTCGGCGCCGGGATGCACGAAACGCGCGCCGCAGACGGGGCAGGTGATCTCCTCGCCGAACGTGGCGATCGACGGGGCGACGAGGTGACCGTTCGGGCACAGGTGCGAACCCAGCCGCGACATCGTGAGGCGCAGCACGTTGAGCACCTCGGACATGGTGCCGACCGTGCTGCGCGGCCCCGGTATCGGCGGGCGCTGGCGCAGGGCCAGCGCGGGCGGCAGGTGGTCGATCCTGTCCACGTCCGGGCGCTGCGCCTGGGTCAGCCGCCGCCGGCTGTAGGTGCTCAGGCCCTCAAGGAACCGGTGCAGGCCCTCGGCGTACAGCGTGCCCATGGCCAGCGATGTCTTGCCCGATCCGGACACCCCGACCACCGCGACCGTCCGCCACAGCGGCACGTCGACGTCGATGTCCCGCAGGTTGTTATGCCGTGCCCCGCGCACGCCGATGACCTCGGGCAGGGTTCCCGGCACGGAACTATCCCCGGCCGCCATGTCAGGCAATGCCAAGGGGAAGTGTTTTACCTACCCGGCTCGCGGCGTTGTTTCCCGCGCTGGTGACCATGCCCAGCGCCAGCTCGGCGTAGAACTCGCCGAGCTGCTCGGGCGAATCGGGCCCCTCGGACCTGTACCACCGGACCAGGTCGATGCCCAGGGAAAGGATGGCGCGGACGACCCGGTGCACGTCGACCGGGGCGAACGCGCCCTCGTCGATGCCGCGGATGACGGCCTGGCGGAAAATCGCCGTGTACTGCCTGCGCAACTCGAGTATTTCCGCGTAGTGCTCAGGCGCCAGCGCCGCGAGTTCGTACTGGCAGACCCGGGCCGCGACGTGATGACGTGCGTGCCAGGTGACATGCCGCGCGACAAGCGACCTCAGGTGCGAGAGCGCATCTCCGCCGGTCTCCGCTTCCGCGAGGGCGTCAAGGGACTTCACGTGCCCGGTCTTGATGATCTCGAACAGCAGGTGTTCCTTCGACGGGAAGTGCACGTAAAGGGCACCCGGCGACAAGCCGACGGCAGCTGTGATGTCCCTGGTCGTGGTCGCGTGGAACCCGCTTGACGCGAAGCATCGCACCCCCGACGTCAGCAGGCTTCTGGCCACCTCACCGCGATAGCCGTCCCAGAGCTGTGCTGAGTTGTCCGGCACCGTCCTGCCTTCCGTCCTTGCAGCCACCCTTGAGGAAAGCGTACGGTACTAGGCGTACTAACTATGCGCTTAGTTAGTTTGGAGGGCACCAATGGAGGTGTCATGCGCGTTCCCGACCGCCCTGGACTCTCCTGACAACATCGCGCTTGCCGAGCAGCTCGGCTACGACAGGGCATGGATCTACGACACGCCGCAGCAGAGCCCGGACGTCTGGATGACGCTGGCGCTGGCCGCGCAGCGCACCGACCGCATCGGCCTGGGCCCCGGTGTGCTCGTGCCGAGCCTGCGCCACCCGATGGTCAACGCCGCCGCCACCGCCACGCTGTCCGCGCTCGCCCCCGGCCGCGTCGCGGTCTCCTTCGGGACGGGATTCACGGGGCGGCGGGCCATGGGCTACCCCGCCATCCCCTGGTCGTTCATGGTTTCCTACATCCGCGCGTACCGGGCGCTGCTCCGCGGCGAAGTCGTGGAGTGGGAAGGCGCCCGCATGCAGATGCTGCACCCGGACGGGCACGCGCCCGCCCGGCCTGTCGAGGTTCCGGTCCTCATCGCCGCCCTCGGGCCCAAGGGCAACAAGGTCGCCCAGGAACTTGGTGACGGCCTGTACGCGACCTTGCTGATGCCGGAATTCATGACCGACTACGCGTGGACCGCCTATCTCGCCTGGGGCACGGTCCTCGACGAGGGCGAGCCGCACCACTCCGAGCACGCCCGGGTGGCCGCCGGACCTGGCTGGGCGCTGTCGCTGCACGGCGCCTACGAGTTCGGCGGGGCCGACGCCGTGCGCGCCCTGCCGGGCGGGGAGGAGTGGCTGGCGGTCGTCGAGCAGGCGCCCGAGCAGCACCGCCACCTCACCGTGCACAGCGGTCACTGCGTCGCGCTCAATGCCGCGGACGAAGCCAGCTGGCGGGCCGGCGGCAGCAGCACGCTGCGCGACGTCACGTTGAGCGGAACCCGGGACGAGATCCGCCGGACCCTCGAGGACTACGGCGCCCGTGGCGTCACCGAAGTCGTCTTCCAGCCCTGCGGGCCCGACATCAGGAGCGAGCTGGAGCGTTTCCTCGACGCGGCCCGCGCGTGATCGCCCGTCCTACGCTTCCGAGGAGGATGCATGAGCCGCGAGTTCAGCCCCGTCGTCACGGGCATGGCATACCTGGAATGCCCGCGCTGGCACGACCAGCGGATCTGGTTCTCTGACTTCTATACCTACCGCGTGTACTCGGCGGCAGAAGACGGCAGCGATCTCCGGGTCGAAGCCGAAGTCCCGCAGCAGCCCTCGGGAATCGGCTGGCTCCCCGACGGCCGCCTGCTGATCGTCTCCATGCGCGACGCCCGCGTGCTACGCCGCGAGCCTGACGGCACCCTCGTCTGTCACGCGGACGTGTCGGGCCACGTCAACGGGCTGCTCAACGACATGGTGGTCGACTCGCGCGGCAGGGCCTTCGTCGGTGAGTTCGGCTTCGACCTGATGGGCGGCGCCGACCTCAAGCCCGGCGTCCTGCTGCGCGTCGATCCCGACGGGACCGTCACCAAGGTGGCCGGCGACATGTGGTTCCCCAACGGCAGCGTGATCACCCCCGACGGCACGCTGCTGGTGGACGAGACGTTCGGCAACCGCGTCACCGCGTTCGACATCGCCGAAGACGGCACCCTGACCAACCGCCGCACTTGGGCGAAGTTCGGGGAACTGCCCACCGAGCGGGAGCCCGGGAAGTTGCTCCCGCAGATCGTCATCGCTCCCGACGGCTGCTGCCTGGACGCCGACGGGCAGCTGTGGGTAGCCGACGGCCTCGGCGGCCGGGTCATCCGGGTGCGCGAGGGCGGCGCGATCACCGAGGAAATCCCGGCCGGCGGCGGCGTCTTCGCCTGCATGCTCGGCGGCGCCGACGGCCGAACCTTGTTCGCCTGCACCGCACCGGACTTCGCCGAAGAGGCCCGCAAGAACGCCCGCGAGGGCAGCCTGGTGGCCGCCCGCGTCGGCACGCCCAGGGCGGGGCTGCCCTAGACCCGCGGAGCCACAGGCCTTCCAGGGCCTGGCTTCACCCGTTCACCGCGTCCCTGAGCCTGGTGAGCGTCCTGGTGAACTGAACCGCCGCGCGGTCGGAAAGCGCCGCGCCCAACTGCCTGCGCAGCTCGTCCTCGACACTCCCGGCGGCCCTGGGCAGCAGCCGCTTGCCGGCCGGCGTGAGCTCGACGATCGAGGAGCGCCGGTCGTCAGGGTTGGCGCGCCGCGCGCAGTGTCCGGCGGCCTCCATGCGATCAACGATCTTGCTGGTGCCGCCGACGGTGATGCTCAGCTCGGTCGCGATGTCCTGCACTCGGCAATCCCGCGTCCTGGCGATGACCCGCATGAACTCAAAATGGGGCAGCGGCAGGCCGTGATCAGCGCGCAGCCTTCTCTCAACCGCTCCCCACAGCTCGGTCTCAAGCCGCACCAGCTCGCTGAACAGCCGCGTCAAGTCAGGCGCGCCGTCGGAAGCCGGCAGGCGGCCCTGCGTTCTCGGCGGCATCCGGCCACCCTACCGGGCTCACTCCACCGGGCTCACTCTTCTGTCGCGATGAACACGTTCTTGGTCTCCGTGAACGACTCGACGGCATCCGGGCCGAGTTCCCGGCCAAGTCCCGACTGCTTGAACCCGCCGAACG
>Ga0335076_10003396_pt1 | contig 16006 bp, 15 predicted proteins | sample Lox_Sample_25_FD_206717 | JGI IMG/M metagenome (GOLD analysis project Ga0335076, IMG submission 206717) | Soil microbial communities from Loxahatchee National Wildlife Refuge, Florida, United States - Lox_Sample_2.5 | ecosystem: Environmental > Terrestrial > Soil > Wetlands | place: USA...
AGACCGCCGCGGCCGAGGGCACGGTCGGCGAACTGCGTCACGACCCGTTCGCCATGCTGCCGTTCTGCGGCTACAACATGGGCGACTACTTCGGCCACTGGCTGAAGATCGGCGGCATGACCGACCCGGGCAAGCTGCCCCGGATCTACGCGGTGAACTGGTTCCGGAAGAACGCCGACGGCAAGTTCGCCTGGCCCGGCTTCGGCGAGAACAGCCGGGTGCTGAAGTGGATCACCGAACGGCTGACCGGGCAGGCCGAGGCGCAGCCCACCGCGATCGGCAACCTGCCCGCCGACGGCGCGCTGGACACCGACGGGCTGGACATCAGCGACGCGGACCTGAAGCTGCTGATGTCGGTGGACACCAGCACCTGGCAGGACGAGGCCGACCACACCCGGGAGTACTTCACCATCTTCGGCAGCCACCTGCCCGGGCAACTGTGGGACGAGCACGAGGCACTGCTGGAGCGGCTCAAGTCCGCGAGCTGACCCGAGATGGTCAGTGACGCCGCTGCCACGGCGGACCTGGTCGATCAGTACGGGGCGGAACTGCGCGTCTGCGACGTGCAGTTCCGCCAGTTCGGCGGGCAGCGCGTGTTCACCGGGCCGGTGCGCACGCTGTCCTGCCACGAGGACAACGGCCTGCTCCGCGACCTGGTCCGGACCCCTGGCGTGGGCTGTGTGCTGGTGGTGGACGGCGGCGGCTCACTGCACGCCGCCCTGGTTGGCGACGTGCTGGCCGGGGCGGCCGCCGAGAACGGCTGGGCCGGCCTGGTGATCCACGGCGCGGTCCGGGACAGCGCCGCGCTGGCCGGGCTGGGCCTCGGCATCAAGGCGCTGGGCACCAACCCACGCAAGAGCGGCAAGACCGGCACGGGTGCCGTCGACGTCCCGGTAACGTTCGGCGGCGTCACGTTCCAGCCCGGGGACGTGCTGCACGCCGACGACGACGGCATCGTCCTGCTCCCGCCCGCCTAACCCGCCCACCCCGCGCCGGAATCGTGATCATGACTTTGCTGTCGTCCCAGCAACACAGTCACGATCACGAATTAGTGATCATGTTAGTTGACGCAGGGGATGCCGTCTTTGGGGGCGATTACCGCGCCGCCCTGCGGGCCGGCGGTGGGGATGATGGACGACGGCGACGCGCTGGCCGCCGGGGCCAGCGCGGTGGGGAACACGGTGTCCGCGCCGAGCAGGACCTGGACCGTCCCGGCGGCGGTGGCCGTGTCCCGTACCGCGGTGACCCCGAACATCTTGGCGATCGCCGCCGCGCTGGCCGACGCGCCCGCGCCGTACAGCACCGACGTGGTCGCCTGGGCGGTGGTGTTGGCCACCGTGCCGGCCCGGAAGCCCTGCTTGACCAGCGCGGCCGATACCCGCCCGGCCAGGCCAGCCGTGGTACCGCCGTTGAACACGTCGACCATGGTCCGGCTGGCCGCGGCCTTGCTGATCGGGGGGGCCGTCGGGTGCGGCGTGACCGTCTTGTGCACCGGCTGCGGGTAGAACGTGTCGTGCACGATGCGCTGGATGTACGGCACATTGACCACGTTCGCGTCCTGGCCGTCGATGGTCGCGTACCCCTTGATCGGCAGCGTGTGGAAGACGAGGTTCCGGCTGGTCAGGCCGCGCATCTGGGCCGCGAAATCGAGCAGGTTCCAGCCCGCATCGGTGATCACGTACCGCTTGGCCACGGACAGCAGGGCCGACACCTTGCTCAGGTCACTCAGCGCGCCCTCGGTACGCAGCTGGTACATGACCGAGTCGATGAACGCCTGCTGCCGGTGGGTGCGGTCCAGGTCGCCGTTGGTCAGCCCGTCCCGCTGCCGGACGAACGAGAGCGACTGGGCCGGGTCCAGGTGCTGGTAGCCCTTATGGAAGTGGGCGCCGGACTTGGGGTCGTAGACGTTGTGGTTGAGGCACACCTCGACCCCGCCGAAGACCTTGGCCAGCTCGTAGAACCCGTCCAGGTTGACCTCGGCGAAGTGGTCCACGTGCACCCCGGTGAGCTGCTCGACGGTGGCCACCGCCGCCCGGCGGCCCGCCTCGTTGCCCTGGAACGCCAGCTGGTCCTGGCCCATGCTGGGGTTCTGCTGCCGCAGGCTGGCCTGCTCGTAGTACATGCTCACGCCGTAGGCCTGGTCGATCTTCCCGGACTGCTGTGGCCCCACCGTGCCCGCGAAATTGACCCAGTCGTCCCGCGGAATGGAGAACCCAACTGCCTTCTTACCACCCGCGAAAATGTGAATCAGGATCAGCGTGTTGGTGTCATTCCCGCCTTCACCATTTGCCACCGCCTGCGCGTTTCCGGCGTGCAGCTTGGCCAGGATGCTGTTGGGCAGGATGTTCCCGTTCCAGTCACGGCGGCTCTCCAGGCCCATGAGCAGGATATTCTGCGCGCCCACTGACGGGCCGCTGGCTATTGCGTGCGAGCTGCCGATGCTGGCCACGTCCCGGACCACGAAGTAAGAAAAACCGCTGGTTACCAGGACCGCCGCGGCGGCCAGGCAGGTCACCGCGTACCACACGCCGGTCAGCCGGCGACGTGCCGTGGGCCTGGCATCTTGCCTGCTCAGAGTGCCAGTACGCGACTCCGGGCGCCGCGCCGGCGGCCGGCTGCCACCGTTCTGGCCGCCCGTTCCCCGATTTGACGCCGTACGGCTGCGCACCCGCTTCCCCTCCGGAGCCGGCTTGCTAGTATTGCCGCGAAGGCTACCCTCACTTCTCCATCAGTAAAGCTTTGCCGGCCAAACCATTAGGAGTTGTTGGTGGAGCCGCTGCCGCACGATGCAAGTTCCGGCCCGCTGTATCGCGGCGTGTCCGGGCCTTACGACATAGGAGCTTACCGGTATTCGGGCCAGCGGGATTCCGCCGGAGGCGGGAAATCCGGCACCGGGCGGCCGGCGCCCGGCCGGGCCCCGCACTGGTGGGGGTCCCGGCCCGGCCGGCTCGGGGTGCTGCTGGTCATCGCGGGCACCCTGGCCGGACTGGTGGGCACGGTACTGGCGGGCAGCGAGCCCGGATTCGCCCTGGATGCGGGCCTGATCGTGGGCACCGTGGCCGGGGCCGCTGCGGTGCGGCCGGAGGCCGCGTACGTGATCATCCCGGTGCCCGCGCTGGCCTATGTGGTGGCCGCCTCGGTGGCCGGATTTGTCCATGACCACGCGATCGACACGTCCCGCGCCGCGCTGGCCGTCGGGCTGACCCAGTGGATCGCGGGCGGCTTCCTGATCATGATCGCCGCGACCCTGCTGGCCATGGCGATTGCCGCGATCCGCTGGCTGGGCAGCCGGCATACCGTGCTGTGACGCAATCTTTACTGTGGCTGGCATGACTATCGGCTCGCCGTCAATTCCCGGCCAGCCCGGGGCATTTCCTCCGCGCCGGGCGAAATAGGCCGCCGGCCGCCCTTGATCCGCCATTTCGTGACGAACCGCCGGGTGGCAAACAGCTTCGTGGCAAACCGCCAGGCTGACACCAGCCACCGCGGCGCACGGCCGTGCTCGGCCCGGTGGAACAGCAGCCAGGCCACGGCCAGCGTGGCCGCGAATACCGGCAGCCAGGCCAGCCGCTCGGCGATCCACAGCGGGGTGGCGGGGTCGGTGTTCAGGCCGGGCAGCCGGCCGGTCAGCGACCCGGCCAGGTTCACCGCCAGGAACGCCGACTGGTGCCAGAGGAACAGCGTCATCGCGGACAGGTTGGCCAGCGCAATGGCGGCCCAGGCCAGCGGGCGGCGCATCAGCCGGGCCAGCGCGGGCCGCAGCAGCAGGACCAGGCCGGCCTGGGCGATGCCGAACGTGACCGCGGCCAGCGTGGGCGGGTTCAGGTTGGAGATGTGCTGGCCGTTCACCCCGACCATGCTGGCCGGGTAGCCGGCCCAGGTGACCAGCGCCGCGGTGGCGGCCGCCCCGCCCGCTAGCAGCGCGGCGGGCACCTTCCAGCCGCGGAATGAGCCGCGGGCCCAGGCGATGCCGAGCAGGTAGGGCACCAGCCAGCCGGCGCCGACGTTCAGCCAGCCCAGCCAGGCCGGGCCGCCGAGGCCGAACCGGGCCAGGTCCACCCCGGCCACCAGGGCGGCGGGCAGCACCGCGGCCCAGGTGCCGAGGCGGCGCACCAGCGCCACCGCGGGCGGGGTCAGCGCGGTCAGCCCGGCGAACACGCACAGGAACCAGAGCGGGTCGAGGACCAGGGTGACCACGGTGTGCACGGTCCCGCCGGGCATCCCGGCCAGCAGCATGGCCGCGGTGAGCGGCACCCAGACCGCGGCCAGCACGGCCACCGGGCGGGTCAGCCGGGTCATCCGCTTGCGCAGCCAGGCCAGGTAATTGCCCTTGTAGCTGATGGCGGCGGAATACCCGCCGACCAGGAAGAAGATGGCCAGTGTCTGGAAGAGCCAGGACATCGGGGCCAGCCAGGGCATGGCCTGCAGCGGGCTCATGTCGTGCAGCCTGGTCCCGCTCCCCGACGGGGACAGCACCAGCGCGGTGACCAGCCAGTGGCCCAGGATCACCCCGGCGATGGCCAGCGCGCGGAGCGCGTCCACGGTGCGGTCCCGGCTGACCGGGGTGGCCGCGTCGATGCGGGCCGCGGCTGCCCGGAGGCGGCCGGCCGGCCGGGTCAGCTGGGTGGTGCGGGCGGTCATCGGGTCACCCGCCCGGCCTCGCCCAGCGCGATGTAGGCCAGGTTGCGCAGCGAGACCCCGCCGGGGCTGAGGTAACTGCTGTGCCCGTCGCTGCCGGTGCTGAACCGGCGGGCGCCGAACGACGGCGACATCGGGTCGGTGCCGAAGCCCAGGCCGAGCAGCCGGACGTGCGGCACGTCGCGGATCCAGTCCGCGGACTCCCGGCCCGCCCACACCCGGGCGGTGGTGTCCAGCGACCGCACCGAGGACACGTCCATGCCCGGGCTGCCGTACACCGCGATGTCGGTGACCGGCAGGTGCGGCGCGGCCAGCCCGCAGACCACCGAGCCGTAGCTGTGGCAGAGCAGCGCGACCTGGTCACCGTCGCGGGCCAGGCTGGTCACCAGCGGGCGCAGCGCCTGGGCGCCCTGCCCGGCGTTGCCCGAGGTCAGCACGGCCGGGCTGAGCAGGCTGGGGGTGCGGTAGCCGAGCCACGCGATGATGGCCAGGTGGGCGTGCGGGTCCAGCCGGGTGGTCTGGTTGGCCAGCGCCCGGGCCCCGCCGAAGGGCGAGGCCGCGCCGCGGGACGACCAGGTGGCCAGCGAGGTGTCCGAGCCGGGCACCATGATGACCACCCGCCGGGCAGTGGCCAGGTTGCCGAGGACCTGGGCCGCCTCGCCCTGGCCGGCACTGTTGAACGCGAGGAAGTGACCATGGCGCATCGCGGCCAGGCTGTGCGCGAGAGCGGTGTTGCCGTCCTGGGCGGCCGCGGCCTCGGCGCGGGCGATGGCCCGCGAGCTGGCGGCGTACCGGGCGGACAGCGCCTGGGTGGTCAGGGCCGGCAGCGTCACCGGCGGGTTGGCTGGTGTGCTGGGCAGCACCGCAGCGGTCAGCGCCAGCATTCCGGCGGCTGCGGCGGCGGCGATGCCCACGATCCGGCGGCGTCTCATGACGGTGTCCTTCCTGGTCCAGCCGGGTTGCTGGGCAGGAAATTACGGAGCGGCACGTGTCGCCCGCGTCACGCTGCGGAGCCGTTTCCTCGCGTGCCCCGCAGGTACCGCCAGCTGACCCGGGCGGGTTAGACGACCCCCTACTGGAGTAGGGCCGGCCAGATCCCCCGTGCGGGGCACGAAAACCGGCCAGCCCGCACCTACGCTGAGGGCATGAGCAGTCGGGAGCCGCTCCGCGTCCTGCGCAGCCTGGAGGCGGGCGTCACCAACCCGCCGCCACCGCGCTCGCCGCGGCTGATGCGCGGGCGGCTCGACCTGGTCGAGCTGGCTGACGTGCTCATCGCCATGATCTGCTTCGCCGTCACGGCGTCCGCGCTGAACGGGCAGAACGCCAGCCATGGCTCCCCGTTCAGCGCGGTGGCGCTGGTCTGCTTCGCGTTCATCGTCAGCGTGCCGCTGGTCGCGCGCACCCGCTTCCCGGCGCTGGCCTGGGCTGGCTCCGCCTTGGCGCTGATTATCACGTCCACCGTGCTCGGCACCCGCGTGCTCTCATCGGCCGTCTACCTGCCCGCCGGTGTCGTGGTCTACGTGCTCTGCCTGTACGCGGTGGCGGTGCGCTGCAAGACCTGGTTCGTGATCTGCACGGCCGTGGTGACCGTGGTTGGCGCGCTCTTCGTCGATGCCCGTACCGCCGTGGGGGCGCTGCTCGCCGCCATCCCGCTGCTGGCCGGCGCCTACATCCGGTCCCGGCGGAGCAGCCGGGTCGAGCTGGCCGAGCAGGCCAAGCAGCACGAGGGCGAACGCGCCCTGCTGGAGGAGCGGCAGCGCATCGCCCGGGAGATGCACGACATCGTGGCGCACCACATGTCGGTGATCGCCATCCAGGCCGAGGCCGGGCCACGCAAGGTCGCCGACCCGCCGCCGGAACTGGTGGAGAGCTTCCGCGACATCCGGGCCAGCGCGCTGGACGGGCTGGCCGAACTGCGCCGCCTGCTCGGCGTGCTGCGCACCGGCACCCCGGACACCACACCGCAGCCCGGGCTCGGGCAGCTGACCCCGCTGCTCGACTCGGCCCGCAACGCGGGTGTACCCGTCGACCTGTCAGTCAGCGGCGTGCCCCGGCCGCTGCCCCAGGGCATGGATCTGTCCGCCTACCGGATCCTGCAGGAAGCGCTGAGCAACGCGATGCGCCATGCGCCAGGATCGACCGTGCGGGTGGAAGTCGCCTACTTCCCCAGTTCGGTGGTGATCAAGGTGCGGAACGACCTGAGCCTGGCCGGCAACGGCAACGGCTCGGTGGCGGCCGCCGGGCACGGCATCATCGGGATGCGGGAACGGGCCGCCATGCTGGGCGGCCAGCTGGACGCCGGGCCGACCGACGACGGTGGCTTCCTGGTCACCGCCGTGCTGCCGGACGCCAAGGAGCCCGCGGAGGAGCCGAGGTGACCATCCGCGTGGTGATCGCCGATGATCAGGGCATGGTCCGCTCCGGGTTCAGCACCCTGCTGAACAGCGAGCCGGACATCGAGGTCATCGGTGAGGCGGTGAACGGCCAGGAGGCGATCGCCCGCGCCGCCCAGCTCCGCCCGGACGTGATGCTGATGGACGTGCGCATGCCGGTGCTGGACGGCCTGCAGGCCACCCGGGAGATCACCGCCATCCCGGGCGCGCCGAAGGTGCTGGTGCTGACCACGTTCGACCTGGACGACTACGTGTACCAGGCGCTGCGCTGGGGGGCGAGCGGGTTCCTGCTCAAGGACGCGTCGGCCCGGGAACTGGCCGACGCGGTCCGGGTCGTCGCGGCCGGCGACGCGCTGCTGTCCCCCGGGGTGACCCGGCGGCTCATTGCCGAGTTCGCCCGGATGGGCGCGCCCCGCGGGCCGAGCCGGGACAGCCTGGATGGCCTGACCGAACGCGAGTGCGAGGTGCTCGCCCTGGTGGCCCGCGGCATGTCCAACGCGGAGATCGCGGGCCGCCTGGTCGTCGCGGAGCAGACCATCAAGACGCACGTCAGCCGGATCCTGATGAAGCTGGGCCTGCGCGACCGCACCCAGGCCGTGGTGCTCGCCTACGAGACCGGCCTGGTCCAGCCCGGCGCATGATTACTTTGCGCCGCCGGGGGCGCTTTGGAGGCGCCTCCTTCCCTCGTCGCTCGGGCGCTCGTGCCTCGCTTCTCGCTCCTCAGTCCAGTCGGCGCCGCGCCCCCTTTGGCGCGAGCCCGTTGGCACGGCAGTCCTTCGCAGTGGCGGTGGTGGGGGTGCTGGCGGCCTACAACAACACCGGGGGCGGGTCGCGGTACCGGCAGCGCTGGTACCCGGCCACCAACCTGGCCGCGGCCGGCCTGCTGCTGGCCGCCGCGGCCGCCAGCGGGCTGACCGCCGCCGACCTGGGCCTCACCCCGGGCCGGGTGCCCGCCGGGCTGCGCTGCGCGGCCGGGCCCGCGGCCACGCTGGCCGCCGCCTGGCTCGCGCTGGCCGCCACACCGGCCACCCGGCCGGTGCTGGCCGACCGCCGCATCACCGGGCTGACCTGGCCCCAGGTGGGCTACCAGGTCACGGTGCGCATCCCGGTCGGCACCGTGCTCTGGGAGGAGACCGCGTTCCGCGGCGTGCTGCAGGCCGCGCTGCGCCGGGTGCTGCCCGGCCCGGCCGCGATCGCGGTGACCAGCGGCGTATTCGGCATCTGGCACATCCGGCCGACGATCGCCGCGCTGCGCGTCAACGACGTGGAAACCGGCAGCCGGGCCGGCTGGGCCGCGGTGGCCGCCGCGGTGGCGGGCACGGCCGCAGTTGGTGGGCTTTTGTCCGGGTTTCGGCATCGCTCGGGTAGCCTGGCCGCGCCGGTGCTGTTGCACCTCACCGCCAACTGTGGTGCTGCGCTGGCCGCCCGCGCCGTGGCGGGTGCCCGCCGGGTCCCGGCGGGCCGGTAACCACCACTTGCGAGGAGATCCCGATCGACGCCACGCGTGATTCCGCTGACGCCGGCGCTGCGGGCGGCCCCTCCCCATGGGCCCCGGGCAGCACACAGCCGCCGTTCTGCGGTGACGAGTACCCACCGCTCAAGGGCGCACCGGGCGCGGTGATCTGCACCAAGCCGTGCCACCCGGCGGACGAGCCGCACCTGAACCAGGAAACCGGCTGGGCCTGGATAAGCACTGGCTGAGCTGCCCGGCCCGGCCAGCTATCCGCCCAGCTAGACCTCTTCCGGGTGCTTCGGCGCCTCCGGCGCCCGGTCCGGCACGCTGTCCGGCGCCTTCGGCACGGGCAGCACCCGGCCCGCCGTGCGGCGCAGGTCCCCGGTGGCGGTAATCCGCAGGTCGTGGCTCTTCTCCCGGAGATCGTGGCTCTTCTCCCGGATGTCGCTCAGCGCGGGCGCCCGGGCGACCAGGACCACGCCCGCGATCAGGGCCACGATGCCCGCCCCCTGCAGCGCGAGCAGCGGCGGGGTAATGCGGATCACGTCACCGAAGACGACCACCCCGAGCAGGATGCCGACCACCGGCTCGCCGGCCGTGACGCCGGGCAGCGCGGCGTGCAGCGGCGCCGCGCTGAACGAGCTCTCCATCAGCCACAGGGCTAGCAGCGCCGCGGCCGCCAGTGAGTAGGCCGGCCAGCTGGTCAGCACCGCGCCGATGCCGTGGTGGTCGAAGATGAGCAGCGTGCTCCGGGTCAGCGCGTCGGAGATACCCCAGATCAGGCCGGCCGCCAGGCCGGTGAGGGTGGCCCGCCGCTGGCCGGCCCGGCGCAGGCCGGCCCGGACCAGCAACAGCGCGATGAAGCCGATGGCCGCGGCAGCGGGCCAGTACGCGGCGGACCCGATGTGATCCCCGCCCGCGCCGACCAGGCGGGCGGCCGACAGCGCGCCGACCCCCGAGGCCAGCAGCACGGCGCCGATGATTTCCGACTTCTGCGGCCGGACCCCGGACAGCGGGATCGCCACCAGCAGGGCCCAGAGCAGGTTGGTGGCCAGCAGCGGCTCGGCCACGGTGAGCTGGAGGTTGTCAAAGGTATAGCCGGACAGCGCGTAGCCCGCCGTCATCACCGCGATGCCGGCCAGCCAGACCGGCTGCCGGATCAGCTGCGCGATCAGCTTCAGGTGCAGGAAGTACTTGGTCGGTGCCTGCTCCGCGGCGCGCTGCTGCAGCACGAAGCCGGTTCCCACCAGCAGCGCAGCGCACAACGCGATGGCGATATGCATCAGGCCACCACGTCAGGGTTCACCGCGTCGTCCCTGCCTGGGCACCACGGTCGGATGCCTCTGCTTCATTGTGCCCCGCACCCGGGATGCATGCGTCACCCCGGCAGCTAAGCGGGGCACTGGCCGGCCCAGAACGCTGGCCCAGGCCGGCCAGCGGTCATCCCGTGGTTAACCTGCGCCGCGCACCCGGAAGAACATCGTCGGGTGCCAGAACGCGTTCGTGGCGTGCCAGCCGATCAGCGTGCCGGTGTCCAGCGCGCCGAACGTGTGGCCCGGCCGGACGAAGAACTCGACGTGCCCGGTGCCGTAGAAGGCCAGGTCGCCGCGGCGCGCCTGAGATTCGCTCTCCCGGATCAGCTTGCCCGAGTTCAGCATCTGGTAGGTGGTCCGGCCGAAGTAGATGTGCCACCGCGCGTACGCGGCACTCACCAGGCCGGAGCAGTCGTAACAGCCGGGACCGGCACCGCCCCAGCAGTACGGGTGGCCGGCCGTGTGCTGGTACGCCCACAAATAAACCGCCAGTCGCGGGGGTCTGTTACCCGCGCTGGCGGCCTGTGGGGAGGTGGCGAGGGGAATCGCCAGCAGTGCGGCCAGGGCCAGGGGAAGGAACAGGAAACGGAGGAAAATGGGATGCTTGCCCACGACGGGGCTCCCAGATCGGAGGGTGCTTCGGCTGCACCGGCCACGGGTTCACGGTGACGGGCGAACTCAGCCAGAAAGCCCAACAAGACCCGGACCTTAGCGGAATAGGCGCGAAAAAACTGGCATTTCCGGACATCCGAAGTGTCGCCAGCCACCGCCGGCAGGTCTGGCCCGCGGCTCCGGACCGACCTAGGGTGACAACCAAGGTCACCGTCGACTGGGCGTCAGGAGCGCACTATGAAGACCAGAGCTGCGGTTTTGCGTGGGACAGGCCAGGACTTCGAGATCACCGAACTGGACCTGGATCCGCCCAAGGCGGGCGAGGTGCTCATCCGCTACGTGGCCGCAGGCCTGTGCCACTCTGACGAGCATCTGCGGCACGGCGACATCGTGCCCCGGTTCCCGCTGGTCGGCGGGCACGAGGGCGCCGGGATCATCGAGCAGGTCGGCGAGGGCGTCACCCGGCTGCAGCCCGGCGATCACGTGATCTGCTCGTTCCTGCCGGTCTGCGGGCACTGCCGGTGGTGCTCAACCGGCCAGTCGAACCTGTGCGACCTGGGCGCCACCATCCTGGTCGGAACCCTGCCGGACGGCACCTTCCGGTTCCACAGCGGCGGCGAGGACTTCGGCGGCATGTGCATGCTGGGCACGTTCTCCGAGCGCGCCGTCATCTCGGAGAACTCGGCCATCAAGGTGGACCCGGACCTGCCGCTGGACAAGGTGGTGCTGATCGGCTGCGGGGTGCCGACCGGCTTCGGCTCGGCGGTGCACGCCGCGGCGACCGAGCCGGGCGACACCATCGCCATCTACGGCATCGGCGGCATCGGCATCAACGCCGTGCAGGGCGCCGCGCTGGCCGGCGCGCGGAACGTGGTGGCCATCGACCCGCTGGCCAACAAGCGGGAGATGGCCGAGCAACTCGGCGCCACCCACACGGCCGCCACCGCCGAGGACGCCCAGCAGCTCATCACCGAGCTGACCCGCGGGGTCGGCGCGGACAAGGCCATCGTCACCGTCGACGTGGTCACCTCCGAGGTGGTGACGAACGCGTTCAACGCGATCCGCAAGGGCGGCACGGTGGTGGTGACCGGGCTGGCCGACCCGACCAAGAACACCATCGAGCTGCCCGGCGCGATCCTGACCCTGTTCGAGAAGCGCATCCAGGGCAGCCTGTTCGGCTCCGGTGACCCGTTCCACGACATCCCGCGCCTGGTGGAGCTGTACCAGGCCGGCGACCTGAAGCTGGACGAGCTGATCACCAGCACGTACACCCTCGACCAGATCAACCAGGGGTACCAGGACCTGCTGGACGGCAAGAACGTCCGCGGCGTGATCCTGTATGACAGTCCCTGACCCGCCGATCGTCGGCCTGGGCCGGGAGCGCGAGGTGCTCACCGTCGCGCTGCAGGCCGGCCGGCACGTGGTCATCGAGGGGCCGCCCGGCACCGGCAAGTCCACGCTGCTCCGGGACATCGCCCGGCAGGCCGGCCGGGCGGTGGTGTTCGCCGAGGGCAACGCCGAGCTGACCCCGGCCCGGCTGGTCGGGCAGTACGACCCGGCCCAGGTGCTGGCCAGCGGTTACGTCCCGGCCAGCTTCACCGACGGCCCGCTGCTGCGGGCCATGCGGGCCGGTGCGCTGCTCTACCTGGAGGAGTTCAACCGGGTCCCGGAGGAGACCCTCAACGTGCTGATCACCGTGCTGGCCGAGGGCGAGATCGCGGTGCCCCGGCTGGGCACGGTGCGGGCCGACCCCGGGTTCCGGCTGGTCGCGGCCATGAACCCGTTCGACGCGATCGGCACCGCGCGGGTCAGCCACGCGATCGCCGACCGGATCTGCCGGGTCGTCCTCGGCTATCAGGACGCCGCCGCGGAACGGGCCATCACCACCGCCGTCACCAGCGTGAACGGCCAGGTGGTGGACTTCGCGGTGACGCTCACCCGGGCTACCAGGGAGCACCGCGACGTACGGATGGGCTCGTCCGTGCGCGGCGCGATCGACCTGGTGCTGCTGGTCACCGGGCTGGCCGAGCTGCGCGGCGAGGACGGCCTGACCCGGCCAACCGCGCGGGACGCCGCGTACGCCGCGCTGTCCGGCCGGATCCGCATCGCCGACGGCTGCGACCGGACCCCGGAATCCATCCTCGACGAGCTGCTGAATGACCTGTGGCCGGGGACCGGCCCAAAAAAAGCAGGGTAGGCCCGGGGGGGCGACCCCCCGGGCCCCCCGATCGCCGCTCCCCGCCGAGCGGCGGCACGCCGCCGCGCCCCCGCACCGTTTCCCGATCGGCGCTACGCGCCGAGCGCGGCGCAGCCGCGCAAACCGCACGCGGGACTATCGGCCGGGCCGAGCTGGCCGCCCGGCATCCCGCGCTGCAGGAAGTCTCGCCCGAGGTCGGCCAGCTCGACCAGGACGCGTTCGCGCAGCTGCTGGCGGCCGACCCGGACGCCGCGCTGGCCCTGCTGGCCGACCTGGCCCGGGCCACCGACCAGCGGCTGCGTGCGGCCGCCCAGCGGCTGGCCGCACGGGTGTTCTTCCGGCTGGCCCGGGCGGGCCAGCGGCCGGCCCGCGGCACCCGGCGGCTGGCGGACGGCCGCGCGGACGGGGATCTCGACCTGGACCGGACGCTGGACCGCTGGTCCGGGCCGTGGCCGCCGCGGGACGCTGACCTGGTCACCCGGTCCTGGTTCGCACAGCGCCGGGCGCTCTGCCTGCTGATCGACAGCAGTGGGTCGATGTCCGGGCTGGCCGTCGCGATCGCGGCGGTAGCCGCGGCCAGTGTGGTGCTGGCCAGTGACGGGCGGCTGCAGCCCGGGATCGTGGCGTTCAGCGGCCAGGCCCGGGTGCTCCAGGCCCAGGGCACCAGCCGCCCGGCCGGCCGGCTGGTCGGCGAGCTGGTTTCGCTGCGCGGGCACGGTCTGACCGATCTGGCCGCGGCGCTGCGCGCGGCGGCGGCGCAGCTGGCCACGGCACCGGCCAGCGAACGGGTGGCCGTGCTACTGTCCGACTGCCTGCCGACCAGCGGCGCTGACCCGGCACTGGCGTTGCGTGGGATAAATACCTTGCACGTGCTGTGCCCGCGGCCTGCCGCGGAAGCGGAACGTGCCGCCACCGCGCTGGCCCGCCGCGGCGGCGGGCTGTGCCAGCTGGTGCGCGGGCTGCCCGACGTGGCCCCCGCGCTGACCCGCGTACTGTCCTGGAGTGATCGATGAACAGTGCCGCACAAAGCACCACCGTCACCTGGTACGACGTGCTGGGCGTGCTAACCGACGCCAGCCAAGATGACATCCGCGCCGCGTGGCAGGCGAGGCGGGAGGCACTCGCCCCGGGCCTGCTGGACGGCGCCCCGCCGGGTGTGCTGGCCGCGGCGGACCGGGCGGTGCAGGCGGTGGACGAGGCCGGCCGGGTGCTCGGTAACGACGCCACCCGCACGGCGTACGACGCGGACATCGGTGTCACCCGGCCCGGGGAGGGCCTGGAGCCACCCGATGCCGGGCCGACCGGGCCCGACGTCACCCTCGGCAAGCGGTGGACGACGGCTGATCAGGAAGCCCTGGAGGACCCGGTCCGGCCGGCTCACGTGGCCGCGCCGGATGTCGGTGGGCTGTTCTACCGTGCCTGTGTGGAGGTGGCCGGCCGGGCCGGGCTGCACGTGGCCTCGGTCACGCTGACCGCGCACCCCATGCCGGTGGAAGGTCTGGTCGTGGGGCAGCAGCCAGCGCCCGGCCGGCGGGTGCACACCGACAGCACGCTCACCGTTCAGCTGTGGCACCCGCCCGAGCCGGGCCGGTAGCGCGCCGGTTAGCTCACTGGGGCCAGCGGGCCGGCTGGGATGGGCTGTCCGTCTACGCTTGGCGGGCATGGCCCAACCGGCTCCGCCCGCGCCCCGGCTCATCGCGGTCAACCTGGCCGCCTGCCTGCTGCTGCTGGTGCAGTTCCTGCTCGGCATGGTGGCCAACCTGTACGTCGCGCTGCCCGCGCACCACCCCGGGGCCAACGCCAGTAACTACTTCGCCGGGATCGGCTCCGGCCTGGGCTGGCTGATCGGGCAGGGCCCGGGCTGGGCCGCCGCGCACGCCGCGCTCGGCCTGGCCCTGATCGTCGCCGCGCTGGCCAACATCGTGTTCACCTGGCGCCGGGGCGGCCGGCTGGTCATCGCGACCGCGGTGCTCGGCGCGCTGTTCATCATCGGTGCCGGGTTCAACGGGGCCAGCTTCGTCAACTACGGGCACGACATCAGCTCGCTGATCATGTCTGTGCTGTGGGCGCTGGCCGTGGCCTGCTATCTCACCGGCCTGTACCTGGTGGCCCGGCCACTGCGCCGGTAACGCCGCGCCGCCGGTAACCCAGTTGCCGGCGGCGGCAGGCCAGGCGCAGACTGGTGCTGATGCGGCCCTTCACTTGAGTCTGACGCGCTGAGATCTGCGCCCGGGCTGCTGGCCGATCCGGCCAGCGGCGGGGCGGTCGTGTCGTCCGTCGGCACCGGGCCGACCGTGAGCCCGGAGCGCCCCGGGCACCCCCTGGCCCCCGGGGGCGTCAGCCCCCAGCACCGGTTCAACCCAGATTCTCAGCCCGAACGCCACTGCCCGCCCGGTCGCCCCGCCGCCCAGCGCGGCCGCCAGGCGAGCGGCTAGGCGGCGGTGGCCTGGTTCTCCAGCGCCCCAGGGGCCGGCCGTGCGGCGGATGGGCGCGCCGGAGGGGTGGTGGCCGTCCAGCAGTGCGGGCACCCGGGGCCGAACGCGCTATGCAGATGGGCACAGTCCCGGGACCGGGCGGTCACGCCGGCGGCACCAGCCGCGGCCCTGGCCTGCTGACTGCTCTGTTCCATTACCGGGCGCCACCTCGCACTCCCCGGCACTGGTGAGCGGGGCAGCCCACCGCGCCGCCAGCCCTCAGCTTCCCAGCCGGCCGCACTTCAATCACGCCGACACGCGGCAGCCCAGGCCCTGTACCGAGACTAGAACAGGTTCTAGTCTGAGCGCATGCGGCATGGCATCGTCCTGTTCACCTGCGATCGCGGGATCACTCCCGCCCAGGCCGCGAAGGCGGCCGAGGACCGCGGCTTCGACACGTTCTACGTGCCGGAGCACACGCACATCCCGGCCCGCCGGGCGGCCCCGCACCCGGGCACCGGCGGGGCGGCGCTGCCCGACGACCGGTACCTGCGCACCCTCGACCCGTGGGTATCGCTGGCCACCGCGGCCGCGGTGACGGCCCGGATCGGGCTCGGCACCGCCGTCGCGCTGCCCGCCGAATCCGACCCGATCACGCTGGCCAAGACGATCGCCACCGTGGACCACCTGTCCGGCGGCCGGGTCACGGTCGGCGCCGGGTTTGGCTGGAACACCGACGAGCTCGCCGATCATGGCGTGCCGGCCGGGGAGCGGCGCGAGGTGCTGGCCGAGTACGTGGCGGCCATGCGTGCGCTGTGGACCGAGCCGGAGGCGGCCTACGACGGGAAGTTCGTGTCGTTCGGGCCGTGCTGGGCGTTCCCCAAGCCGGCGCAGGCGCACCTGCCGCTGATCATCGGCGCGGGCGGCGGCCCGCGGACGTTCGAGTGGATCAGCAGGCATGCCGACGGCTGGCTGACCACGCCTGG
>Ga0335076_10003397_pt1 | contig 16006 bp, 12 predicted proteins | sample Lox_Sample_25_FD_206717 | JGI IMG/M metagenome (GOLD analysis project Ga0335076, IMG submission 206717) | Soil microbial communities from Loxahatchee National Wildlife Refuge, Florida, United States - Lox_Sample_2.5 | ecosystem: Environmental > Terrestrial > Soil > Wetlands | place: USA...
GGCTCGGCGGCGCGCTGGTCTGGGGCGCCACCGCGGCGGCCGGCGTCGGGCCGGGCGCGAGCGCGGTCGCGGCGTTGGCCGGCGGCGGCACCGGCGCCGGCGTCACGAGCACCCCCTCGACCAGGGCACCGGTCGACACCGGCGGCAGCGGCGGCGGCGGCGCCGGCGTGTTGCCGCGGTTGACCACCTGGGGCGAGACCTGGGGCTGGCCCGGCGTGCCCTGCACGGTCAGGCTGAGCGTCGCCCCGGGCGCCACGTTGAGCGGGCTGTTGAAGCCGAACACGCCCTGGTCGGTCCGCACCGTGATGACGCCCGTGTTGGCGTTGCGGCTCAGCACGGTGGCGTCGATCGCGGTGCCCGCCGCCACCTGGCTGAGCGCCGCCGGCGGATTGATCACCGGCACCGGCGGCAGCGGGCTGGCGCTGCCGGCGGGCGGCAGGGTCACGAGCGGCGGCGGGATGTTGATCGACGACATGGCGGCTTCGTCCGCCCGGTTCGGCTCAGCCGCCGGAGGGCGACGTCAGCCGCGCGGCGATCGCCCGGATGTCCTCGGCGGCCTCGGTGCTCGGGAACCGGCTGAGCAGCGGCGTCTGGATCCGGATGCACTCGACCACCTTGCGATCGCGCCGGATCACGCCGGCGAGCGGCGGCGAGAAGCGCAGGAAGTTCTCGCAGGCCTTGAGCAGGGTCGAATAGGTGCGCTCGCCCTCCGGGGTCGACTTCGCCTGGTTGACCACGACCCGCAGGTCGGCCTTCGGATCGTCGCCCATCGTCACCTTGATGAAGGCGTAGGCATCCGTCAGCGAGGTCGGCTCCGAGGTGATCACGACCAGCCGCTTGCCGGCGTGGCTGGCGAGCTGGCGCACCATGCGGTCGACCCCCGCGCCCAGGTCCATGATGACCTGGTCGTAGGTGCGCGCGAGCTCGGCGAGGTCGCTGCCGAGCAGCGCCAGCCGCGACGGCGCCAGCGCGGCCAGGCTGCCGGTTCCCGAGCGCCCGGCGATCACGTCGAAATTGCCCGGCGCGAACGGCGTCTTGGCCTGGCTGAGCGTCAGCCGGCCGGCGATCACGCCGCCGAGGTCGCGGTTGGGCATCAGGCCGAGCTGGACGTCGACGTTGGCGAGGCCGAGATCGCCGTCGAACAGCAGCGAGCGCTGGCCGCGCAGGGCCAGCGCGTGGGTCAGCGTGATGGCGAAGAAGGTCTTGCCGACGCCGCCCTTGCCCGAGGCGATCGCGATCACGTTGCGGGCGCGCGTCGCGGCGACCGGGGTCTCGACGGCAAGCGGCGAGGAGGATGGGATGCTCATAGGCGGGCAACCTCGAACCGGGCGACGACGCTGGTTTCCGGAGGAATCTCGGGAAGCAGCAAACGGGCCAGAGACACGGGATTTATGGCGGTCAGGCCCTCGGCAACATGGGGTGTAACGCTCAAGTCGCCAAATTTTAGCTTCGCGGTGTCGGCGGCCACCAAGACGCTGCCGAGCCGCCGGGCGGCGTCCAGCCGGGTCACCAGCAGCCGCTTGGCGCCGACCCGGCTGAACACCCGGGCGATCTCGGCAGCTTCCTCGCAATCATAGCCGGCCGGCATCACCAATGCGATGTCGGCCTCGACCGCGCGCAACAGCTGGTCGAGCTCCCTGACCTCGTTGCTGTCGAACGGGTTGACGCCGCCGGTGTCGATCAGGGTGATGGCGTCGCCGTTCGACAGGCGCGCGGCGTGCAGCGCGTCCGCCAGGGTCTCGCCGTCGAGCGCGGTCTGCAGGTCGAGATCGAGGATGCGCGTGAAGGCGGCCAGCTGGTCGACCCCGCCGGCCCGCATGGTGTCGGTCGTGATGACGTGGACCGGGCGGTTGGCCAGCACGGCGCGCGCCGCCAGCTTGGCGACCGTCACGGTCTTGCCCGAGCCGGGCGGCCCGACCAGCGCGAGCGGCCGGGCGACCTCGCGGTCGGGCAGGGGCTCGAACTCGAAGATCGAGTCGAGCGCCGCCGCCATGGTCATGATCGGGGCGTCGACCGACAGCGCCGAGGCGGCTCGCAGGAGACGCTCCGCAAGCGGGGTGGCGGCGCGCAGCAGCCGCTCGGCGAGCTCGCCGGGCGTGCCGTGGCGGTCGAGCGCATCGGCGATCGCCTCGATGGCGTCGAGCGGCTCGTCGATCGCCGGCGGCTCGGGATCCGGATCGAAGCCCTCGACCGCGGCGGTCACGCGGATCCCCCTGCCGTTCTCGCCGCGCTGGCTCGAGATGATCACGGCATCGTCGCCGAGCTCGCCGCGCACCAGCCGGATGGCTTCGGGCATCGACTCGGCATTGAAGCACTTCATGCGCATCGGGCCCGACCTTTCCGGTTAGATCTGCCCCAGCGTCTTGATCTTCGCCTTCGGGTGGATCTCGGCCTGGCTCATCACGACGGTCAGCGGACGGAAGCGCTCGATGATCGAGCGCACGTACGGTCGGATGCCCGGGCTGGTCAGCAGCACCGGCACCTCGCCCATCACGGCGAAGCGCTCGAAGGTCTGCCGCACGCTCGAGATGAACTTCTGCAGCTTGCTCGGCGCCATCGACAGCTGGCGCTCGTCGCCCTGGCCGATGATCGCCTCGGCGAACGACTGCTCCCATTCCGGCGACAAGGTCACCAGCGGGATGAAGCCCGACGGGTTGGTGTTGGCCTCGGAGATCTGGCGCGCCAGGCGGGCGCGCACGTGCTCGGTGATCTGGCCGATGTTGCGCGTGTGGCCGCAGGCCTCCGAGACGCCCTCGAGGATCGCCGGCAGGTCGCGGATCGAGACGCGCTCGTTGAGCAGGTTCTGCAGCACGCGCTGGAAGGCGCCGATCGAGATCTGCGTCGGGATCACGTCGGCGATCAGCTTCTGGTGGTCCTTGTCGATCTCGTTCAGCAGCTTCTGCGTCTCGGCGTACGACAGGAGCTCGGACATGTTGTCCTTGATCACCTCGGTCAGGTGCGTGGTGATCACGGTCGGCGGGTCGACCACCGTGTAGCCGCGGAACAGCGCCTCCTCGCGGTTGGCCTCGTTGATCCACATGGCCGGCAGGCCGAAGGTCGGCTCGGTCGTCATCTCGCCGGGCAGCGAGATCGCCTCGCCGCGCGGGTCCATCACGAGCAGCATGTTGGGCCGGAGGTCGCCGCGCCCGGCCTCGATCTCCTTGATGCGGATCACGTAGGTGTTGGCGGGCAGCTGCAGGTTGTCCTGGATGCGCACCGCCGGCATGACGAAGCCGAGCTCGCCGGCGAGCTGCCGGCGCAGCGCGCGGATCTGGTCGGTCAGACGCTGGCCTTTCGGGCTGTTGATCAGCGCCAGCAGGCCGTAGCCGAGCTCGAGCCGGATCAGGTCGATCGCCAGCGCGCTGCCGATCGGCTCCTCGACCACCGGGGGCGGCGGCGCGGTCTCGGCGACCTTGACCTCGGCCTGGCGGCGCGCCTGCGAGGTCAGGTAGGCGAGCCCGCCCATCACGATCGCCAGCGTGGTGAACGGGATGGTCGGCACGCCGGGCAGCAGCGACATCGTGAACATCAGGCCGGCCGACAGCGCGAGCGCGGCGGGATAGCCGCCGAGCTGCCTGAACAGCGCCTTGTCGGTGGTGCCCATCGCCGCCGACTTGGTGACGATCAGGCCGGCCGCGGTCGACACGATGAGGGCGGGGATCTGGCCGACCAGGCCCTCGCCGACCGTCAGGTAGGTGAAGGTGCGCGTCGCGTCGTAGAGCGACATGTCGTGCTGCAGGGTGCCGATCAGGATGCCGCCGAAGATGTTGATCAGCACGATCAGGAGCCCGGCGACCGCGTCGCCGCGCACGAACTTCGAGGCACCGTCCATGGCGCCGAAGAAGGTGCTCTCGTCCTCGAGATCCTTGCGGCGCTGGCGCGCCTCGGCCTCGGTGCACATGCCGGCCGACAGGTCGGCGTCGATCGCCAGCTGCTTGCCGGGCAGGGCGTCCAAGCTGAAGCGCGCCGACACCTCGGCGATACGCGTCGAGCCCTTGGTGATCACCACGAAGTTCACGATGATGAGCACCGCGAACACGATCAGGCCGATGATGAAGTTGCCTTGCATCAGCAGCCCGCCGAACGCCTTGATGACGTAGCCGGCGGCGTCCAGGCCCTGGTGGCCCTGCGACAGGATCAGCCGGGTCGCCGCCAGGTTGAGCGACAGCCGCAGCATGGTCGAGATCAAGAGGATGGTCGGGAACGAGTTCAGGTCCAGCGGGCGCTGGATGAACATCGTGGTCATCAGGATCAGGACCGCGAACGTGATCGAGCTCGCCAGGCTGATGTCGAGCAGCCAGCGCGGCATCGGCAGCACGAGCACCAAGAGGATCGCGACGACGCCGAGCGCCAGCGCGATCTCGCCGCGCTTCAGCGTGCCGCCGGCCTGGCGCAGCAGACCGATCGCCTGCGCCCGGGAGCTGAACGGGACGACTGCCATGCGGGGCGCGGCGGGCTAGAGCGCCGCCCGGTCGCTGTCGCCGGGCATCGGGATCGCGATGCCGGCGTCGGCGTAGAGCTTCAGCTTGTTGCGGAGCGTGCGGATCGAGATGCCGAGGATGTTGGCGGCGTGCGTGCGGTTGCCCAGGCAGTGGCTCAGCGTGTCGATGATGAGTTCCTTCTCGACCTCGGCGACCGTGCGCCCGACCAGCCCGGCGATGCTGGCGGCGCGCTCGCCGGCGCTCTCGCCGGGCCGCCCGCCGTCCTCCGGCCGCGCCGGGGTCAAGACGATCGCCTCGGGCCCGATCGTGTTGCCGGTGCCGACCAGCACCGCGCGATGCATGGCGTTCTCCAGCTCGCGGACGTTGCCGCTCCAGCCGTGGCGCTTCAGCTTGTCGATCGCCTCGGGCGACAGCGGCCGCGGGTCGACCCCGTTGAGCTCGGCATAGCGCTTGGCGAAGAACTCGGCGAGCAGCGGGATGTCCAGCGGGCGCTCGCGCAGCGAGGGAATGCCCACGCTGACGACGTTCAGGCGGTAGAACAGGTCCTGGCGGAAGCGGCCGGCGCGCACCTCGTCCTCGAGCCGGCGGTTCGAGGTCGCGATCAGGCGGATGTCGATCTTGACCGGCTGCGAGCTGCCCAGGCGGTCGATCTCGCGCTCCTGGATCGCGCGCAGCAGCTTGGCCTGCAGGCGCGGATCCATCTCGCTGATCTCGTCGAGCAGCAGGGTGCCGCCGTTGGCCTCCTCGAACTTGCCGACGCGGCGCGCGACCGCGCCCGTGAAGGCGCCGCGCTCATGGCCGAACAGCTCGCTTTCGAGCAGGTTCTCGGGGATCGCCGCGCAGTTGACCGAGATGAACTTCTGGGCGCTGCGCCGGCTCTTGCGGTGGATGTAGCGCGCCAGCACCTCCTTGCCGGTGCCGCTCTCGCCGGTGATCAGCACGCTGGCCTCCGAGGGCGCGATCTGCTCGGCGAGCTTGAGCACGCGCGCCATCGCGGGGTCGCAATGCACCACCGTGTTGGCCTCGGCCGCCACCGCCTCGATCACCGCGGCGATCAGGTCGGCGTTGGGCGGCAGCGGGATGTATTCCTTGGCGCCCGCCTTGATGGCGCGCACCGCGGCGTTCGAGTCGTTGCCGATGCCGCAGGCGACCACCGGCACCGAGATGCGCTCGGCCTTGAGCGCCAGGATCAGCTCGGCGACGTTGAGCTTGACGTCGATCATCACGAGGTCGGCGCCCTGGCCCGAGCGCAGCGCGGTCAGCGCGCTGTCGATGTCGGGCACGTGCGCCACCGTCGCACCGCGCGCCATGGCGATCTTGCCCGCGGTGGTGATGTGGCCTTCGAGCGAACCCGTGATCAATAGACGCATCGAACCAGAAACCTCTGCCAGACCCGACGGCCCGCTCCGCAACGACCCGGGCGCGCGCGCCCAGGCCACCTATAGGTCGAACCGCCGGTCAGGCGGTTTTGTCGGACTTGATGATTTCCGTCATCGTGATGCCGAGGCGCTCGTCGACGATCACGACCTCGCCGCGGGCGACCAGCCGGTTGTTGACGTAGACGTCGATCGCCTCGCCGACCTTGCGGTCGAGCTCGACGACGGCGCCGCGACCCAGCTTCAGGAGCTGGCTCACCTGCATGGTCGCGCGGCCGAGCACCGCCGAGACCTGCACCGGGATGTCGTAGACCGCACCGAGCTCGCGCGCCCCGGCGCGACCGGTTTCTTCCGCACGTTGTTCTTCGAGGGCCTCTTCGAGGTCCGCGAGGTTCAAACCGCCTTTTTCCGCCATGATGAGCTCCTCTTTGTCCGTCGCTTAGGCTGCGCTGCCGATGGTGTCTTCCGACGCCCCTTCCGGGATCTCCGCCACCGGCGCAACCTGCTCCAGCTTGGCAACGACCCGCTGAACGGTGGCCTCGAGCTCGGTCCAGGCGCGCTGGACGCAGCGCTCGGCGCCGCCGTCTCCCCACTCGACCTTCACGTCCGAAGGCCCGAGGCTCTGGTCGCTCAGCACCAGGACGCGGCCGGCGAAGCCGTGCTGCCGCGCCACCGTCTCCAGACGGTCGCCCAGGTGGCCCGCGATGTCGGCGGGCGAGCGAATGATCATGCGCGGCTGGTCGAGCGCCTTGTTGAGGCTGTCGACCACCACCGCCTCGATTTCGTCGATGCGATAGCGCCGCGTCAGCTCGGGCATCATGCGGCGCACCATGGCGTGCGCCAGGCGCGCCGCCTCATGCGAGATCGCCGAGACCGCCTGGTCGCGGTCCTTGGCGAGGCCGGGGACCAGCGCGGCGATCTGCTGGGTCAGCTCGGCGGTGCGCGCCTCGGCGGCGGCGGACGCCGCCTGCCGGCCGGCCGCCTCGCCCTCGGCGAAGCCGGCGGCGCGCGCCGCGGCGAGCTCGTCCTCCGAGAAGGTCGGCGGCGGCGGCTCCTCGGCGACCACCTCGACGGGCTCGGGCTCGGGCGGCGGCAGCTCCTCCTCGGGCTCCTCCTCGGGGGGCGCGTCGACCAGGTCGAACGAGCGCTCGAACAGATACTTGCGCACCAGCCGGCCCTGGTCGTCGATCACCGGCGGCGGCGCCACCACGACCGGCTTCTCCTGGCTCAGGGCGACGTAGCGGATCTCGCGCCAGACCCGGCGCGAGCCGGGCTCCGACTGGACGATCAGGGACGCGCTCTCGCCGGGCGCCGGATCGCTCGGCGCGGGCGCCGGGTCGTCGTCGGCGGCGGCGCGCTCGGGGGCATCGCGCTCGGCGGCCTCGAGATCGGCCGCGGCGTCGAACGCGGGCGCGCCGTCGTGCGGCGCGGCATCGGAAAAGAACGGCGCGCGCGCGCCGACCGCCTCGGCCGGCGCGTCCTCGTCGCTGCCGAGCACCGGCTCGGGCAGCGCCATCGACAGCGGGGCGGTGGCGCCCAATGCGAGCGCCAGCGGATCGGTCACGAGCTCGGCCTCCGCGTCGAGCGGCGGCAGCTCGTCTTCCGGCTTGTCGGGATCGACGCTGGGGGGCGGCTCGCTCATCGCATCCCTAGTAGATCAGCTCGTCGCCGCCCTTGTTGTCGGAGATGACGATCTCGCCTCGGGCGGCGAGGTCCTTCGCCATCTGGACCATGTACATCTGCGCCTCGTCGACGTCGCGCAGGCGCACCGGCCCCATCGCGCCCATGTCCTCGCGCAGCAGCTTGGCGGCGCGCTCGGACATGTTGCCGAAGAACAGGTCGCGCAGCGATTCCGACGCGCCCTTGAGCGCGATCGACAGCTTGTCCTTCTCGGTCGCGCGCAGCAGCGTCTGGATGCCGCCCGAGTCGAGCCGCGACAGGTCCTCGAAGGTGAACATGAGGGCCTTGATGCGCTCGGCCGAATCCTTGTTGCGCTCCTCGAGCGCGGTGATGAAGCGCGTCTCGGTGGTGCGGTCGAGGTTGTTGAAGATGTCGGCCATCATCTCGTGGGCGTCGCGCCGGTTGGTGCGCGCCAGGTTGCTCATGAACTCGGTGCGCAGCGTCTTCTCGACGTCGTTGAGCACCTCCTTCTGGACCGCCTCCATGCGCAGCATGCGCATGATGACTTCCATCGCGAAGTTCTCGGGCAGCAGCGCCAGCACCCGGGCGGCGTGCTCGGCCTTGATCTTCGACAGCACGACCGCGACGGTCTGCGGGTACTCGTTCTTCAGGTAGTTGGCGAGCACCTGCTCGTTGACGTTGCCGAGCTTGTCCCACATCGTGCGGCCGGCCGGGCCGCGGATCTCTTCCATGATCGCGTCGACGCGATCCTTGTCGAGCACCTTGGAGAGCAGGCGCTCGGTCGAGTCGAACGAGCCGACCAGCGAGCCGGTCTGGCTGAACATCTCGGCGAACTCGACGAACAGCCGCTCGACCAGGTTCGAGCTGACCGTGCCGAGATTGGCCATGGTCTGCGAGATCTCCTTGATCTCGTCGTCGTCCATCAGCTCGAACAGCCGCGCGGCATGCTCCTCGCCGAGCGACAGCATCAGGATGGCGGCTTTCTCCGGGCCGGTCAGCGACCGGTAATCCTCGCGAACGCGCATGGTGCCCTACGATCCTCGGATCAAGTTTCCTGGTACAGCCAGTTGCGGATGATGTTGACGACGTCCTCGGGGTGCTTCTCGACGATCTCGCCGATCTTGCGCAGGCTCGAGGCCTTGACGCGGCCCTCGATGCGGTTGAGGTCGATCATCTCGTCGAGCGACTCGTCGCCCTCCGCGAGCTCCAGGTCGGTGCCGGCCGGGCCGGTCAAGAGGCCGGCGGCGGCCGGGCCGCCCAACAGGCCGGCGGCGCCCGCCGCCGCGGTCTCGGGCGCGGCCTCGAACAGCCGGGCGATCAGCGGCCGCACGATCAGGAGCAGCACCAGCGCGCCGACGATGCCGAGCACCAGGATCTCGCCGATCTTGATCAGCTCCTTGCGCTCCATGCCGAACGGCAGCTCGGGCTTGGGCTCCTCGGGCCGGTCGAAGCGCATGTTGACGACGTCGACCTGGTCGCCGCGCTGGCCGTTGAAGCCGACCGCCGACTTCACCAGCGCGTCGATCTGGTCGATCTCCTTCTGGGTGCGCGGCACGTAGGCGCCGTCGGGCTTGTAGCTGCCGTCGACCAGCACCGCGACCGACAGGCGGCTGACCCCGCCGGGCTCGCGGGTCAGGTTCTTCACGGTGCGGCTGATCTCGAAGTTGTTGGTCTCCTCGGTGCGCGAGGTCTTCGAGGTGTTGTTGAGCGGCGCGGTCGCCGCGGCGGCGCCCGCCGGCAGGTTGTTGGCCACCGTGACCGACGGGTTGTTGTCGCTCTCGTTCTGCTCGGAGCTCTCGTTGACCGTCTGGGTCGAGCGCAGCACCTGCTGGTCGGGATTGAAGATCTCGTGGTTTTCGGTGGTGCGGCTGTAGTCCATGTCGGCCGTCACCTCGGCGCGCACCGTGCCGTAGCCGAGCGAGCGCTCGAGCAGCGCCTCGACGTTGCGCGCCAGCCGGCTCTCATAGGCGAGCCGCTGCTCCTCGGCGTTCTGCAGGATCGCGCTCGCCGAGTTGGGGTCGTTGCCGCGCGCCAGCAGGGTGCCGTGCTCGTCGACGATCGAGATGCGCTCGGGCTTGAGCCCGGGCACCCCGGCCGCCACCAGGTGCTGGATCGCGACCACCTCGGCACGCTCCAGCCGCTTCGGCCCGTTCATGCGCAGCATGATCGAGGCGGTCGGCTCCGGGCGCTCGCGCGAGAACAGCTCGCGCTGCGGCAGCACCAGATGCACGCGCGCGTCGCGCACGTTCTCGATGCCCTTCAGCGTGCGGCTGAGCTCGCCCTCGAGCGCGCGCACCTGGTTGATGCTCTGCACGAAGCTCGAGGTCGCGAGGCCTTGCGACTTGTCGAAGATCTCGTATCCGAGCGAGCCGCCCTGGGGCAGGCCTTCGCCGGCCAGCGTGATGCGCGTCTTGGGCACCGTGTCGGTCGGCACCAGGATCTCGGTGCCGTCGCTGCGCAGGCGGTAGGGGATGCCCATCTGGTCGAGCCGCGCGGTGATCTTGGAGGCGTCGCCGGCATCGAGATCGGCGTACAGCACGGCCATCTCGGGGCTGCCCAGGCGCAGCAGCAGGAACACCACGAACGCCAGCATCGCGACGCCGACGGCGCCGATCACCGCCAAGCGGATCGGCCCGAGATTGCGCAAGGTTTGGATGAATGCGTTCACGCGGTCGACCCCTCGCCGGCCTGGCGGACACAGCGCGGCGAGCGCGTCCGCAGGGCCTCGCCATCAGAGCAATTGGTAGTGAATATAGTGTTAATCCGGGGCAATAATTGCCTATCTTTCGACGCTTATGTAACGCTATGACGCAACCATGCCGCAAGCGCGGATGAGCGTCACGCGCTAAGGGACTGCGAGCCCCGAAAAAACCTTGAACGAGCGCCGCCGCGGCGGGCGCGCGGCTCAGTCGCTGTCGCCGGGAGCCTTGGCGCCGGTCTGGGCGGCCCGATATTCCTGGACGCGGGTCGCCCGCAGGCCCCGCAAACCGTGCCGGTCGATCAGGCGCTGCCAGGACAGGAACTCGTCGAGCGACAGCGAGTAGCGCCGGCAGGCTTCCTCGAGGCTGATCAGGCCGAGCCGAACCCCGGCGACCACCTCGGCCTTGCGCCGGATCACCCACCGCTTGGTGTTGGGCGGCGGCAGATCGTCGAGCGTCATCAACTGCCCGATCGGCCCGCCCGTCTCGCTCGGCCGGAACGGCCGCTCCATCGGCAGCTACCTTCAGAAAGCCATGACGCCAGAAGACCGACGTTGTACGACATTTTATTTAAAGAGTCCTAACGCTGCGCTGCACGCGCTGCGGACGTGGCGGCGCGCCCGCGCGCTGCCGGCGCGGGCCTGCCCGACGGCAACCGCTCAGCGCAGCTCCGTCACCAGCTGGTACATCTGGTCGGCGGTCGTGATCGTCTTGGTGTTCGCCTGGAACACCGACTGGCTGATGATCATGTTCTCGAACTCGGTCGCCAGATCGACCGACGACTGCTCGAGCTCCGAGGGCATGATCTGGCCGGCGCCGCCGGTGTTCGGCAGGTTGACGGTCGCGGTGCCCGAGGCCTGGGTCTCCAGGTAGGCGTTGCCGGTCAGCGGCTCGAGGCCCTGCGCGTTCGGGAACGTGATGACCGGAACCTGGAAGCGCGGGATCACGGTGCCGTTCGAGTAGACCTCCGAGACCACGCCGTCGGGCGTCACCGTGACGCTGACGCGCGAGGCCGCGCCGCCGCCGTCGATGTTGGCGCTGCCGCTCGCGAACGCGTTGCCGAACTGGGTGAAGCCGCCGGTGATGCCGGCGGTGCCGAGATTGAAGGTCGGCGACAGCGTCGCGCCGTTCGACAGGTTGAAGGTGCCGAGCGACAGGCCGTTGGCCGAGGCGGCCAGCTGGCCGTTCGAGTTGAAGCTGAGCGAGGCCGATGCCGGGGTGACGGTCGCCGTGACGGTCGAGTTCGGGTCGGTCGGCGTCAGGCTGGTCGCCGCGACGCTCCAGGTGTTCGCGCCCGTGTTCGTGAAGGTCAGCCCGAGCGCGTACGAATTGCCGGCCGAGTCGAACACGCCCTCGCTCAACTGCTCGGTGTCGCCGACCGCCGCGGTCGCCGGCAGGTTGCCGTTGATCGTGACCTGGGTGGTCGCGGTGCCGCCGATCGTGACGTTGGGGCCGGGGGTGAGCGCGACCGGCTGCAGGCCGGTCAGCGAGGTCGGCAGCGTGTTGCCGATCGGCGAGCCGAGCAGCACGAAGCCCGCCGAGTTCACCAGCTGGCCGTCCTTGTTCATGATGAACGAGCCGGCGCGCGTCACCGCGATCTCGCCGCCCTGGGCGAGCGCCGAGCTGGTGCCCGAGCCGGTGACCTGGTCGCTCGGCGTGACCGCGAAGAAGCCGCGGCCCGAGATCGCCAGGTCGGTGCTCGACTGGGTCGCGGTCAGCAGGCCCTGGAGGTCCATGCGCGACTCGGGCGTCGGGATGACGCCGCCCGGCGCGAAGTTGAACGGCACCGGCCCGCTCGCGCCGAGCGAGGTCGGCGCGCCGGTCGGGATCACCAGCGTCTTGAACAGAACCTCGGTCGGCTTGTAGCCGACCGTGTTCGCGTTCGCGATGTTGTCCGAGGTCGCGTCGAGCTTTTGCGACTGCGCGTTGATCCCGGTGGTGCCGGCAACGAAGGCGCCGATGATGCTCATGGGCTAGGCCCCGCCGTCTCCTGTGCTAGCGGACCAGGTTGACCACTTCGCCGAGCTCGGTGTCCGCCGTCGTGATCGTGCGCGCGTTGGCCGAGAACGAGCGCTCGGTGATGATCATGTTGGCGAACTCGGTCGACAGGTCGACGGTCGACTGCTCGAGGGCCGCCGGCGTGATCGAGCCGGTGCCGCCGAGGCCGGCGAAGTTGGCGACCGCGGTGCCCGATCCGGTGGTCTCCTGGAAGACGTTGCCGGTCTCGGGCTGCAGCGCATCGACGTTCGAGAAGTTGACCAGCGGGATCTGGTACAGCGGGATCGTCGTGCCGTTGTCGAACACCGCGCTGACCACGCCGGTGGCATCGAACGCCACCCCGGTGCGGAAGCTGAACGCCAGGCCGTTCTGGTTGAGGAACGACACGTCGAACTTCGACGAGTACTGGGTCAGCCCGCTCGGCGTGTTGGCTTGGCCGAGATTGAGCGTGAAGCCGGTGCCGCCGAAGTTGTTCGAGCCGTCGAGCGTCGGCAGGCCGGCCAGGCCGCCGAGGGTGTTGGGCGCGCCGGCCGCGATCGTGCCGTTGGTGTTGAAGCTCACGACCGCGGTCGCCGGGATCGCCGTGTTGGCGACGTCGGCCGTGCCGTCGAGGAACTCCGGCAGGGTCGCGCTGGTGGCGCTCTGGCCGGTCGACGCGACCGTCAGGCTCTTGATCTTGGCGACCCACTGGTTGTTGTTGGTGCCGGTGGTGTTGTCGCGGCTGAACTGGATCGTCAGGTTGTCGGCCACCCCCAGACTGTCGTAGACCACCGCGGTGACGTCCTGCGGATCGACCCCGAGCGTCGAGATCTGCGTCACCGACGCCGCGGCACCGAGCTTGAGCCCCGTGCCGTCGATCGTCGGCGCGAAGGTCGAGCCGTCCGAGAACGTCGCGCCCGCGGCGGCCGTGTAGGTCGCGCCCGACGAGGTCACCGAGAACGAGCCCAGCGCCACCGGGTTGACCGTCGTGAGGGTCGGCTCGGTGGTGTTCACCGGGACGATCGAGGCCGCCACGTTGACCGTCATGGCCGGCGGCACGCCGGCGGCCGGTCCGGTGTTCTTGTAGGTGATGTTCTTCAGCGTGTAGGCGTTACCGGCCGAGCTGTAGATCGTGTACTGCTTGCCGGCCGTCGTGCCGTCGGTGGCGAGCGTGCTGGCCGCGGCGGTGCTGTTGATGGTGCCGCCGACCGACAAGGGCGTGTTCTCGGTCGGGACCGCCGGCAGGTTGGCGCCGATCGACAGGATCGAGGTGCCCTTGGCGATGCCGGTCAGGGTGCCGACATTGACCAGCGACAGGGTCTGCACCGCCGGGCTGGTGGTCGCCGGCTGGCCGGTCGACTGGTTGATCGGCACGCCGAGCAGGTAGAAGCCCGCCGAGTTCACCAGGTTGCCGTTCTTGTCGATGTTGAACGAGCCGGCGCGGGTGAACACGTTCTGCACCTGCGGCAGGAGCTGGCCCGAGGCATTCACGCTCGAGGTCACCGGGATGAAGCCGCGCCCCGTGACCGCGACGTCGGTCTGCGAGGAGGTCGCCTGCAGCAGGCCCTGGGCGGCGACGTTGGTGAACGGCCGGCTCAGCACGCCGCCGGGCGTATACGTCGTCGCGGTGGGGGGCGAGGTCACCAGGGTCTCGAACTTGTCCTGGCTGGCCTTGTAGCCGACCGTGTTCGCGTTCGAGATGTTGTCCGAGATGATGCCCATGTTCTGCGCCTGGGCCTGCAGGCCCGACACGCCAGAGAAGAGGGCTCCATAAACACCCATTGTTCGACTCCTCGTCCTGAATTCCTACCGTTCGCGCGCCTTACGCGCCGGTACCGCTGGTGTTGTTGCCGCTGGTGCTGCCCGGCTTCTGCACCGAGGTCACCGAGGCCAGCGGCACCATCACGCTGCCGATCGACAGCTGGGTGCCGCTGGAGTTGTTGGTGACGTTGGTGACCGAGCCGATGATCGAGGTCGTGATGTTGCTGATCGGCTGACCGTTCTGGTCGAGCGCCTGGATCCCGACGTTGTAGGCGCCCGCGGGCAGCGGCTTGCCGCTCAGGTCGACCGGGTTGAAGGTGACCGTGTTGGCGCCCGAGTTGGCCGGCGCGTTGCCGCTGCTCACCACGGCGCCGGCGCTGTTCGTGATGGTCAGCGTCACGGCGGCGGCGCTGCTCGGCAGCGTGTAGCTGATCTGCGAGGCGGTGCCGTCCGCGTTGACGTTGACCTGGCTGCTCGGCGCCTGGACGACGTCGCCGATCAGGTTGGCGCCGCTGGTCAGCTGGGTGCCCTTGTCGACCGAGATCAGCGAGTCGAGCTTGGTGTTGGTGTTGATCTGCTGCTCGACGCCGGTGAAGGCGACCAGCTGGGCGGTGAACTGCGTCGAGTCCATCGGCGACAGCGGATCCTGGTTCTTCAGCTGCGTGGTCAGCAGGGTCAGGAAGTTGTTGAAGTCCGCGGACAGCTGGTTGAGCGCGTTGGCGCTCGTGCTCGAGCCGTTCGCGCCGGTGCCCTGCGAGGCGTTGGCCGTGGTGGTCGGCGGGTTGGCCGTGACGGGGGCGACGGTCATCGGATGGATCCTTCCTTCATCGCGCGGCGGCTAGACATGGAGATCGACCAGGCTGAGGCCGCCGATCTGACGCACATGGGCCGGTGCATCGGCTTCGTTGGCGGTGGTGGCGTTGGCGGCGGCGATGCCGGCGTTGTAGCTGGCGCCGGTCTGATCGTCGAAACCGGTGCCCTGGCTGTCGCCGCTCAGGGAGAATTGCAGGTCGCCGTTGTTGGCGGTCAGCCCGGCGTCGCTCAGCGCCTGCTCGAGCTGGTGCGAGTCGCGCTGCAGCAGCGACAGCGTGTCCTGGCGATCGGCGACGATCGAGGCGGTGACGTGGCCGTCCTGGTCGATCTTGAGATCGACCTGGACCTTGCCGAGCTCGGGCGGCCGCAGCTGGATGGTGAAGCGGCTGCCGGTGTCGCCGGTCGCGGCTTCGCTGAGCGCCGGCAGCACTTGGTCGATCAACGGCTGCAGCATCGGGCTTGGGCGCGCCGGCGCCGGGGCGGGCGCGCTCGCGGCCGGCGTCTCGGGGGTCGCCGGGGCGCTGTGAGCGGCCAGCGCATTGGCGTCGGCCGGGCTCGGCGCGCCGCCATCCGAGGACGCGGCCGCTTCATCGGTCGGCGCGGCGCCGCGAACCGTTTCGCCGAGCTGCGAGGCGAGCAACGTGTCGCCGGCGAGCGTGCCGGTGGTCGCCGCGGCGCCGGACGCCGGGGCGGGCAGGCCGTTCGCGCCGCCCAGCGGGGGCTGGCCGGCATCCTGGCCGGTATCGCCGGCGGCCGCCTCGACGATCGCCTGGGCGGCGTCGTTGAGCTCGGCCAACGCCTGGGCTGCGGTCTTGCCGGGGCCGGCGGTGGGGGCCTGGCTGGTCGTCGTGGTCGCGCCCGGCTTGGCGCCGACGGCCGGCGTCAGCGTCGCCGCGGCCTCGTCGCCGGCGTTCGACAGCGCGCTGAACGCGCTGGCGGCATCGGCGGCGGCCGCGCTGGCCGCCGCCGCGGCGGCCGCGCTGGCGCTGGTCGTGCTTGTGGTGGTCGGGCTCGGCGCGATCTGCCCGGCGGGCGTGGCTTTGCCGGCGCCGGTCGCGGTGGTCGGCTGGACCAGACCACCCAGGCTGGCCGCGAGCTCGGCCGGCAGTTCGGCCGGCTGGGCCGGCGTCGTGGTGCCGGCCGCGTCGGATTTGGCGGTCGTGGCCGCCCCGGTCGCTGGCGTGTCGGTGGTCGCCGGCGGGGTGGCCGCCGCGATCAGGGTGACGACCACGGGGGCCGGCACCACCGTCACCGCCGCCTCGGTCTTGGCGGTCTGGGGCTTGGCGCTGCCGCCGCT